>Ga0105237_10007933_pt1 | contig 11568 bp, 11 predicted proteins | sample KBSC24metaG_FD_81520 | JGI IMG/M metagenome (GOLD analysis project Ga0105237, IMG submission 81520) | Corn rhizosphere microbial communities from Kellogg Biological Station, Michigan, USA - KBS C2-4 metaG | ecosystem: Host-associated > Plants > Roots > Rhizosphere > Soil | place: Michigan, USA... | reverse complement strand
TAAAAAGGAAATGCAAAAGGCCGGCTGGATGTATGTGATTGATAAGCTGAATATGGAAAAGTACACTACCACCGGCCTGAAAGACTTTATTAATAAATTTGTTGAAAAGCAAACTCACATTCCATTTACAATGAAAAATATTTATTGGATGCTGGAAGTGATTGCCGGCACCCATGCTGGCCGAATGGATGAAGCGTTGATTATGGTGTTTGATCAGCTTACAAAGCATTCTGAAGATAACAGGTTCAACCTGGATGGCTGGAAAACGAACAGCCATTTCCTGGTTAACCGTACATTCATTTTCCCTTATATTTTTAACAGGGATTATGGTGGTAAGATTGGCTGCAGGGATTACCATAATAGTAATTTTAATACACTGGAGGATATGGTTAAGGCCCTCACTTACATTACAGGTAAAGATTATTCAAACATGCCACGCCTGGCTAATATATGCCGGTATCAATATAAGCTAAAGAAAGAGAATGGTGATTATGTGCATCAATATGAATACCTGGCTGATACAATGGAGGAGGCTATACGCAAACAGAAAGCTTATTATGAAGCTGGGCACGGTAAATTAATCATTGAAGATTGTTTACCACAATGGGGTAAATGGTTTGATTACGGATTCTTTGAGGTGAAGGCTTACAAGAAAGGTACCGGGCACTTCCGCTTTAAAGATCCGGATGTATGGGGTAAGTTTAATCAGCATATTGCCAGAATCAAGGGTTATCCATTACCTGAATTCAAGGAACAGACCAAGTGGCAAAAGAGACAGCAGGCTAAAAATGCAGCATAGCTGGCCAAATCTCACTTTTAAAAGCCACTTTTGGCTGGTTATAATGTGCTCACCTGTAGCTGTACAACATTCGTTTCGTCAAAATCTGCAGGGCAAATAAGGAAGCAAGTGAGTTTGTTGCCTTTATTTTTAAACCTCCATATTGTGCCCGGCATTGGGTAGGGCTGGTCAGGTTGATCGCCTACCGGCTGGTATTCATATCCATTAGTTATAAACTGAGAAATTAAATTATTGTACATTAGACTATGAAAATCAACAACCAGGTTGGTAAGCTTTTTCTTATCGTAATTGGCTGAAATGTTGAATGGGCCAGCATTATCCCAATGAACGTAATAGTAAAGCAGCCCGCTTTGTCTTTGAAATCCGTACCCTTTTTTATTTAAAAATTCCTGTACCTCAATGTTTGACTTACCTAACAGGTCAATTGATTCCTTCAAAGATGGCTGACTGTAGGTAAGAATACAGCATAGTGCCAGGGTAATAGTTAATAGCGATTTTAACATTTTTGATATGAAATTACTTATATTTATAACAAATCACAACTATGGATAATGAAAACCTTATCTCTCTCATGCTGGTAATTATAGGTTGCACCTGGATTATTGCCAAAAGAATTGGAAAGAAAGCAAAATAGTATGCAGCTCACTTTTTAAAGAATTGATTCCCCTTTATAACCTCTGCATTCTGTTCAGGGGTTATTTTATTGTAGTGCTGCAGGGTTCGTAAGCTCATACCCAGCACCTGCTGGCCCTGCTGAATATCTATATGTTTTAGCAGGTTAGTTGCAAGTGAGCGCCTGGCTGAGTGATTTGTAATAAGCCGCCATTTCTCCACAGCAAACTGTTTCTTTTTACCGCCAACTGTTCGGGTAAAGCGAACTGTTTCATTAATACCAGCCTCCCTAACAATGTTTTTAAGCTCCTGGTTTACCGTCCTGTCATTGTATTGCTTAGGTAATACACCATTGTATTTTTCAATGATATCAAACAGGTGCTTGTGCACCGGTATAACCACCTTTTTACCGGTTTTCTGATTGATATGGGTAACCATCTCATTTTGTATATTGTCAATAGAAAGGGTTTTCATATCAGAAATACGGAGGCCGGTATACAGGTTAACAATGAAGCGATCCCGTATAATTTCAAGGTTACGGCGCTTACTTAAGTCAAGCTTCATAATTGCAGCTATTTCCTTTTCATCAAGATATACCTGGAAACTCAGCTCCCCTGGCTTTTTAAATTCAGGATCTTTATACACCAGGTTGCTGTGCCACTTCCTGGCAAAGGCCAGGTTCATGAAGGTTTTCCAATCCTTAATTAATTTGCCGGCATAGTTCGCGCTGTATCCTTTCAGGTTTAAGAACTGTATAAACTCAAAGTAGGTGCTGATGGTGATGCTGTCAAACTCCATACCCGGCATAAATTCCTGCAGCAGGTTCCTGGATTTTTTAAAGTTAGCTACGCTACCAGGGGAGTATTTGGTGCGCAGTGGCGTAAGTAATTTACCAGTTTCAGCTTCATTAATTAATATTTCAATGTAGTGAAAGAAATTAAGGTTCTTCCTGCGTTCAACCCGGTTAGTGATACCATTTAATTCAGCCCTCAGTTCATCAACCTTAACCGGCTTACCGGCCAGCTTGCAGGTTTCCTGGTACCGCTCCACAATTCCATGCAGGCGATTTAAGACCGTGTTTATTTTCTTATCCGATTGTGAGCGCTGTAATTTTAAGTTCCAATCTGTGGCTAATGCCTTCTCTTGTGTTGAATATTTAAGCATGCCATCGCTGCAGCTATATTTCAGGAAAATATAAGTAGGAGCTGTTGACTTTGGTTCATGCAAGAAAAACTTAGCTTCCTTTACCATGGCTTACGATTTGTCCCAAAGCTACATATTTTATAATTAATGGGATTGTTCCTGGGATTAATGGGACAGCGTAGTAATCTGATTAGTAATAATTTATACCGGTATTATTACTATTTCTTTAGTATAATGTTAATAAAAAAGGCCAATATTATTACTAATATCAGCCTTTAGTGATCCCGCTGGGACTCGGACCCAGGACCCATACATTAAAAGTGTATTGCTCTACCAACTGAGCTACGGAATCATCCCTTTTTTGGGAGTGCAAAAATAAGGATTCTGGCTTCCGTACCAAATTTTATAACTTATTTTATTATTCCAGTTTCCACAAATGTTTATAAAGCCCTGAAAAGGCCACTTCAACGGACTTTTGCTATAAGATGTAATTAGACTAGGTTTGCCAAAATATCTTATCTATATCTTATGTCTTCTTTTTTTAACAATAAAGTAGTAGCTATTACCGGAGGAACGGATGGAATCGGCAAAGCCCTGGTAGATGTAATGATTAAAAACGGGGCCAAAGTAGCTACCTGCGCCCGTAATCACGATAAAATCTATGGTCTCCAGGTTGAATACCCCAATGTGCTGTTGCATGCCATGGTGTGCGATGTAAGCAAGGAGCAGGATTGCAGGCGTTTTATTGAATCTACCATTGAAACGTTTGGCGGTATTGATATTTTAATCAATAATGCGGGCGTATCCATGCATGCACTGGTAAATGATGTGGATGTGGATGTAATCCGCAAAGTGATGGACATTAATTTTTATGGAAGCGTATACTGTACCAAATTTGCATTGCCCAGTTTGCTTGAAAGGCAGGGGGTCATTGTAGGCGTTTCTTCCATAGCCGGTTACAGGGGGCTTCCGGGCCGCAGTGGTTATTCCGCTTCCAAATTTGCTTTACAGGGCTGGCTCGAATCGCTGAGAACGGAATTACTGGAAAAGAAAGTGCATGTAATGTGGGTGTGCCCCGGTTTTACCACCTCCAATATCCGCAACGCCGCACTCAATGAAGAAGGCCAGTCACAGGGCCAATCGCCCATGGATGAAGACAAGATGATGAGCGCTGCTGAATGCGCCCGCCATATTGCAGAAGCAATTGAAAAAAAGAAACGCACGCTGGTACTTACCTTTACGGGTAAACGCACTGTATTTATGCAAAAATTCTTTCCCGGCCTGGCAGATAAATTCACACATAAATTTTTCTTTAAAGACGGTAAACTGGTGAAATAAAAATCGTGAAACGTCAGACCTGAGGCGTGAGATTTGCGCGTCGGTACTCACGACTGACGTCTCATGTCTGACGATAAAACCACATCTCAAAATGCCTTTAATCACCCTTACATCAGATATTGGCTTTCAGGATTACCTGGTGGGGGCGGCCAAAGGACGTTTGCTGCAATTGAACCCGGCATTCAATATTGCAGACATCACCCACCAGTTGCCACCTTTTAATTACACCCAGTCGGCCTATATCTGCCGCAATGCCATCAAAAATTTTCCGGCACATACTTTTCATATTATCCTGGTCAATCTTTTTGAACATAAAACAGAAAACCTGCTGCTGGCTTTTTATGAAGACCAGTATATATTATGCGCCGACAATGGCCTGCTAACCATGATTGCAGAAGGCAAACCGGAGATCATAATAAGACTGAAGGCCGACAAAAAAAAAATAAAAAACACGCTGTACTGTATTGAAGTGATGGGCGCTGCCATACAGTCCATCACAGAAGGCAAAAGACTGCAGGATGTTGGCGAACCCGATGTTGAGATTACAGAGAAAAACTACCTGCGGCCCTTTACCACGCCCGATTTCATTGAAGGGCAGATTATCTTTATAGACAATTTTGAAAACGTAATCGTAAACATTACCAAAGCACAGTTTGAGGAACAAAGAGCCAACCGGCGCTTTCGGATTGAAACCCGTCGCAACGACGATATAGAAACCCTCAGCGAAACCTATGCCGATGTACCCGAAGGAGAAAAACTGGCTTTGTTCAATTCAGCCGGCTACCTGGAAATCGCCATCAATAAAGGCAATGCGGCCGGCCTGCTTTTTGGGCTGATGGGTTACAAAGAAGAACCTTCCAATCCCTATCTGCAGAACCGGTTGTTCTATAACACGGTGAAGATCTATTTTGAATAGCGAAAGCTGTTAGCTGTAAGCCGTAAGTAATTAGCCCTTGACTGTTGGCTGCCAGCTATTAGCCTTTACTAATTGAAAATACCATCCGCAACGGGTTTTTACCGGTAGCTAACGGCTAAAAGCTAATAGCTAATCGTTAACTGCCGCCTGCTGCGTTCAAAAATCTTCCGTTAAAAAACAAGCCCGGCACTATTCTTTACCCTTAGACCGTTATATTTGCCCCACTTTTTCAAAACCAATGCATTATGAACTTTAAGCGAGTGAACAACATTACAGGCTGGATAATCTGCGCTATTGCCTGTACCGTGTACATTATGACCATGGAAGCAACCGGCAGCTTTTGGGATTGCGGTGAATTTATTTCCAGCACCTATAAAATGCAGGTTCCCCACCCTCCCGGTGCGCCTTTGTTTGTAATGCTTGGCCGTATGTTTATTGTAGGCTTTTCCTGGTTGTTTGGCAGCGGTCCCGAAAATGCTGCCCGCGCGGTAAACTTTATGACCGCCATGGCCAGTGGCTTTACCATTCTTTTTTTATTCTGGACCATTACACACTTTGCAAGAAAAATTATTATTACCAACCCCGATGCAGCACCCACCAGGGACCAGCTCTTTTCTATTATGGCAGCCGGTTCAGTAGGTGCATTGGCGTATACTTTCAGCGATTCTTTTTGGTTCAGCGCCGTAGAAGGTGAGGTATATGGCATGTCTTCTTTGTTTACCGCACTGGTTTTCTGGGCCATGCTTAAATGGGAGCACAATGCAGACAAACCAGGCGCTGATAAATGGATCATTTTTATCTTCTTCCTGATGGGTCTTTCTATCGGCGTGCATTTGCTGGGCCTGTTAACCATCCCGGCCATTGTAATGATCTATTATTTTAAAAGATATAAAACAACGCTCTGGGGTACTATCTGGGCCTTTTTAATAGGTTGTGTGATTACAGGATTTGTACAAAAATTTATTATCCAATATACAGTTGCCGGCGCCGGATGGTTTGATATCAGGTTTGTGAACGACCTGCACATGCCGTTCTTCAGCGGGTTTATATTCTTTTTTGTATTGCTGGCCGTGCTTTTCTTTTTCGGCCTTCGTGTGGCAAGAAAAAACAACTGGTCTTTTCTTACACTGGGCATATGGTCGGTGATATTCATGTTGCTGGGTTATTCCACCTACGTAACCACCATGATTCGTTCAAACGCCAACCCCGCGGTTGATATGTACAATGTTGACAACCCCAACTCACTGGTAGGCTACCTGGGCCGCGACCAGTACGGCGATTTCCCGCTTTTATACGGCCAGGTATTTACTGCCCAGCCCGAATCGTATACAGAAACAGACATGAAGTATACCAAGGGGAAGGACAGATACATTGAAATTGGACGCGATCAGAAACCCGTATATGCTGCAGAAGACATGATGTTTTTTCCACGCGTTTGGGATGCCAGCAATGACCAGAGCCATGCCACTTTTTACAAAGAATACCTGGGCCTGGCAGAAGGCGAAAAACCCAGCTTTGGCAATAATCTTGAGTTCTTTTTCAAATACCAACTATCGTGGATGTATGGCCGCTATTTCATGTGGAATTTTGCCGGCAAGCAAAATGATATACAGGGCTTTGCGCAGGGCAATCCAAGAGATGGCAACTGGCTCACCGGCATTCCTTTTTTTGACAGTAAAATACTCGGGCTGGGCGACCAGGACAACCTGCCCGACAGCATAAAACACAACAAAGCACACAATACTTTGTACGGCCTTCCATTTATACTGGGCATTATAGGCATGGTATTCCATTATTTTAAAGACCGCAAGGATTTTTTGGTAGCCGGTTTGCTGTTTTTCTTTACAGGCCTGGCCATTGTATTATACCTTAACCAGGCGGGCAACCAGCCAAGGGAACGTGATTATGCCTATGTAGGATCGTTTTATGCTTTTGCCATCTGGATTGGATTGGGGGTATTGCAGGTAAAGGAATGGTTGCAAAACAAACTCAGCGCCAATATCGCCACCGCCATTTCTTTTGGCGTTTGCATGCTGGCTGTGCCCGTACTCATGGGCCAGCAGGAATGGGACGACCACGACCGCAGCAAAAAAGTACTGGCCAGGGATCTTGCCAAAGACTACCTGGAAAGTTGTGCACCCAATGCTATCTTATTTACTTATGGCGACAACGACACCTATCCCCTGTGGTACGCCCAGGAAGTAGAAGGCATCCGTCCCGATATCCGGGTTATCAACAATAGCCTGCTGGGCATCGACTGGTACATCAACCAGCTAAGGTATAAGGTGAACAGCAGCGACCCCATTGACGTTATCTGGGACGAACAAAAAATAGAAGGTAATAACCGTAACTATGTATACATCAACCCCAGGCAGGATCTTAGCCAGGAAAATTATTATGATGCATACACCATCATGAAAGACTTTGTGGGCAGCGATGACCCCAATAATAAAGTAACCACCCAGGGTGGCGAGGCACTTAGTTACCTGCCCACCCGAAGGCTGAAACTGGCCGTTGACCCGGTAGCAGTACGTTCAGACAAAACACTGTTGAATGCTGCTGATACGGCAGCAACTGAAGTGGATTTTGAACTGGCAAAAAACAAAAACGTACTTTTTAAAAATGATCTGGCCATCATCAATATTATCGCAGCCAACAAATGGAAACGCCCCATTTATTTTACTGCGCCTTATACCGGCCAGGAGCTTGGATTGTCTAATTACCTGCGTAAAGACGGGCTTACCTATCGCCTGGTGCCTGTTAAAAATAACAGCGGCATCAATATAGATTGGGTGGTAGACAAGCTGATGCACAAATTTGCTTTTGGCAGCGCCGATAAAGCGGGTGTTTATTTTGATGAACAAAACCGTGTTCACCTGAACAGTATCCGGGGGGCTTATGCAGATGGAGCAGCCGGCATGGCAGATATTGGCAAGAAAGAAGAGGCAAAGAAATTGCTCGATCTTGCCAATAAGCACATTCTGGAAGAAAATATGCCCTATGCCATGGTAAGCCATAACAACCAGCACGATTATTTCACCCTTCGTTTCCTGGAAGCCTGTTACAAAGCCGGGTACAAAGAACTGGCCGACCATGTATCCAAAGCTTTGCACAAAGACCTGACGCAGCAAATGACCTATTATACAACATTGTCCGAAGGCAAACAGCAGGCAATGCAAACCGAATCGCAGGGCACACAGCAAATGATCCAGATGCTGAATATGATGGAGCAGCAATACAAAGGCAGCAGCCTGCAAACAAACCCGGAAATGGAAAAAATCATCAGCAACAACAAGGACAGTAACAGCGCGGACACCAGCGGTAAAAACAAAAAATAGTATTCACCATACAACAGCCCGGTTAGCTTTTTCACAACCCCGCCATTGAGCGGGGTTTTTTGTGCAACCAATTTACATTTATGTTGTTATGATAAAGCATCGGCTGAGTTTTTGCTACCCGGTAACTGCAGCGGTCGGTTTAAAATTTAACCCACAAGTAACCGCGATGGGCCAAAAGCTAATAGCCAAGCAGATAAATGTTGTAAATTACAGGATATGAGAGGTTATTTCTTTTCAAAATTTGATCCCAGTCAGGAGGGTAAAACGGCTTTTGACAAACTGATGGAATTGTTTATGCAATTGCTTACTTATACCAGTGGCGACGTGGGTGAGGCATTGCAATGGCTGAATGAACTGGACAGGCAATTTGAGCTGACCAATCCCGATTATGGCATGGGCGATTTTATTGACGACCTGAAAGACAAGGGCTATATTGATGAAGACAAGCGGACAGGCGAAATAAAAATTACACCAAAAACAGAACAGGGCATCCGCAAAAAAAGCCTCGAAGAAATTTTCGGGAAACTGAAAAAAACCAAACAGGGCGACCATAATACGCGTAAGCCCGGCCAGGGCGATGAAATTAGCCCCGACAGCAGGCCCTACCAGTTTGGCGACATGCTTGAGCAAATTGATTTTACAGAATCAATCCGCAATGCACAGATTAATCATGGCCTGGATAGTTTTAACATGCAGGAAGATGATTTGCAGATACGCGAGACGGATTTCAAATCGCAGACATCTACGGTGCTGATGATCGATATCTCACACTCCATGATTTTATATGGCGAGGACAGGATAACACCGGCAAAAAAAGTGGCCATGGCTTTAAGCGAGCTGATTACGACGAAGTATCCGAAAGACACACTTGATATTGTGGTATTTGGCAATGATGCATGGCCGGTAGAAATAAAGGATTTACCTTACCTGCAGGTAGGCCCTTATCATACCAATACAGTGGCCGGTCTTGAACTGGCCATGGATATTTTAAGGCGGCGCCGCAACCCCAATAAACAGATCTTTATGATTACTGATGGCAAGCCAACCTGTTTAAAAGTGGGCAAAAAATATTATAAAAATAGTTTTGGGCTGGACCGGAAAATCACCACCCGTTGTTTGAACCTGGCTGCCCAATGCAAAAAATTAAAGATACCTATTACCACCTTCATGATTGCTTCCGATCCTTACCTGCAGCGTTTTGTAAATGAATTTACAGAAACCAATAATGGTAAGGCTTTTTTTGCCTCTTTGGATCACCTAGGTGCATTTATCTTTAAAGATTTTGAAAGCGGAAAAAGGAAGACAGTATACTAAGAGAACGGAGAGAGAATTGCAGATTTTGGGATTTCGCAATTTTGGGATTTCTTTTATCCTGACTTCCGAAACAAATCGCAGAATCACAAAATTCCGACATTCCGCAACAGGAAATCAGACATCAACAAATCAGACATCAGACATTTATAATCAACCAAATAATGGATATCAAGAAAATTACAACCTTAGGCCAACTGAAGAAAAGCGGTTACCAGTCAAGATCTGTTAAAGAAGAAATTCGCACCAACCTCATTAAAAAACTGCAAAACAAAGAATCTACATTTCCTGGTATACTGGGTTACGAAGACTCTGTTATCCCGGATACAGAAAGGGCTTTATTAAGCAAACACAATATTTTGTTCCTGGGTTTGCGCGGCCAGGCCAAAACGCGTATGGCAAGACAAATGACCGAACTGCTTGATGAATGGATACCCTTTATTGCCGGCAGTGAGATCAATGATGATCCGTTCAGGCCCATTTCCAAATATGCCATTGACCAGATTGCCGCCCATGCAGATGAAACACCCATTCACTGGCTGCACCGGAGCGATCGTTACGGAGAAAAACTGGCCACTCCCGATGTAAGTGTAGCAGATCTCATCGGCGATATTGATCCTATTAAGGCCGCCAACCTGCGGCTCAGCTTTGCGGATGAACGTGTTATTCATTATGGCATCATTCCTAAAAGCAACCGCGGCATATTTGTTATAAACGAGATACCCGATTTGCAGGCCCGTATACAAGTGGCTTTATTTAACATACTGGAAGAGGGCGATATACAAATCCGTGGTTTTAAACTGAGGCTGCCGCTGGACATCTTGTTTGTCTTTACGGCCAACCCTGAAGATTATACCAACCGCGGATCTATTGTAACACCGCTGAAAGACCGTATCGAAAGCCAGATATTGACACATTATCCAAAAACACTGGAAACCTCGCTGGCCATTACCGAACAGGAAGCAGAGGTACATGCCGATCAGAAAGACCGGGTAAAAATAAGTGATCTTGTAAAACGCCTGATTGAACAGGTAGCTTTTGAAGCCAGGAACAATGAATATGTTGACAAGAAAAGCGGTGTTTCAGCACGGTTAACCATAGCTGCTTTTGAGAATGCGGTAAGCGCAGCAGAAAGAAGGGCCATTCTTAACAATGAAAAACAAACGCAAATCTGGATAAGCGACCTGGCAGGTATCATCCCATCCATTACCGGCAAAATAGAACTGGTATATGAAGGCGAACAGGAAGGACCTTTCCAGGTAGCCATGAATTTAATGGACAAGGCAGTGCGTACGCAGTTTGTGCAGTATTTTCCCAACCCGGAAACATTCAAAAAACGGAGAAGTACCGGCAAGGAATCTTCCAAAGAACCGGAGAATCCGTATAAATCAATCAGCCGCTGGTTTGATGCCGGCAACGCTACCGATATGCCATTTAGTTTAACAGACAAAAGTAAACTGATTGAACTGTATAAAGTGGATGGATTGCATGCATTGGTAAAAAAATATTTCCCCCATGCCAACGAAATGGAAGCTGCGTTGTTAATGGAATTTGTTTTGCATGGACTGGCTTCTTACTCGCTCATTAGCAAAAAAGTAGTTGAAAACCGTATTGAATTTAAAGACCTGATTGGTTCCATGGTTAACCTGGGTACTACCAGTTTTAACAGCGAAACGGATTTTGATAATGAGGATCTAAGTTAGTTGGTGAGTGGTGAGTGGGCAGTGGTAAGTGCTTTGCCGGGCCAACGACTGACTACTCACCACTCACTATTCACCACTCACTGTCACCACTCACTTCCCCAACCTGTACAAATAAATGATTGATTACAACGGCAGGATATTTCGCTCCGTTTCCAATTCGGCAAATGGAGAAGTAAGCAATGAGACGGTTTTTCACTATAAACAGCAGGGCTATACTATAACGGCAACCTACAGTGGCGGTAATATAGCAGATGGCGGTCTTTGGGCTACTGCCGACGAGGCCGGTAACATGAACATGCGCTACCAGCATGTCAATATTCATGGCGAATTTCTAACCGGCATATGTTTTTCAAAACCTGAAATACTGCCCAATGGCAAGATAAGATTGCATGAAAAATGGCAATGGAC
>Ga0105237_10007931_pt1 | contig 11570 bp, 5 predicted proteins | sample KBSC24metaG_FD_81520 | JGI IMG/M metagenome (GOLD analysis project Ga0105237, IMG submission 81520) | Corn rhizosphere microbial communities from Kellogg Biological Station, Michigan, USA - KBS C2-4 metaG | ecosystem: Host-associated > Plants > Roots > Rhizosphere > Soil | place: Michigan, USA... | reverse complement strand
CTCTTGATCGATCCTGATGAAAGGTGCCACTCACCCACTCAATATCGTAGGATGTATTATTCGTCGAATAGTAGGCAAAGCCTTATTCGTCCTATGACACGTTCCAGCAGGGCAATCACCTTATTCTTTCTATTTTCGGCGGTCTTCATCTTCAGTGTGGAGTCTTAATTGTTAGCTAGGTACTTATTGCTACTTAGTGGCTTTTAGTCGAATGGCCTTGTTCGCTCGTCAAACAGCCTCACCCACCCCACTACCACGATGCCGGGATCTCAAGTCACTCAACACTTGGATGTGCCACTACAAGGGAATATTAGCTCAAATTGTTGCAGACGCTCTTACCAGGAACTCCAACACATTGGGCAACAAACAACCTCAACGACATAAAATCATTCAGAGTCAGGCTCAGACTATTAATGTCGTGATCAACAATGCCTTCTTCACAGATCCGCCATTCCAAGGATATATCATGATGATGATCAATGGTAGTCTCAAAAAGCACTTCAGAAGGGGCCTCCATACTGTTCTGAGTCTTTGAGCTGCAGGGATTTACTCCTACCTAACTAAATGTGAGTCATGGGTGATGGGCACTTGTGGCCAAATACCCGTCAATACTGTGGCTAGAGACCTCAAAATCCGCGTTTAGCAGTATTGGCCTCTTGGCTCAATGAGGATAAAGCCGGCTAATTCGATGAAATAAGTTGCCTCTGTGGCTAGCTAGTCACGTAACGAAAAGGCACGGTGGAAAAGAGGAGGCAGCGTACCTGCAAACAGGATATGTTCGATCGCAGCACAATGGTAAACTAGGATTTCATAAGAAAAACCTCAAGATGTTCTTGCAAAGTCGACGGCTAGTTAGACCTCTTTGGGATGCAAGTGCTCCAAGAAAAGAAGAGAAAGCCCTGTCTTTCCCGATAGAAGAATCGTCGAAGCCACACCTTACGCAATCCATGTGAATCGGTATCCCTACGTAGAGGACGAACAAAGACCCCATTTACCTTTCCAATGCTCACTACTGTCAACCTCCTGCTTGAGAATTCAAGAGAACGATTCTTTCATTGGTTATAATCCTACACAGCTAGTCTCAACTTAGGATTCTGATACCTATGACTTCTGGATTTCCTTGAAGCCAAACTGGTTGCAGCTTTGTTGAAGCTATTCATCGCAAATGAATGTAGAATGATAAACATGACCCATGATGGGGCACTCTTGCACATCAAGCTTCGATCCTTCCTCTTTTTGAAAATGCTGCGCCCAAGCATAACAGTTGACACTCGTGGTCACATCATTGACCGTTACTCGCAAGTTACCTATAAGGTGCATCGTGTCTGCGAACCGATGTAACTTTGATGGCCCACTGGCTTCAGCAGCGCCTTCTCACTGATGCAGTATGTCAAGGCCCGCATCGCGGTATTGCGAGGCATCGAGGTAGATATCATGGCCCCTAGAGGTATGAATGATTCTCCATGCTAGTCTCTATCCGCCGGGGTTCGTTCCACCAAACAGATATCTTCGAGTCGGACAGAACATTTTTCGGAGGGGACTTGGGCATACCAGAAATAGTGGGGATCTTCCAGTGCAGACTTGCGCATAGAGGGTGTTAAGTTCGCGGGTTGACACCGACCTAATGCCGAGTCGCAAAGTATAGAGTTAGGAACACTGCACCTGTGCATGGCAAATAGCTTCCGAAACCTGTTCTTAACCAGTTGTGAAATAGACATACTGGGCTGCTACTGCTGCTGTGGCTATTGTATACTTACGCCTACGAAGCTCCTTGCAGCTTCCTAGCAAAGTGCATCTCCTACCGAGATGATATTCCGCCATAGGCCTCACTCAATCGAGGCCAACCGCCCTGGCGGACAGACTCCTGTGTCTCTAATAATTAGTGATTCTGGGACTAAGTAGCATATTGAGATTGTGGTGACTCGTACGAATCCGAATAAATGACGACCAGAGGACGGCTTCAATGACGTTGGCATCTACTCCCTACATAGTATTCCATGACAGCGACGAAAGCTTCGTCAAATACATAACTAGTTTGTCGTAAGCTTCGGGATGTCGGTGAGCCGAAAATGCCTCCCTTATTGAGACAATGCCGTCAACCGTCCGGCTGGCATATAATTATCGAAGCCAAGCGGTTTCAACTACATAGGAAGGCACCTCGTTTGGGCGCTCTTCGAAGTCAAGTTGAACAAACTCGCAGTCAAAAGGGGAATGAATAGATAGATCTCCACCGCGGCCATTGTGGAATTGAGAAGGAGGTTCAAATTCAATATCTCTCAATGAAATTTCCAGAGTAAAACCGAAAGCCCTCAGCGTCGGATCGATCCTTTTACTCCCTCGCCGACGATAGGGGTTATCTGAGGCCTCCCGATTGAAGGATTGCTTGCAGTACGTTGCTAGGCGCTTTTTGCCTTCGCAAAGGAGATCTACATTTCTAACTATCAGTCTTTACCTGCGCCTCTCCAGGAAATCCTTTGAGCGTAATAAGTGCAGCTGTACTTTGTCAAGCACGGCTAGAGGGAGGGCCTGCATTGCCTCGGTTGCGAAGACAAAGTGCTCCTCTACCCCGCCAAACGGCAATTCAAGGCATGTACGAGTCGTGATTGTGCAAAGACTGCTAGAACCCTTCCACGGGATTGGAAACTTTCCTTTATCCCCTACGTGCTCTGGCCATAAGCAATTAGTGTTATTTATACAACTCGTGACTGACAACGTTTGCGCGTTCGTTTGGCCTACGATACACACCTACACACTCTGTAAGCAACAACTCACTCCACGAAGATTTGCTCACAACCAACCATACATGCTCATATTTCAGCGCAAATTTACCCTGCCCGAGAAGAAGCTAAGAGCGTGCACTTGTCATGAAGGCCCTTCAGTACTATGGTCGGAGGGACGTCAGGGTCGAGGCCGTCCCAAAGCCAGTGCCAAAGGAGGGCCAAGCTTTAATTCAGGTCGAATGGTGCGGGATCTGCGGCTCTGACCTTCATGAGTATACTGACGGTACGAGATGGGAGGGTGAGCAGTCGCCAATCGCCAGTATTGCTGACCGGTGCCGTACTTCCAGGTCCATACGCTTGCCCGACCTCGGAGCGCGCGCACCCCTTGACTGGGGCGAAAGCACCAATAACCATGGGACACGAATTCTGTGGGCGAGTTGTTGAGGCACCAAGTGATTCGAAACTGAAGATGGGCCAAGCTGTCATGGTTGATCCGCGGCTCTGGTGTCGACATTGCCATCCTTGCGAAGCAGCAAGCACCAACCTGTGTGAGAAGTTCGGGTTTCTGGGACTTTCAGGCACCGGAGGAGGACTGTCTGAATTCGTGGCAGTCAATGTCGATAACCTTCATATTCTCTCCGACAACGCACCGCTGAGACTGGCAGCTCTGATCGAGCCCTTGGCAGTCGCATGGCATGCTGTCAGGCGCGCAGGTGTCGCTGTAGCAGACGACACGCCTATCTTGATTCTGGGGGGTGGGCCAATTGGCATAGCCTTGTGCATCGTGCTCCGATCTAAGGGTGCCAAGAAAATATGTATTTCCGAACCAGCGAGTGCCCGGCGTGACAACGCAAGGCTCTTCTCAGACTTTGTTGTGGATCCACTCAAGGAAAATCCATCCCAGTTGATACGATCAATGACTAGTAGCCGAGGAATCAATTTGGTCTTTGATTGTGCCGGTGTTCAGGCAGGGATGGAAGAAGGTCTGAAAGCACTTGCGGTCGGAGGAACATATTGCAACGTAGCGGGTTGGACTACACAGGTAGGGTTCTCACTCGATGCCGCCCAGAGGGGCCTATCAGGACTCGAAGGAAATCTAATATCTGGCGGCAGTGGTACCCTCGACAAGAGCTGATGACTTGCAAAGAGATCATCTTCAGGTCAACCATGGCATATGATCATCTTGACTTTGCTGAAGTCGTTGAGCACTTCAATAACAGTAAGTCCCGACTCTCGACGTGTATGAGAATGACTCTGACAATTTTACAATAGATAAGTTCCAAGGTCTGGAGCAGTTGGTGACTAGTCGCATCATGCTAGATGATGTGGTGGACAAGGGGTTTGAAGAGTTGTTGAGAAACAAGGACCAACAAATCAAGATCCTTGTGACACCTCAGAACCGGTTATGGAAGGATTGAAAACTCCGACAGGTCGAGAAGTCGGAAATTGGGCTATGGCCTCACCTGCACTTCTCAGTTCACACTGTACCTGAATTAGTAGCACTTTCTTGCACCTTTGAAGATTTCGCAGACGGCCGAATATCTGCTCGAGAGGTATGTACAGAATGAGGGCTACTTTGCTATTACCATTCGTCCTTCTGTAGTCGTCCTGGCAAAGAGTTCTCAGAATCGTGGCATATAATTCGTAAATGACCTGTATGGTGTTCTCTCTGGATCCCTTTGACACTGTATAATAGGATCATGAACTCGCAAGTTAGACTATACTGGCTGAAGGCAGCAGAGGGCCGCCGGCGTGGCCAAGTTGAAACGCAAGTTTTCGAAACTGGCCACTGAAGACTCCACCCACTGGTTCAGTTGTTATCCCTTCCGCAAGACCACGGGTGCAGGGAAGCAGATCACGTGGTCACAGAAAGATGATCCGACTCTCTCTTCTCCCACGTGGCACTTCTTGGCCCACGGGTGGTGGTGGTGGTGATGGTGGCTTTCAACAAGGACGGGGAACCAGCAATGTTCTCTCACCTGGACCCCAAATAAACTGGTGGGGCATAGGAATGTCCTCGTCTGGCCACATCGATCGGGGATCAAGATACCATTGGTCTCTCACCGTATATTATGTAAAACGGAATGGGATTAAACGAGAGTAGGAAAGATGCACCTCTTTTCGAGCTGATGGGCCTCAGGCACGGCTGCAGCAGGACAAGTGTCATAGGATAGAACGAATAGCGGATGAGGATAAGGTCTGAGGGTGTGTAGAGAGCATGTTCTAGAGCTTGGCTGCATGGCTTCGGATGAGTTGACAAGAAGTTCGGGTTGGTAGTCCAATCGTTGACAGGTGATGGGATGTAGACTTTCGTTGACAGAGCGAGGCGAGACCAGTGTGGTTACTGGGAGGAAAGACGAGTACTTGGTACAGGCGAGTGGTAGGGATGAGTCCCGCCAGACTGGCCCCTCTGTACAAGCTCCGGATGTGTGGGTGGGTACACGGGTACGAAGAGTGTCTCTATCACCTCGCAACGAGAGTCAGTGATGCACACTATTAGTTGGAGAGAACCTTGGGTCTGTGAGAAGATATTATTTGACGAAGGGGAGGATGTGGGTTAGGGGGAGTGAGAAGTCATTGAGCTGAAGTGACCACTGACCAGTGGGAACCACGATGGAGGAAGTGGATTGCAGGATCAAAGCTTTGTTTGGTCCCGTGACTTTGAGCTCTGGGCTCTGGGTTCTCGCTTTGGGAGCAGGCGGGGCAAATGATTGACACTACGGAGTCGAGGTACTCATACCTAGGATTCGAGTGACAGACACGAGAAGGCTTGTCTGTCATTTATTTGGGCCGAGATTTCAGTCATTTATTGGTAAAATGACAAGATTTTGCAATTTATTTATCTGCTTAGTAATGTTAGACTCTTGTAACAGCAGTCTAACTTATAATTTTATGTGAAGGAATCTACGCCAAGATCCTTAAAGCTGACTTAGCGCTACGGAGTCACTAAACTATCCACTAAGTCCAGAAAATACTTATTGTCATGACGATTGTCAAATGCTGTTTGTTCGTCAGATTACCCCCGTTGTCAGTCATTTTATCATTGTGACACAAAACCTCGATCCGAGTACCCAGTCAACCTACCACAGTACTCCGTACTCATACCCAGGACCCAGTCGACATACCACTAGCACTCGCTACGCCCAGTTGCATCTGCTGCATCTGCCACTCTGCCACAACCTACTTCTGCACTTGTGGTTAGCCTGTGCACACGCGAACTCTGCAGGAACAAGTGGGATAATAGCACAGGGCAAAAAGGAAAAGCGAAAAGAGAGCACTGCGGCGAAGGACTGTCACTGGTCCGGGCACTTTTGCACGTGTCCGTGCACATGACTTCATCAACCCTATTCCTCCGCATTACAAATCAAACAGCCACACAAAACAAGGTGGAAGCAAGAAAATCAAAATGATCCTCCTAACATCCACCATTTACTCAACATCAAACAGACGAGGCGTTGTCGAAGCCGAGAGACAACATCCTTCAGGTAATTTCTTCTGATGCTCGGCAAAAAGGTGGGTTGCCTCCAGTCAGCAAAAGGCCTAGCAAACCCTCGCAAGTCCCAGTACAGGGGATAAGTGATTCTGGTCCGAGCCTATCAGTGGTGATGGTCACTTTCCCGGCTGCTTTTTGGCTGGATTTAGTTAAGCTTGTCGCGTGGAAGCCATTAGCCGCCCCTGGGATGAAGCCTGGACCCACCTGGACGTGCCCAGCTTCCCAGGCATTTGTAGGCACTTACAGGCATCGATCGATTAACCGAGATGGCCTGATCTTCGTCTCCAAACGACCATCCTTCCCAGCCCAGCCACCCTTCAAGTCTCAAGGCCGAGGGGTCGAGGGACCACCCACACCCAAACTCAACTCTCAACGGCCAGCTCTGGGCGCTGGCTGTGACCGTCCTTTTCCTTTCCGCGCGGCCCTGGGGCCCTCGGCTACATCCATTTGTTGCTGCTACACCCAGACGACCATACCCATTTAGGTGTCTAGTTGGGTGGTCTGTGGTGCCTTTAGCCGTATCCACAACTGCACAAGCATCTTGCTTGATGCCTCACCCGCACCTCCAGCTGCGCCCGCACCCGCCCATCACCTATCGAGATTATCGCCCATTACGAGGCACCCCAGCGGGTGTTGGTTGCCAATCGTCGCCCGTGGGCACCTGGGCAGTACTCCTCCATGTCCGATCGCTGCCACCGACTACACCTGGTCGGGAGCCTGGAGATGCCCACCGCCCACTATCAAGTGTCACCATTGCTAATACCACTACCACTACCACTACCACTACCGCCCAATACCCACTGCTGCCCATGCATGTCTTCTTGTTCCCGAGTTTTGGGATCCAGATCACAAACTGCGCCTTCCAGCCCAAGTAAGACTGGCTGGCTGCGACTCGTCGTCCCCCATATTCTACTCGCTTCCTACTCCACCAAACCATTTGCACAATACCATCACCACCACTACCCTCTACCCTCGACCATCACTTTCGCCACACCTCACTTTCACCTGACACCTGTCTTCCATTCAACATATCGCATCATCCACTCCATTTGTATTCCCAGCCTCGGCCTGGCCGCGTCACCTGGAAAACAAGAGAACCCAGAGAACAATCAACCACTCTTGGCCCCGCGGCCCAACCAGCCACTTCGAGGACTCTTCTACCACCACTCACCACGACCACAGCATCACCGAAATTTCGAAATGGTCGATTCCTTCGAGGCTTCCGCCCACGCGCACAGCCATGTATGAATGCACACTCGAACCGTTGTTTGAAGGCCCATTCATCTGGCATCCATTGCCCGATTTCCGGCCCAAATGGCCTCGGATTCAACGCTGAGCAGTCGCGTTTCCTTGATTTCCCTCGATCCTGCTGTCGCCTCCCATATTACTGCCACCACAGTCCCTTCTACCTCTCAATATGGCTCCAGTCCGAGAAAGAGCACAAAGACCCCCGATACTGACATCACACATCGCCATGTCAGGAATAATTCCGCGCCCAACACCTTCGACAAGAAACGTTCCAATTCCTTACGCCGCGTCAAGAATAGCACCGAGATCTTGAGACAACGTTCTACAAAGTCCGCCAGGAAACAAAGGCAGCAAGACCCGTCATCAGACACAAGAGGCGGTCGCAACTTTACTGTGGGCAATGTCGGTACTGGCGGTATTCTCTACCTGACCCCTTCATCCTTCCAAGCAGCAGGCTTGCACTCCATCCATACAGGATCGCCACCGACTGTCACTACTCCCGTCACTGCTCCCGCCTTACTCAGCTACGAGCATCTTCAGACAGCCCACCAAACCGTCTCCGATGAATCCTCCCAAGCCCGTCCCCATTCTCCCAAACGTTCCATTCGAGCCAGCAATAGAAGGGTCGCTGTGCCCAACCATGCCCGGTCCCAGTCCTTCTCCACCCTCGAAGAACACCGACAATCTTTGTCGAGCACTACACAATCCAGGACCTTGAGGATTGTCATCAATCGCCCAGACACTGCTCGACCCGTGACCGCCAAAGAGTCCATTAAAGAGCTGAATGAGGAGCTGTCCCCCACTCTAGAAGTGCCCATTCCACATTATCGCATTGGCACCTTTCGTTTCAGTAACCAAGGCACTCCCGTTCTACGCAATTCCTCCTTCACGAGGACTTCAGTGACGGGGTCAGACGTGAACCCCTCTGCTGCGACTGCTCACCTTGGCCAATACTTGCATGGCCCTCCACCCTCAAGCCTCAAAGCCTTCGCTCAGCTCGATGCAGCAGAGTTGGGAGTCAGTAACAACCCGGCAACCTTCAATCCTCCCACTTTGCCTTCTCAGTCCCCCGTCAATTCTGACTCTACAACTTCCGTTCTCCCAGCAGCATTCGATCAACTCACTCAAATCTATGATGATCCCTCCATCGTTCGTTATTGTCAGAACGTCAGAGAGATCACTGCGGCAACTCCGGCAAGGATTATTGCCCAAATCTCCTCCGACTCTTTTATGGATTACGAGTTGGTCTCGGATTTCTTCCTCACCTTTCGATCCTATATGACAACCTACGCTGTTCTTGAACTTCTTCTTGCCCGTTTACGCTGGGCTATTGGTCGACTGGAGGATGACGGAAGAATTATTCGAGTGCGCACATTTGCTGCCCTCCGACACTGGATTCTCAACTATTTCATGGACGACTTCTTTGTCGATCTTCGTCTTCGAGAAATTTTCTGCGCAGAAGTCAATAAATTATACTCGGATGTCAAATCCAGTCCCCAGAATGGGTATAGTGACATGAAGCTTTTGCGCGATTTGAAACGCTGCTGGAATGGTCGATGTTCGCTTTGCTGGGATCCAGAAGGCTTCGAACTCGATGGTGATCAGGAGGAAGATATCCTCTCGGGCGGTCCCATGGACATCCATTCCACCCCGAGACCTAGGACGGCAATCAGACCCATTCATCCCCCTGCAGAGATCCCACGGCCCGATGTCCTACGTGGTCCTTCCCACAGTTGGTTTGACGTTGACAAGACCGCCGCCGGCCTTCACGACCGTCAGCAGTCGACCAATTCAGAACAGATTCCACCTTCTCTCGGAAGTGATGGCAGCTTACAAGCAAACTCTTGCTTCCCATCAAAGGGTTTCCTGCGACCCAGTCCTGAGGCGAACGTCAACGAGAAAGGTCCTCACCCGGTTTCCGTACAGCATCGTAGGAAGAACGCCCCTGCTAATTTGCAGGTAAATACCCATTCCGGGATCGGGACCAAACCAGGCCACAGGAGAGGTGCCAGCTCCATTGATAGCAATCGTGAATCGACACCTCGGAAACCTGAAGCTGAGCCGGATTTCATTATGGGCGAGGAAGGGAACATCATTCGCGGGCTCTTGTACAGTCCCAGCGCGCCATTTGTGCAAATTGTTTCTTCAAATTCTACACAGTCCCTTGATCGAAACGAGGTGGGAGGTCTGCGGGAAGCCCCAAGGAGAGCGCACGGAACGCAATCCGCCACCCAGCCAACTGGCAGAAACATCTTTGGATCCTTGCGCAAAGTGCTAGGTAACAGGCAAGGCCAGGGTGATGTAACACTCCTTGGTGCGTCACACTCTGCACAAGACGTACCAATCCGCACCCAGAAACCAACGCCGCCACTGAACCTATCCAAGTCGCATGACGAGTTGCGCAAACAACCTCAACTCACACGGGTCGGCAAAGGCGAGGTTCGCATTGATCTCTTGTGCGCAGCGGTCTGTCAAAATTATGAAACCAAGTTTCCCTCGAAACACCGCATCACATACGGAGGTCTTTTTGCAAGCAATCCGCCACAGATGCCCAATGACGATAGCGAGGGTGAATTTGACACTCCGCGACTCAATAATCGTGCGACTGCTCAGAGTGGTTCTATACTAATTGTGGACGATACGAGACCCGATTTGCCCTCCATGTCGGGTGCCCTTCGCCCAAATACTGATGACATGATTGGAGTCGCTCCCGCATCCGAAACAGATGCATTCTTCAATGAAGACGTGGTCACTGTCCCCATGACTCGAAATGATAGCATGGATGCCGTGGCTACTCAGAGAAGCTCCGATGTTCTTGGAACTGTGATGAATGTACCGTCTGCCGATGGAAGCAATGACACATTAGAGAAAATCGCCGCCAGTGCTTCACTCGCCAGCGATCAGGATCTCTTGACTAGCGGGCCTGCTGAAGCGCGGGTTCTAACTCCAACCACCATGAGCTCCAGGACGGTACGAGAGGACAATGCAAGCCTGGACTTGCCGCGACCCAGTGACCAAGATACAACTTCGGAGAACGTGTCCTCATTTGATGAAAATCATGATGCCAGTGGAAAATCAGATGAAGAAAGTGACTCGAAAGCTCAAGAGAAGGCACCCGCTCATACACTCAGACGGCGACCTGGTGGTGACCTTCGTCGCGTTGAGAACGTACAGGAACTCGATCATAATACGCAGCATGACTCGCTAGACACTGTCAGTACCACGTCCGATTCTCCTCATGAATCATTGCTCATAATGAGGACTGATACGGGTCGTACTGTTAAGAAAGATCCGGAACCTCCCCGGAAAGCAATCTCCATGATCAATACTCACTCGTCTCAGCACCTTCGACCTTCATTCGAAGCTGCGGTTGCTGAATTTTCGGCCATCCCCGATGACGATGACGGGGGCTTGGAAGCTACGCTCATGAAACTCGAAGGCCGTTATGAGAAGAAGTCGCCGCCGATGGAACAGCACCCGTTAGATACCACGGGTAAGAGAAGATCCTTGCCCGACCTGAAAGCAAGCTCGTATGTCGATCTGAGAGACCCCGGCAGACAAACGGGGCAGTCGCTTGAGATCCAGGTTCGAGAAATTACAAGTGACTTGATTTCGCACTCGTCCATGGATGGGCTCCAACAAACAGGCAATCCAATCGTTCTGGGGATCAAGCCAACCTCTTCGCGTCAATCATCTATCTTTGGGCTACCTACCGAATCGGTCGCGGGTTCTGAAGCGTCAGATGTCTCGTTGCCACTCTTGAAGCGTGATGCTGCTCATGAAAGCACGACTGGGACAGCAGATCCTGTCCAACCTCCAGTTGCTCCCGGGTATTTTGCTCAGGATCCTCCTCAACTGTTCCATTTGCCAAAAGCACCCCCACCAAGCGGCAATAAGAATGCCCACGTATATAGTATTCCACGTCCGGATACTGCAAATGACAGTGCGAGGTCATTCCTCCTCGATGAAGATGAGAACCTCTCGGATTTGTCATCGGAAATCTCAGTGGACATTATTAATTACTCAGATGCGGTCGACAATTCCATGGCTCCCATGCTCGCGGCTCCTGGAACTGCGATATCCGGGCTGGAAATTCCAGCTCATCCTTT
>Ga0105237_10007921_pt1 | contig 11579 bp, 8 predicted proteins | sample KBSC24metaG_FD_81520 | JGI IMG/M metagenome (GOLD analysis project Ga0105237, IMG submission 81520) | Corn rhizosphere microbial communities from Kellogg Biological Station, Michigan, USA - KBS C2-4 metaG | ecosystem: Host-associated > Plants > Roots > Rhizosphere > Soil | place: Michigan, USA... | reverse complement strand
TCCGCCTGGTTGAAATCGCGCTCCCGGTAGCGCGCGGGATGCAGGGGCACGGGGACGAAGGCGTCGAAGGGCCGGCTGCGAATGCGCTCGTCTTCCAGCGCCTCCGCCATCCAATCCGCCAGGGGGTGGCGCAGGTAATACTGGCGGTCGTATTTGAAGCGGTGGATGTAGTCGCGCACCACGCCCCGGCTCATGAACCGCGTGACCGCGCAATCGAAGTGATACCCGCGCTCCTTGCACTGGAAACAGGTAAACTCGCCTTCGATCGCGCCATCAAAGGGTTGCGAGCATTGCCGGCAAAACGGCGGCTCGATTCGCTTCACCTGCGCCGCACACCCCGCGCACAGGTACACACCCCCGTCCGTGTCCGCCCCGCACGCCGCGCAATGCGGCGGGTAGAGCAGGGAAAGAAATCCCTCACCGGCCAGCCGCAGGACGTCGACGATTTTCATAATTGAGCCAGAGCACGACCGCGATCCAGGTGAGCGCAAGGACACCGACGGGCACGAGGCCGGTCTCGAACTGGTCATCGACCCACGGCAGGTAGCTGTCGCGCAGTTTCGCTTTGATGGCGAATTTGGCCATCACGGAGAAGCTCATCTTCACGAAGACCACGCCGGCATGGAGGCCGATGCTCGCCCACAGGGCCCGGGTCCTCAAGGTGGCGTCGCCGCACAGCCAGCCCAGGGCAAAGAGCGTGGTGAAGCCGGCCAGGAGGGACATCGGCTCCACGAATTGATGGAAGGTGTGCGGGATGAGCGTGAAGCCGGAGAGCCAGCCCACCTGCGCCACGTCGAACGATTCGTCGGGCTTGAGGAAATGGACGATGGCGAACAGCGCGGTGACCCAGAAAAGCGCCAGGTACCGGCCCATCGACCGGCGCACGAGCCCCAGGATGGCGCCGCGAAAAAGCGCTTCCTCCAAAAATCCAACCGTCACCGCGGAGAGCAGGACGACCGGCACTTTGCCCCATTCGATGCGGGGCCGGATCGCGTAAATACCCAGCTTCACGTAAACGAATGCCATCGCGGCCACGGCCAGCCCGGCAATGAGAAAGCCGCCCAGCAGATGCCGTCCCCACAGCGGATCAGGCTCGATCCCGAGATCGCGCCAGCCGCCGACGCGCAGCCAGCGGATCGCCGGCCAGAGCAGCAGGAGCGCGGCGATCATGGCCCCGCGGTTGAAGAACTTCTGGAACTTGAATTCCGCGAGCACCCGGAAAATGCCATGCGCGGCGAGCCAGTGCGCGCCCCAGTAAAGCGGAGGAGCGAGCAGCGCGCCGAGGAGGATGACCCCCGCGAGGTATGCGAATATCTTGGCGATGTCTTTCAAGGGCCGCGTATTCTTGCGAAAAGCCCCGAGCGCTCCACACAATTTCCATCACCCCTGATCCATGGCCAATCGCAACACCCACGTCTGGAAGACCACCACCGCCGAAGGCGACAAGCGCGAGGTCCGCGCCGAGAAATTCGGAAAGCGCTGGAAACTCCAGGCCAAGGTGAAAGGAGACGCCCAGTGGACCTACTACGACGACCCGCTCGTGGAGGATTTGATCGAACTGCGCGACGTGCTCTTTCGCAAATACCAGCGCAAGCATCTCTCCTACGACGATCTCGCGGCCGTGGAAAAGATGATCACCGATCGCGGCGGCTCGTGGGAAACCAAGGATGACGACGCCGGCCCCGCGGAGGCGGAGGACGGGGAGTGAGCGAATCCCAGAGCCCGACGGGCGAACTCGATAAGGCGCATCTCTGGCACCCCTTCACGCAGCATCGCGACTGGGGCGCGCCGGACCACGAACCGCTGGTCCTCGTCTCGGGCCAGGGCGCGATGCTCCGCGACAGCACCGGACGCGAGTATCTCGATGGGAACTCGTCGATCTGGACGAATCTCCACGGCCACCGGCACCCGAAGATCGACGCCGCGATCCGCGCCCAGCTCGACCAGGTCGCGCATGTCTCCTTCCTCGGCTTCACCCACCCACTCGCGGCCGAGCTCGCCCGGCAGCTCGTCGCCCTGTGGCCCGCCGCCACGCTCACCCGCGTGTTCTTTTCCGATGACGGTTCCACGGCCATCGAAGTGGCGCTCAAGATGGCCGCGCAATTCTGGCAGCAGACCGGCCAGCCCCGGCGAACGCGCTTCGTCGCCTTCACCGGCGCCTACCACGGCGACACGATGGGCGCGTCGAGCCTCGGCGGGATCGCCGCGTTTCACGGCAAATTCTCGGCCTGGCAGTTTCCCGCTGAGCATGTGCCCACGATGGATGCCTTGCGAGCGCTCGATGCGGAGACGATCGCCGCGGTCGTCATCGAGCCGCTGATCCAGGGCGCCGCGGGCATGCGCCTGTGGCCACGCGGCATGCTCGCGGAATTGCGCCGCTGGTGCACGGAGCACGATGTGCTGCTCATTCTGGACGAAGTCATGACCGGCTTCGGACGCACCGGGAAGATGTTCGCCTGCGAGCACGAAGCGGTGATCCCGGACCTGATCGCGCTGGCCAAGGGGCTGACGGGCGGATACCTGCCGCTGGCCGCGACGCTGACGACGGAACGCGTGTTCCACGCGTTTCTCGGCGGCGCCGGGATGACGCTCTACTACGGTCACAGCTATACCGCGAATCCGCTGGGTTGCGCCGCCGCGCTGGCGAGCCTCGCGATCTTCCGCGAGGAGCGCGTGCTGGAAACGCTGTCGCGAAAGGTCACGCACCTGACGGCGTTGCTGGAGCGCCTGCGCGCGCTGCCGCACGTGGGTGAAGTGCGGCAGTGCGGATTCATCGCGGGGATCGAGTTGCGCCAGTCGAATGGCGAGGCATTTCCGCCCGGGGAACTCGTCGGAGCAAAGGTGTGCCATGCCGCGCGAAATCGCGGGCTGCTCACCAGGCCCATCCGCGACACCATCGTGCTCATGCCCCCGTACTGCATCACGGAGGGGCAATTGGAGCAGGCGTGCGCAGCGCTGTCTGGGGCGATTGACGAGGTGTGTGTATCACACCGCTGACAGTGCGGCAGCGAACGAGCGCCAGCAAAGTAGGCGGTCTCTTCCTAGAGCCGCTTTATGAGACGTGGCTGCACGAACACCAGCGGCTCTAGGAAGAGCCGCCTACTTTGCCGACCACGCCGCCACTCGCACCACCCCCCACAGCCACCACCCCCACAGCCACAGTGCGGCAGCGAACGAGCGCCAGCAAAGTAGGCGGTCTCTTCCTAGAGCCGCTTTATGAGACATGGCTGCACGAACACCAGCGGCTCTAGGAAGAGCCGCCTACTTTGCCGACCACGCCGCCACTCGCAACACCACCCCACAGCCACCACCCCCACCATTTACGAATTCCTCGAATCCACCTACGCTCCCATCTCATCATGAAAACCAAAGCTCTCCTCCCTGCGGTTGTCCTCTCCTTCATGACCGCCGCATTCGCATCCGCCGCCATCAAGACGGAAGTCATCGAATACAAGGACGGCGAAACGACTCTCGAAGGCTTCCTCGCCTACGACGACGCGAAGTCCGGCCCGCGTCCGGGTGTGCTCGTGGTCCACGACTGGACCGGCTTGCAGGACTACGCGAAGCGCCGGGCGACGATGCTCGCGGAAATGGGTTACGTCGCCTTCGCCGCGGACATTTATGGCAAGGGCGTGCGGCCCACGGAGCAGGCGGACTGCGCGAAGGAAGCCGGAAAGTACAAGGGCAACCTCCCGCTCCTGCGCCAGCGCGTGACCCTCGCCTACGACCAACTTCTCAAGCGCAAGGAAGTGGACGCGCACAAAACCCTCGCGATCGGCTACTGCTTTGGCGGCACCACCGTGCTGGAGCTGGCGCGCAGCGGGTCGCCCGTATCCGGTGTGGTCAGCTTCCACGGCGGACTCGGCACGACACTGCCGGCGCAAGCCGGGGCCGTGAAGGCGAAGGTGCTCGCGTGCCAGGGCGCGGATGATCCATTCGTGAAGCCGCCGGAGCAGGAAGCCTTCAAGGAGGAGATGAAGAAGGCCGGGGTGGACCTGGAATTCATCTCCTATCCCGGCGCCGTGCACAGCTTCACCAAGCCGGAAGCCGGCAACGACAAGTCCAAGGGCCAGGCCTACAATGAAGCGGCGGACAAGAAATCGTGGGAAGACATGAAGGCCTTCTTCAAAAAGGTCCTGGGCTAACGGGCCGCGCTTCGCCGGAACCCGCGAGCGTGAACCCAAGGAGCGGCGGTTTTCCAACCGCCGAACCAACCAACGGCGCGCAGCGCCCACTTGTTTGGCCGCCTCCGGCGATGGCGGCGGCGAGGAGCCCTTTGAGCCCTTTCGAAACGGCGGCGGAATCCTTTCCGCCGACCCACCAGCGCGCCACACGCCCCTCGCGGCGAATCTGATTACTGATTACTGCCTACTGATCACTGATTACTTTCCCCGCTGTGACTCCCCGCCGCCATCACCCCCCACGCCCCTCGCGGCGAATCTGATGACTGATTGCTGCCTACCGATCACTGATTACTTTCCCCGCCGTGACTCCCCGCCGCCATCACCCCACACGCCCCTCGCGGCGAATCTGATTACTGATTACTGCCTACTGATCACTGATTACTTTCCCCGCCGTCACTCCCCGCCGCCATCACCCCCCACGCCCCTCGCGGCGAATCTGATGACTGATTACTGCCTACTGATCACTGATTACTTTCCCCGCCGTCACTCCCGCGTAAACCGCGCCGCAAACGCCCCATCCACCTGGTCCACAAACGGCAGCGTGCGCCGTGATTCAAGAAAGCGCAGCCCAGGCACAGCGGCGACCGCTTGCTCCACCACCTGGTCGTTTTCCTCCGCCTCGAGGCTGCACGTGGAATAGACAAGCATACCGCCGGGCTTGAGCAGCGTGGCCGTACGCTTGAGCAGCGCGAGTTGCTGCGCGGGCATGCGAAGAAAATCCTCCTCGGTCAACCGCCAGCGGACATCGACCCGTCGCCTCAGCACGCCGGTGTTGCTGCACGGGGCGTCGACGAGGACGCGGTCGAAACTGGCGGGCTCGAGCGGCGGGCCCGCCTGCATGCAATCATGCTGCAGCGTCCTCACAATGGTCGCGCCCAACCGTGTGACGTTTTCGCGGAGGCGCGCCACACGGGACGCGTACAGGTCGCAAGCCACGAGCCGTCCTTCGTTGCGCATGAGCTGGGCGAGATAGGTGGTCTTGCCGCCGGGCGCGGCGCAGGCATCGAGCACCGTCTCGCCGGGCTGTGGGGCGAGGAGGTCGCAGGCCACGAGTGTGCTCGGGTCCTGCACGTAGCAGAGGCCTTTCGCGATCCAATCGGGCGGCAGATGCCGGACCTTGATGGCGAGCGGGTGAAAGGGGGAAACCTCGGCCCCCTCCGCCGATCGCAGCAGGTCCGCGGTGCTAATCCGCAATTCGTTGGCCCGCACATGCACCTCCGCGGGCTCATTATTCCAGGCGCAAAGCTGGCGCGTGGCTTCCGCGCCGAACGTCTTCTCCCACCGTTCGAGCAGGAACTCGGGATGCGACATCGCAATGGCCTGGCCCGCATTCGCGAGCGCCGCCTCGAGCGCCTCCTTTTCGCGCAGCGCGCGGCGCAGGATGGCATTGACCAGGCCGCGGGCGCGTCCGGCGAGCGCCACCGTCTCATTGACCGCGGCGTGCGGCGCCGTGCGCATGTGGAAAACCTGATACAACCCCAAACGGAGAACAGCGTGTGTTTCCGGGTCGATGCGCCCATCACGGAGCCGCCCAATCAGGAAATCGAGGCGGCTCAAGTTCCGCAACACTCCAAAAAATGTCTCCATGAAGAACGCTCGATCGAGCGGAGACATCGGCTCTTTCTCCAAAGCCGTATGGAGGATTTCGTCGGAGAAGTATTTGCCCTTCTCCCACTCCAGGAGCGCGTGGATGCAGGATTGGCGGGGATTGGGCAAAGGTTTCAGGTCCCTGGTTTAAGGTTTCTCGTTTTCCCCTGCAAAATTCACACAGCGTGCGGACGCGGAAACTTTAACCCTTGAACGACAGACCCTTAAAACCTCCTGCGGCCTCGCCTACCCGTTCGGCCTTCCCACAGCGTGGTAGGTGAAGCCGAAATTGCGCATCGTCTTCGGGTCGAAAAGATTCCGGCCGTCGAAAATGAGCGGCGTGTGCATGCGCTTCTTCACTTCGTCGAAATCCTGGTTCGCGAATTCCTTCCACTCGGTGGCGAGGATGAGCGCCTCGGCGTCTTCCGTCGCCTCCATCGGGGTCGCCGCCAGCTTGACCTTCGCCGGATCGATCAGCTTCCACTCGACGGCCTTTTCCGCGCCCTTGGGATCATACGCAGTGACGTACGCGCCCTCGGCGACAAGACGATTGACCAATTCGATGGCCACGGAGTTGCGCACATCGTCGGTGTCCGGCTTGAACGTGAGGCCCCACACGGCGATCCGCTTGTCTTTCAAGACCCAAAGCGCGTCGCGGAGCTTGCCGATGAAACGATCGAGCATGCTGGCATTGATGCGCTCCACTTCCTCCAGCAGCTTGAACGGCGTGCCAAGTTGCCGGCTGATGGCGATGAATGCCTTCACGTCTTTCGGGAAGCACGAGCCGCCGTAGCCGAGGCCCGCGTTCAGAAAATTGCGCCCGATGCGTTTGTCCATCCCGATGCCGTCGGCGACCATCTCGACGTCCGCGCCGCTCGCTTCGCAAATGGCGGCCACGGCGTTGATGTAGCTGATCTTCAAGGACAGGAAGGAATTCGCCGCGTGCTTGATGAGTTCGGCGCTGTTCACGTCGGTCACGAGGATCGGGGCGCGGAAGGGCTCGTAGACCTGCTTCATCAGGTCCGTGGCCTTCTGGCTGGAGCTCCCGATGACCACGCGGTCCGGGTTCATCAGATCCGGCACGGCGCAGCCTTCGCGGAGAAATTCGGGATTCGAGACGACATCGAACTCCGCGCCCTTGTTGTAACGCTTGATGGTGTCGGCGACCTTTTCACCGGTCTTCACCGGCACGGTGGATTTATCCACGATGACCCGATACTGCCCGGGCTTGAGAACCCCGGCGATCTCGCGGGCGACCCGCTCGATATAGGTGAGATCGACGCTGCCATCGACCTGCGGAGGCGTGGGGACGGCAATGAAAACGACCGTGGAATGATCGACCCCGTCCTCGATGGAATTCGTGAAGCGCAGGCGCTTGGCGGCCACGTTGCGATGCACGAGATCTTCGAGCCCCGGCTCATAGATCGGGATCTTGCCCGCTTGCAGGGCGTCGACTTTGCGCTGGTCGTTGTCGACACAAATGACGCGATGACCGACTTCAGCGAAGCAAGCGCCGGAGACGAGGCCGACATAGCCGGAACCAATAATGCAGAGATCCATTTTCTAACGTGTTGATGTTGAACGATGAGCCGTCATTCCGGGGGGCTCATGCGCCCACCCGTCGGAACGGGAGGGCGGGGATTAAGCGTTTCCATGGCCGCGAGCGCAAGGAAAAGGGAGCGCCGCGGCTACTTATTCTTGCCGCCCAGGTCCGTCACGCTGCTGGGATCGAACGCAAACGGAATATGGACGCCAGGCAGATCCTTGAGCGTGAAGGTGAGGATCAGGCCGTAATTCTTCGTGCCGCCATTATCCGATACACTGAGCCCGAGAGAGGCGACCCAACTCGAAAGGTCGCGGTGAATTTCGTAGGTTTGCCCCTCCAGGATGTGTTCGGCCACTTCGTACTGCTCGGCGAAGCTGAAGGACCAGTTGTCATCGATGCGATAGTAACCGCTGAGGGTGAGCAGGTTACTGTTGCGAAACTGTTTGTTCCCATCGAGGTAGCGCTGGCCGATGCCAACCGACATATCGCGCGTCGGCATGAAGCTGACGCTGGTGTTGATCTCGTAAAACCCGGTGTCAAACAGCGGCACCTGCGATTTGACCGATAGGCCAAACCACGGCACCGGCGACCACGACAGATTGTTGTAGAGGTTCGAAAACAGGCCGCCATCCGAGATGGGGCTCGCATTCCCGAAATCCGGCCGATCGATGTTGATGTCGAGGTAGGTATCCAGTTCCAGCCAGTTCATGGTCTGGTCGTCGCGTTTGGTCTGCAGGCGGTTACGCATGCCCAGCCGGACGATGGACCAATTGTCGATGGCGTCGATGGCGTTGAACGCCGGGAAATCAATCGGCGGTGGCTGTGTCGTGCGATTGTAGCGATCGAATTGCAGGATCTGGTCTGGATTCACGTTCGTGTAGACGAACGAGGCGTCCATATACGGCTGGACCACGTGGCGGAGTCCATCGAGGCCCCACGTGCGGGATTCGACGTTCTCCCAGGCTTTCGAGAACTTGAAGGAGACTTCCAAATCGGCGGTCGCCGCCACGCGAAAGAGGCCACCGTTTCGAATCAGGTTTTCGGTGGTGTTCGTCTGGGTGCTGGTTGTGGTCACGGGCAACCCGTCCGGACCAATCGTAGTCGTGCTGACCGTCTTGCTGGTGGTGTTCTCCTGGATGAACCCGCTATTCGTGTAGTAGGTGCCCCGCAGCCCCGCATGAGGGACGACCGAAAGCCAGCCCCAGTAGGTTTCGGGGCGGCTCAATTGGATATAGCTGTCCGCCCGGAAGGCGTCGTAATCGGGGAAGGGCGACTGGTCGGAGAAATTGCGGCGATATTCTCCCACGCTCGTTTCGCTATCGATGAAGAGCCCCCATTTGCCCAAAGGCTGCCGCTTGATGTCCAGGGCCAACTCTGGAAGTTTTTCCGTGCCGTCCTGATCCGGATTGAGCTGCTTGCGCGCCATCAGGATCAGCGAGTAATCCTCATCCAGCTTGGTCAGGGCGATCAGGTTGTCGGGGTTGGGGTTGTCCCGGAACGTGTTCTGCTCGAAATCCTCCAGAAAGCGCTTGTCGCTCAATTTGTTGATATTGACCGTGGAATAGATGTCGCTCGTCCAGTAGGTGCGGTCCTGCATCGAGATGCGATAGCGCTCCGGGCTGATCGGTTCGCGACCCAGCGCCGTCTTGTTCGTGCCCGGAGTCGAATCGTCGATGTAATAACTGATGAAACGCCCCCAATTGTCCCCCGTCTTGACCTCGCGAGCTTTGGCTTCCGTTTTCGTTTCCGTGGCTTTGGCAAAGGGCGACGCGGAATGCCGCGACTCGCCCCAGTCCATTTCGAAACCCACCCCGAGGCCCCGGTCCGAATACAGATCGACCCGGAGCTTGGCCGAGACCGTATTGTTAAACAACGGAAACGCCGTGTTGGTGAGCAAAAACTCGCCCCACGAACTCTCGTATCCGGGCGTAAATGTGAAGCTCGTATCCGCGTTGAGCGATTGATAAAGATACGGATACCAGAAGACCGGGGTGCGCCCGATGTAGAGCGTCACGTTGCTGAAGATGACCCGGTCCTTGGGGTAGACACGGACGGTTCGGGCGCGCAGATGGTAGTCGGGCTTGGAGTTGTCGCTCGTCGTGAAGATGCCATCCTTCACCAGGTAGCCGGAGCCCATCGAGGTGAGCGATTCGCCGGCGAAGAGGAAGGGATGGAACTCGCCCCGCACTTCCGCGGTGTTGAGGATCTTCGTTTCCAGGTTGTAGAGAGCCCGCTCCGAGGTGAAGAGCTTCCCGTCCCGGTAGATCCGCACATTGCCCACCAGCAGCACGTCCCGCGTATCAGGGTTGTACTGCGCGTAGTCGCAGTAGATCGACGTCTCCGCGTAGCGGATGATGACGCTCTGCTCGGCGATGGCGAGGCCCCCTTCCATGCGGGTGGACTCAGAGGTGATCTCGATCGGGACATCGCCAAAGCTGCCAAATTGGGCCCGCGCGACGGACACACCCAAAAGAGAGAGCGCGAGCAAAAGGAGCAGTCGTTTCATGCAGGGTCGCGAAGCTATCGGACGCCTTGGAAGGTTGCCAAGTGAAAACGGGGTGAGGCCCATGGTGCAAACACCGGAGCGTTCAGTATTCAGTGTTCAGTATTCAGTAAAAACACCGACGCGGAATGCCTTTCACTGAGTGCCGAACACTGAACACTGATTACTTCCCCTAATCCCCGTACCCGCCCGGATTCGCCACATGCCACGCCCAGGCGCTCTCAATAATGGGGGTAATGGCTTGGAATTTTGGCTTCCAGCCCAGCTCGCACTGGATTTTATCAGAAGCCGCGATGAGCCGGGCGGGGTCCCCCGGACGCCGTGGTTTTTCCACCACGGCGATCTTCTTTCCCGTCACCTGCTCGCAGGCGGCGATGACCTCCCGGACGCTGGTTCCGCCGCCGGTGCCGAGATTGTAGAAGGCGCTCTTTTCCGCCCCCAAGGCCAGCATGTGCGCCTGGGCCAGATCCACGATATGGATGTAGTCGCGAATGCAGGTGCCATCGGGGGTTTCGTAATCCGTCCCGAAGATCTGGATGTTCTCCTTCTGGCCAAGGGCCACTTTCAGGATATTCGGGATGAGGTGGGTCTCGATCCGGTGATCTTCCCCATACCGGCCACTGGCGCCGGCCGCGTTGAAATAGCGCAACGCGACAAACTTCACCCCGTGGATTTCATCGTACCAGCGCAGGATCTTCTCGAAGATCAGCTTGGATTCCCCGTAGGGGTTGATCGGCCGCTGCGGGAGCGTTTCATCGATTGGCACCCGGTCCGGCGGGCCGAACGTGGCGCACGTGGAACTGAAGACAAACTTTTTGACACCCACGGCGACCATGGCGTCGAGAAGATGCAGGCCGCCGCTGACATTGTTCCGGAAATATTTCGACGGATTCTCCATCGATTCGCCCACGAGCGCATTGGCCGCGAAATGCATCACCGCCTCGGGCCGCACATGCTCCATGGCGTCGCTGATATCGCAATCCTTCTGGAGATCCCCGATGATCAGTTCGGCACGGGGATCGACCGCTTTCCGGTGGCCTTCCGTGAGATTGTCGAAGACGCTGACCGTGTGGCCGGCATTCAGGAGTTGCTCCACGCAGATGCTGCCGATGTAGCCGGCGCCGCCGGTAACGAGAATTTTCATGCGCCGGTTGGTGTACGACAGCAATGGCTTATCACGCAAGGTGAAGCGGAAGCGCTCAGTGCTCAGATCTTCAAGCGCGAGCCCCGCATCTCGTCGATCTCGTCGATCTCGTCGATCTCGTCGATCTCGGCGGGCAAGTCGGGCAAGTCGGGCAAGTCGGGCAAGTCGGACAAGTCGGACAAGTCCGACTGCCGATCACTCAGTACTCACATCTGCGAACCAGTCCTCGCAGGGAAACTTCTGAGCACTAAGCACTAAGCACTAAGCACTTAGCACTACCCGCTACCCCCTGACCCGCCGCACCGCATCCGCCATATCCGCCGCAGCGAAAACCGAAGTCCCCGCGACAAGCGTATCCGCCCCGTGCTCCCGCGAAATCGCGGAAGTCTTCTCATTGATCCCACCGTCCACCTCAATCCGATACCCCAGGCCCAGCCGTTCGCGCGCTTCGGCGGCGGCACGGACCTTGGGCATCGTCTCGGACATGAAGGGCTGCCCGCCAAACCCCGGCACCACGGTCATCACGAGCAGGACATCGATCTGATCAAGATAGGGCACCGCCGCTTCAAAAGGCGTGACCGGCCGGAGAGCCAGCCCGCACGTCCGGCCCGCCGC
>Ga0105237_10007918_pt1 | contig 11581 bp, 10 predicted proteins | sample KBSC24metaG_FD_81520 | JGI IMG/M metagenome (GOLD analysis project Ga0105237, IMG submission 81520) | Corn rhizosphere microbial communities from Kellogg Biological Station, Michigan, USA - KBS C2-4 metaG | ecosystem: Host-associated > Plants > Roots > Rhizosphere > Soil | place: Michigan, USA... | reverse complement strand
AAATAGCATTAAGAGCATTACAGCGTAACAAGCTGCGTGCTTTTCTTACAATGCTTGGCATTATCATTGGCGTAGCTGCAGTTATAGCAATGGTTGCCATTGGTGAGGGATCAAAGAAAAGCATACAGGATCAGATAGCCAGTATGGGATCCAATATGATTACTATACGCCCTAACAGTAATGTATCTGGGGGTGCAAGGCTTGATGCTACTTCTGTACAAACACTTACTGAAGATGACATAAAGGCGTTACAGAAAAACATGCAATATATTAATGCAGTATCACCTGCGGTATCAACAAGAGGGCAGGTTATCAACGGCGCATACAACTGGTCAACACAGATGCAAGGTGTTAGTCCGGATTATCTTACTATAAGAGATTGGGGAATAGAAGACGGCATTGGCTTTACTAATTCTGATGTTACGGGCGCCGCAAAAGTTTGCCTTCTTGGACAAACAGTTGTAGACAATCTTTTTCCTAATGGGGATAATCCTGTCAGCAAAATAATCCGCTTTAAAACTATCCCGATGAAGGTTATTGGTATACTTAAGAAGAAAGGAGAAAATGCTTTTGGTCAGGATCAGGATGATGTTATTCTTACGCCTTATACCACCGTACAGAAAAGAATTCTTGCAAGTATTTATTTTCAGAATATTTATGCCTCTGCCATTAATGAAAATTCAACCGAAGCAGCAACAGAAGAAGTGTCTGAAGTGTTACGGAAGACACATCGTATAAGACCGGGAGAAGATGATGATTTTGCAGTGCGTACACAGGCAGAACTTATTAGTACATTTAGCTCAACCAGCCAGTTGCTTACCGTATTGCTGGCTGCTATTGCAGGTATATCACTTGTTGTGGGTGGTATTGGTATTATGAACATCATGTACGTATCCGTAACAGAACGCACCCGTGAAATAGGCTTACGCATGTCAATTGGTGCAAGAGGCATTGATATCCTGTTGCAGTTTCTTATAGAAGCTATCCTCATTAGTATCACCGGCGGGTTAATCGGCATAATGCTTGGTATAACTGCAACAAAAGTTGTTACTGCATTTTTATCATGGCCAACATTGGTAACTCAATCATCGATCGTTATATCCTTTATGGTGTGTGTTATAACAGGTGTATTCTTTGGATATTATCCTGCACAAAAAGCTTCAAGGTTGGATCCTATTGAGGCATTAAGATATGAGTGACTTATTCACTTTCTTTTATTCTCACCCTTGTGACGAGTAAGGGAATCATCAATCCCATTATTGCGATAAGCAAAAATGACCAGCGCAGGTTAAAGGCTTGTGCAATGTGCCCAATTATAGGCGGACCAAGTAAAAAACCTCCATAACCTACGATCGATACAGCGGCGATGGCTGCTCCCGGTTGAAGTTTGGAATTTTTTCCTGCAAGCGTGAATATAATAGGCACAACGCATGAAACCCCAAGGCCGGCAAGCATGAAGCCAATGATAGCTGTTACAATATTTGGAAATACTATTGCAGTAAGTAATCCTGCGGCGATAAGACAGCCACTTAGTTGCAACAGTTTTTTTTCTCCAAATGTTTTAATAAGCCATCCACCAACAAAACGGGCAGATGTCATCGTGCTCATATATGCTACAAAACCTAACCCTACCTGTGATGGCGCTGCATGAACTTCTTTCTGAAAATAAATACTGCTCCAGTCGTACATAGTGCCTTCACAACTCATGCTGCAAAAGGCAACAACGCCAAGCTTCATCAAAGCTTTATCTGGTAATACAATCAAAGACTTTTTTGTATCTGAAGGAATGTCTTCTTTTATCGTATCACCAAACGTTAATATAACCAGTAACAGTGTGGTGCTGCCTATAATAAGAAAATGTATAAAGGGAGAAATGTTGTGTGTTATCATGAATGATCCTATGGCTGCGCCGGCAAAACCCGCAAGGCTCCAGATGCCATGAAAGGATGCTACAATAAATTTATTATACAAACCCTGTACTCCAATAGATTGGGCATTGGCAGAAATATTTAAGAAGTTTCTTGATGAACCGAAAACAAAAAGAATAATGCCCAGTTGCCATACAGTGTTGGTAACCGGCAACAGTGGAAGCAATATTGCATAAAGAAGCGCACCGGTAAGCATTAAATAGCGGCTGCTTATTCTGCTTAACATGGTTCCTGTAAATGGCAGCGTTATAATAAGGCCCATTGGCATAATAAAAAGTACCGTGCCAAGCTCCGCATCATTTAAGTGAAATTGTTCCTGCATTGATGGAATGCGTGAGGCCCAACTTGAAAATGTATATCCTGAAATAAAAAAGAAAGTGCTTACCGAAATCCTTGCTTTTAATCTTGAAGAAAACTTTTTTGCCGTTAATGATAATAACATGACCGCGAAGATCGGGATAAGATGTAAAAGTCAGTACAGTCATTAAGACATTGAAGCCATTAAATTTTGTTTCTCTGTCTTTCTGACCTTCTTCTTGACTTACTGGCTTTTTTTGTCTTTATTGTTATCTTTCAAACAAAAACATGCAACGATTCTTTCTGCCATTTGCATTTGTATTACTATACCTGAATACCATCGCACAAAATAATTGGAAACACGGCCGGTTAAAAGTTACACCAGATGGGCATTACCTGCAATATGAAGATGGTACACCTTTTTTCTGGCTTGGTGATACCGGGTGGGAATTGTTTCATCGCCTTACATTAGAAGAAATAAAAACGTATCTCGATAATCGTGCTTCAAAAGGCTTCAATGTAATACAGGCTGTTGCACTGGCAGAGTTTAATGGGCTTCGCAAACCAAATCAGTATGGTGAATTGCCTTTAAAAAATCTTGACCCAACTCAACCTAATGATAAATATTTTACTGTTATTGACAGTACTGTTGAAATGGCTATGCGCCGCAATCTTTATATTGGTTTATTGCCCACCTGGGGAGATAAGGTTACACAGCTTTGGGGCGAAGGGCCAGTTGTATTTGACAGCATTAATGCTTACACTTATGGCAAGTGGATTGCTAATCGCTATAAAAAATATCCCAACATCATCTGGATATTAGGCGGCGACAGGCCCGCCAGGAATGATAAAGGTGACTGGCGCCCGATATGGCGCGCCATGGCGAAAGGCATTATTGAGGCAACCAATCATCAATGCCTTATTGCTTATCATCCTTCCGGCGGTAGCTATTCAACTTCACAATTTATAAGGGATGAAGCCTGGCTGGATGTAAACATGTTTCAGTCCGGCCATGGTGAAGGCCACGATGTTACCTGCTGGAATTTGGTTACAAGAGACAGGTCTTACACTCCTGCAAAACCAACGCTGGACGCAGAGCCCAATTACGAAGACCATCCCGTAAATCCCTGGCCCAAATGGCACCCTGATAATGGATATTACAGGGATTATGATGTACGCAAACAAACTTATCGTTCGGTTTTTGCAGGAGCCTGCGGTGTTACTTACGGGCATCACGCCGTGTGGCAGTTTATGAGTGCACGGGAAGAAACCGTAAATTATCCTGACAGGGGCTGGTTGAATGCTATAGACAGGCCTGGCGCTTACCAGGTAGGGTATTTAAAAAAGCTGATGGAATCAAGGCCGGTACTTAACCGCATTCCCGATACAACAATTATCGCCGAAGGACAGGGAATAAAAGCAGAACATGCGGAAGCTTTTCACGCCGGTGATGGCAGTTATTTGATGGTTTATCTTCCTGTAGGAAAATCAGTCACTGTTAATACCTCTTCTATGAAATGTAAAGAGGTGCAGGTGTGGTGGTTCAATCCTAAAGATGCATCAGTACAAAACGTTGGAAAGTCTGAACGCAATAACACCATGCAATTTACATCGCCTGTTACCGGTACAGGAAATGACTGGGTGCTGGTGGTAGATGATGCTTCAAAAAAATATAATCAACCTGGTAAATAATCATCATCGACCGTACTTCAAAAACAAATTTTTTCAAGCACGCAAAGTTTTATTTTTGAAGTAAGGAAAGAGACCAAACCCTTCTGCCCATGTTCGCGAACAATTATTATTACTACATTACTATTGCGCTGCAAGCAATTTGTGTTATTCATTGTATTCGAAAGCACAATGAAAATAAATGGATCTGGATTATTATATTTCTTCCCGTTATAGGGTGCATTGCATACATTTTTGATGAAATGTTCAGCAATAACGATTTGAAGAACGTGCAGTCAGGTGTTGGGTCTGTAATTTATCCCGCAGGCAAAATAAAAAAACTTGAAAAGCAACTGCAGTTTGCAGATACATTTAGCAACAGGATACTGCTTGCTGATGCATACCTTGCTTCAGGCAAAACCAATAAGGCCATTGAATTATATGAGAACAGCCTTACGGGTGCATTTACAGAAAATGAACATGTGCTTACACAGCTTATTATTGCCTATTTTGAAGTACAGCGATACGCAGATATAATACCTATCGCTAAGAAATTATATAAAACACCACAGTTTCAACGGTCGAGGGCGCATATGTTATACGCAATGGCGTTGGAAAAAACGGGTAATACTGCGGCTGCAGAAAATGAATTTAAATTGATGAAAGGCCGCTATGCTTACTTTGAATCGCGGTATCAATACGGACTTTTTCTGCAAAGAAATGGGCGCAACGAAGAAGCAAAACAGGTGTTCTCTGAAATGGCTGGTGAAGCATCTTACCTTGGGGCGAGAGAAAAGAAATACAGTCGTACATGGATAGTAAAGGCAAAAGATGAACTAAAGAAGGTATAAAGCCGTTGATGCAGATATATCTGGGAAACAATTGTTACAATATTTAATTCCTGTTTACCGTTTAAGTTTTTGGGGGATGTTTATTTGGCGTTAATCATCTCAATAATAATTTTACCGCCTCATTTAAAATGATAATTGACATTATACTTATTGTGCTGCTTATTATGGCAATAATTAAGGGCTACAGCCGTGGTCTTATTGTTGGCATATTTTCACTCCTGGCAATCTTTATCGGTTTGGCCGCGGCAATGAAACTTTCTGTTGTGGTTAGTGATTGGCTTTTGGCAAACACGCATATCGATAAAAAATGGCTTCCCTTTCTGTCTTTTATTTTGGTGATGCTGGTAATAATTTTACTGGTAAGATGGGCGGCTTCTTTGTTGCAAACCGCAGTGGAACATTTAATGCTTGGGTGGATTAACAGGATAGGAGGCATTCTTCTGTACAGCATTCTTTACATAACTGTTTTTAGCGTGGCGCTCTTTTATCTTACTCAAATGAATATCATCAAACCCGAAACAACCACTTCTTCACGTTTTTATAGATTTATACAACCTGTTGGCCCTGTAGCTATCAACACTTTTGCCAGGCTGATACCTTTCTTTAAAGATATGTTTGCAAGGCTTGAAGATTTCTTTGCAACTGTTGCTCAAAAAACACAGTAATGACTAATTTTAAGTAGCATTAGGCTTAAAATATCGTGGCAATAAAATAACAGGGATGAATTTTACTAAAAGCCATTCAAGTTGTTACGTTGCCCCAATTGCGTAAATTCTGGTATTTTAGCGTATTAAAACGGATATTATTTGTTAACGAATGATTGATAAGGTTTTTTCAGATGAATTCTGTTTATTTGTACCTGATGTAATGCAAAATGTCTTTAAGAGTGATAGCTGATGACTTACGAGATTAAACAATACGATAAATTCAAGTATATAGAAGAGGGAGAAGGAGAACCCTTGATATTGCTTCACGGGCTCTTTGGCGCTTTGAGTAATTTTAAAGACCTGGTAGAGCATTTTAAAAAGCAGTATAAGGTTATTGTACCGTTACTTCCTTTGTTTGAACTTGATATCTTTCACACCACGGTGGGTGGGTTGCAAAAGCATGTACAAAAATTTATTGAAGTAAGGGATTATAAGAATATTCACCTGTTGGGCAATTCGCTTGGCGGTCACGTGGCGCTTGTCTATGTGCTTAAACATCCTGAAAGAATTAAATCTCTTATATTAACCGGTAGTTCTGGTTTGTTTGAAAATGGCATGGGCGATACTTACCCCAAACGTGGTGACTACGAATACATCAAGAAAAAATCACAACTTACTTTTTATGATCCGGCAATGGCCACTAAAGAGCTGGTTGATGAAATTTTTGAGATAACGAATAACAGGTTGAAAGTGATAAAGATTATTGCACTTGCAAAGAGTGCCATTCGCAATAATCTTGGAGAGGAACTTAAGCAGATTCAACAGCCTACTTTACTCATCTGGGGAAATAACGATACAATTACGCCCCCGTTTGTTGCAAAAGAGTTCAATTCACTTATTCCAAACAGCGAACTTTATTTTATTGATAAGTGCGGGCATGCACCAATGATGGAAGTGCCTGATGAATTCAATAAAATATTAGAACAGTTTTTAAGCAAACTAAGGCAACCCGCTGCAACTATTGCATAACTTTTGTTGTCTAAAACTTACTTAAGTTAGCGTATATGTTAGCATCTCAACTTATATTTTCTACTTATCCTTCAATAGATATTGAAGATAATGCCAGCTTTGCTATCCAGTTAATGGAAGACTATGACGTGCAACACTTACCGGTAGTGAATGATAACAAGTTTGTAGGGCTGGTAAGCAAAGATGATTTACTGGATATAGATGAAAATACAGTCATTTCCGGCTCTCATATTGAGCTAGATAAAACCAGCGTTTCTGCAAAAGATCACTTTTTAACTGCCGTTAAACTCTGTAACGAACATAACCTTACCGTTATGCCCGTAATTGACGGGCAGCAGGAATTAAAAGGGCTTATTACACTGCAGGATTTAATAAGGGCTGTCGCTCTTTTCCATACTGTTGAAGAAGAAGGCGGGCTTATAGTGCTTGAAATGGATAAAAGAAATTATTCGTTTGGAGAAATAAGCAGGCTGGTAGAAACAAATGATGCACACATTGTTCAGTTAAATACCTATATAGAAGCCGAAACAGGAATGTTTATGGTGGCGCTTAAAATAAATAAGTTTGAAGTATCTGATGTTGTCTCAACCTTTCAGCGATACGAGTATAACATTAAGTATTATTTTGGTGAGGAACTTTATGAAAACGAGTTAAAGGAAAACTTTGACCTTTTGATGAACTACCTGAAAATGTAATTTAATTAACATTCTCATACCAATCTTTCAACCTTCATCAGCCGTATTGTTTTTTACAGCTTACCTTAAAAATTGCTATTGAAAGATTTAAATAGAAGCAAAATATTTTCAAACACCTACTTTTACAACCACTCACCAATTGTAGCTGATGAAGTATCTCGTTCGGCAGTTAGCTGTATGCCTTTGTAGCTGTATGTTTTTTTGTGCTGCCGCACAGGTAGATTCGTCGTTTGCCATACGCGACAGCATATTGCCTTTCTTTACCCAGCCAGATTCTGCATTGCTTATGATTGCAGACATCAATATCACCGGGTATAAAAAAACCAAGCCTTATATTATTGAACGGGAAATACCTTTTAAACAAGGCGATTACATTACGAAAAAAGACCTGCTGCAAAAACTCTTGCTGGCAAAGCAACAGGTAATGAACACAAGCCTGTTTGTAGATGTGTCTGTGTTTATTGCCGATCAGCATGGCGACATGCTTTTTATTAATGTAGATGTGAAAGAACGATGGTATCTTTTTCCCATTCCTTATTTCAGTCTCATAGACCGCAATTTTAACCAGTGGTGGGTTGAGCAGAAACGTGACTTTAACCGTACCAACTATGGCATTAAGTTTATGCAGGAAAACGTAAGCGGCCGTAATGACCAGTTGCAGGTTTGGCTTATTAACGGGTACAGCAGGCAGTTTTCCTTACGTTACAGGCAGCCCTTTTCAGACAGAACATTAAAGCATGGTTTTGAAGTTTCTACTTCTTTTTCAATGCAGAGAGAACTGAACTATAAATCAGAACTTAACAAACAGGTTTTCTTTAAAGATGAAAGCCAGTTTTCCCGCAAAAATTTTCACGCAGACATTGCGTATCTCTATCGCCCGGCAATAAAAACGCGGCACACCTTTAGAATTGGTTATTCGAATGAATCACTTGCAGATACAATTGTAAAACTCAATCCGGATTATTTTAACAATGGAGTAAGGAAAGTCAGCTACCCGGAGCTAAGCTACTCACTTGAATATTATAATGTAGATTATATCCCATATCCGTCACATGGTTTTACAGGTGGTTTGTCTTTCACCAAAAGGGGTTTTTCAAAAGATATGGATTTGTGGTCGTTACATGGTGCAGGCACATACACTTATCCTCTGTTTAAAAAAACATTTATTTATTTACAATCTGCCTTTACACTAACGCTTCCGTTTAACCAGCCTTACATTAACCGTAAACTATTCGGTTATGGAGATTTGTACCTGCGTGGTATGGAATATTATGTGGTGGATGGTGTGGCCGGGATTATGGGCAGAATCACAGCAAGACAGCAGGTATTAAACATAGACATTAAAACCCCTCTTAAAAGCAGAACATATGGCCATTTGCCTTTTAAGTTTTACCTGAAGGCGTATACAGATGGCGGTTATGCGTACACAAGAGACATAGGTACCAGCATGCTTAACAACAAATACCTGCACACATGGGGCATAGGGCTGGATATACTTACCATTTATGACGTTGTTTTAAAATTTGAATACAGCTTTAACCAACTTGGCGACAAAGGATTTTACTTTCACACGAGGGAAGATTTTTAATATCTGTAAAGACTATACGCTTGTTGTCGTACTCCGGTCAATCCCGATAAATCAATGTAATCAAATTTTTATTTGAGGTTATTCATTAGGCTTAATAGCAATTTTGTTGGTAATTTGTGCTTTTAACGCAATCGTTTAACTCGGTTAAATTAAATGACAGTAGCAATATACAGCCGTGGCCTGGAAGATGATTTGCAGGTGCAGTTACTAATGCTTTTACAGGAATTAAGCAGGCAGAACATAACAATTTTGCTTTATAAAGCACTGGCAGATCAAAACCCTGTACTTTTTGAGCACGGCTTTGATTTAAATATTTTCGAAGGCTCCGCAGATCTGAACAAATCAATAGATTGTCTTATAAGCTTAGGTGGCGATGGTACCATACTTGATACAGTAACCCTTGTAAGAAATAAAAACATACCCATATTAGGTATTAATTTTGGAAGGCTCGGCTTTCTGGCGGGCATAGGTAAAGAAGAACTCACTTCAGCAGTTGATGCGCTGGTTAACGGCACGTTTGTAATTGATAAAAGAACACTTGTTCACCTGGATGCAAGCATACCTTTGTTTGGCGATTCGCCTTTTGCATTAAATGAATTTGCCATTCATAAGAGGGATATTTCTCCAATGATAAAAATTCATACGTATCTTAATGGTGAATTTTTAAATACTTATTGGGCGGATGGATTGATAGTTTCCACGCCAACCGGTTCCACCGGCTATAGCATGAGTTGTAATGGCCCGATAGTATTTCCTGAATCGTCCAGCTTTTTAATTACACCCGTAGCACCACATAACCTTAATGCCCGGCCGATAATTGTGGCAGACAGTAATATTATTTCTTTTGAAGTGGAGGGGCGAATGGAGCAGTTTATCTGCGTTTTGGATGCACGCAGGGAAATAGTTGATAAATCTATACAGCTTGCTATAAAACGAGAGCAATTTACTATTAGCCTGGTACGTTTAAATGAAAACAGTTTTCTCTCTACCCTACGTACAAAACTGACCTGGGGCCTCGATAAAAGAAATTAATTTTTTGAAGCACAAGAAATTATCGGGATTTTCGTTAATAGAAACATTATTTACTTTGCAACATGTTTAAAAAAATATTTTTTGCAGTAGTTTTTATCGTAACTGCTTCGGCTTCTGTAAATGCCCAATTGTATGAAAGCAATGTGCAGGAAGGAGAATTTGGCGTATCCCTCGGGCTGGGTCATTATTTTGGAGATTTAAATACAAGAGCTGCTTTAAACAGGCCAAAATTTGCTGGCGGCGTATTTTTTCGCAAGCAGTTTACTAATTATATCGGCTTAAAATTATCAGCCAATTATGTCAGGCTTGGCTATTCTGATAAGTATAGCAACAATGAAACACAAAAGCTAAGAAACCTCAGCTTTAATTCAAATGTTTGGGAATTTGCTTTAAGTGGCGATTTTAATTTCTTCAAATTTTACCCGGGCGTTGAAGGATACAATTACACCCCGTACGTTTCTTTGGGCCTCGGCGTTTTCTCTTATGATCCCTTTGCTTATTTAAACGGCCAGAAATATTATTTACGTTCATTAGGTACAGAGGGACAAGGTTCTGCTGCTTATCCTGACAGGAAACAATATGGAACGATGGCCGTTTGCTTCCCGCTGTCTTTCGGATTTAAATACAGCCTTAATGAAAACATGAACCTTTTTGCAGAAGTTAGTTACCGCTTTACCACAACAGATTATCTTGATGATGTAAGCACCACTTATGCCGGCGCTGATGCTTTTACCAATCCTTCAACAGGAACCATCTATTTACCTGATGGAAGCATTAACCCTGCATACCTTTTGCAAGACAGGAGTTACGAAGTAACTACCACACCCATCGGCGTAAAAAACCGTCAACGTGGTAACAGCCAGCAAAAAGATGCTTATGCTACTTTCCAGGTGGGCATTTCTTTCAATATTACATCTTATCGTTGCCCTACAGCAAACTAAGGTTGCAAACAATTACTCATTCGAGTAAATAAACTCAATAAAAATTCTTAGCGCCTGGTCACTTGCCAGGCGTAATTTTTTGTATCATCGCCATACATTGTATTTGCAGGTATTTTCAACAATCATGTGCATACTATAAAACAATAAATGGCTTGTTGTGTTAATAAACTTTTCTTTTAAATTGAACATTGTTATTTAGATTTATGTTCTGCTGCGGCTAATCCTCTATCTAATGCACAAGAAAATGGGTGATGCTTTTCGTGGGGCTGAAATAAACCAACTCCGTTCCTTTTTGAGAAGTGTTATAATGTAACTGAAATATCAAGTCAAATATTTAAGGCTTGCTAATTAAATCACCTAAAAACAAACTACTATGGGTTTCATTTCAGAGTTTAAAAAATTTGCTGTTAAGGGCAATGTAATGGACTTGGCTGTTGGTGTTATCATCGGCGGCGCCTTTGGAAAAATAGTGGATTCGGTTGTAAATGATTTAATCATGCCCATTGTAGGCATTGCTTTTGACGCAGACTTCAGCAATCTTTATGTACCGTTATCAAATAAAATAACGCCAGGGTTGCCATTGGCAGACGCAAAAAAACTTGGGCCTGTATTTGCGTGGGGTAATTTTATTACTATAGTGCTTAACTTTCTCATACTTGCATTCATTGTGTTCTTGTTGGTAAAGGGAATAAATAAGTTGAAATCTAAAGAAGAAGCGGCTCCTGCTGCACCACCAGAACCTTCTTTAACTGAAAAATTATTGATAGAAATACGCGACGAACTAAAGAATAAATAAACTTATCCACCGAGTAAGGCAGGTTTTCCATATTAACAGTTAACATGGTAATAATGCCACATGAATGGGTACTTTTGTAGAGCCCTGAAGTTTATAGCTTCAGGGTTTT
>Ga0105237_10007917_pt1 | contig 11581 bp, 11 predicted proteins | sample KBSC24metaG_FD_81520 | JGI IMG/M metagenome (GOLD analysis project Ga0105237, IMG submission 81520) | Corn rhizosphere microbial communities from Kellogg Biological Station, Michigan, USA - KBS C2-4 metaG | ecosystem: Host-associated > Plants > Roots > Rhizosphere > Soil | place: Michigan, USA... | reverse complement strand
TTACATATCGAGTTCAAATACCCAAAAGGCAGCAACAGCGGCGTATATCTGCGGGGAAGATATGAAGTACAGATCGAGGATGACGAGGGTGATATACGTCCTGGTTATGATCACCTCAGCGGTGTATATGGTTTTTTGTCACCCAGCGAGCGTGCGGGTCTTGGGGTGGATCAATGGCAGACCTATGATATCACCCTGGTGGGAAGGATGGTGACGGTGGTGTTGAACGGGAAGACCGTGATATGCAACCAGGAGATACCGGGTATCACCGGCGGAGCGCTCGACAGCAATGAAGGCGAGGCCGGGCCCATCTATCTGCAGGGAGACCATGGGCCGATAGAATACAGAAATATTCAGATCACGCCGGCGAAGTAGGCGGCGTGATCTTTTAGTTTTACCATAACCTTAAACAACTTATCCATGAAATGGCTGTCAGCATTCCTCTGTCTGCTTTTTTTATCCGCAAGCTCCTATTCACAAACCTGTGTCACCGGGGGAACGCTCAGCGGCCCCGTGTACCATGATGCGTTCAGTATTTTGCATGACGCTACTATCAGCGGTCTCCGTATAAACACGGGCAGCACGAGCTGCATCGTATTGAAAAATTGTTACAATGTCACCATTAGCAACTGTATCCTCGGGCCGTCGCATGACTATGGAGTATACCTGTATAATTGCACCAATATCACGATCGTGAATTGCAGCTTTATGGGCAATTATGGCGCTGTATATGCCGAGAGCTGCACCGGGATCAAGGTGGACAACAATCAATTCACCAATGTGCGGGGAGGGTTTCCCAGAGGGCAATTCGTCCAGTTCAATACTGTCACGGGTGCGGGTAATGAGATAAAGAACAACGTAGGGGAGAACGTATTGGGAGCCGGGCGCGATCCTGTAGATCTGATCAATCTTTATAAATCATCGGGTACTGCGGCAAGTCCAATATGGGTAGCGGGCAATAAATTTCGGGGAGGAGGACCTGATACTACCGGTGGCGGTATTATGACAGGGGACAATGGGGGTAACTACCAGCAGATAGAGAACAATATCCTTGTCGATGCCGGTCAGTATGGCATTGCCATCGCCAGTGGAACGAATATCAATATCCTTAACAACCAGGTATATGCCCGGCAACAACCGTGGACCAATGTAGGTATCTATGCGTGGAACCAGACTGCCGGTACTACCTGCAGCTTGAACACCGTTCAAGGGAATTCGGTAAATTTTACCAATAAGCATGGAGTGTCTTCTCCCTATTGGTTCGATGTCAGTTGTCAACCAATCTCCGGTGCGACCAACAACAACTGGAATGCTACTTTTGGTCCCGAAATATTGCCGGACAGATTGCTATGTCCTCTGCTGATGGCGTATTATAAGTTCAATGCCAATTGGAATGATGTTTCGGGCAGCGGATTGAACGCGACTTCGAACAATGGAGCATTTGGCGGACAGGGGGAGGACTGGATGTGTGCCAATTTCGATGGAGCAGCCCGTTATCTGACATTACCCTCGTCACCATGGCTGCAGGCGCAGTCGGAAAGATTTACTGTCAGCTGCTGGATCAAGCCTAACACCTTGACGGGTGTACAGGGGATTGCCCAGGCGCAGGGTTCGGATGGATACTACAGCGGCTGGCGGATGGTGCTGAATGGCGCGGCGTTAAATGGCCATCTGGTCACTGATGCCGGAACGGTGGATATTTATTGCGGGGGTCTCCAGCAAGGCAGCTGGGCGCATGTGGTGATGGTATACGATGGTAAATTTCTTAAGGGCTATGTCAACGGCGTTTTACAATCTTCCGCTGCCATCACGGGGAATGTCTCTTATCCCATGAGTTCTTCTGCCACCATCGGGTATTGCAATGGGACCAATTATTTGAACGCATTTCTGGATGAATACAAATTTTATGACGGAGCGCTTACGGATGCCGAGGTGCTTGCCGACTATAATGCGAATGTTCAGGCCGTGAATACGCCGCAGCCGGAGATGAGGGCTTATTATTCATTTAACAACAGCTGGGCGGATGGATCTGGCAACGGATTGACGGCTGCGTCACATGGTGCGGGGTTTGTCTGCAATGGAGCGGACAGCTATTCAGCCAGCTTTGGCGGCAGCAGCTATCTTACCCTGCCATCGAGCGCCCTGCTGGATCCGTATTCAAGCGTGCTGACGGTGGCCTGCTGGGTCAAGCCGGCGACTGTCACAGGAATAAAAGGGATTGCCCAGGCGCAGAATGCAGACGGCTATAACAATGGATGGCGTATGCTGCTATTGGATGGGACCCTCAATGCCAGGGTCGTAACAAACCAGGGTCCTGTAGAAGTGTATTGTGGGGGTATACAGGCCGGGGTATGGAATTATGTGGTCATGACCTATGATGGGCTGTCGTTGAAAGGTTATGTGAATGGCGTGCTGCAGTCCACCAGTTCCTGGGGTGGCTATATCGTCTATAGTAATACGTCTTCCGCCATGCAGATAGGAATGTGCAATGGCACGAATTATTATTTTAATGGATATATAGATGAGTTCAAATTCTCCGATGGGCCATTAAGCGCGACGGCGATACAACAGGAATATAATACGATGTATCCGATCATAAATGCCACGCCCAATTGTTCAGCGTCGGAACATCCGGTGAGTAGGGTTGATAAGCCGGCCATGTTGTCGGATACCCGCGACAGCGGAGAGGCGTATATCATCCGGCCTAATCCTGCGGCGGAGCAGATCACGGTGCTAGGGACGCCTGCTCACGGCAGGTTGTACGTGGAGCTGTATAATACTGTTGGACAGATTGTCAGGACGGAAAGAGGATCATCCGATGGCCTCGTAGTGCGGGTAGGTGATCTAACGCCGGGTGTATACCTACTGCGTATCGACAACGGGAAAGCCGTGACGACGCGGAAGGTAGTTGTTAAAAGATAAGTATTAGATTAGGCATTATTCTTGGAGGTGTATTGGGGGCTTGCAAGTATAGAATTATATTTCTATATTGGCATATCCAATTACTGTATGAAAAAACTATTTCTAAGCTTACTATTTCTCCCCTTTGCCAATACGGGCCCGAATAATGCTGTTGAAATACGGTCGGGCAAGTGGCCGATAAGCCTTGAACGAAACGGAGCTTCCTATTCATTTATCTTCCGCAATCAGCAGGAGATGCAGGCGGAGGCGTATGACACCGTGGAGTTTGCGAATAAGGGTCAGCTGATCTACCTGGATTCAGCATTGAGGGTCCTCAGGAAAGGCCATGATGGCGACGAAGCCGCTTTCTCCAATTATACTGTCAAACGTACAGACAAGAAGTACGATGGAATATGGTACATGCTGCAGACAAAATATGCGACTACTAACTTCCGGCAGCACGAGGCGGACCTGATCAGCCAGGCTATCAGGGGCTTCTAAAACTGTACAATAAATTGGATATTTATTCGTTATTACTTATCTAAAACCCTTAATTGCAGCACCTTCGAAACTACGAACAGTATGAAAAAACTTATTTTTTTGTTACTATTCCTGCCGATGATTATAACAAAGGCTGAAGCACAATTTACTATTACGAATACTTCTACGATCACGCTGGCCGACCTGCGTACAGGGGACTGGCCTTTGCAATTGCAGCGTATCGTGAAGAAGAATGACACCATGTATATGCTGACCTTCCGGGACAAGCAGTACCCCAATAACCATAATATCTCACAGGTGAAATTCGCCAGCCTGAAGCAGTTGCGTTTTCTGCAACAGGGTCTGACCTATCTGATGGGCGCGGATGATGGTACGGAAGCAACATATAAGGAATTTTCCATCAAGCGCACAGATGATAAGACCAAGATAAAACCCGTGCCTAAGTTCACGCTGATCTGTAGTGAGGATGGGGATGTGACGGATATTCAGAAGAATGAGGCCGACGCGCTGGTCAGAGCGATCAACAAACTCTAAATAAAAAAACCCCGCTAAGCGGGGTTTTTTGTTATCATTTATACTAGTTCCTTCTCTACGACTTTTGCCGTCTTTACGGTCTTGATGATACGAGCGGCTACTTTATAAGGATCGGCAGCGCTATTGGGTCTGCGATCTTCCAGCCAGCCTTTCCAACCTCTCTCTACAGTGCCGATGGGGATGCGGATAGATGCACCACGATCGGATACGCCGTATTTGAATTCGTCGATAGCAGCTGTTTCGTGCTTACCGGTGAGGCGGAGATGGTTATCCGGACCGTAGGCAGCGATGTGCTCTTGAATGACGGGGCGGAAAGCCTCGCAAACTGTTTCATATATCTCGCGAGAGCCGGCGGTGCGGAGCAGGGTGTTGGAGAAGTTAGCGTGCATACCGCTGCCGTTCCAATCCAGGTTGCCCAGGGGTTTGCAATGCCAGTTGATAGAGATACCATATTTTTCACCGATGCGCTCCAGGATGTAACGTGCGATCCAGATCTGGTCGCCGGCTTCTTTAGCGCCCTTAGAGAAGATCTGAAATTCCCATTGGCCGGTGGCAACTTCAGCGTTGATGCCTTCTACATTCAGGCCGGCATCGAGACATGCGTCCAGGTGCTCTTCTACCATGGCGCGGCCATAGGCGTTGCTGGCGCCAACGGAGCAGTAGTAGGGGCCCTGGGGGCGGGGATATCCGCCTTCGGGGAAGCCCACGGGCTTGTCGGTCTCGGGATTCCACAGGAAATATTCCTGTTCGAAACCAAACCAGAAATCATTATCGTCGTCTTCGATCAATGCACGGCCATTGCTGGGATGAGGTTTGCCATTGGGACTGAGTACTTCGCACATTACGAGGTAGCCATTTTTACGCTGAGGATCTTTCACCATAAATACGGGCTTCAGCAGACAATCGGAAGAGCCGCCTGGAGCCTGTTCGGTGGAAGAGCCGTCGAAACACCACATGGGGACGTCTTCGAGCTTACCGGAGAAGTCTTTTTCAATCTTTGTTTTGCTACGCAAACTTTGGATGGGTTGATATCCATCGAGCCAGATATACTCAAGTTTTGCAATGGACATAGTACACTGTTTTTTTTATGTGATAGAATGATACTTACTAACTAACTATATTATAGGACGCCCCAGGAGGGCCGGCTTAATTTTAAGAGGGTGCTGCCGGATATTGGAGTGTTTCGTGCAAAAGGTACCGCCCGGGTAGTCCATCCTGGGATGGGCGACAGCAAGCAATACCTTTTTGTTAATGCACTTTACAGCATGACGAAAATATTAAATTTTTAACATTGAAAAATATTATAAAATTTTAATATGACTGTTTTATCATCCAAAAATCCCCATTTTCAGGTAAAATTTATTAAATAGACAATAAAAAGCCCATATTTTGAAATATGTTTTCAGAGGGGCGGAATATTTATAATATTTATAATTATTTAATATGATAAGGATGAAAACCCTCAAAGACACGCAACCTATTTATATTCGGGTTGTTATGCCCATTTATGCCCGACTATAGGAAAAATCTCGTCATCAGTCTCATCTCCTACGCGGCCCAAAAGGATATCCCAGTGGACCGTCTTTGTCGTCAGGCGGGGGTGGATCTGGAAGCCCTCCGGACGGATAAGCCGTTCCATTTGAGTATTCAGCAGCAGAACGACCTTTTTGACCATGCCATAAGACTGTCGGGCGACGCTCTTTTTGGACTTCATTTTGGGGAGCGGCTGCAACTGGCGGCCCTGGGCATCGTAGGAGCTGTGATCCGAAACAGCCGGACCATTGGCGAGGCACTGGAGAACTGCGCGGCCTATTCTCCTATCCTCACGGACCTGTTCCAACTGACGGTGAGCTTTGGGGTGGACAGGTTTATCATCCGCCTTCAGCCATTTATCGAGAGGCTGCAGGGGTATCCCGTCCTAAGGAAACAACTGTTGGAACTGTCGATGGCGTTTGTGCTTCATGAGATGGATGGATTGCTGCTGTTCAAGATGAAGCCTCACTCGGTGCAGATGCCGTATGAAGAGGGGGACTTGAAGGAATATCAGCGGGTGTTCCGCACCACCAATATAATAAGGGGTCCGGAGTATGTAGTGGAGTTTGAATACCATCTGCTGAAGGAGCCGATCCTTACCGCTAATTATGAATTACAGAATGTATTGATCCACCGATTGGCCGAGATACATCGCCAGTTCCCGGACCCGTCCTCGGTGTCTAACCGGATCGCACAGATGATGAAGGGGAGCAGCTATCTGGGACTGCCGGACCTGCGGGAGATGGGAGCCAATCTAAACATGAGTGTGCGGACACTGCAGCGTAAATTAAAAGAGGAGGGTGTGACCTATCAGCAGGTGGCGGAGTCGGTGCGGAAGACCTTAGCGATCGACTATTTGAATGCCGGCAGGCATCCTATCAAACAGATATCATTTATGCTTGGATATAATGATCCTGGAGCATTTACCCGGGCTTTCAAGAAATGGACGGGTCAGACGCCCCAGGATTTTTTACGTGAAGCTGCGCCTGTTACTTCATTTTCGGCATCCCATCCGCATTGAACATATCGCGGAGCATACGCCATCCATTTGCGATCTTCTGCCACACCACCAGGTATTTGCCGGTGCCGATGAGGTTGTCGGCCGCATCTAACTGCCGGTAGGTGCCTTGCTCCGTCACGAACTGACCATCATAACCATACCAGTTTATAGAAGTGAAGATGATATTCCTCATTCCCGTCTTATAAGCTCCTTTGTAAAAGAGCAGCAACGCCTTTTGCCCGCAGAGAGCGGGTGCGCCCTGCATGAGGATACAGCCGTCGGGTGCGTAACATTCGAGGAAAATGGACGAGTCGCTCTTTGCAAACGCCTCTCCATAATGTCTGTTGGTTTCAGAGATGGCCTGTACATCGGCGGCCGGAAATTTGGGTTGTGCCTGTGACGGATGGAAAGCCATTGCCAGTGGCGCGCATAATAGCAGCCGTGTGATTTGCTTTTTCATGCTCTATCTTTTTGTAAAAATAGACTGACGCGCATGCGAACAGGCATGCTGGCACGCAATGCAGGCAGATTGGCGCAATTTGCCGGGACAGACCGGCCGGCCCCGGCGTTATGGTAACTTCCTTGCGGTGACGCCTTCCCTGGTAATGGTCACGGGTTTGATCAGCCCATTGGCATCGAACTCCATATGGTCGATACAGGTCTCGCGGTGATTGCCGTTAGTGTCTCCCAGCGGTCGGCGATGATAGATGATGTAATAATCATCCGTACCGGGGATACGCAGTACCGAGTGATGACCGGCGCCCGTAGCCACCGACATATCCTGCTGGAGGATCTTGCCGATGCGTTTGAAAGGTCCTGTTGGACTATCTGCCATAGCATAGGCCACGGAGTAATCAGGACCCGTCCAGCCGCCCTCGGACCACATAAAATAATACTTCCCTTTACGATAGATCATATAAGGTCCTTCCACATAGCCTTCGGGGGTGATCTCTTTGAACGTGGCGCCGTCGGGGTAGGGAATAAAACCTGTGAAGTCGGGTTTTAAGCGGGCGATGTTGCAATGACGCCAGCCTCCATAGATCATATACCAGGACCCATCCTTGTCGTGAAAGACGGCCTGGTCGATGGGCTGGGCTCCGTTGTAAAATTTGTCGATGAGGGGATGGCCTAAGTAATCCTTATACGGACCCTGGGGTTTGTCGGCCACGGCAACCCCAATGCCTCCAACTGCGGAATCGTTCTGTATGTCATTGGCCCCAAAGAAGAAATAGTATTTACCGTCCTTTTCGGCGATGGCCGGCGCCCACATGGCGCGTTTGGCCCAACGGATGGCGCTGGTGTCGAGGATATGTTCGTGCTTTTGCCAGTGGATGAGGTCGGGGGAAGAGAAGGCGTCGAAGAACACCTGCTCATTGTATTTGGCGGAATAGGTGGGATACACCCAGTAAGAGTGGCCGAAGACGGCAGTTTCCGGATCGGCATACCAGCCGTGGAAGATGGGGTTGCCGGAGGTTTGGGCTTTGGCCGCCACGCACCAGGAAAGAAGCAGGAATAGTAAGGAACGCGGTCTCATATGTCACATGATTGAGGGGTGAAGATAAGGAGGAAAACGGTAGATTTGAGTATGCTAAAACGACTGGCTTATATCCTTTCCGCGGGGCTGCTGATGGCGGTAGTGTTCTGGCTGCTGTTCTGGGTACATCGCATGCTTATATTAGGGTTGAATCCCTTTTTGGACCTTCTCTTTACAGGTTTTGCCATATTGGTTTTACTGCCGGGTATCATCTGGGGTGCCGCAAGGCTGCGATGGCCGGTGTGGGAGCTGTTTGCGGTGGGCTGTGCGTGCTGGGTGTGGTGGTCTATTGGATGGAGTGTGCTGATAGGGAATTCCACGCTGGATATACATTTTCATGATACATTTTTTATCATCAGCAGCGTTCATTATGCCTGTTTTTTTCCATTGGTCATGTTTGTGCTTACGGTGATCTATTATTTGCTGGAAAGTAAAGTTTATGTGAACAGGGCTTTGGGGCGCCTCCATTTTTGGATCACTTTTCTGGGGTTGTGGTACCTGTTGTGGCCAGGCTCTTATGAGGGCATGGCGGGTATGCCGAGAAGGTATCTTGACATTGGATACCTCAATGGTTTCAACAGATTTGTATGGATGGATCAGACGATGGTAATAGTGGCGATGGCGGTAGTGATCATGCAACTGGTGTTTGTGGGGATGGCGGTGTACTATGCGACAAGAAAATTTTTTACGCGCATGAATTAACTTTATTATGGAAGAAAGGGAAAGCATGGTTTTTTACCAGGCGGGGCCCGGTGACTCACGCATTGAAGTCAGGTTGGAAAAGGAGTCAGTATGGCTTAGCCTCAACCAGATCGCCGCTCTGTTTGATCGTGATAAGTCTGTAGTATCCCAATCCCGTCACAGCATCCTGTACCGCCCGGATGGGTCAAAAAAAATTGCGGATAATGCCTTGGTAGCCCTGACCCTGATGATTGCGGAAAGCAAGGCGGAAGAAAAAGAGATGATGACGAAGGTGGTGGTGAATCTAATCAATCTCAAAAACTAATATGCGCACATCAATCCCCCTGCTCCTGGCCACCCTTACGGTCATGACAGCGACTGCACAAAAGAACTACACGCCAGCCATCGACAGCTTTATGGCATCCCAGGTCCAGTTCCGGGGCTTCAACGGCAATGTACTCGTGGCAAGATCGGGCAAGGTGCTGTATCAGAAATCCTTTGGGTACAGTAATTTCGATACCAGGGCGCCGCTGGATGAGAGTTCCCTTTTCGAGCTGGCGTCCGTCTCCAAACAATTTACCGCCGTAGGCATCCTCCTGCTGAAGGACGAGGGCAGACTCTCCTTATCGGACACGCTGCGAAAATTCTTTCCGGAGCTCCCTTATTCCAATGTCACCATAAAGCATCTGCTGACCCATACCTCGGGCCTCCCCGACTATATGAACGCAATGATCAGGAAATGGGACCATAAAAAAATTGCATTCAATTCGGATGTTATACAGTTCCTGGCCGCCGAGCAGATACCCGCCGACTTCCAGCCGGGCGAAAAATGCGAGTACTCCAACACAGGTTATGAAATGCTGGCCTCCATCATCGAAAAAGTTTCAGGAGAGCCATTCGAGGTCTATATGATGGAGCATGTATTCAAGCCGGCAGGACTGCAGCATACAAGAATCTACAATACCCGCCGCTCGGGTGAGACGTTATCCAACTATGCCTATGGATATATGTATGTCGATAGCCTGAATAGAGACATGCTCCCCGACAGCGTAAAGTCATTGGATTTTGTCTTCTACCTGGATGGCATCGTAGGTGACGGGACGGTGAATTCCACCACGGGCGATCTGCTCCTGTGGGACAGGGCATTGAAGGAGCACAAGCTGCTGAGCGCGGCTACACAAAAACAAATGTTTACGCCCCAGCATCTGTTTGATTCGACAATAAAGAATTATTATGGGTATGGCGAGTTCTTAGGCATCAATGAAATAGGCCCTTATATCACCCACACCGGAGGATGGCCGGGCTATCATACCATCCTCACCCGCTATACCAACCAGGACCTGACATTGATCGTGCTGTCCAATCACCAGTCGGATGCAGCAGGAGTGTCGGGAGCGCTGGCCTATATCATCACCGGCAGGAAGGTGGTTCCGACTTATGAACACCAGGCCATTCAACTGGACAGTACGGCGCTGGACAGATTTGTCGGCAGATACGAGATACCCTACGCCGGAGAAATAAGCATTGTCAGAAAAGGGGACAAGCTCTATCGTCATAAAACCAGGGCATCCGAAGTGGAGCTACTCCCCGAAAGCCCCCAAAAGATATTTTACAAAGGGTATAGTGATACACAGATAGAGTTTGAATGGGATGACAAGGGCAAGGCAAAAAAGGTCTATTTTATTCAGTCCGGAATGAAAAAAGAAATAAACCGCCTTAAATAAAAATGACCCCGGAAGAAGCCTCCCGGGGTCTGCGTGTGTGGTGGTTGGTGTATCGAGAGTTAATTGTGTATGTCAACATTAAAATCAACACCTGCCGGTGGAGGCGTATTATGTCTGTCGTACCATTCACGCGTGTGATGGTGATAGTGATGATAGTAATGCGTCTCGTAACAACCGGATAATGCAAACAGCATTATACCCAGCAGAGAGACAGAACCTATAATCTTTTTCATAACATAGATTTTGACTTATCTATATCTAAAAACCTGCCAAGTGACAAATCATCCATTAATCAAGCACTTAGTATATTTTCGGATGTGGAAATTGGGGATTGTTTTACCCAGATAGGCTTATGCGTGAGAATTTTTATATCATTACGGGCGGACCCGGGCGCCGGGAAAAGATCATCCGGGAGCAGATGGAACAGGTTTCACCGTCTAAAAGCGGAATATACGGCCTGTAGATACAAAGTTATTGAAGTACCCTGCCTATCCGTTGAAGAAAGGGCCCTTTTTGTATTAGACAGAATTGGCATGCATCGAAACCAGTGATCGGATTGTCATAGAAAAGAGGATACCGGAGCCGTCTTTTCACTGTCAATCAACCAGCCTGCCAGGCTGGATCACCGCGTCAACCTATACATAAACAAGGCCGCACGCTGTATCAAAACGGGATATTCTTTCAAATTGATGGTCTCTCCAGCCCGATGTGCGCCATTACCGGAAGCTCCCAATCCGTCGAGACAATTCAGGTATTGTGCGATGTCCGAGATATCACCGGCCCCTCTGGCGCCGGGATCGCCGGCTACGGTCTCTCCAATACCCATATCACGGGTGGTCTTATCCAGCTGAGCTACCAGCCGGAGATTGCCGGGGGTAGGTTCCATGGCCGGGAGTCCGTCCGTGAAGCTGATCGTGGCCTGGGTGCCGGGCAGGCTGGCGGCGATGATGGTCTTCATCCTTTCGTGAGCATTGTTCTTTTGCGTTTCCGAAAGGAATCGTAAGTCGCCGGTGACATGCGCCGCTGGTGAAATGATATTGGTCTTGCCCAGGGCCTCTCCTCTTGCGCCCTGGTTGGTCACTTTTACATCGGAGCCGCCGACGATGAGCCCGGGATTGAACGTGAGATACTGCTCCTTACCCAATTGCTCCCTAAATGTATTGAGGATGCGGG
>Ga0105237_10007916_pt1 | contig 11582 bp, 13 predicted proteins | sample KBSC24metaG_FD_81520 | JGI IMG/M metagenome (GOLD analysis project Ga0105237, IMG submission 81520) | Corn rhizosphere microbial communities from Kellogg Biological Station, Michigan, USA - KBS C2-4 metaG | ecosystem: Host-associated > Plants > Roots > Rhizosphere > Soil | place: Michigan, USA... | reverse complement strand
TCGCACGCACCGCATGGCTCGCCGCCGGTCTGCCCGAGCACGTCCCCGGCACCACGATCGACCGGCAGTGCGGCTCGTCCCAGCAAGCCGTGCACTTCGCGGCACAGGCCGTGCTGAGCGGGACGGCGGACGTCGTCGTCGCGGGCGGCGTCCAGAACATGTCGCAGATCCCCATCAGCTCGGCGATGATCGTCGGCAAGGAGTTCGGCTTCACCTCGCCGACCCAGGAATCGAAGAGCTGGCTGCACCGCTACGGCGACCAGGAGATCTCGCAGTTCCGCGGCTCCGAGCTGATCGCCGAGAAGTGGAACATCTCACGCGAGGAGATGGAGCAGTTCGCGCTCACCAGCCACCAGCGGGCGCAGGAGGCGATCCGCGCAGGCTACTTCGAGAACGAGATCATTCCGGTGGACGGCTTCGTCACCGATGAGGGCCCGCGCGACACGTCGCTGGAGAAGATGGCCGGCCTCAAGACCCTTGTCGAGGGCGGCCGTTTGACTGCGGCGATGGCCAGCCAGATCTCCGACGGCGCCAGCGCCGTGCTGCTCGCCTCCGAGCAAGCCGTCAAGGAGCACGGGCTCAAGCCGCGCGCCCGAATCCACCACATCAGCGCGCGCGGTGCCGATCCGGTGTTCATGCTGACGGGCCCGATCCCGGCCACCCACTACGCGCTGGAGAAGACGGGCCTGTCCATCGAGGACATCGACACCGTGGAGATCAACGAGGCCTTCGCGCCCGTCGTGATGGCGTGGCTGAAGGACACCAAGGCCGATCCCGCCAAGGTCAACCCGAGCGGCGGCGCCATCGCGCTCGGTCATCCGCTCGGGGCAACGGGCGCAAAGCTTTTCGCGACCATGCTGAACACGCTTGAGCGCACCGGTGGTCGCTACGGCCTGCAGACGATGTGCGAGGGCGGCGGCACCGCCAACGTCACCATCATCGAGAGGCTCTAGCCCTTCTTCGCCGTTCGTGAATCTGGCGACGCCCCACCGGCGTGTCGCGTCGTCAGATTCACACAGGCGGGCTTGTCGGTGGTCGTTGGCAGCATTCGGCCATGGCAGAGCTACCGTGGCCCTTCGTCGGGTCGGAGGCGTTGGCGGCGCGCGTGATTTCCGAACGCGCGATGCGAACCCTCTATGAACCCGTGTACCCCGGTGTGTACGTCCCGTGGGGTGCCACACTCTCGGCGGTCACGCGGGCCAAGGCGGCGTGGTTGTGGTCGCGGCGCCGCGGAACCGTTGCAGGCCAGTCCGCTGCGGCCATGCTTGGCACCAAGTGGGTCGACGGCGCCGAGCCCGCGGAGCTGATCCACGACAATCGCAAACCCCCGGCCAAGTTGATCGTGCACTCCGACATACTTGCGTCCGGCGAGATGCTCGTAGTGGACGGCGTGGCCGTAACGACCGCCGCGCGAACCGCATTCGACCTTGGCCGTCGCACAACTTCGCGGCTGCGCGCCGTGCAACGGCTCGACGCCCTGGTCAATGCCACCGACGTGAAGCTCGTCGACGTCGAGGCCGTCATGGCCGCGCACCCCGGCGCCCGAGGGATGCCCCGGCTGCGGAAGTTGCTTCCGCTGGTGGACGGAGGCGCCGAGTCTCCGCAGGAGACCCTCACGCGTTTGGTGTTGATCGACGCGGGGCTGCCGGCGCCCCGGACGCAGATCGAGGTGTACGACGACTACGGGTGTTTCGTGGCTCGCATCGACATGGGCTACGAGGACGTTCTGGTAGGTGTCGAGTACGACGGACCACAGCATTGGACGGATCCGGCGGTCCGTCAGCGCGACATCGACAGGCAGGTCGCGTTGCAGGATCTCGGGTGGAAGATCGTCAGGGCGAGTAGGGATTTGTTGAAGTTTCGACGGTCAACCTTCGTCGAGAGGGTGGCTTCCACGCTGCGCGACCGGGGCGTTACCTGGTGAGTGAATCTGACGACGCGACACGCCGCTGGGATGTCGCAGGTTTCACAAACGGGGGTCTTAGCCCACCAGCGCCAGACCCGCGAACGCCAGGATCCAGCTGGCGAAACTGCCGACCAGGAAGTACTCGGTCACGTCGTCGATCCCGAGCCCTGGCGTGCCGTTCTTGTCCCGCTGGGCAGTGATCTCGGGGAACCGGATGATGCTCTTGGCCGCGACGACGGCGGTCGCCATGGTGAGCTGGCCGCCGAGGCCAAGCCCGAGGATGAGCAGCCGCTCCATCGGGCCGAGCAGACGGCCACCCTTCAGCCGGTCGGACGGCTGCGGCTGCCCGACCGGCTTGACCGCGCCCACCGAACCAAGCACCAAGCGCACCAATTGATTTGCGGTCGCCAGCTGTACCAGTACCACGCCGACGATCATCAGCAGCCGATTCGGATCGACCGGATGATGGCCGAACAGGCCGGACCACGTCGACCAGCGCGCGATGAGCCCGCCGACGTCGGATCCCCACCCGGACAACAGGATCAGCAGCGCGACACCCGTGCCGAACACCGCCAGCGGCACGGCCTGGTTGGTGCCAAGCCGTTCGGCGCGGCCGCACAGCAACAGCCAGCCGACGCTCGTCACAGCGGTGATGACGAGCGTCGGCACGTCGCCGAGATGCCACAGCGCACCGAACAGCACGCATGCCACGATGGCCACGAGGGCCACCACGGTCGGCAACCACCGGATGGCGACGAGACGGCGGCACACGTCACCGATCCCCACTGCGACGAGCAGCACGGCAAGTGCGCTCATCGAATGTCCGAAAGGTACTGCGACGCCGTCACGATGAGGTCGAGCCCGTCGCGACCCGCGCGCTGGGATACCGCCGACGCGCTGATGCCCTCCTCGTCGGCGAGTTCCTTCTTGGACCGGTTGTGCACTAGACCTCTCAGGATTCGGATGGACCGTTCATCGAGCGATCCAAGCATGTGGTCCCGACAGATCAGCGCGGCGTTGATCGGATCCGGGGCGGGCCCTGCGGGGTCCGCGGTCCGGTACGACGTGCGCACGAGTGCGAGGCCGGGACGCCGTTGCGCGGTCGCGGTCCATTCGATGTTTTCGCGCGCCGCCCACCACGCCGGCCCGTCCTGGATCCCGGTGTCGGGGTCGAGCACGGTGGCCGGACCCCACCCGATGCCGAAGCGGACGTCGACGACGGGGGAGAGGGCCAGCCGAATCGACAGCGCGGCGCCGATCGCCATGCCGACGGTTGGGTAGGTGCCCTGAAACTCGTCGCCGACGGTGAAGGCGGGGGCTTCCGTGGCGTCGTCGGCGACGGCGGCCAGCGCCGCCGTGACGTCGCGATGGAGGGCGCGACGGTCGACGGCTTCGCGGGATCCGACGACGTCGCCAATCAACGTCGCCTTCGAGACGCCAACCCTCGATGAAGAGGATGGCTTCATCTTTGCCATATGAAGATTATAGCTTCACTTTTACGAAATGAATCCTAAAGCTTCATTGGTCGTCTTCGGTCTGGGACTCCACCACGGTCTGGGAGGGCGCATGGCGCTCCCACAGCACCGCGCCGACGCACGCCGTGACCACCCACCCCGTTCCCACCGCGCCGCACCACGTCAGCAAGGCCATCGCCACACCGATCGGGCCGAGCTCGTCCCATCCGTCGAGCAGGGGCGGGAACAGCCAGCGCGATCCGAGCGGCAGCACGATCCCGTCGATCACCACGCCTGCAAGCCCCGCGAGCATCAGGTAGTTGCGGCCGCGGCCGCCGTCGCGAACGAGCAGGGCAGGGGTGAGCGACCAGAAGATCCAGACGGGCACCAGGGACGCGACGAAGCGGACCATCCGCATCACGGCGTGGTGATCACCGCCGAACGCAATCCGGTCGCGCAGGCCGATCATCGTCAGGTACAGCGCGAACCACGCCAGTCCGCGCCACAACCTGCCGGTGAGTTCGAACTGCTGTCGGTGCCAGGCCTTGGCGAATATCCCGGCGATCATGATGCCCATCGGGATGCCCCTGTTAAGGAAGCCCGCGCCGCCGAGAAACGTCCAACTGGACCGCAGCGCGGACGAATGGCCGAACGCCGCGCGTACGTGATCGGCCGCCGGGTGCACCAGACCGAGCTCGCGAATGACCAGCGTGCCGGGGCTGGCGTTGTCGGCGAATCCCCTCATGTAGGAAAAGCCCATGATCATCAAGGGGATGACGGTGGTGAACAGCTGGACGGAGACCATCGCGCCAAGCATGCTGCCGTCGATCTCCTTGAAGCGCGCGACGATTGCCGCGACCGGCCGCAAGCGCCTGGTCTCGGCCAACCGTCGGTAGCGTTCCTGGAGCCGCTGCACGCTGCTCTGGCGCAGGTCCGAAGGACTAGTGCCCTCGCTCATGGGTCAGGCACATTACCTTGGGAAGCTGTCAGTCGACGACGAAGGCGACCGCGCTCTGCAGGTGCTTGACGGCGTCGGCGACGATCGCAGGAACCAGCTCCGCGCACGACGGCAGATCGTCGAGGATGCCCGCGACCTGTCCCGAGGCGAGCACGCCCGCTTCGGTGTTGCCCTCGACGAGCCCCGCCTTCAGCAGCATGGGAGTGTTGGCCGCCATCACGACCTGCGACCACGTCAGTTCCTTGCCGTGCCGCATGGCGAGGCCGTCCTTGATCATCGACCGCCACGTCATGCCCGACAGCTTCTTGAACTTCTGCGCGTTGCCGACGGCCGCGGTGAAACCACGGACGGGCGAACCGCTTTCCAACTTCTCGACCAGCCCGGTGCGCAGCACGCGGTGCGGCATGCCGTCCACGCGCTTCGACACCACCGTGCCGTCAAGCCCCGCGTCCAGGTAGCGCTGCTTGACCGCATCGGGCACGGTCGAGTCCGACGTCAGCAGGAACCGCGTACCCATCGCGACACCGGCTGCACCGTAGGACAGCGCGGCGGCTAGGCCGCGGCCGTCGAAGAAGCCACCCGCCGCAATCACCGGAATGTCCACCGCGTCGAGCACCGACGGCAGCAGCAGCGTGGTCGCGACCGGCCCGGTGTGGCCACCGCCCTCGCCACCCTGCACGATCACCGCATCGGCGCCCCAGCCCGCGACCTTCTTGGCGTGCTTGGCTGCGCCGACCGACGGAATGACCACCACGCCTGCCTCTTTCAGCCGCGCGATCAGTTCCGGTTTCGGCGCCAACGCGAACGAGGCCACCTTCACGCCCTCGCGGATCAGCAGCTCGATCCGGTCGTTCGCGTCGCCAGCATCGGCGCGGATGTTGATGCCGAACGGCTTGTCGGTGGCTGCCTTGACCTTCGTCACGGCGGTCGCGAGCTCGTCGAGCGTCATGGTCGCCGAGGCGAGGATGCCGAGACCGCCCGCGTTGGACGTCGCCGCCACCAGGCGTGCACCCGCCACCCAGCCCATCCCGGTCTGCACGACGGGATGCTCGATGCCGATCAGCTCGGTCAGCGGCGTGCGCAGGGCGGTCATGCTTTAACTTCCCTGTCCCGCAGGACCTTCGGGTCGATGACGTCCTGAATCAGCTTCTGCTCGTCACCGGTTGGCAGGCGCGTGGTTTCCGCGGACTCAAGGCCGTGCACCTCGAAGCCGGTGTTCTCGGCGACCTGTCCGGCCTCGACGCCAGGATGCAGTGACACCGCCCGCATCTGGTGATCTGGCCCGTTGAAGTCGAACACGCCCAGGTTGGTCACCACGCGGTACACGTTGACGAACCGGTACGCCGGATTGCCGGAATCGACCTTGTCCCAACCGATGCCGGATACGACGTCGACGGACTCGCCGAACACCCGCGCGGAGTGATTGCCCACCCAGTAACTGGTCGCGTGGTTGATGGTGTTGCCCGGTGCGCCGCGAACGCCGAACATCTGCCGCTTGGGGTGCTGAAGCGGGCCGAACGCCGACAGGTTCTGATTGCCGTAGCGGTCGATCTGGTTGGCGCCCATCACCACGTGCCGCCGACCCCAGGCCAGGGTTTCGAAGACGCGGCCGAACGGCATCCAGCCCTCGATCGCCCCGGTGGCGCCCATCGCGGGCGTGTCGGCCAGAATGCGGGCTTCGCCGTCGGTGAGCAGGATGTCGGGGGAGAACGTGAGCCGGGCCAGTCGGGCACCGATGGCCACCATGGGCGCCATGGGGCTCACCATGATCTCGCCGGCGTCGCGGAACAGTTCGGCACACGCAACGGCGCAGACTTCGGCGCGGGTCACTGAGATCACTTGGATGCCTCCTTCGCAGCGGCTGCGTCCGTGGTGAACTTCCGCACCGCGGCTTGGTAATCGGCCTCGTCGCCTGCCAGATAGGTGGCCACGAACTCGCCCCACGACTCGTCGGAACCTGCGGCCTCGGCATAGTGCCGCTGGAACTTCTCGTCGCGGTGGTAGTCCGGCTCGGCGGTGGTGAAGTGCGCCCCGTTTGGCGCCTCGACGACGCTGTCGACCATCATCCGGTTGATCAGCAATGCTTGCGGCGGAACGGATTTCACCAACTCTTCGGTTGGCACGACCTTCTCGACCGACAGGTACCGCCGGTCCGCGGCCATCAGGAACAGATCGTCGAAGTAGGGGTCGATGCCGGTGTAGGCCGCATTGCCGGACGCGTCACCGAGATTGAGGTGCACGAAGGCCGCGTCGAGCGTGAGCGCGGGCATCGCGATGAGCTCCTCGAAGCCATCGTCCGGCGGGCAGGAGCGAAGCGACCCGGGGATGTGTCCGGTGGGGTACGGCGACGTCACGGTCTTCAGCTCGTCGCCCCAGAACGCGCGGACGTCGCTGCCGAGCCCGGCGCGAATCGGCAGGAACGGCAGGCGTTGTGCCGCCGCCTGCAGCCCACAGCGCAGCATGCCCTCGTCCATCTCGCGGGCCTCGATGGCCCCAGTGGTGCGGGCCTTGGCGAACCACGGGTCGTAGAACGGCGGCGAATCCAGCGAAACGAATCCGTAGTAGAGGCGCTTGATCTTGCCTGCCGAACACAGCAGCCCGACGTCGGGCCCGCCGTAGGAGACGACCGTGAGATCGGTGACGCCCGTGCGCAACAGCGCCCGAACGAACGCCATGGGCTTGCGCCGCGAACCCCAGCCGCCGATGCCGATGGTCATACCACTCTCGATCGACGAGACGGCCTCGTCGAGCGTCGTCCTCTTGTCCGTCACGCCGGTCACTTCGCTCCCTTGTCAGTTCCCGCGAACGCGTCGCGATGCTCGTCGGACACCCCGGCCAGGTTGAGCTCGAACGTAAAGCCTTGCTCCATCCGGTATCTGGCGTTGACCGGCTGCACGTCGATGAAGTTGAGCGCCTCCTTGGCCGCCCGGATCACCCGGGTGTCCTTGGATGCGATGTCGCGGGCCACCCGCAGTGCGGACTCGTCGAGCTCGGCCCTTGGCACCACCTCGTGCACGGAACCGAAGTGGTGCAGCGTCACCGCGTCGACCGTTGCGGCGGTGAAGAACAGCCGCCGCATCATGTGCTGAGGAACCAGCCGCGACAGGTGGGTGGCCGCACCGAGCGCGCCGCGCTCGACTTCGGGCAGACCGAACTTGGCGTCGTCGGAGGCGACGATGACGTCGGAGTTGCCGACCAGTCCGATGCCGCCACCGACGCAGAAGCCGTTGACCGCCGCGACGACGGGCACCTCGCACTCGTACACCGCGCGGAAGGCGTGAAAGCAGCCGCGGTTGGCGTCGATGAGCGCGGTGAAGCCCTCGGTGTTCTGCATCTCCTTGATGTCGACGCCCGCGTTGAAGCCGCGGCCCTCGGCGCGCAGGATCACCACGTGGGTGCTGCGATCGCGGCCCGCGGCGGTGATGGCGTCGCCGAGTTCGAACCAGCCGCGCGACGGAATTGCGTTGACCGGTGGGTAGTCCACGGTGACCGAGACGATGCCCGGTTCCACGGTCTTGGTGGTGATGGTCATGAGGGGGCTCCAGGTGACGATCGAACGGGTGGCTACCTAAGCAAGCACTTGCTTGGTACGCTAGCACAGTGACCGACGCCGCTGACAGTGCTCCGTTCAACTTCGGGTTGGATGGACGAGTCGTTCTGGTGACCGGCGGCGTGCGTGGTGTCGGCGCGGGCATCAGCGCGGTCTTCGCCGCACAGGGCGCCACCGTCGTGACGTGTGCGCGCCGCCCCGTCGAGGGATCGCCGTACGAGTTCCATGCCTGCGACGTCCGCGACGACGACGCGGTCAAGACCCTCATCGATGCGATCGTGGCAGCGCACGGCCGGCTCGACGTCGTGGTGAACAACGCGGGCGGATCGCCCTATGTGCTGGCCGCCGAATCGTCGGCGAGGTTCAACACCAAGATCATCGAGTTGAACCTGCTTGCGCCGCTGTCGGTCTCGACACACGCGAACGCCGTCATGCAGCAGCAGGCCCGCGGCGGGTCGATCGTCAACATCACCAGCGTCAGCGGCCGCAGGCCCACCCCTGGCACCGCGCCCTACGGTGCGGCCAAGGCGGGCATGGAGAACCTCACCAGCACACTGGCGGTCGAGTGGGCACCGAAGGTTCGGGTGAACTCGGTGGTCGTCGGCATGGTGGAGACCGAGCAGTCCGAGCTGTTCTACGGCGACGCCGACTCCATCGCCGCCATCTCGAAGAACGTCCCGCTCGGCAGGCTCGCGCAACCGGCCGACGTGGGCTGGGCCGCGGCGTTCCTGGCGTCCGACGCGGCGTCCTACGTCAGTGGCGCGTCACTCGAGGTGCACGGCGGCGGCGAGCCGCCGCACTATCTGGCCACCACAACGGCTGACATCAAATAGGCAAGGGAGACATACGGATATGGGATTGCTCGACGGCCGCGTGGTCATCGTTACGGGCGCAGGCGGCGGTATCGGACGCGCCCATGCGCTGGCGTTCGCCGCCGAGGGTGCGCGCGTGGTGGTCAACGACATCGGCGTGGGCCTTGACGGCTCGCCGGCCGGTGGTGGTAGCGCGGCGCAGGCCGTCGTCGACGAAATCACCTCTGCCGGTGGCGAAGCCGTCACCAGCGGAGCGAACGTCGCGGACTGGGCACAGGCCGAGGGTCTGATCCAGACCGCAGTCGACTCCTTCGGCGGCCTCGACGTCCTCGTCAACAACGCCGGCATCGTGCGCGACCGCATGTTCGCCAACACCAGCGAAGAGGAGTTCGACGCCGTCATCGCCGTCCACCTCAAGGGGCACTTCGCCACGATGAAGCACGCGGCGGCGTACTGGCGCGCGCAGGCCAAGGCAGGCAACACGCCTGACGCCCGCATCATCAACACCAGCTCCGGTGCCGGTCTGCAAGGCAGTGTGGGACAAGCCAACTACAGCTCCGCCAAGGCGGGCATCGCGGCCATGACGCTGGTTGCCTCCGCCGAGATGGGCCGCTACGGCGTCACCGTCAACGCGATCGCCCCGTCGGCGCGCACCCGGATGACCGAGACCGTCTTCGCGGACATGATGTCGACGCAGGACTCCGAATTCGACGCCATGGCGCCCGAGAACGTCTCGCCGCTGGTGGTGTGGCTGGGCAGCGTCGAGTCGCGCGACGTCACCGGCAAGGTGTTCGAGGTCGAGGGCGGCATCATCCGGGTGGCCGAGGGTTGGGCCCGCGGCGCCGAGGCCGACAAGGGTGCGCGCTGGGATCCCGCCGAATTGGGCCCCGTCGTCAGCGATCTGCTGGCCAACTCGCGTATGCCGTTGCCGGTGTTCGGCGCTTAGCCCGGCGGCTTACTTCTTGGTGCGACGGCTGCCGCCGTGCCAGTCCTCTTCCTTGCCGACCGCCTGCGGATCCACCCCGAAGCTGGCCAGCTGAGGCCGCTCGCGCAGCGATCGCTTGAGCTCGGCGAAGCCGGGGAACGAGGCCAACCCGATGACGTGGTCCCACAGCGCGCCTGCGTCGTCCTCGCTGGGCAGCCTGCTGATGACGGGTCCGAAGAACGCGGTGCCGTCTGGCGGCTGGAAGTGCAGGATCGGGGTTCCGACGTCGCGACCGGTCAGCGCGAGCGCCTCCTCGGTCTCCGCCCGGATCTCGTCGTCGAGCGAGGCGTCGTCGAGTGCGTCGGCGAACCCGATGGGCAGACCGACTGACTCCAGCAGCGGTTCCAGCACGCGCCGTGCACCCTGGTCTGCCCCGGACAGCGGGTCGACGTCACGTGAGGTGTCGAAGATCCGGGTGCCGATCGCCTCGTAGAGGGGGCCGACGGCTTCGCGGCCATGCGCGGCCCTGACCGTGGCGGCGACCCGCAACAATCGCAGACCCGCGGTGTGCCCTGCTTCGTACTCGGGCGGGAAGTGGGCGTCGTAGTCGATGTGCGCGTTGAGGATTCGCAGCGAGATGAAGCGCCAGTCCACGTCGTAGTCGCGCTGCGCGGCGACGATGCGAACCCACTTGCTCGTCATCCAGGCGAATGGGCAGACGGGATCGAAATAGAAGTTCAGATCCGCGCTCACGCAGGCTCGCAGATGACGATCGGGATCTTGCGGTCGGTGTAGGACCGATAGTTCGCGAAGTCGGGATACATGGCGTCGAGCTTGGGCCAGTACTCGTCCCGTTCGGGGTCCGTGGCCTCGCGGGCGGTGAGCTCGAGCACCTCGCGCTTGGTCTGGAACTTCACACCAGGGTTGGCGACGAGGTTGAGGTACCACATGGGGTTGGTGGCCCTGCCACCCTGCGATGCGACGAGCACGATGCGCTTGCCCTCCTGCAGGAACAGCAGTGGGCTGTCGCGCGGCTCGCCCGACTTCCGGCCGATCGTCGTCAGAATTCCGACTTCGGTTCCCTTCAGGAACTTGTTGCCGAGCTTCCCGCCTGACTTCTTGAAGATCCAGGTCTGCGCCTTCGACATCCACTTGATCGCGGTGCCGACCTTCGCCGAGTTCAGACCCTCGATCTGCTTGGGCTTGAGCGGGCGCGACGGTTTCGTCATGGCGAGGACCCTATCGCTTGATGAACGGGCGAACGCTGGCGTGGATGTGTGTGATCAGGCCTTCGGAGAACGTGAAGGTCTCGTCGACGTGCGCGCAGACTCGTCTGCCTACGAGCGACGGCTTGGAGATGACGTCGTACTCGGCGCGCACGTCGTCACCGTTCGTGGAGTACCGCGGCGCCGTGGTGGATTCGATGACCCGGTACTGGAGACCGCGATTCAAGCTGCGGCGCAGGCGATTACCCGAGAACCCCGTCTTGAGCCCGAACTCGATCCGCGTGCAGTGCGGCGCGAACGGCACCGAGTCGGCGTCGTGGGTGACGAGCGCGTCGATGTAGGCCTGCGCCGCCTCGATGCGTTGGGTGTCAGTCGCGGGCACTTAGATCCGCTCGATGATGGTGCCCGTCGACAGTGCGCCGCCTGCACACATGGTGATGAGTGCGGTGCTCTTGTCGCTGCGCTCCAACTCGTGCAGCGCCGTGGTGATCAGTCGGGCGCCGGTGCTTCCCACTGGGTGACCGAGTGCGATCGCCCCACCGTTGACGTTCACGCGGTCCATGTCCGGCTCGTGCACGCGAGCCCACGACAGCACCACCGACGCGAAGGCCTCGTTGATCTCGACGACGTCGATGTCGCCCATCTTCATGCCGGCCTTCTCGAGCACCCTGGCGGTCGACTGGACGGGGCCGTCGAGGTGGTAGTACGCCTCCGAACCGACGTTGGCCTGGCTGACGATGCGGGCCCGCGG
>Ga0105237_10007915_pt1 | contig 11582 bp, 10 predicted proteins | sample KBSC24metaG_FD_81520 | JGI IMG/M metagenome (GOLD analysis project Ga0105237, IMG submission 81520) | Corn rhizosphere microbial communities from Kellogg Biological Station, Michigan, USA - KBS C2-4 metaG | ecosystem: Host-associated > Plants > Roots > Rhizosphere > Soil | place: Michigan, USA... | reverse complement strand
GGAAGCAGCCACGTGCTGCATGGGGTGGACCTGAGCGTCGCCCGAGGCGAGACAGTGGGGCTCCTGGGCCGCAACGGGATGGGCAAGAGCACGTTGATCAGAACGCTGCTCGGCCACGTCCCTCAGCGAGAGGGCCGGGTGACGCTCTTCGGACGCAACGTGTCGCGCGCGCGGCCCCACGAGATCGCGCGCTGTGGCGTCGCCTACGTTCCGGAGGGGCGTGGCGTGTTTCCCAACCTCTCGGTGCGTGAGAACCTGGTGATGGCCTCGAGGAAGGGCCGCGACGGCAGGTCCGACTGGAGCTACGAGCGGGTGCTCCAGACCTTTCCGCGTCTGCGAGAGCGCATCGACAACCAGGGCGCGCAACTCTCCGGTGGCGAACAGCAGATGCTGTCGATCGGCCGCGCCCTGATGACTCATCCGGACCTGATCATCCTCGATGAGGCGACCGAAGGACTGGCGCCGCTGATCGTCACCGAGATCTGGCGTGTGATCGGAGACATCCGCAAGAGCGGCATCGCCACGTTGATCGTCGATCGTGACTATCGACGCGTGCTTGCGCAGAGCGATCGAGCGGTCGTCCTTCAGAAAGGTCGCGTGGCGCTCGAAGGAAGCTCGGCAGAGCTTGCGTCGAATCCGGCCTTGCCGGGCCTTCTTGGGGTGTAGGGCCTGCGAGCGGACCCCGGTTCAAGCGGTCGCGTCGGGCTGAGCGGCCGGCGCGGCCTTGCGAAAGGCCTCCAGCTTCCGGCACGCGTCGTCGATTCCCTGGATCCGCCGCCAGTGCCCGACGTCGACCTTGAACCGGCGCGCGCTTTCCACCTGGGGCACGAGGTAGACGTCCGCGAGAGTCGGTGCATCACCGAAGCAGAACTCGCCGCGCTGAGGGTCGGCGGCAAGCAAGGCCTCGATCGCGTCGAATCCTTGCGCGATCCAGGTCGCGCACCAGCGGTTGATCGCCGTCTCGTCGGCCTTGAAATCATGCCGCAGGCTTTCCAGGATGCGCCGGTTGTTCACGGGGTGGATGTCGCAGCCGACGATCGCCGCAAGCGCACGTACCCGTGCGCGAGCATCGGGATCCGATGGAAGCAGTGCCGGATCCGGATAACGTTCCTCGAGCCACTCGATGATCGCAGGACTCTGGGTCATCACGTGTCCGTCGACGAGCAGTGTCGGCACGAGGCCTTGCGGGTTCAGGGCCTTGTACTCGGCGCCGACGTGCTGCTCCGAACGAAGATCGACCGGCAGGTATTCGTACGTCAGGCCCTTGAGGTTCAGCGCGATGCGCAGGCGGTGCGACGTACCACTGCGAAAGAAGTTGTAGAGCTTCACGATAGGCCTGTCCGACGGTTTGTTCAGCGGTCGATCTGCGCGCGGTGCGAATGCAGTGCTTCGAAGATCGGCGCGTCGCCGAAGCGAAAGAGATCCAGGCTCTCGGCGCTGGTCGCCTGCACCGTGAACGGCGCCCACGACGGCACGACGAACAGATCTCCGCGATCGACAGCCCACGTGGACTCGCCAACGGTCACGCTGCCGGCGCCGTCGAACACCTGGTAGACAGACGAGCCGACCTCGCGCCGCGTCAGGGTCTGCACGCCGGCTCGGATGCGGTGCATCTCGGCGCGGATCGTCGGCAGCACGTCGCGTCCGTTGGTCGGGTTGATGAAGCGAACCGCGGCGTGTCCCGGGCTCAGTGTCGCCGCGTCGCCTTCTTCTTCGAGTGCAAGCTGCTCAGACAGCGCACGATCGGTGTCGACCCATCGGTAGGCGAGCAGCGGGGTCGAGGGCAGCGCCTCGACTTGCGACACCGGGCGCAGCCCGGGATGGCCCCACAGACGCTCCGAACGCGAGTGCTCGGGATTGGTTCTTTCGCCTGCGTCGATGCGCTCGCGGCCGACCTCGAAGAACTGACTCTCGGTGTAGTAGGAGAAGGGAATGTCCAGCCCGTCGATCCAGGCCATCGGCTGGGTCGACAGGTTGTGGTGCGCATGCCAGTTCCAGCCGGCTTGGGGCAGGAAGTCACCCCGGGACATCCGGACCGCATCGCCGTTGACAACCGTCCACACGCCTTCGCCTTCGACGACAAATCGGAATGCATGCTGCGAGTGGCGATGCTCGGGTGCCTCCTCGCCGGGCATGAGGTACTGGATCGCAGCCCAGAGGGTCGGTGTGGCGTAGGGCTTGCCGCCCAGCGTGGGATTGGCCAGCGCGATCGCTCGTCTTTCCCCGCCGCGACCCACCGGCACGATGCGGCCGGCCTGCACGGCCAGCTCCTTCAAACGCTCCCATCGCCACACGTGCGCCGCTGCCTTGGACTTCGGACTCATCGGCATCAGGTCGCCGATCTCCGTCCACAGGGGAACGAGCAGTTCGCGCTCGAAGCCGCGGTACAGCTGCTCGAGCTCGGGGGTCGGTTCGGGCTGGCGGGGGCCGGCCACGGCCTTGAGTCGGACGGGGGAAGGGGGCGTGTCGACGGTCATGATTGTTTCCTCGGTCGAGAATCGAGCAGTGTGATCGAGCAGTGCGATCAAGCAGTGCGCCGTCACTCTGCCGGACCGATCTTGAGCTCGATCGTGCCCACGCCGTCGACCCGTCCCTCGATGCGATCGCCGGCCTGCAGCGGCCCGACGCCTTCGGGCGTTCCGGTGAAGATCAGGTCGCCGGGTCGCAGGTGATAGAACTTCGACAGGTCGGCCAGCAGTTCGGGAATGTTCCAGATCAACTTGGACAGGTCGGACTTCTGCTTGACCTCTCCATTGACGCTCAACTCCAGCGCTCCCTTGTCCAGGACGACGCCGGGCATCGGCACGATCTCGGAAACGACCGAAGACTGCTCGACGTCCTTGCCCAGATCCCACGGGCGGCCCTTGTCGCGTGCGGCCAGCTGCAGATCGCGGCGGGTCATGTCGAGCCCGCAGGCATAACCGTAGACGAGTTTGCCTGTGTCGGCTTCGCTGACCCGAAAGCCGGGTGCGCCGATCGCGAGCACCAGCTCCATCTCGAACTGATAGTTCTTCGTCTGCGGCGGATAGGCGACCGTGGCGCCGGATTCGACGAGGGTCGCGCTGCTCTTGGTGAAGTAGAACGGCACTTCGACGGTCTTGTCGACCGGTCGCCCCATCTCGATCGCGTGCGCGTGGTAGTTGCGGCCGACGAAGAACAGGCGCTGGATCGGAAAGCGTTCTTGCTTGCCGCGAACCGGAAGCGAATGGATCGGTGGGTTCCACAGATAGGTGGTTGAGCTCATGGGTTCTCCTGAAAGATTCGGGGTTCAGCGCGCGAGGCAGTTCTCGACATTCCAGCCGTAGAGCCACTCCATCGCGTCGTAGAAGCGTTCGGGCGTGCGGCCCTTCCAGAGTTCGTTGCGTACCGCGCGCTCGACTCCCTTGGCATGGAAGATCCGCCCCATTTCCCGTGCCGACAGCACGATGCGCGCAGTGCGCGTGACGCGCGACCTCTGGTAGAGCTCGAAGGCCTTGGTGAAGTCGTTGCCGGTGACACGCAGCGCCTCGCCCAGCGTGACCGCGTCTTCCATCGCCATGCAGGCGCCCTGTGCCAGGTATTGCAAGGTCGGGTGCGCGGCGTCGCCGAGCAATGTGACGCGGCCGAAGTTCCACTGAGCGATCGGCTCGCGGTCGGCAGTCGCCCAGCGTTTCCAGTCCTTCGGCAGCTCGATCAGCTGGCGCGCCTTGGCGCAGATGCCTTCGAAGTAGCTCTGCACTTCTTCGCGGCTGCCTTCGCGCACGCTCCACTCCTCCTTGGCGCGGCTATGGAAGGTGACGACGACGTTGTACTGCTCGCCGCCGCGAAGCGGGTAGTGGACCAGGTGGCAGTCGGGTCCGACCCAGATGCTGGCGGCGTTCCACTGCAACTCCGGCGGGAAATCCTTCTTGTCCACCACGGCGCGGTAGACCACATGGCCCGAGACACGTGCCTCGTCGCCGACGAACTGACGACGCACGGCCGACTTCACGCCGTCGGCCCCGATCACCGCCTGGCCCCGGTGCGTACCGCCGCGGTTGTCGTGGACGACCACGCCCTGTTCGGTCTGCTCGATTCGCTGCACGGTGGTGGCCGTCGCAACTTCGATCCGGTTGGTTCGTTGCGCCCCTTCGAGCAGGGACATGTGCACGTCGGCGCGATGGATCACGGCGTACGGATTGCCGAACCGCTTGCGAAAGGCTTCGCCGGTCGGGATGCGGCCGACGCAGGTCTCGTCGGTCGCGTCGTGCATCACCATCTCGTCCGTGTAGACGGCGCGCGAGCGGGCGATCTCGCCGATGCCCAGCGCGTCGAACGCCGCGAACCCGTTGGGCCCGAGCTGGATGCCTGCGCCGATCTCTCCAAGCTGAGCGGCTTGCTCGAGCACCTTGACGTCGTATCCGCGGCGTGTCAGCGCCAGCGCGGCGGCGATTCCGCCGATCCCACCGCCGGCGACCAGCACCGGCAGGTTTGCAGTGGCTGAAGACATGCGTGCCTCCCTTCAACGTGAATGGGACGGAACGTGCGTCATTCGAGGCTGATGCTCTTTCGCTTGACCAGGTCTGCGTAGACCTTGGACTTCGCCGCCGCCTGGCGCTCGATTTCGTCTGGCGCCCAGCCGATGTTCTCGAACGCGAACGTGTCGAATCGGGTCTTGATGTCGGGCTCCGCCAGCGCCTTGCGCACGTCGGCATCGATCTTCGAACGCACGTCTGCCGGCATGCCGCGAGGGGCGACCAGCACCACGAAGGAGTTCACTTCGAGGCCGGCAGGGCCGCCGGCTTCCGCGACGGTCGGGACCTCGGGCATCTGCGGGATGCGCTTGGGTGCCGCCACCGCGATGTAGCGCAACTTGCCCGCCTTGTAGGCTCCCTGGCTGGACGGGATCGAGCCGAAGCTCCAGGAGACGTCGCCGCCGCCGACCGAGGTGTAGAGCTGGGACACCTCGCGGTACGGCACATGCTGCATCTCGATTCCGGTCAGCACCTCGAGCTGCTCGCCTCCCAGGTGCCCGGGACTGCCGACACCCCAGGACCCGAAGGTCACCTTGCCCGGTGCCGCTTTCCCGGCGGCAACCAGGTCGGCCATGCTCTTGAGCTTCGAGTCGGCCGCGACGGCAACCAGGAATGGCGTCCGAAACAGAGCCGCCACCGGCTCGAAGGTCTTCAGCGTTTCGAAGTTGCGCGACCTGTACAGGTGCGGCAATGCGGCCAGGTGTTCGCTGTCCAGTTGCAGCAGGGTGTAGCCGTCGGGAGCGGAGCGCTTGGCGGCGTCGATCGCGATGAAGCCTCCGCCGCCCGGGCGGTTCTCGACCAGGACACGCTGGTTCCACGTCTTGCCGAGCTTGTCCGCCACCAGGCGAAGCACGGCATCCGGGCCGCTCCCGGGGGCGAACGCGGTGATCAGGGTGACCGGCTTGCTGGGGAAGGGATCGGCCGCGTGGGCAGCGCTGCCCCAGACGACGACGGCACTTGAAACGGCGGCAAGGATGAGTCGACGGGACACAGGCATTGAAGGCTCCAGGAGGAGAGGGCCGAAGGGAGGGCGGCGGGGAGATCGATCGAAGATCAATTGATCAGTACACTGACGATCAGTATAGTGATAATGTCGTGAATACGTCGCAAGGGTTTTCCCCGGCATGAGCAAGAACAGAACCGTCGACCCCGAAGTCATCGATCTCGACGAACTGCCCGGCCACTACGTCAGGCGAATGCAGCAGATCGCGGTCGCGATCTTCCTGGAGGAGACGGAGTCGCTCGGTGTCACGCCAGTGCAGTTCGGCGCGATGCAGACGGTGGCAAACCAACCTGGGATCGACCAGCGAACACTGGCGCGCAGCATCGGCCTCGATACCTCGACGATCGCGTCGGTCCTCGACCGTCTGGAGGCGCGTGGCCTGCTGGTCCGTTCCCTGTCGGCGCAGGATCGCCGCCTGCGATGCCTGACGCTGAGCCGGGAGGGGGTCTCGCTGCTTGCTGCCGTCGTGCCCGCCATGCGACGCGCACAGGAGCGCATGCTGGAGCCGCTGACGAAGGTCGAGCGCAAGCTGTTCATGAGCATGCTCAAGCGGGTCGTCGAAGCCAATAACGAACTCAGCCGCGCACCGAGAGAGTCGTGAACTGTTTCTCGGCACAGATATGAACTCGCGTTCCAGTCTCTTGAATTGAGCGCGTTGTTTGATCCGCTATGTCTTGACGAACATATCGATTTGTCGGCCGAGGCCCGAGAGAATCCGCTGCAAACAAGTTGTCACTCATTGCGACAGTGAAGCGCAGGGGTGCGTTGCGGAGTCGCGAGGCTCCGGTGCATGTTGGGCGACATCGGAACATCTCACGACAGACGCATGGAGTCGGATACCTTTCCAAAGCTGCTACTTCGTCACGTCAAGGAGCGCGCTGAGCATCCGGCCATCCGCGAGAAGACCCGCGGCATCTGGCACACGCTGAGCTGGCGCTCGCTCGGCGACGAGGTGATGGCGCTGGCAGCGGCGCTCAGGGCCCGAGGCCTGCAGCGCGGCGCGCATGTGGCGCTCGTCGGCGACAACCGGCCGCGCCTGTACGCGGCGATGTGCGCGGTGCAATGGCTGGGCGCCGTGGCGGTGCCGCTGTACCAGGACGCTGCCGCTGCCGAGATGGTGCTGCCGATCCGCAGTGCGGATGTCACGCACGTCTTCGCCGAGAACCAGGAGCAGGTCGACAAGCTGCTGGAGATCCTGCCGGGCTGCCCGAGCGTGCGCTGCATCGTCTATGACGAAGACAGGGGGATGCGCCACTACCGGCAGCCCGAGCTCGTCAGCTACGCCGCGCTGCTGCAGCACGGCCATGCAGCCTTGAAATCGCAGCGCGAGTCGCTGCTGGCCGAGGCGGCGCGCGGCAACGGCTCCGACCCGGCCTTCGTGTTCTTCACCTCCGGCACCACCGGGCCTTCCAAGGGCGTGGTGCTGACGCATGCGTCGCTGATCGACCGCGCGCAAGCCGCCGCCGCGATGGAGGGGCTGAAGGACAGCGATGTCGCGATGGCGTATCTGCCGCTGGGCTGGATCGGCCAGAACCTGTTCAGCTATGCCCAGCCGATGGTCGTGGGCTACTGCGTGTGCTGCCCGGAGTCGTCGGAGACCATGCTCGCCGACATGCGCGAGATCGGCCCCAGCTATCTGCTGACGCCGCCGCGCGTGCTCGAGGCGCTGCTGACCCAGGTTCAGCTGCGCATCGCCGACAGCGGCTGGCTCGAGCGCAGCCTGTACGCGCGCTGCATCGCACTGGCGCAGCGTGTCGGCGCACGCATCCTGGCCGGCGAGCCGGTCGCGCCGAGCGACCGTCTCGCCTACGCTGCCGCCGACCTGGTCATCTACGGCCCGCTGCGCGACGTGCTCGGCATGAGCCGCGTGCGCGTCGCGTTCACGGCCGGCGACGCGATCGCGCCCGAGCTGCTGTTGTTCTTCCGTGCCATCGGCATCAACCTGAAGCAGCTCTACGGCTCCACCGAGACGGGCCTGTTCGTCGCGGCGCAGCGCGACGGCGAGGTCAGGCCCGACACCGTCGGCCCGCCGGCGCACGGCGTGGAAGTGCGCATCACGCCCGAGCGCGAGATCCTCGTCCGTTCGCCGGGCCTGTTCCGCGAGTACCACCGCGATCCGGAGACCACCGCGCGTGCCAAGCGCGCCGACGGCTGGTATCACACCGGAGACGCGGGCTGGCTGGGCGACGACGGCCATCTGCGCGTCATCGACCGGCTGAAGAACATGGGCGCGCTGAACGACGGCACCGTGTATGCGCCCAAGCTGCTGGAGAACAAGCTGAAGTTCCTGAGCTCGGTCAAGGAGGCCGTCGTGATCGGCGACGGACGAGACAGGGTGTGCGCGCTGATCGACATCGACATCGCCGTGGTCGGCAACTGGGCCAACAAGCGCAGCCTTTCCTACACGGGGCATGCCGATCTCGCGTCCCTCGACGAGGTTCATGGGTTGATCGCCGACGGCATCTCCGAGGTCAACGCCGCGCTTGCGCTCGACCCGATGCTGGCGAAGTCGCAGATCCACCGCTTTGCGATCCTGCCCAAGGAGCTCGACGCCGACGACGGCGTGCTGACGCGCACCGGCAAGCTCAAGCGCGGCGTCATCGCCGAGCGCTACCGCGCCGTCGTGGACGCGCTGTACCAGGGCAGCAGCAGCGTGCGCCTGCACGAGAGCGGCGAATTGAAGATTCGCGACGCCCGGACCTTCGATCCAACGCAACGCGCAAAGGCCGCATGACATGAGCGTGGCCACCTTGCCGACCCCGGAGCCGGCACAGACCGCATCTCCCATCGACGCGCAGCCGCGCGCGTTTCCGATCGGCGCGCCCATCCTCGAGCTCGACGCGATCTCGCTGCGCTTCGGCGGCGTGCAGGCGCTGACCAACATCGGCTTCGACGTGCTCGAGCACGAGGTGCGCGCCATCATCGGCCCGAACGGCGCGGGCAAGAGCTCGATGCTCAACGTCATCAACGGCGTCTACACGCCGCAAGAAGGCAGCATCCGCTTCATGGGCCAGCCCTTGGTGGGCCTGGCGCCGACGCGCGCCGCGCAGATGGGCATCGCGCGCACTTTCCAGAACATCGCGCTGTTTCGCGGCATGTCGGTGCTCGACAACATCATGGCCGGGCGCATCCAGCGCATGCAGGCGAATTTCCTCGAAGTGGCACTGCAGCTCCCGCGCGCGCGGCGCGAGGAGACCGAGCACCGCGAGAAGGTCGAGGAAATCATCGAGTTCCTGCAGATCGAGCACATCCGCAAGACGCCGGTGAAGCGGCTGCCCTACGGACTGCAGAAGCGCGTCGAGCTCGGCCGCGCGCTGGCTGCCGAGCCGCGCATCCTGCTGCTCGACGAACCGATGGCGGGCATGAACATCGAGGAAAAACAGGACATGTGCCGCTTCATCCTCGACGTCAACGACCACTACGGCACGACCGTGGTGCTGATCGAGCACGACATGGGCATGGTGATGGACCTGTCCGACCGCGTGGTCGTGCTCGACTACGGCAAGAAGATCGGCGACGGCACGCCCGACGAGGTGCGCGCCAACCCCGACGTCATCAACGCCTACCTCGGCGTGGCGCATTGAGGAGGGCACGGCAATGGCGTTCTTCTTCGAAGTGCTGATCGGCGGCTTGCTGGCGGGCGTGATGTATTCGCTGGTCGCGCTCGGCTTCGTGCTGATCTACAAGGCCTCGTCGGTGTTCAACTTCGCGCAGGGCGCGATGGTGTTCTTCGCGGTGCTGTCCTTCGTCGGCTTCATGGAGCTGGGCCTCCCGTTCTGGGCCGCGCTGCCGGTGACGGTGGTGCTGATGGTGGCGGTGGGCATGCTGACCGAGCGCCTGGTGCTGCGGCCGCTGGTCAACCAGAGCGAGGACACGCTGCTGATGGCCACGATCGGACTGACCTTCGTGATCGAAGGCGTGGCGCAGCTCGCCTGGGGCGTGGAGGTGCGGCGCGTCGACCTGGGCATCAAGGACGAGCCGATCGGCTGGCTGATGGACCAGGCCGGCGTGCTGGTCAGCCAGCTCGACATCGCGGCCGGCGTGGTGGCCGGCATGATGGTGACGGCGCTGGCGCTGCTGTTCTCGCGCACCAAGGTCGGCCGCGGGTTGCGCGCGGTGGCCGACGACCATGCGGCTGCGCTGTCGATCGGCATTCCGCTGCGCCACATCTGGGCGCTGGTGTGGGCGACGGCCGGTGTCGTCGCGCTGGTGGCGGGCATGCTGTGGGGTGCGCGCAGCGGCGTCCAGTTCGCGCTGACCTTCACCGCGCTGAAGGCGCTGCCGGTGCTGATCATCGGCGGCTTCACGTCGGTGCCAGGCGTCATCGTCGCCGGCCTCATCGTCGGCGCGGCCGAGAAGTTCGCCGAGGTCTACGTCGGCCCGATGGTCGGCGGCGGCATCGAGGGCTGGCTGCCGTACGTGCTGGCGGTGCTGTTCCTGCTGGTGCGGCCCGAAGGCCTGTTCGGCGAAAAAATCATTCGGCGCGTATGAAGTACGCGGCGAAGGATTTTTCGGAGGAGGCTGACTTTGCGCAGCAAAGTCAAGCTCGCGTAGCGAGCGGCCGTAACCAAGAAATCATTCGGCGCGTCTGATCAGGAACTTCGCACCTATGTTCTACAGAGAAGCGGGCCAGTACTTCGGCAGCTACGCGCAGGACCGGCAGCTGCTGCCGCTGCGGCAGGACCGCATCGGCATGGCGCTGATGCTCGCGGGGGCCGTCGTCGTCGTGCCCTGCGTCGCCAGCGACTACTGGCTGAGCGCGATCCTGATCCCGTGGCTGATCCTCGCGCTCGTCGCGCTGGGCCAGAACATCCTGATGGGCTATGCCGGCCAGCTCTCGCTCGGGTCTGCCGGCTTCATGGCCGTCGGCGCGTTCGCTTGCTACAACTTCATCCTGCGTGTGCCGGGCATTCCGTTCCTGGTGGCGGTGGCGCTCTCGGGCGTGTGCGCGGCGGCGGTCGGCATCGTCTTCGGTCTGCCGAGCCTGCGCATCCGCGGGCTGTACCTCGCGGTCGCGACGCTCGCCTCGCAGTTCTTCATCGTCTGGGCGCTCGACAAGTTCGGCTGGTTCAAGAACTACGACACCTCCGGCGTGGTGACGGCGCAGCACATCGTCATCCTCGGCTACCGCTTCATGGCGCCCTGGGAGAAGTACCTGCTGATCCTCGCCATCGTCGCGGCGCTGACGCTGGCGGCCAGGAACATGGCGCGCGGCAGCACCGGACGCGCCTGGATGGCGGTGCGCGACATGGACGTCGCGGCCGAGGTGATGGGCCTGTCGCTGCTGCGCACCAAGCTGCAGGCGTTTGCGATCAGCTCGTTCTACTGCGGCGTCGGCGGCGCGCTGTTCGCCTTTGCCTACCTGCAGACGGTGGAGCCTTCGGCGTTCAGCATCGAGCTGTCGTTCCGCATCCTCTTCATGGTGATCATCGGCGGCATCGGCACCATCCTCGGCTGCTTTCTCGGCGCTGGCTTCATCCTCTTGATGCCGGTCTTCCTCAACACGGTCTTCCACGCCTTCCTCGGCAAGGCGGTGGACAGCAGCGTGGCCTCGGCGTTGGAGCAAGTGATCTTCGGCGTGCTGATCATCGGGTTCCTGATCGTCGAGCCGCTCGGCATGGCACGCCTGTGGCAACTCACGAAGGAGCGGCTGCGACTGTGGCCGTTCCGTCATTGACGGTTTCGTTCAAGCACTCAGAAGGAGATAGCAGCATGAGGGTCGACTCGATCATTCGCCGGGGTCTGCGCGGCGTTCTCGCCGCGGCGACCATCGCCGCGACCGCCCTGGCGGCAACGCCGGCGGCCGCCGACGAGCAGTACTTCGGCGTGCCGAGCAGCCGCGTCGGCCCGTATGCGGCGATGGGCACCGGCTACTACGGCGGCATCATCGACTACCTGAACTACGTGAACCTGAAGTTCGGCGGCGTCAACGGCGTCAAGCTCACGTGGGAAGAGTGCGAGACCGAGTACAACGCCGCGCGCACCGTCGAGTGCTACCAGCGGCTGCTGAAGAAGGGCGACCAGAAGATGGTCGTGTTCGACACCCTGGGCACGCCGGGCGCCTATGCCGTGATCGGCCGCATGGC
>Ga0105237_10007914_pt1 | contig 11583 bp, 9 predicted proteins | sample KBSC24metaG_FD_81520 | JGI IMG/M metagenome (GOLD analysis project Ga0105237, IMG submission 81520) | Corn rhizosphere microbial communities from Kellogg Biological Station, Michigan, USA - KBS C2-4 metaG | ecosystem: Host-associated > Plants > Roots > Rhizosphere > Soil | place: Michigan, USA... | reverse complement strand
GGTCTGGTTTAGGCCAGGCTGATGGCCGGTTGCGTCCAGCGCGGGGGGCTCGCGCGCATATCGGTGCTCACCGAACCGGATATCCGGGCGATCGGCCGCCTGATGGTTTTGCGGCCAGCCGAACCGAGGCTCTACACCCCTCCCGTGCGCACATGGCAACACTCGACTCAACACCCACTCCCGTCAACGATGGCGCCGATGCCTTGGCGACAACTCTCAAGGGAATGGGAAGCCGTCCGCCTCCAAACCAAGGGAAGACATAGTCACGACATATGATCGGCACGCCCGGTGGACGCGCCTTCCTATCCGCGAAACGACCTTGATAACCCAGACCCTTCTAACTCAACTCCCTGAGAAAGAATTTCGCAGGCCGTCCAATCTGCGAGCGCCACTTAAGCAACTACTAAATTAACTGAAAGCAGGTAGTGTCGCTGTGGCTATAGCAGCGGGCTGGGTGAGAGAATCGTTATGAAAATCATATGCTTAATAGGCCTTCCTGCAATCGCGCCTGCTTCAGGCCGCAGTTGAAGGCCGCCATCTTCCATGCAAACCCATCGGCGATGGCGCTCCCAGACGACGCCATGCGGGTTGGCAATGTGCTAGCTGATGTGGGTGCCTCAATCTTGACGGCAGCCTGCAAATGGCGCCGAAATACACAAGCTAAACCGGTCAACGGGACGGAAGTGGTGGATGCCGGCGGTTGCAGTTCGGGCACGATCCTTTCACGGTAGCGGTTACCGCCCGCTGGCGCGGCGACTGGCTGCTAACCATGATGGATAAGGTTAAACGCGGTTTCCAAAGGACGACCTGCATGATCCGTGAGAAAGAATGGTCGGATCTTTGGGAAGTGCAGGCTGTTCCGGCGACCGGACCGGAAGAGGGTAGGGGCAGCGGGGGAAATGCATGAACGATCGAAGCCCGGCAAATCTGCATCGAAGCGGATCCGGCAAGGCGCGGCGGCACGCAAGCCGTCCCCGTCATCAACAGTCATATCGAGAGCCTAGAGATCACGAATGACGAACGGCAAACGGCTCTGCCTCAACATGATCGTCAAAAACGAGATGGCGAATCTTCAACGCTGTCTCGGAGCGGTTGTCGACCACATCGACTGCTGGGTCATCGGTGATACCGGCTCGACCGACGGGACCCAGGATTTCATCAAATCGTTCTTCGCTGCACGCAACTTGCCGGGCGAGCTGCACGAATTCCCATTCCACAATTTCGAGCAGGCGCGCAACGCAGCGCTCGATCACGCCTACGCCTCGCCACTCGCTTACGACTATCTGCTGTTTGACGACGCCGACATGGAACTTGTGGTCGAGGACGCGGGCTTCCGATCGCGGCTCGACGGCTCCGGCTACCGGCTGCTGCAGCGGGCGGATTCCGGCTTGGCCTATTGGAACACGCGTCTGGTCAGGCGCGACGCCGGCGCGCGCTACCACGGCGTGACCCACGAATATCTCGACGTGCCCGAGGGCGTGCAGGAGCTGCGCGGCGCCTGGTACAAGGACCACGCCAGCGGATCGAACCGGATCGACAAATTCGAACGTGATGCGAAACTTTTGCTCGAGGCGCTCGAGAAGGATCCGGAAAATCAACGCTACTGGTTTTACCTGGCGCAATCCTATCGCGACGCCGGGCGGACGGCGGAGGCCGCGGTGGCCTACGCCAAACGCGCCGCCATGGGCGGCTGGGACGAGGAGGCGTGGAATGCCCGGCTGCAAGGGGCTCGCTGCCTGCGCAAACTCGGCGACGAGCCTGGCTTCATTGAGCAGGCGCTTGCCGCTTTCAATCAACGACCGCAACGTGCCGAGCCGCTCTATGACCTGGCCCGGTTCTACCGCGACAAGGGGATGAACGACGCCAGCGTACTGTTTTCGGAAGCGGGACGGGCGATCAAGCGACCAGAGCAGGACATCCTGTTTATCGAGGATTACATCTATACAACGGGCCTGATGGAGGAGTTTGCGATCGCGGCAAACTACGCGCGCGATCCCGTGCGCAAGGACCGTGGTTTCGCGGCATGCAACTGGCTGGCGCTGAACCGGACAATCGACGACGGACCGAGGGAGCTGGCGCGGTCGAATTTGTATTTCTACATGCAGTCGGCAAAAGCGATGATGCCGTCCTTCTCGGCGCTGCGGGTCGATTTCACGGCGCCTGACGGCTATCTGCCGATCAATCCGTCGGTGACGCGATTGGGCGAACGGATTGTGCTGTTGCAGCGAAGCGTGAACTACAGGCTGAACGAGGCCGGCCAGTACTCCACGCCCGACGACGAGCCGATCCGCACACGGAATTTCTTGCTTCGACTAAGCGACGATCTCGGCGTTCAATCGGCTAGTGAAGTACTCGCGCCGGCCGATATGCCCGAGCCCGCTTACGACTTGGTGCGCGGCTTAGAGGACATGCGCCTCTTTGCCTGGGGCGGTCAGTTGTGGGCGATCGCCTGTGTGCGCGAAATGACGCCGGAGGGCTGGTGCGAACAGGTGCTCGGGCGCATCGATGACGACGGGCCTGGGCCACGGCGCTTGACCGATTGGCGCGTCCTGCACCCCCCGGGACCTAGGCTGCACGAGAAGAACTGGATGCCGCAGGTCAAGCCGGCCGCCGACGGCGGCGGCGAGCAATTACGGTTCATCTATCAGTGCGATCCGACCAGAATCATCGATGAGCGCGCGCAGATCATCTTCGAGCAGGCGCCGGCGATCTCCGCACCGCAGTTCAGCGGAGGCTCGCAGGCGATTGCCTTTGACGGCGGGTGGCTGGCAATCGTCCATGAGGCACGCACCAGACCCGGCGAAACGCGGCGATATTATCAGCACCGCTTTGTCTGGTTCGACGAACTGAACAGCCTGGCGAAGGTCAGTCGACCGTTTTTCTTCAACCGGAAGGGTGTCGAATTCGCCGCTGGCCTGGCCTGGCATCCCGACGCAAAGCGACTGCTGATCTCTTATGGCGTAAACGACAGCGAGTCGTGGATCGCGGCCGTGGAGGCAGCGGAGGTACGATGGCTGCTCGAGGAAGTGGAGCGCTTTGCATCCATTGCGTCGGGAAAACTGCCAAGTAGCATTCCCGCAGCGATGCGCGAGCGCGCCCGGAAGAATGCTGAATTCACAAACCTCGCTAGTGTCTCGAAGGGGACCACGCTTATGCAGTCAGACTCTTCGTGGACACCTCCCGCGCCAGCCGCAGGCACAGAGTTGATGGTAGCGGGCCTCAAGGATCGCATTCCAGATATGCTCGCGCGCATCCAGCTTCATATCAACTTGTTCCCCGATAACCCGTCGGACGAAAAGCCACTCGTGATGTGGATGCATCACGATGTGAATCAGAACGCCGTTCAATGGTGCCGGAACCGCGCACTTGTCGACCGGGTGGCATGCTTTGCCTTCGTATCGCACTGGCAGCGTGAACGTTACCAATCCGAGTTTGGAATTTCACCAAGCAGATGTGTAGTTCTGCACAACGCAACGACAGTCGCACAAAAACGGCGGGTTTGGACGAAAGCCGATCCACTACGGTTCGCATATACCAGCACGCCATTCCGAGGACTTTCCGTACTCCTGGATGCATGGGAACAACTGAGACTAAAACGGGCGGAGCTTCACATATGGTCGTCGATGAGACTATATCATCACGACGATTCAAAGTATCAACCATTATTTGCCCGTGCCCGAGCACTTGAGGGCGTGAGCTATCATGGAATTGTCCCCAATCCAGAGCTCAAATCTGCGCTTCGTGACATTCACTACCTGGCCTACCCCAGCACGTTCGAAGAAACGTCTTGTCTTGCTGTCATCGAAGCAATGGCTGCAGGGTGCCGCGTGATAGTACCCGCCCTTGGTGCATTACCGGAGACGACAAGCGGCTTCGCTCACGTATACCCATGGAGCGCCGACGTGGTCGAGCACGCTACCTTGTTCGCCTCAGCCATGGCTAAGGAGGCAGAAAGCCCGTGGTTTGATGCTCCAGAAATGTCTCTGACACAGCAAAATTACTGCGAGCTATTTTTTGATTGGAAGGAGCGCGTCACAGAGTGGACACGGCTCATCGAAAACTTGACCGATCGCGAGCGCAACCGTCGCTCGCCGCACAACGAACAGGAACACGGCCTGCTAGCGCTTCTTGATGCTGATCGCGATGTGCCGAGACCTGATCAATGATATTCGTCATGATTTCCACCCACAAGTCGCAGGCCTTCACAAGGCCCTCTCTCGATTCTTTGCTCAAAAAGACTAATTTTCGATCTGACGACAAGATTATTATCATAGACAATGACGGGTCATTGCAGGATCTCCCACCGTCAACTATTATTCGGAATGAGAGACCAAGAAGTTTCGCCGAAAACGCCAATTTCGCAATTGGAATTTCTAACATACTTAAGGACGACTTAATTCTTTTAAATAATGATATAATATATACCAGAAATTGGCTTGATTTTCTTTTGTCTGGTGAAAATAGTAGAGAGAGTATCGTAATTCCTTATTGCAATCAAAATGTGCAATATCGGGTAGGCTCTCTAGATATTAGAATCGCGATGGACTATGAGGACTACGCTGATCAAGAAGAAGAACTCGAAGAAATAGCTCGCATTCACCGGCGAGAACTGACTGGACCCGATTACGACGCCGGCATATTGATGAGTTTTTTTTGTGTCTACATTCCGTGGAAAGTCTCGACGGCGGTCGGATATTTTGACGAACGGTTCGGGCGGGGAGGTGGCGAGGACGTAGACTACCGACTTCGCGCACTCAGAGCCGGAGTTGAGGTGTTGCACTCGCGTCAGTCCTACCTTTTGCATTTCATGGGAAAGTCAACGTGGCGAAGCGGCGAGCCCATTGAGGAAACGCGGTCTGCCGACAGCGCCTATCAACGCCACTTCGTCGAAAAATGGGGCAGACCGGTCGCCGAATTTTTTCTATCTGGTTCGAACAAACAAGAGATTGCAAATCGATACGGCCTCATACCACATCTTCAGCGCCATGATTTCCGCGCTATTCTAGAGCGGCTTGAGGACTGCGCTTTGGAGGAACGCGAGAGGGCGACTGATGAAAGTTCCTGATCCGGAAAAAACGATTGTATTTTGCACGGCTTTTGTGCCGATCGAGGGCGACCAATACTATACGTGGAATATTCGTTATCGTATCTGGGTGGAAGCGGTACGCCGCCTGGGGATCCGGATCGATCAAATCCTCCTTGTCGATGACGGATCGGAAATACTCCCAGACTGGCCCGACCTTACGATAATAAACGAAGGAGATGATCTGCGTTGCGACGCCCCTTTGGTGCTATACCATTTCAGGCATCGCCTTGGTCGACGGGATATTTCAGATTTTCCAGGTTGGGTCAGATCCTTCTTCTCCGTTTCACGCTACGCTGACGCCAATGATTTTCAAAAGATCGTTCATCTGGAAGCCGACGCCTTTTTGATCTCAAGCCGAGCCTGTGACTATGTCAACGGGTTTCGGGACGGGTGGATAGCGCCGTGGTGCAAGCGACATGAGAGGCCGGAGAGCGGTATACAGATTATCGCAGGCTCTGGTCTTGAGACTTATAAGAACTGGTCAGAAAGGCCGGTCGAGAGTTTCGCCAACAAGGTAATCGAGACGACCTTGCCCTTCTCCCAGATTGCCTACGAACTGCTAGGGGATCGTTACGGGGAATATGAGTCTAGGGTGCCCAGGAGCGCTGATTGGTGCATGCAGGCCTTTCCTTCAAGTCTAGTAAGTCTTGAAGAGTATTTTTGGTGGATGCCTTGGTTCACCGCAATTTTTCCGGAATTGGCTCTAGCGTCGAACTTGATCGCAGCGGAAGTGATATCGAGACCGCGGAATGAGTTCACACACACCGGCATTCACTATACGAGATGGCTCAAAGAGGCGGCACAAGCTCTTGAGGCCCAGCTTTATTTCGAGATCGGAAATAATGGGGGTGAGTCAATCAGGATGATACAGTGTGATGCAGTTTGCGTTCACCCATTCTTGGAATCCGCTAGCGTACTGACGCGGCGGAAAAATACGCATTTTTATCAGGGCACGCCAGATGAGTTTTTTTCCGATCCAGCGGCGGTTGACCGTCTGTTTCCAGAAGGAATCGATCTGGCATTCTTAGATGGACTTCACCTAGTCGAAGTTTTGTTGCGCGATTTTATCAATACCGAGCAGCTAGCGAATGCGCGTTCCATGTTCGTTTTGCATGATTGCTTGCCGTTGAATGAGCGTATGGCGCAAAGGAAACGCTACTTAGGAGATGACTCGGAGCCCAAGGAAATTCGCGGTTTTTGGACTGGTGATGTCTGGAAGATTGTACCCTTGCTCGCGAAGTATCGGCCTGAATTGCATATCTCTTATGTCGACTGCCCGCCGACTGGATTGGTCGTTTGCACCGGTCTCGATCGCGCTAATAGAGTTCTGATAGAGAGTTACGATCAGATCGTTCGAGAAGCAGAAGCTCTAAGCCTGACTTCTTTCGGCTTGGACAATTTGTGGGGCCTATTTCCATTTTATAAAAGCGATCAGGTCTTCAAGACACGACATTTATTTGACAAGGCATATTTCGCCGAAAGGCGCGGTCCTATGTTCCGTTCTGATTGGCGCGACCTTAGCCGTCGCTCATGAAGGAACCATCATGAATGGCCGATTTTTGCCCTGACTTTAACACGACAAGGATCTGATTTTTGATGTTGCGGCGTTCACATGCCGAATGAGATGCAGCGACGAGACTTTATGACGATAGCACTCGGCCTGGCGGCCTCGGGTGCAACTGTTGTGTCGCCAGCGCGTTGGTTTGGGTTAGACAGGAACGACGCCCCGATGCTGCAGCGAATTTCATCGACCACCATCACCCTCCTCTCCGCCCCGATCGAACTCGCGGGCAACTGGGGCCACATGCTGCCGCGCTCAGCCGAGCAAGTCGTTGAGCGCATGCGGCACGCCTGCCTGGATGGCGTCCGCCTGGTCTCCGATCGCCAGCCGACGCGGCTTCGCGTCGACGAGCATTCGTCAGGCCCACCGTCCATCTGGCTGCATCCGGACGGCAGCACCATGGCGTGGATCATTGTGGATGTTGGCGAACGCGACTGGTCGAAGCTTGCCTACCAGGTCGGACATGAGCTCGGCCATGTCGCGGCCAACAGCTGGCAGGCCGACGCCAAGCCGGCAGCGCCCTGCCAATGGCTCGAGGAAGCGATGGTGGAAGCCTTCTCGCTGCGCGGCCTGGGGCGCCTGGCGAAAAGCTGGAAGGAGTCCCCGCCCTTCGCAGGCGACAACGCTTTCGGCGATGCCATCGCTGAATATCGCGAGAACATCATCCGTAACTATACCGACCTAGCTGACAGCCAAGGGTTCACCCCTGGAGCCGCGGCGTGGTTCGAGGTGCATCGCGGCGAGATCGAAGCCACCGCGCTTGTTCCTTACGGGCAGGCGATGTCCTTGGCCATTCTCGCCGAGTACGAGGCGGCGCCCGACTGCGTCGAGGCATTGGGCGCACTCAATCGCTGGCCCGGCCGCACCGGCCTCCCGATCGCCGAGTATCTGAAGCGATGGGAGGGGAGCTGTGCCGAACTGCAAGCCTCGCCCCGATTGCCGATCCGCCTGCGCGAGCTATTGCGCATCGCGTAGTCAGCCCAAGCCCGCGACCTGTGATCTTTGGAAACCCGCACCGAGCCAGTGGGAGGCAAAACCGCCTTGGCGACCGCGAAATGAGACCCCGGTTTCGCCCCGGCAAAGGGGTCTAGTCCAGGCTGAACGCAAGGTCGGCTTTCTGACCCAATTTTCGCCAAAGCGGATGCGCACGCGGCCTTCGATCTGGGCGATGGTGACAAGGCGGCTTGCGCTGAGGTAGCGAAACAGCAGTGCGATCGCTGCTTCGTGCCGATATTCTTTGATCTTGGTGACGTCGACGTGTGAGATGAAGAAGTCGGGAACGGAGCTTCTGAACACGAGTACCTTGAGGGCACTATTGGCCTCGGACTGCTGAATGAGGGAAACCAGGTCGCGCACCAGTGCAGGCCCTAGCAGATTCATGGACGGGGCAGCTATGTCGGCGAAAAGGACGGCGCCTTCCTGGCTTACGTTCAACGTCTCGAAAACTGTCGGGCTCTCGGGCGAGGCCACTTCTGAGTTGACGGACTGCCGACAGGCCGATCGCCTTCGTGATCGAAGGTGTCGTCCACGGTACGCGTTCGCATCCGCCTGTCTGCAGAGTCTCAAGGGTGCGCAGTGGGAAAGCCGTACGCCCCGCGCTCTGAAAGCGCCTGAATCTGAAGGCGCTCTTCAAGCGGCGGAACAATCGGGCGCATCGTTTCAAGCGACGCTTTCCGTTGAGGCGGCGTGTGGACTGAAGCAACGAATTGGTAGCCACGCCCTGGGATGTTGATGATGAACCGATTTCCATCTCGTCCGTCGCGCAAAACACGGCGCAATGCGGAGATGTGGACGGTGAGATTGGTGGGCACGACAAAGACATCGGGCCAAACGCGGGCCATCAGTTCCTGCTTGCTGACCAGCTCGCCTGGGCGTTCAAGCAAGGCGATCAGGATGCCCAGCGCGCGACTTCCTAGCGGTACCGGTTTGTCTCCCTCCAACAGAAGAAACTGCCTCGGGAACAGACGAAACGGTCCGAATGCAATTTCGCCTGTCACGCTTGGTTGGGGCCCGGGATCAAGTTGCGTGAGCGCTGTCGGCCTGGACGAGGGCAAGCGGTCAAAGATCATAGTCAATCCTGATGTTCTCATGGTGACCTCGCTTGCGTTAGGGACCCATTTTCTGCCTCAGCATCTACTCCGACGCCGCGAGAAGCGCCCGTTATAGGATGTGATGCTTTGTTAGATCCTGCGAGGCTCACGGTGTGCTGATCAAAAGCTGGAGGAAAAGAGCCAGCTGGGCAAACGGGCAATGACTGCGGCGAGTCGGCCCAATTGCACGGTCAGATCAAGCTGATCGTCACGCCGATGTTGCCGCGCGTTGCTTTCGAGTACGCGCAGATCTGATGCGCTTCGTTCACCAGAGCCTGGGCGACCGTTCGATCAACACCGGGCAAGCTAATATTGAGCCGAGCACTGATGAAGTAACTGTCGTTTTTCATTTTTAGGTCTACTTCAGCGTCGATAGCGGGAGAGGCCGGCAAGGCAATTTTCTGTTTGCGGGCCACTTGCACGATTGCTGTTTGAAAGCAGGCCGACCAAGCCACAGCAAATAATTGCTCCGGGTTGGTGCCGATGCGAGCCGATCCAGGGGCCGCAAGCCTTATGTCGAGTTGCCCATCGGAGCTGCGTGCGATGCCATTCTCTCGTCCCTGAGAGGTCCGTGTCTTGGCCGTATAGAGCAGCTTTCCCGTGGTGCGCATCTTGCAGTCCTTGTCTCGCGAGCGCGGTGGCGCTGAGGCCATGCTGCGCATGCAAGCAAGTCGCAGCGAAATCGATCACCTGCAGAAGCCGCAGGAACACGCGGGGAGGCCACGGCTTATGCCCGCCCGCCGATACGTCCCGTGCGCCCATAGTCGTCGTAGCCTCACCATCCTGCGCTCTCCTTTGGCTCCGTCTTCCGGACGCCTTGTCAGCGGCTCGCTGCGTTCATGGCGGTATTTTGGTCACTCTCCGCCTAGAGCTACGCCTGCCTTGCGGGGGCCGCCCGTTATGGCTTGTGAGGAGGTGTTAGAAGCTGTCAGCAGCTCTATATTCCCGGACAGTGGGAGCTGGGTAGCCGAGAGCGAAACCCTCGACTTGCGTGCACTCTTCTGGCAGGGACGCAGGGCAAGATTTCGGTTAAAATTGTTGTCAGCGAGACAGTTCAGAGGAAGGCATGGCGGCTGTGGAGGACCACACCAAAGACGGTATTTCGTTTGGTGCCTTTACCCTATTTGCAGGTGAGAGGCTGCTCACCAGAGAAGGCGTTCCCGTCAAGCTGGGCGCGCGCGCTCTCGATATCTTGGTCACCCTGACTTCGGCGCCGAACGAAGTCTGCAGCAAAGAAGAGCTGATGTCGCGGGTCTGGCCCGGAGTTACCGTTGAAGAAGGTAGCGTGCGCTTTCACATAGCCAGTCTCCGAAAAGCGCTGGGAGACGGAAAGGATGGCGCGCGATTCATTGCGACTCTGCCGGGGAGGGGCTACTGCTTTGTCGCCGCGGTTTCGCAAGCCGGTAGTCGACGCAATGACGAGAAGATCGCCGCCTCAAACTTTCCGCACGCTAATATCCCTACCCGCTTGAGCCGAATGCTCGGACGCGATGAGGATGTGCTCAAGTTATCGGTTAGCCTGACCGCATCGCGCTTCGTCACCGTCGTAGGACCTGGTGGCGTCGGCAAGACGACTGTCGCGGTAGCCGTCGCACACCATTTGATGTCCGCTTTCGCTGGTTCCGTTCTCTTCGTCGATCTTGGAGTCGTTACGGATCCTGAACTTGTGCCAACGGCTGTGGCCTCAATATTAGGGTTGTCGGTTCATTCCGACGACGCGATACCGAGTTTGGTGGCCTACCTGCGTGACAAGCGCATCCTTCTGGTCCTCGATACATGCGAGCACCTCATAGAAGCGGTTGCCACGCTGGCGGTAAGCATCGTGGAAGCCGGACTCCAAGTGCATATCATCGCGACCAGCCGAGAGGCGCTTCGAGTTGAAGGCGAGCACGTCTATCGGCTGGATGCCCTTGCATGCCCCCCGGACAGGCGGGGGCTAACTGCCGCAACCGTGCAGAAATTTCCGGCAACGCAACTGTTCATGGAACGGGCTGTCGCAAGCGGCGCGCCTCTGATTGTGAGTGATCTCGAAGCGCCGATAGTCGCAGATATCTGCCGAAAGTTGGACGGCGTGGCACTTGCGATCGAGCTTGCGGCCAGACGTGTTGAATCTTACGGCCTGAAGCAGACCGCTGCGTTGCTCGACGAACGCCTGACGTTGCTATGGCAGGGGTCGCGTAACGCTCCACCGCGTCACAAGACCCTGCACGCGGCTCTCGACTGGAGCTACGGGCTTCTCTCCGAGCCGGAACGCTTGGTCCTTCGCCGCCTCGCGATATTCATCGGATATTTCACCCTCGATGCGGCGCTGGAGGTTGTGACAAGCACAACCCTGGACCGCCCGGCTGTCTTCGAAGCGATTGATAGCCTCGTCGCAAAGTCGATGGTGGCGACCCACCCTCTCGGCGCGATGGTGCGCTACCGGCTGTTGGATACCACCCGCGCATACGCGCTCGACATCGACATTGACGACACCGAGGCAACCGCCTTGTCGGTACGACACGCGACTTACTACCGCCGATGGCTCGAACAGACCGGGATCGAATGGCCGACCCTGTCGGCTGGAGCCGAACGCACGCCCCACTTTGCCGCGCTGAACAACGCCCGTGCGGCATTGGAATGGTGCTTCGGAAAAGGCGGCGACTTGGCCATTGGTGTCGGATTGGCCGCCGCCGCCGCGCCCGTTTTCTTGTCAATGTCACTGCTTCCCGAATGCCATCGCTGGTCGGAACGCGCTATCGCTTGTGTCGCTCCTTCGGCCCGTGGCGGACAACAGGAGATGAGACTTCAGGCGGCCCTTGGGGTCTCACTGATGTTTATGCGCGGCGGGCGCGATGCTGCGCGCG
>Ga0105237_10007913_pt1 | contig 11584 bp, 6 predicted proteins | sample KBSC24metaG_FD_81520 | JGI IMG/M metagenome (GOLD analysis project Ga0105237, IMG submission 81520) | Corn rhizosphere microbial communities from Kellogg Biological Station, Michigan, USA - KBS C2-4 metaG | ecosystem: Host-associated > Plants > Roots > Rhizosphere > Soil | place: Michigan, USA... | reverse complement strand
GCATCGAGTCGTACCAAGTCTTACCCATGGGTGGCCCAAGCCAGGGGCTCACGCCGCCCCACTGCGGCGCTTGACGGAGAGCCTGGATCAATTGCTGGCTCGCTGGGAAGCCTTTGTAAACCGACGGGACTGTGAGTTGGCCGTTCACCAGGACAGTCTGGAATTGCGGGAAGCGATTCTGAACCGCGGTGCTGCTGATCTGCTGGGTGAGCAGCCCCCGGTCGGTGGCATTGTTCATGTCGATGCCGAACGCCGACTTCAGGAGATCCGGCGTCAACGCATTCGATGCGATTTGATTCATGTTGGGGGCCGGGAAATACGCTCCGCGGTTTCCTACGTAGCTCACTTCGAAGACCAAGCTCCTGCTCAATTCGCGCTGAATGCCAATGCTCCAGGTGAAGACTCGCCCGGGGCGATTGTGCTGATCGATGAAAATGGCGGGGGTCGTCGGAGCCCCAATGCCGTTGTTATAGATGGGATATTTGTCCTGGTTGAGATTCGGCCAAATCACCGGAGCGTTACCGAACGGATTACCCACCGCATAGGCGTTTCCGCCCTGCAGGCCGTTCTGAGCCGGGTTCGTGGTGTTCTGAAGCGGGCTGATGCCGTAGCCGTTCGGATTGATCTGGTAGTAGTCAGCCGCGCTGTACAAAACGCCGTTCGGCGCTTCGGCGACATCGTACTGAACACCGCCGCCACCGCGAATTACTGTCTTGGTATTGAGCTGGTATGCTCCACCGAGGCGCGGGCCGAAAGCGAACGGGTAGTTATGCGAGAACTGGCAGTTGCAGGTTGCTCCATAGAGCACCGCGCCGTTCCTGCCCAGGAGCTTGTCCGGCGTGGTGAAGGACGCGTTCTGCATGCGCCCGTACTGTTCGGTCATATATCCCTGGTAATCGTAGCGTAGGCCGTAATCCAGGGTGAATTTCCGGGTTACCTTCCAGCTGTCTTGCACATAAAAGCCCAACGAATGATAGCCGAGCTTGGCATCGGTGGGTTGGTTGAGCGCCAATGTATTGGGTAGGCCGGTCAGGAAGCTAGCGTAGTTGAAACCGGTCGGGTTCGATACGTTGACGGCTACTGTATCTTGCCAGGGGTCGGCGGTCTGGTTGCCGGAAAAAGTGAAGTTTCCGTTCGCGCGCCAGCTGCTCGGGACCGGATAGCCTTCCGCGGTAAACTCGCCGCCCGCCTTGTACGTATGGTTGCCGCGTACCCACGTCAAATTCGCGTTCGCAGTTGGCTTCTCTTCGTAAGCAACCGCGCTAAAGGTGGCGCCGACCGCGCCGCTGGGGCCAAACGGGCCAACTGGGCCGCCCCAACCGCCCTGCGAACCGGACATGCCGCCGATATCGGGGAAGATCTGGTTGGCATAATAACCCTTCAAGCCGATTGTGTTCTGATCGAACGGCACCGCGACGTGCGGCTGCCTGGTCTGAAAATATCCAATTCCTACGTGAAGAAGAAGCGTGGGCCGCAGGGTCTGGTCATAGTTCAACCGGGTGGTGTGGTTCGTGTTGTCGGTGTCCGCGCCTCCAAGAACCCTGGGGAGGCCGTTCTCGAACGGGGAGAAGTTCTTGTTGTGGCCATAATAGCCGGAGATCTTGATCGTCGAGCTGACGTTATGGTCTAACTTGAGCGAAAAGTTCGTAGTGTGGGTGAAGGTGGTGTAGCTAGGAATAACGTAATTGTTAATATCGCCCGGCAAATTCGCCGCGGGCAGCAACTTTTGTACCGCGAGGGAAACCGGATCCATGGAAGTTGCCGGCATCCTATTGTTTGGATAGGGCGAGCGAACCTGCTGGCCATTGACCAGATGGGTGCTGTAGGGGTCGAAGATCTGGCCTTGCACCAGCCTATTGTTGTCCGGGTCGACAGCCGGTGCGCCAGCTATCGTTATGGGATTAAATGGGCTACATGTTCCGCCCGTACCGTCCAGCCCCCCGCCGGAGTAGGAGCTGCACAGAGCTGTGCTGAAGTCGCCATTGCGGTAAGCCGTGGTCGGAACCGTGATCAGCCCGCTGGGTCCGCCGGCAACAAAGTTGGTGTTGCGGTATTGCTCAAAGTTGAAGAAGAAGAAGGTCTTGTCCGTGCCGTTATACAATTTAGGGATTCGAATCGGGCCGCCGAACGTGCCCCCAAAGTCGCTGCGGCGTACGCGGTTGCGAATATGCTGCCTTGTATCGGTGCTGGTGCAATATTGTCCGTCCGCGAAGCAGCGGTCCGTAAACGGCAGACCGGCATTCATGGCTTCGTTCACGATGTAATCGTAGGCGCTACCGTGGAAAGTGTTCGTGCCGGACCGCATCGTGTAGTTGAAGTATCCGCCGGCAGCCTGTCCGTACTCCGCCGAGAAGTTGCTGGTTTGAACTGCCATTTCCTGAATGGCTTCCACGCCAGCCTGGCTGTTCTGTTGGGCGATCTTCCAGATGTTGCCGGTCGCGTCTTGCCCTTCGACGCGAATGCTTTGGCTATTGGCGGGCATACCGTTCACGACGACTGCGGTTTCGTTCTGGAACGACGTGCCGGGGAGAAGGACAATCTGCTGCAGGGGATTACGGGTACCCGTTCCTCCAGCGTTGCCAATCGTAAAAAGTGGCAAATTGTTAACGTCCTTGGTATTCAGCTGGTGGGCCATTTCGCCGCTTTCGGTCTTGAGCAGCGGCGTCTGTTCGTTTACCGTGATCGTCTCGGTGTTTGCGCCCAACTCGAGCACCACGTCAAGACGTGTGCCAGTCGCGGTCTGGACAACCAGGTTCGAACGAACGTACTTCTTGAAGCCTGAGGCTTGCGCCGTCAGTTCATAATTGCCGGCCGGGACCGGGACAACGTAATTTCCGGTGCTAGACGCGCCGCTTTCAAACACCGCGCCGGTTTCGATATTCTTGACGCTGATGGCCACATTCGGAACAGCTGCGCCTGACGGATCGTTGACCGTGCCGGTGATGGACCCGCTCTGGCCGTATGCGGCAAGCGCCACGAAAAGAAGGCAAGCAAGCACTGTCAGGCAGCGCATCGCGAGTCCCGGGCGAGATACCTCATTTACTCTTACTTCTCGTTTGATCATAAGCACCCCTTTGAGTCTCTTCTCAAACCCGGATTTCGATGCGATCGAGAATCCCCCCGGGCTACAACCCAACTGTGGCAAACCCCTCGAATACGAACTTTGATCTAACCCGATCTAGTTGACCTTAAGTAGAGGTGGGAGGCAATGGATCTAGGTTGATATTGACTATAAACGACATTGATGGAGGCTCCCTTGGCACGGTCCTGTACAATCAACTCTCAGGGCTGTATAACCCGCCATCCGTGAGTTGCCGATGCATTCGAAATATCCGCGAATTGTCCTCACCGTGACGGCGTTTGTGGTCGCGCTGGCTGGCAGTGGAGTGTGGTGGCTCATGCGGCAGCCAGCCAGCCGCACCGCCGGAACCGACCCTATCTCCTCGCAGGCGGCCGGCGGTTACGCGGATCCTGCCGTGTGCGCGGAGTGCCACTCCGAAATCGCCGCTACATATCAAAAGACCGGAATGGGCCGATCCTTCCGGAAGGTCCGGTCAGAGAAAGGCCTCGGCGCGGCCGCCCCGGCGAAACCCTTCTATCATGCGGCTTCGAAGAGCTTTTTCAACATGGTTTTCCAGAACGGCGCCTGGTTTCAGCGCCGCTGGCAAACGGGTTTTGACGGCAAGGAAACCAATGTCGACGAGAAACGCGTGGATTACGTGCTGGGTTCCGGAAACCACTCGCGAACGCTCTTGCACCTGACGGAGCGGAACACACTGCAGGAACTGCCGCTCGGTTGGTACTCGGAGAAGGGCGGCTTCTGGGGGATGAATCCTGGTTACGATCGTCCGGACTACGCGGGCTCCGTGCGCCCGGTCTATTACGAGTGCATGTTTTGCCATAACGGATATCCCAGGATTCCTGAGGGTGCGCAACGGGACGCCGCCCAAGCAACGTATATGCTGCCGCTGCCGGAAGGCGTCGATTGCCAGCGTTGCCACGGGCCTGGACAGAGCCATGTCGACAAAGCTTCACATGGCGATTCGGCCCGAGTGGTGCGAGCGGCGATTACAAATCCGGCGCGCTTGACTCCGGATCGTGAGATCGAGGTTTGCCTGCAATGCCATCTGGAAACGTCGAATCAGAAGCTGCCTCACGCAATCGTCCGGTTAGATCGCGCTCCGTTCTCGTATAGGCCAGGACAACCCCTGGCGGACTTCAAGGTCAACTTCGATCGTGAACCGGGCAAGAACACAGGCTTCGAAATCGCGCAAGCGGGCTACCGGCTTCGAGAATCGCAGTGCTTTCTGAAGAGCGGGCTGACGAGCAAAGGCCAGCTTCGATGCACCACTTGCCACAATCCTCACGACATTCCCCGGGGGCAGGAAGCCGTCGCCCATTACAACCAGATTTGTGCCGGGTGCCATCAGCCCGGAACTTCGCTCACCAAGGTTTCGATGCATAAGGAAGGCGCTGACTGCGTCAGTTGCCACATGCCACGCCGGCGAACCGACGACGCGGTCCATGTGGTGATGACCGATCATCTGATCGCGCGCCGACCGCCCGCCGGGGATCTGCTGGCTGAAAAGCCCGAACGCGCTGAAACGGGTGCTTCCTCTTATCAAGGAGAGGTAGTCCCTTACTATCCCTCCAAACTCGCTTCGACCGCAGACGACGAGCTGACGGTCGCAGTGGCACAGGTTCGCGAACAGAGTAACCTGAAGGCCGGTTTGCCGTTGTTGGCATCCCAAATCGCGAAGCATCATCCAACCCAGCCGGGATATTATGCGGAGCTCGGGGAAGGTTACCTTAACCTAGGCGATACCGCGTCGGCGATCCGGTCCTTTGAGGAGGCTTCCCGCTTCGATCCTGACTCGGCGCCGCGGCTGATCCAGTGGGGAGACGCATTGATGCGAGCGGGGCAATGGACGCTTGCAGAAGCGAAACTACGACGAGCCACGGAGCTAGCGCCGGGAGACTCGCGAGCCTGGGGTAGGCTGGGATGGGCCTTGTGGCAACAGGATAAGGCGGCGGAAGCAAAGTCGGCGCTAGAGAAAGCGATCAGCCTGGATCCCGAGGTGCCCGAACTGAGGAATAATCTGGGCCTCATCCTATGGGGTGTGGGTGACCGGACCGCTGCCGAGAAGGAATTCCGAGCCGCGCTCCGGATCCAGCCCGGAGTATCCGAGTGGCGATTAAATCTCGGGCGCGCGCTGGCGGCGCAAGGCCAAATCTCGGAGGCGCGTTTCCAACTGGAAGAGAGTCTGCGGCTGAAGCCCGACAACGTGGAAGCTCGGGTGGATTATGCGCGCGTGCTCACTGATTCGAACCGGCCGTCTGACGCCGAGAAACAAGCCAGACTGGCGGTGGAGACCGATCCCGCCTCCGCGCCTGGTCATGAAATCTGGGGGACTCTCCTGGCGGAGAAAGGAGACCTTCCCGGTGCAAGGCGAGAATTGCTGGAAACTGTTCGGCTCCAGCCCGCGAATGGGCGCGCGCAGGTTGAACTGGGGCTAGTGTTGGCGCGGCAGGGAGACCGTCCCGGCGCTGTTCAGCATTTGACGGCTGCCGTGCAGGGGCCCGATCCGGACGCTCGAGCCGCAGCGGAACAAGCGTTGCGCGCTCTGACAGGTAAGTAACGGCGAAGCTTGTTTCAGCACACCACTTTTCGATTGGCCGCAATCTAACACCGGTATCTGCGCGGCTCTTGGTCGTGATAATCCCGTTCGTGGCTTATTACCCCGCAGTTGGTAGGTGAACCTTGGGCCGTGCACGACAGTACCCATAGTGCATTAAAACACCCACTCCCGCCGAGGTCGAGCTCCTCTGCGCACACCGCGAACGATCTTCTGTCCGCGTGAGCGCTGGAATTGTTATTGTCCTTGATAAGAGGAAGATGCCCGTTTCGCCGGTACGCATCGCCGCCAGTCAAAGTCAGAATAGACATATGGAACCGTTCATCCACTCTGAGAGCATTCAGATCGAGGTTCTATCTAAAGAGGGCAGGAGGGCGACGGAATCATGAGCCGGCAAACCCGTATAAGCCACCCGATCTATAATCTCTTGCCCGCTGAAATCGACGGTTTCGATTCGCTGGCGGAACTTGCTCTGGACATGCGCTGGTCCTGGAATCATGCCACCGATCATGTTTGGCGACAGCTTAATCCCGCTTTGTGGGAAGTCACGCATAATCCCTGGGTCGTCTTGCAGACTGTCTCCCGGGATCAGATCGAGCGAGTGCTGGCTGACCCGGCTTTCCGCAAAAACCTGGACGGATTGATCGAGGAAGGCCGACAGGCTGCGAAGGCGCCCGCGTGGTTTCAAGTGAATCATCCCAATGCTCCTCTGACTTGCGCTGCCTACTTCAGCATGGAGTTCATGTTGAGCGAGGCGCTGCCCATTTATTCAGGCGGACTTGGAAATGTGGCTGGCGATCAGATGAAAGCCGCCAGCGATCTCGGCGTGCCCGTGGTGGGAGTGGGACTGCTTTACCAGCAAGGCTATTTTCGCCAGGTCATCGACAAGGACGGAACGCAACAAGCCTTGTTTCCCTATAACGACCCCGGACAGTTGCCGATCACGCCTTTACGCCACCCGAACGGAGAGTGGTTGCGGCTGGAGATTGCGTTGCCCGGTTACTCAGTATGGCTGCGCGCCTGGCAAGTGCAGGTCGGCCGCGGGAAGCTTTATCTGCTGGACAGCAATGACGCCGCGAATTTTCCCGCTCATCGAGGAATTACCAGCGAGCTCTATGGGGGCGGTCCGGAACTGCGTCTTAAGCAGGAACTGCTGCTCGGGATCGGCGGATGGCGATTGCTGGCAGCGCTCGGCATCCAGCCCGAAGTGTGTCACCTGAATGAGGGGCATGCGGCCTTCGCCGTTTTGGAGCGCGCCCGAAGCTTTATGGAAGCGACAAGCCAGCCCTTCGAAATCGCACTCGCCGTCACGCGGGCAGGCAACCTCTTTACCACGCACACGGCGGTGGCTGCTGGCTTTGACCGATTTGCCCCCGACCTGATTGCGCAATATCTCAGTGGGTATGCCGAACAGAAACTCGGTCTCACGCTCCATGATTTTCTGGCCATGGGGCGCCGGAATCCCGATGATCCGTCGGAGGCTTTCAATATGACGTACCTGGCGGTGCGTGGGAGTGGGGCCGTGAATGGAGTTAGTCGCTTACACGCACAAGTGAGTCGACACATTTTTCTGCCTCTTTTCCCAGGCTGGCCAGAGGACGAAGTTCCGGTAGGATACGTGACCAATGGCGTCCACATGCCGACCTGGGACTCGGCTTCGGCCGACGACTTGTGGACCAAAGTCTGTGGCAAAGGTCGTTGGCGGGGCACAACGGAGACTATGGACCAGGACCTGCGGGGCTTATCCGATGACACACTCTGGCGATTTCGCGCCGGCGCCAGAAGATCTTTGGTCGAATATGCGCGCGAGCGATTATCCCTGCAACTGGCGGCGTCAGGCGCGTCTATGGGCGAGGTGGAAGATGCCAAGCGGCTGTTTGATCCCAATGCGCTCACGCTTGGATTCGCGCGCCGTTTTGCGACCTACAAGAGGCCAAACCTATTGCTGCACGACCCGCAGCGGCTTTTGCGTCTATTGACGAATTCTCAGCGTCCCGTGCAGGTCATCATCGCGGGCAAAGCGCATCCGGAGGACGAGGAGGGAAAGTCTCTGATTCAGGAATGGATTCGCTTCATTCGCCAGTCCGAAGCCCGCACTCACGCCATCTTTCTGAGCGACTACGACATGCTTTTGGCGGAACATCTGGTGGCAGGGGTGGACGTCTGGATCAACACGCCACGACGCCCCTGGGAGGCCAGTGGGACTAGCGGAATGAAGGTGCTTGTAAACGGGGGCCTCAACCTGTCCGAGCTGGATGGCTGGTGGGCGGAAGCCTACACGCCTGACGTCGGTTGGGCATTGGGAGACGGACAGGAACATGGCAACGATCCGGTCTGGGACGCGGTCGAAGCTGCGAGACTCTATGACCTGCTTGAACACGAAGTCATTCCCGAGTTTTATAACCGCGACGAGAAGGGAATTCCCACTGCATGGACAGCGCGGATTCGCGAGAGCATGGCGCGATTGACACCTCGCTTTTCCGCCAACCGCGTCGTCCGCGAGTATTCGGAACAGTGCTATTTGCCGGCTGCGACGGCCTATCGTGAGCGCGCTGCGAACGATAACGTGGGGGGCAGGCAAGTCGTCGACTGGCGGCACAACTTAGATCAGAAGTGGCACTTGTTGCGCTTCGGGAACCTGCGGGTCCAAACCGACGCGGACAACCACACGTTTGAGGTCGAAGTCTTTCTGAACGATCTCAACTCGAGTGCCGTGCGAGTTGAGCTCTACGCGGATGGAATCAAAGGCGGCGAGCCCGTGCAGGACGAAATGAAGTGCGATCGACCGCTCCCTGACCCATTACGCGGCTGCGTTTATCGCGTAACCGTACCCTCGACGCGTCCGGCGACCGATTACACGGCGCGAGTACTACCCCATCACACTGGAGCGATGGTTCCACTGGAAGCATCCCACATCCTTTGGCAGAGGTGATGGCTTGCGAACATTCGAATTCTTGTCCTGTTCACGCTAAAAAAGACTTAGCCGTTCACCACAGCGGGGGCCGAATTGCATGCTTCTGAAAGGATGGCACTCGGGTGAAGGAGAAGCTTAATGACTCGAAGCGTCGGATGGATATTTGTGGATATGGCGCGTGGAGTTGCAGGGCTGCCAGCAGTGCCACGCCGTTCGAGGACAAGGCTTGGAATACGAGACTCCCGTGGTCGCCCGCGACCTGGGCGAACGCATGGCTCCAACTTACGGTCCCCACACGCTCTCTAGTGCGCTGTGGAACCATACTACTGCGGCCAGTTTGGATTCCACCTGGAAGACGTCGGAGACGGCGTCGTTCACGGAGTGCTGACGCTTTGACGGATTCCTTGCGCAGGCTAGTCCAACTTCCGCAAGTGCGGATTGCTCTTCTTGCCGCTACGTGTATTTCTATCCAGCTGTGTTTACGATATCTAGTCCCAACAGCCATCGATGTTTCCGAGATCCCACTGTATGTGGCGGTTGCGGCCCGAGGTTTGCCATTGCTGTGGAGGCTAGGTCGACGTTTGATCCAGCTGGAGTTCGGTTCGGACCTGCTGGCCGCCGTGTCGATCGTGGCCGCAGCGATCACCGGCGAATATCTGGTTGGCGCAATCATTGTGCTGATGCTCTCCGGTGGGGTGCGTTGGAATCGTATGCCACCGAGCGGGCCAACTCGGTTCTGGCTGCCCTTCATAAGCGGACGCCTACAATCGCACATCGGAGAACCGATTCCGGGCATCTCGATATTCCTTTAGAAGAAATACGAATCGGTGATTCGATCCTGATTCTGCCCAACGAGATCGTACCTGTGGACGGGACCGTCATCGATGGTCACGGCAGGATGGACGAGTCTTATCTCACGGGCGAGCCCTAGAGGTCTCCAAGGCTCCCGGATCAGGGGTCATATCGGGTGCGATCAACAAGGAACAAATGCTGGTAATCAAGGTATCCAAGTTACCCGTTGATTGCGCGAGTGTTCCTTACCAAGACGCCCATCGGGTTCGAGCCCGTGACGGCTTTGAAACCGCTTGACGGCCGCCGCCAATGTGGCGTCATACACGTCCGAGCTGGCGGGGACGTACACTTCGGGAATATCCCCCACCAGCGCAGCAAGCGAATCAAGCGCGAAACCCCAGCGTAATGGTCGCCCTGCACCACAGGTTTCTTGGTCGCAGGCAGGATCTCGAGGTCATCTTCAGACGCGAGAGCCTGATAGCGCTCCAGTGCGTTCTAGGGTCCGCCGATATTCGGCGGACGTGGATCCATCCGTAATTTGTCCTGGAAGCGAGGCGGCACCGGCCAGCCTGACCATACTCAACATCAGCCGGCCTAGATGCTTCAAGGTCACAACGACGGTAAAGCAAGAGGAAGGCCACCCTAAGTGCTGTGTATGGCCCTTACCCAAGTCTTCTGGGTCTCTTGCCCCAGCCGGCTCGCTTCCGTGCCGCGTTTCCGCCTAAGTCCCAAAGTTTGGAAGCACAGCGCGTTTGGCCAGTCGCGTGCTTTCTATCGCTGCAGCTTCAGAACGGAGTGTACATGACTACGAAATTACCAGCATCGACGCGGAAATCAAACGGCGCAAAGCGGCCCTCGAATCGGATCCAAGACGGCAGCTACGGATTTTGTGAACGCTGCGAAGAATTGATTCCAGCCAAGCGTTTGGACGCGCTGCCCTGGGCGCGCCTGTGCGTGACGTGTCAGTCTGGCACAGAAGCCGAAGCGCGCCAAGGCGAGGTCGAATTACACAGCGCCGCCTAAGCCCATCAAACACGGTACGCTGTGGAGGAGACTTCATGAGCGAACCGCGACGGCACGTCCTAATCTGGGTGGCGCCGGAGTTCTTAAAATCATCTGGGATGATTCAACTCTTTACGGAAGCTTCTATCTTCCGTCCTCCCGAGAACGATCTGGATGAATACATTCGTTCCGCAGAAGCGGCCGGCGGTTTTGCCATGACGGGAAGGCTTGTGGAATCGAATCATGGCGCTGGTATCTGGATTTCTCCCGTCAATGTTCCGGGACTGGAGCTGATGGTTCCCTGGCACCTGGTCAAGAGTGTCGTAACGGCCGAGAGTACGCAGTCTTCCAAAGCGTTTGGTCTTATGAGCGACTTGGCTCAACCCAAGACGGCGAAGAAACAGCCCCAGCGGACGGCCAGCCCCGATAACCTGAAGTAGCCGGACCATCCTACATTCCCGAATGGCCACTTATCAACTCGATTCGCAGCACACCGGAGTGCACTTTAAAGTCCGGCACATGATGATCTCAAACGTCAAGGGGGAGTTCAGCCGTATCGTGGGCTCGGTCGAGTTCGATCCTTCGAACCCGCCTACTGCTCGCGTGGAAGCGACGATTGAGTCCGCGAGCATCAATACCCGTGAACCCCAACGTGACAGCCACCTCAAAAGTCGTGACTTCCTGGATGTGGGCAGATACCCGAAGATAACCTTCCTTTCCACCAAGATCATTTCAACTGGCGAGAGCAGCTATGAGATCGTCGGAGACCTCACCATCCGCGACGTCACCCGCGAGGTAACACTTCAAGTGGAATCCCTTACACCTGAAATTAAGGATCTTGATGGCATGTTGAGGCGTGGGGCGAGCGCCACCACGCGGATCGAACGCAGAGACTTCGGCCTCACCTGGAATGCCGTGCTCGAAAGCGGCGGGTTCGTGGTGGGAGACGAAGTGGACATCACGATCGACGTCGAAATGGTCCGGAAAGTGGTTTAGGTTAGGGCGGTTAAGCCGGCAAGTGCTGGAATGGCGCGCCGGATACTGTGCCGGAAGGATTTATTTCGATAAGCTTCAGCGTCGATCAGGAGTCGTTGCTGCCATCCTTCGGCCATTCCACAGCCTCGTGCTTGTCCGGTCCGCCGTTGGTCGAATCGATGCAGTGGTGCTGATCCGAGACGGGGATCCCGGCCTGAAGTGGCTCCGCCGGATTTTACACTCGGCCTGTGCCGAACACCTGATC
>Ga0105237_10007910_pt1 | contig 11586 bp, 10 predicted proteins | sample KBSC24metaG_FD_81520 | JGI IMG/M metagenome (GOLD analysis project Ga0105237, IMG submission 81520) | Corn rhizosphere microbial communities from Kellogg Biological Station, Michigan, USA - KBS C2-4 metaG | ecosystem: Host-associated > Plants > Roots > Rhizosphere > Soil | place: Michigan, USA... | reverse complement strand
GGGCACTGTGCGCTCCGGATTTCAGTCCTGCTCCGAAGTCTAGTCAGTCAGTGCCTGCTCGAAGTCGGCTAACAGATCCCGCCAGTCTTCGATTCCCACGGATACCCGCACCAACCCGTCGGTCACACCCGCCGCGGCGGATTGTTCCTCAGTGAAGCCGGAGTGCGTCGTGGTCTTGGGATGGCACACCAGTGTCTCTACACCACCCAACGAGACGGCATTATAAGCGAGGCGGAGCCTCCGAAGAAAGTCGAACGCCGCGGGCTTGCCGCCGTGCAGCTCAAGAGAAAACATCGCGCCGGGGAAATCGCACTGGGCCTGGTAAATCCGAACCTGGAGGGGATCCTGGAACAAGGTGGGATAGTGCATCTTGCGGACCTTCGGATGCGAAGCCAGCCGCTCGGCAATACGCTGCGCGTTCTTGCTCGCGCGATTCATCCGCAGCCGTACCGTGGGCAGCCGCGACGCCAGCATCCAGCACTCATCCGGCTGCAGTATGTTTCCGAACATGTTGCGCTTCAGGCGCATCTTGCGGACCAGGTCGGGATCTGTCGCCAGCGCGACGCCTCCGATCAGATCGCTGAATCCGGAAAGATACTTGGTGGCGGAATATAGAACCAGATGTGCGCCCAGATCGAGCGGATGTTGAAACGTAGGGCCAAGCAGGGTGTTGTCGACCATCACCAGCGGGGGCTCGCCCGAGCGTGCGGAACCTGTCTTAGTCGCACTAAGGATATCGGTCATGGTCAGCGTGGGATTGGCGGGCGTCTCGATCAGGATCACGCGAAGGTTCGGCGTCGTACGAATGGCGTCTTCGATAGCGGCAGTCTCGCCGGCCTGCACGGCGACGCCTGAAATACCCCATTGGTCCAGAAATCCCTCGATGAGCGACTGTGTGCCGCCGTAAATCGGAACCGTGTAGACGATCGCGTCGCCGGGCCGCATAAAGGTGAACAGTGCGGTAGTGATCGCGGCCATTCCGGAGTTGAAAACAATCGCCGCGCGCGCCCCCCGTTCGAGCGGCACAATCTGGCTCTCGAAAATTTCAGCGTTGGGATGATTGAAGCGGGAGTAAATGAGATCCGGCTGTTCGCCGGGTTTCGGCTGGGCCCGTCCAGCCACCAGGTCAAAGGCGCGCTCCGCCGCCTCGGGGCTCGAGAAGACATACGTAGAACTGCGGAACACCGCGGGCCGGGCCGATCCGACCGATAAGCGTGGATCGAATCCGCGCGTGAGTACTTCCGTGGAAGATCGCAAGCCGGGTTTTTCGTCTGCCATCACTTTGCAGTTTACTCCCCAGTCGAGTGGGGCGGGATTATCTAGGTGGAGCGAGCTTAAGCTTGCAACGGAGGCTTTAGCCTCCGAGTCGATTCGGTGCTGAAGCACGCGTTGCAGGCGGAAGGCCTGCTCCACAAATGGGCGCCCCTTAGTACGTTCGTACATCAGGCGATACCGGAGGTTAAATAGGGACAATTGCTAATTGGGCGTTCTACCCTGCCCTTCTACAATGCAGTTATGAGCGTGCAGGTTAGTAGCAGACCGGGTAAGGGGCAGTACTCGGAAGCGGAGGCAGCCGAGCAGTTAGGAATCTCGGTCATGCAGCTTCGCACTATGATTCGCAGCCATGTGGTGGATAAGGACGAAGATTTGAATAACGTTCCGGCCACGACGTTCCAGCCGTCTGATCTGCTGATCTTGCGGCTGCTCACCGGCATGCAGACCGGCTCCGAGTCGCGATAAGCTGTTGCAGCTCGAATTACTAGAGAACATATTGTTAGAATCGTAGCTTCCTCGAAATCTCGAAGGAGGCTCTCTCATTGGCACAACTCGGTTTTCTCGGGCTCGGCATCATGGGTTATCGCATGGCCGGGCATCTTCTCAAAGCTGGTCACGATGTTGCGCTGTGGTCGCACACGGGCAGCAAGGCGCAGGCGCTCGCAAAAGTCGGCAAGGGCACTGCCTGCGCGATTCCCCGTGAAGTGGCGGAGCGTTCCGACTATATTTTCTATTGCGTCGGCGACACTGCCATGGCGCGGCAGATCACGGTCGGATCCGGAGGCTTGATCGAGACCGTACGGAAAGACGCGATTATCTGCGATTGCAGCTCGATCGCTCCGGCCGCCAGCATCGAGCTGAACGAAGCCTTCGCGGCCAAGGGCGCGCATTTCCTGGATTCGCCCGTGACCGGATCCACGGGCGGAGCCGAAAAGGCCACCTTGACGTTCATGATCGGCGGCGACAAAGCCGTCTTTGAGCGTGCCAGGCCTTACATGGAGATCATGGGCAAACTGTTTTACTATTGCGGTGCGGCGGGCCAGGGCTTGAAAGCCAAGGTCGCCCAGAACCTGGTCGGCGCGAGCATTCTCCAATGCTTCGCTGAAGGCATGGTGCTGGCCACCAAAGCTGGCATCGCACCCGAGCTGATGATCGAGATCCTGGAGAACAGCGCGGCTAAGAGCGGGATCGCGTCCTACAAAGCCCCTTTCATTCTCAACCGCGATTTCACCCCCAACTTCTCCGCCAAATGGATGCACAAAGATGTGGGATTCGCCCTGGAACTGGCGAAATCATTGGACTTACCTCTGCCCGTCACGGCTGTCACCGAGCAGATGTTGCAAGCCACCATCGCCAAAGGCTGGGGGGACGATGATTTCTGCTCCGCAATCCGTGTTTTGGAAGACTGGGCTAAGATCGTGGTGGAGAAGTCGTAGGAAAGTACTATCCTGCCTAACAAATCATGCCAAGCAGTACCTTTGTTAACAATCAAATACAAAGATTTTCAAGATCGTACACAAAAAACTATTGCGTTCCGTATGGAAGTATATTATTATTGGAATCAAGCCGGGGAGGGTAACTCCCACCAAAGCGAGACTAACCTCATTAAAGACCCCTGAAGCAACCTCCCCGGCGCCCCTTAAAAAAGAAGCTCCCCCCAAAGAAACTCTCCAAAGAAGAACAAAGCCAGTTAAGCACCCGAAGCAGTAACCAGTGAGACCAGATGGTATCATCGGAGCGAGTGACTCTTCTGACGCTTCTGGGATCCACTGGATCCATCGGCAACAGCACTCTGGATGTAGTTCGGATGTGGCCGGATCGTTTCGGCATCTATGCCTTGGTCGCCGGACGAAACGTCCAACTGCTGGCACGCCAAATCGCTGAATTCAGACCCCAAGTAGCCGTCGTGGCGGATGAAACCGCACTCCGCGAGCTGCGAGCGATCCTGCAGACGCAGGGGATTCCGGTTCCCGAACTGGCTGCGGGCGCCAGCGCCCGAATCGATGCCGCGATCGCGCCGGAAGCCGGTTTCGTGATGTCGGCGATCGTGGGCGTGGATGGTTTAGAGGCCACCTACGAAGCGGTTCGCCGCAAGAAGCGCGTCGGGCTGGCCAACAAAGAGGTTCTAGTGGCGGGCGGCGAGCTGGTGATGCAGGCGCGACGCGAATCCGGCGCCGAGCTCATCCCAGTAGACAGCGAGCACAACGGCGCACATCAATGCTTGCGCGCGGGCCTTCGCCAGGAAGTTTCGAAGCTGATTCTGACGGCCTCGGGTGGGCCTTTCCGCAGGACACCTCGGGAACAGATGGCGGGCGTGACTCCGGAACAGGCCTTGAATCATCCCACCTGGAAGATGGGCAAGCGGATTACTATCGATTCAGCCACGTTGATGAACAAGGGATTCGAAGTGATCGAAGCCTGCTGGCTGTTCGATTTCCCGCCGGCAGATGTGGAAGTCGTCGTGCATCCCGAATCCAAGGTTCACGCGTTGGTCGAGTATCTGGATGGGAGTGTGATCGCCCAGGTATGCGCCACGGATATGCGGATGCCGATTCAATACGCCATGACCTACCCGGAGCGTGCGGCCGCGCCGGTGCCGCGCCTGGATTGGAGCCAAACCGCGCAATGGAGCTTCGAGCCTCCGGATTTCCAGAAGTTTCCGCTGCTGGGGATGGCTTACGAAGCTATTTCTACGGGTGGGTCGGCGGCTGCGACCCTGAATGCGGCGGACGAAGTCGCGGTGGAGGCGTTTCTGGGCGGAAACATTCCTTTCCCAGGCATCGCAGCGACGGTAGCCGAGTGCTTGGAACAAGTTGCCACACGGCGGCTTGCTTCCGTGGCGGAATTGTTGGAACTGGACCGGGAGTCGCGCCGGGTGGCTCAGCAGGTCATCCGGTCACGTTGGGGAGAAAAAGTTCATACCGGAGTCGCGGCGCGCACGTAAAGTATAGTAGGTAGAGTAACGGGCAAATGGTATCTGTCTTACAAGACTTCTGGTGGTTCCTGGTCCTGATCGGGGTAATGATCCTGCTCCACGAGCTGGGTCATTATCTGGTGGGCCGCTTCTTCGACGTTAAGATTGATGCCTTCAGCATCGGCTTCGGGCCCCGGCTATTCGGTTTTAAGCGCGGCGAGACGGATTTCAAGGTTTGCCTGATTCTGTTCGGCGGATATGTGAAGTTCGCAGGCGAGCAGCCCGGCGATGAGCAGGCCAACGACCCACGTGCCCTGCCCTCCAAACCTCGCTGGCAGCGTTTGTGCATTACATTTGCCGGACCGGCCACGAATGTCGTTCTGGCAGTCGCTCTTCTGACGGGGCTGTACATGATTGAGTACCCGAAGATCCCGATGCCCCCGGACCCCACCATCGGCTACCTCTCAGCGGACGGTGCAGCGGCCAAAGCGGGCATCCGCGAAGGCGACAAGGTGGTTCAGATCGATGGAGTGATGGATCCCACCTGGGAAACCATCACGCTGCGGGAGATCGCCAGCGCCAAACGGCCCATGGACGTTTGGGTGATCCGGGACGGCCAAAGGCTCAATTTCAGCGTGACGCCGGTCTATGACGATAAGCAGCACGTAGGAGTCGCGGGATGGATGCAGGCGAGCGCCGTGGAGGTGAGCGGCTACTGCTGCAACGTGGAAGTAGCGAAACAGGCGGGACTTAAGAAGGGCGACAGGTTCGTCAGCCTGAACGGCAAGCCCATCCGCACTTCGATGCGGCTCCTCGATTTGATCGCGGGAACGAAAGGGTCGCCAGCCGACCTGGTGTACTTGCGCGACGGGAAGGAATATCACACCACTGTTGCCCCGGTCTGGAGCGACTATCAGGGCAGTAAAGCCTGGCGCATCGGCGCCGGTCTGGAATCTCCGGTGGAGATCGTTAAGCTGCCTTTCCGCGAGGCCCTGGCCGAATCCTGGCACCAGAACGTGCAGAGCACCAAGCTGATCTACCAGTTCCTCCAAGGAATCGCCGAGCGGCGCATGTCAGCGAAGGGGCTATCGGGCCCCATCGGGATTGCCCAACTTTCCGGGCAAGCCGCTCGCGAAGGCCCGGCGGTTTACATCGGTCTGATGGCTGCGGTCAGTCTCAACCTGGCGATTTTCAACCTCCTGCCGATTCCCATCCTGGACGGCGGCGTCATGCTTATGCTGGCTATCGAAATGCTGCTGCGGCGCGACCTGAGTTTGCGGATCAAGGAAGCCATCGTCCGGGTGGGTTTCGTGTTCCTGATGATGGTGGTGGTGTTCGTACTGTATAACGACATCGCTAAAATTTTCCCGCAGGGGTAACCCTGAAGCGGGAGGTCCCGTCTGCCTAACGGAGTCTGTGACACAATAGCAAGGACTCCGGTTTTCTTGCATGCCCCAATCCAATACACCTGATTCGCCCGAGGCGTCTTCCCTCTCCACGGGGGCCGACACCTCTTTCGGCGACATCCTGACTCAATTCGAACAAACCCACCACGCCGGTGGTGAGCGCGTGGAAGGCACGGTGGTGTCGGTGACGCCCGACGGCGTCTTCGTCGATATCGGCCGCAAGATGGACGGCGTGCTGCCGCCTGCACCGGAATTGAAGCCCGGCACCAAGGTCATAGTCTCGATCCGCGGACGCGATGAGCATGGCACCTATCTGCTCTCGACCATCAAGGTCGAGACGCCGCGGGACTGGACCGGACTCGAAGCGGCCTTCACGGAGAAACGCACCATCGGCGGCACCGTTCTCGAAGTGGTGAAGGGTGGCTTACGGGTGGACGTGGGCGTGCGCGCCTTTATGCCCGCTTCGCGCAGCGGCGCGCGTGAGCAGGCGGATCTGGAAAAGCTGGTGGGCCAGCAGATCGAATGCCGCATTACCAAGATCAACGCGGCCGAAGAAGACGTCGTCGTCGACCGGCGCGTGATTCTGGAGGAACTGGAGCGTCAGGCCAAGGAAGAAGCCTTCGGGAAGCTAGAAGAAGGTTCTATCGTGCGCGGCACAGTGCGCTCACTCACCGATTTCGGGGCGTTTGTCGATCTGGGCGGCGTGGACGGTTTGTTGCATGTCTCCGACATGAGCTATGCGCGCAACGTGAAGCCCGGAGAAGTGGTCAAGGCCGGCGAGGAGATTGAGGTCAAGATTCTCAAAATCAGCCGCGAGACGCACAAGATTTCTTTAGGGCTCAAGCAGCTCTCGCCCGATCCGTGGACCCTGGCAATTTCGAAATATACTCAGGGCTCGCGCATCCGCGGTAAAGTTTCACGCGTGCTGGACTTCGGCGCGTTCGTCGAGTTGGAGCCAGGCGTGGAGGGACTGATCCACGTTTCAGAGATGTCCTGGAGCAAGAAGAATGTCCGCGCGGTCGACATTCTCAAGCCGGGGGAAGTGGTCGACGTGGTGGTATTGAACGTCAATCCCACAGAGAAGAGAATTTCCTTGGGGTTGAAGCAGGCGCTGGGCGATCCCTGGGAAGAGGCCTTGAAGAAGTTTCCGGTGGGCACGGCGGTGGAAGCTCCGGTCACCAGCCTGGCCAAGTTCGGAGCGTTCGTCGAACTGGGCGAGGGGATCGAAGGCATGATCCACGTCGCCGACATCACCGGTGAGAAGCGCTTGAATCATCCCAATGAAGTGCTGAAACAGGGGCAGACCGTCAAGGCAGTGGTGCTGGAGGCCGACAAGGAACGCCGCCGCTTCCGCCTGGGAATGAAGCAGCTGGAGCCCACCAGCATCGACGAATACTTGGCTGAGCACAAGTCCGGCGAAGTAGTGAGTGGGCGCGTGGTTAATATTTCCGGCGATCGCATGAAGGTGGAATTGGGCGAAGGTGTCACCGCGTTCGCACCGCTGCCGGAGCAGCGTCAGGAAGCTTCCGCGGCGGCGCAGAAAGCGGATCTTTCTTCGCTCACGGCGATGCTGACCCAGAAGTGGAAATCCGGCGGCAGCGCGATGGAATCCGGCGAGGGAATCCGCAGCGGCCAGATCCGCAGTTTCAGGATCGTGCAGATAGACCCGGAGAAAAAGCGTATCGAGTTAGAAGTGCAACTCTAAACCATTGACATTGTGCCAGTTACCGCCAGCGCCGTTACCTTTCGGGCGGGCCGCCGTCCAATATAACGTGTAGTGCTGACGTGACTTACGGAGCCGCCTCTTTGGCCCAGAAAGCGGGCTTTCAGACAGACGAGAAGGCGCTCATACGGGCTGCTCAAGAAGGTGATCAGGACGCCTTTGGGCAACTGGTACGCGCCTACGACCAAAGTGTGCTCCGGTTGGCGATGAACCTGATGCGGTCAACGGAAGACGCGCAGGATGTTTACCAGGAAGCGTTCTTGCGGGTATATCGCAACCTGAATAGTTTCCGGTTCGATTGCAGTTTTCACACCTGGCTGTATCGGATCGTAACCAACCTCTGTCTGGACCAGATGCGCAAGCGTAAGGTTCGCAAGGAGGAATCGTCGCAGGTGGAAGGCAGCGACGGGCTGGTGGACCGGATGGACACCGTGCAGGAATCCCGGCCGGAAGGCGATCCGATGCGGAGTATGTTCGCCGGAGAGTTGCGGGAGCGGATCGAGAAGGCGCTGGGTGAGTTGACTGCGAGGGAACGAATGGTATTCGAGCTTCGGCATTATCAGGGACTGAAACTGCGGAATATCGGCGAGATCCTCGGAACCACCGAAGAGGCCGCCAAGAATTGCTTGTTTCGGGCGACGCAGAAGATGAGAGTCGCCCTTGGAGATTTTGTATGAACTCGTGTGAAACAATCCGGACACAGCTGGGGATGCTGCTCTACGGCGAACTGTCCTTTGACGAGGAAGAGATGGTGGACGCGCACCTGGAAGGTTGCGCGAAGTGCCGCGCCGCCCTGGAACGTGAACGGGAGCTGCACAAGGCTTTCGATCAGCTCGAGATCGAGCCGCCCGCGTCAGTTCTGTGGGACGCGCGTCAAAGCCTCCAGCAGCGGATCGCGGCGGAACACGCTCGGCCGGGACAATTCTCGAAAGGGTCGGGCTGGTGGGATCAGTTTGTGGACGCGCTCATGCTTCGTCCCGCCGGTGGAACGGGATGGTTGAAGCTGGCGGGCGCGCTGGCGCTATTGACGGTCGGATACATGGGTGCGCGGCTGGCTCCCGACCTGGGGCTGGGGACGGTGGGGATGTCGGTGGCGGATCCCGGTGCGCAGCGCGTACGGTCTGTAGAGCCGGGTGCTAACGGCGCGATTCAGATTGTTCTCGATGAGACCCGGCAGCGGGTGGTATCGGGCGACCTGGACGATCAGAACATTCGCGTGCTGCTGCTTTCGGCCGCGAAGGATCCGTCCGATCCTGGATTACGATATGAGACGGTAGGAATTCTGAACGATCGGGCCCAGACCGCCGACGTGCGGGACACGCTGATCTACGCGTTGCAGCACGACGAGAACGCCGGTGTGCGTCTCAAGGCCATGGACGGATTGAGACCGTTTGTGCAGCATCCGGAGGTTCGCAAGGCGCTGGCGGGCGTGCTGCTCTCCGACGGCAACCCGGGCATGCGCACGCAGGCGATCGATCTGCTGACGCAGGGAGTGGGCGAAGGCAGCGGCAACGCGCCCGGCAATACTCTGGACCGGGATGTTATCGGAACGCTGCAAGAGCTGATGAACCGGGAGAACAATGCTTACGTGCGGCAGCGCGGGGAGCGCGTGCTGCAGCTGGTCAATGCATCGCGTGATACGTACTAAGGGGAAACGTATTAAATGAAATTGCGAATCGCCCAACGAATGGCCCATCTTGGGATGGCCACAGCCGTGGCGGTCCTGGCGCCCCTGGCCGCCGCTCAAGAGGCGCCGGTAGTGCGCGAAGGCGCTTATTGGGTAGGAAGCATCGGTGATTCCTTCGCGATTGCAGCGCTGCCGTTGCAGGTGAATACGCACGGCAATATCATTGTCCGCAAGGCGGCCGGCGATCAGGTCACCTATCGCGTCCGGCAGCGGGTGCGGGCCGCCACTGAGGACCAGGCTCGCGCGCTGCTGGGCGGCGGGGTGAAGCAGGTAAGCTCGGCGCGCGGACATGTGGTGCTGGACCTCCAGCCGATTTCGGCCGGAAGCGTCAAGACCGACATCGAGATCGGCGTACCGGCGCAAGTACCCACCGTGATTATCCGGACCCAGTTGGGCGGAATCGACGTGGCTGATTTCGATGGCGCGGTCCAGTTGAGCACCGGCGGCGGCCACATTCAACTGGGCAAGATCGGGGGAGCGGTGCAGTGTTTTTCGGGCGCCGGCCAAATAATCATCGAGCGGGCGGGCGGCGCGGTCGAATGCACCACGGTGGGCGGGAATATAGTGGTTCGCGACGCGGGCGGGCAGGTGGCGCTCTCCAATCAGATGGGCGGCAATATCCGCGTGGATAAAGCGACGGGCGATGTCCGGGCGCATTCGGCGCAAGGCATGATCGAGATTGGACAGGCAGGCGGTGCGGTGTTTGCCGATACTCAAGGGGGGTTCATCCAGGTCGGCTCGGCGCGCGGCGTTCAGGCCGAATCGATGGCCGGTACGGTGCGAGTCAAGAACGACGCCGGCCCCATGAACCTGGCGGCCATGGCCGGCGATATTCTGGCTGAGCTGCTCAGCGGGACGCGTATGCAGGACTCCTCCCTGGTAGCTGGCACCGGTGATATCACGGTCCTGATTCCGTCCAATCTGGCTCTGTCGGTGATGGCGAGAAACAGCACGGGAGGAACTCCGCGTATTGTGTCCGATTTTCCGGAGATTCAGGTTACACCGGCTAAATTTTTCCAGGCTCCAATGATCGGCCAGGGCGCGATCAACGGCGGAGGGCCCGTGCTGAATCTGAATGTTTCCAGCGGCGTGATCTATCTTCGCCGGAGGTAGGCTTGGTCGCAAGCAGGCTGAGAATTATGTGGAATAAAATCGCTCTGGTGCTATCGATGACAGCGGGTCTGGCGATCGGCCAGGTTTCTCCCGGGCTGCCGCCACGAGCAGCGGCGTTGCCGGGATCCGGCAGTTTTCTGGGTGTCGGAATTCAGGAAATCGATAGCGATCGCGCCAAGGAGCTGAAAGTCCCGGAGGAAGGCGCCGTGGAAGTGACCCGCATCGCGCCGGACAGCCCCGCCGAGAAGGCCGGTATCAAGACCGGCGACGTGGTGACGGAATACAACGGAGAGCGGGTGGAGGGCATGGACCAATTTTCCCGCATGGTGCGAGAGACCCCGGCCGGCCGTGAAGTGAAAATCGGGATTGTCCGCAACGGCGCGCGGCAGACCGTCACGGCCAAGATCGCCTCCCGTCCCGTCATAAGCGGCCAGTTGATTCCCGCCCCGGTCCAGGAGCCCTTCGAGTTCCGCTTCCCGGATATGCCGCAGAGCCGCATGACATGGCGCAGCGCCGTGCTGGGAATCGAAGCCGAGGCGCTGGAGGGCCAACTGGCAGACTTCTTCGGCGTGAAGGAAGGCGTCCTGGTTCGCACCGTAGCCAGCGGCTCCGCTGCGGAACGGGCTGGCATCAAAGCCGGGGACGTGATTGTGCGGGTGAACGATGCCAGAGTGGCCACGCCCGCGGAGATTTCCGTGCATCTGCGCGGCCAGCGGGGCCGTCCCATTTCGGTCGTAGTGGTGCGGGACCGCAAGGAAATCAATGTGATGCTGATTGCTGCCGCCGGACCCCAGCGCAGCATCGGTGCGATCTGGCGCGAGGCGTGGCCTGCTCTACCAGCGTTCGATATCCCGTAGGCGGACTGCTATTTTTCGAACTAGATCCGTACGGCCCGTAAGGCAAGCGGGGTCCCCAGGTCAGCGGTTATCTCAGCCGGTTTAAGCGATTCACGGGAGGCTCACATCCCTGTATTTGCCTTAAGATTGGACATATGCGCGTAGTCCTGGTGATGTGTCTGGCAGCGGCGGCGTTGGTCGCCCAGAAGGCTCCGGGGTTCGATCCCGGGTTGCTGAATCGAAATGTCGACCCTTGCGCCAACTTTTATCAGTACGCCTGCAGCGGCTGGATGACCGCCAATCCCCTGCCCGGCGATGCGTCGCGGTGGGGCCGCTTCGATGTTTTGCAGGACCGGAACCGGATGGTCCTTAACAACATGCTGGAAGCGGCCGCGGGGGATCGTCCCAACCGCAGCGCCACCGATCAAAAAATCGGCGATTTTTACGCCGCCTGCATGGATGAGAAGAACATCAATGCGCGGGGCTTGGAAGCCATCCAGCGCGATCTGAATCGGATCTCCGTGATTCAGGACCGTAAGGAACTCACGGACTTGGTGGTCTACATGTTCCGGATCGGCTCCTGGCCTTTCTTCCACTTCGATTCCGAGCAGGACGCCCGGGATTCAACGCAG
>Ga0105237_10007906_pt1 | contig 11588 bp, 9 predicted proteins | sample KBSC24metaG_FD_81520 | JGI IMG/M metagenome (GOLD analysis project Ga0105237, IMG submission 81520) | Corn rhizosphere microbial communities from Kellogg Biological Station, Michigan, USA - KBS C2-4 metaG | ecosystem: Host-associated > Plants > Roots > Rhizosphere > Soil | place: Michigan, USA... | reverse complement strand
GTCTCGCGGAAATTCTTGCTGCGCATATCCAGCGCGCCCGCCGCCATGCCGCCATAGCTTCCACCCGACCCCAGAATGCCTGTGCCATTCTTCGAATCCTGCCCGCGACCCTGGACACTCGCCAGAATTTCGGCCGTCGAGGTGTCGATCATGCGGGCGGTAATTTGTACCAGCGCGCTGGCTTTGCTGCGCGACACGCCGCCAATTCCAAATTTACCCAATCGGTCCGAAATCCCACCGCCGCCGATGTCCGTCTTCTTATCCTCGCTGCCGAATTCGGTGATGCTGCCGATGATAATGGCATCTACACCCAGCACGCGGCCGATCTTGGCGGCTGTCGATGCGTCGGCCCGATCGCTGTTCGCGAAATCCTGCTCACTGGTGATCTTATCGAGCTCCTTCCGCTCGATTACGGAGTACGCGCCATCGGCAACCAGCCGGTCTACTAAAATGTCCGCGATTCCTTTCCCCACATCCTGATCCGTGCCGAACAACGTGCTGACTCGCGACCTGACGGTGGCGTAATCGAAATTCATCACGGCGACGCGCTTTTTCTGCGCGTTAGCTGCGGTGAGAATCGTAAGAAACAATACTGCTACTTTGAGTCGCGACATTTCACCCTCCAACCCAACATATTGGCTAGCGCCAGCGGCAGTCAACGCACGCGGTACTAGCGCGTGTGACGCCTTACACGATACTACGCCGTTAAGTCGTTGAGGGCAATGGTGACTGCGGTTAGCGCCTGATCTGTATCCGGCCGGTCCAGGCGCACCACACGGCACCGGTCCCCAGTAGGTTTCCAGCGCTCGAACATGCGCGGGACGGGAAAGCCGGTGAAGATCGTGATCAGCGGAACTCCGGTTGCGGACGCGATATGCTGACCCGCCGAGTCGTACCCGACGTAGAGTCGGCTGCCGGCAATGATCCTCGCGAAGCCCGCGAACGAGCCTTCCCAGAACGTTGCCGTGACCCCAGCACGTTCCACCGCCCGCAGGACCCGTTGTTCTTCTTCGCCGCCCGCACCCTTATCGATGTAGAGCGGCATTCTCTTGGCGGCAACCAGCGCGAGCAACTTCTCCTCGAAGGGGTCTGCAATACGTTTCGCCTGATTTTCGCCAACGCCGAAGCTGATGGCGATGTAGGGCTCAGATTTAGGCACAGAATCGGGCAGCGCGATATACGGCCTGGCCGCGTTCATCCCAAACGTTTCGGCGCACCAATCCGAGGTCAGTTCGGCGAGCGACTTCGTGCTGTCCGCACCGAACCCCCGGCTTTCGAAGAAACAGTAGCGCTCCTCGTCGCAGACGGGTAGCAGCCCAAGCTGGGTCAATCGCGAGTCGGGGTCCAGAACGAGGGCATCGGGAGCATCCAGCAGGCCCTTCAGTTCATCCCACACCGCCAGCCGATCGCGGAGTCCTCCGCGATGATAGGCCACTGGCACATGTTGCACCCTGGGATCGCCTGCAAACAGTTCGTAATTTTTGTAGGGCCCAACGAACCCGATCATCGCGTCAGGAAAGCGTTCCTTGGCCGCGCTCATGACGACGCTCGTCACGACCACGTCCGCCCCCAGTGTAATGCGCGACAGCACGAACACCTTGTGGAGCAGGCGCTTCTGCCTGCCCACGGCCCGAACGCGCCGATACCTCTCAATTAGAGCGCGTGACTCCAACCTTGGTATCGCCCACTCGATAGCCTGCGAAAACAACCGCGCGTACACGTCGCAGAGTCCAGGCTCGAATCGATCGGCCAGCCCTTCCACCAACACGCCAAACAAAGCTTGCCCGCAGTCTTCCGCAAGCAACTCCACCGGCAAATCCGCGGGAGCATCTCCGGCGATCGCGCGCTCCAGCACCGCTTGTGCGATGTCTCTACACGAAGTACTTCGCAACCAGAATCCCCAGCTTCTGCTTCGTCATTTCCGGTACTTTGGTTCGATCTGTCAGAATCGCATGCGCCAGAGCCGAGCCGCATTTGCAGCCGCGACCTTCTGGCATCCGTGCCACCGCCGACGCTACTACGCGACATGCGTTCTCCGAGTTCATGCGCAGATTGGTGAGAATATCATTCACCGAAACCGCGTCGTGATCCTGGTGCCAGCAGTCGTAGTCCGTGACCATCGCCACCGTCACGTAGCAAATCTCTGCCTCGCGCGCGAGCTTGGCCTCCTGCAGATTGGTCATGCCGATGACGTCCATGCCCCAACTGCGATAGATATTCGATTCCGCTTTGGTCGAAAATGCCGGACCTTCCATGCAGAGATAGGTGCCGCCGCGCTTCGTCCTGACGGCTTGCGCCTCGCACGACCCGGCGAGCACTTCCGCCAGCTCCGGGCAGATCGGGTCGGCGAAACTGATGTGTGCCACTAGTCCCTCTCCAAAGAACGTCGAAACGCGTCCGCGGGTCCGATCGAAGAACTGATCGGGAATTACGAAGTCGAGCGGTCGGTGTTCTTCCTTCAACGACCCCACTGCGCTCAACGAGATAATCCGCTCCACGCCCAGCATCTTCATCGCATAGATGTTGGCGCGGAAATTCAGTTCCGATGGTGAAATCGTATGTCCCTGTCCGTGCCGTGCCAGAAACGCGACGCGCCTGCCGGACAATGTGCCGACTATCAAATTGCTGGACGGACGGCCGAACGGCGTGTCGTAGCTCGCCTCCTCCTGCGCTTCAAACCCGGGCATGGAGTACAGCCCGCTACCGCCGATAATCCCGATTTCCGCTTTCAATTTCCGCCCTCCTGAATTCGATCTGCGAGCGTCGCAATCCCTTCGCCGGTAGTGGCGATGGTGCGCACGATCGGCGTCTCGTCGCCGGTTGTCAGGCTCTGCATGCCCTGCAGTTCCTGCTCAAGCCGGTCCGCACCTGGTTGATCCGCTTTGTTAATCACGAACACGTTTGCGATCTCCATAATGCCGGCTTTGATTGCCTGGACATCGTCACCCATCCCCGGCACTAACACCAATACGGTGGTTTGCGCCAGTTTCGCGATCTCGATTTCCGATTGTCCGACGCCGACTGTTTCGATCAGCACGACGTCGCGGCCCGACGCGTCCATCAGCCGGACCAGGTCGGCGGTCGCGCGTGCCAGTCCGCCGCTGGTGCCTCGCGTGGCCATCGAGCGGATGAAGACGCCGTCGTCATTGTGATGCTGCAGCATGCGAATCCGATCGCCCAGGATCGCGCCACCGGTTGCGTGGCTGCTCGGATCGACGGCGAGAATCGCGATCGTCTTTCCCCGCCGCCGCAGCTCTCGAGCCAGCGCATCCACCAGCGTGCTCTTGCCCGCGCCCGGCGATCCCGTGATTCCGATAATCCGCGCGTGGCCGGCGAAAGGCTTCAGTTCCTCGATCAGCGTCTGGCCCTCGGCAGTCTGATTTTCAATCGCAGTGGCAGCCCGGGCGAGCGAGCGCAGGTCGCCTTCGCGGATTTTCCGAGCCTGGTTGTTCATCAGCTTTTCAGCAGTTGCCGCGCGATTACCAACCGCTGAATCTCGCTGGTGCCTTCGCCGATCGTGCATAGCTTCACGTCGCGATAGAACTTCTCGACGGGATAGTCTTTGATGAAGCCATAGCCGCCGTGAATCTGCACCGCTTCATTCGCGATCCGAACTGCGGCTTCGGAGGCGAAGAGCTTGGCCATCGCCGATTCGCGTGTGACGCGCTTGCCATGGTCCAGCATCCAGCCGGCACGGTAATTCAACAGGCGAGCAGCATCCAAATCCACGGCCATATCGACCAGCTTCTGCTGGATCGTCTGGAATTCCGAGATCGGCCGCCCGAACTGTTTGCGAAGCTTGGAGTACTTGAGTGCCGCGTCGTAGGCGCCCTGCGCCATACCGATCGACAGTGCCGCAATGGAAATACGGCCGCCGTCCAGCACCTTGAGACTATCGACGAAGCCTTCGTTGATCTTACCGACGAGCTGCTGTGGCGCGAGGCGGCAGCTTTCAAAAATCACTTCGCCGGTCGCACTGGCGCGCAGCCCCAGCTTGTTTTCCTTCTTGCCCGCACGAAAACCAGGCGTTTCCTTCTCGATGACGAAGGCAGAGATTCCGTGCTGCGCCGCTGCGCGATCGGTCACCGCCATCGCCACGCAGACATCCGCGTAATGGGCATTGGTAGTGAAGGTCTTCGCGCCGTTCAGCACCCAGTGGCCATCTTCCATCACTGCCTTAGTGCGAGTACCCGCGGCGTCCGAGCCAGCCTCCGGTTCGGTCAACGACCAGCACCCGATCCACTCGCCCGTCGCGAGCTTCGGAAGATAACGATGGCGCTGCTCGTCCGTCCCCATCTTAAAAAGGTGATTGGAGCAGAGAGAGGTATGCGCTGCGACGATGATCCCTACCGACCCATCTACCCGTGACAACTCTTCAATAATGATGGAGTATTCGATATACCCCATGCCCGCGCCGCCCAACTCCTCGGGAAAGATGGAGCCCATGTAGCCGAGCGTTCCGAGCTTTTTCACCACCTCGAGCGGGAACGTTTGCGCTTCGTCCCACTCCATTACGTGGGGCGCGATTTCTGCTTCTGCAAATTCGCGAACGGCTTTGCGAAGTTGGATCTGTTCTGCCGTGTATTCGAAATCCACGGCTTAAACGATCTCTTCTTTCACGGCATCCCAGTGCATGGTGCGCTGGTTCCGATAGCTCTCCACTGCCATCCGGCAGGCGATGGCCACCCGGAAGCCGAGATCGAACGGACAGTTCGGCTGCGTACCCGAATCGCGAATTGCGTCGAGGAAGTTCTGCATGTGCGCCTTCGGATCGGCGCGCGTCATGCCGACCATCTCATTGCCATCGGGCCGTGTCTTCTTCTCAGGCGTGTACTTGATGCTCTGCATGGTGTGCGCGATGGAGCCGTTGTCGCCCAGCACGTCTTCCGATACTCCCAGCCGCTCATTGCCGAATCCGGAATCCCAGCTAAAGAGCATCTCGTCATGCTCCATCGAGACGCTCATGGTATCGGGCACCTCGCGTCCGTCCTTCCACAAGTAGAGGCCGCCCGTCATGGTAACGGACTTCGGAATGTTGAGACCCATCGCCTTGTACCAGAACGAAAGCTGATGACACATGTTCTCGTATACGTTGCCGCCCGAGTAGTCCCAGAAAAAGCGCCAGTTGGCGTAGCGATTGGCGTCGAAGGGACGCTCTGGAGCCTCGCCCAGGAACGCCTTCCAATCGATATTCTCGGCCGTCATGTCCGGATAAATCGGGTTCGACCACTGCGGCTTGCCGTGCGGCGTGTTGCGGTACATGTGGCCGTGGATCATGGTCACCTTGCCCATCAGTTCGGGTTTCAGGTAGTTGATCGCGTCGGGCATCTGCCCGGTCGAGGTCCACTGATGGCCGATCTGCACGATGCGCTGTTTGCCAGCGTGCTGCTGGGCGGCGCGCATGCGCTTGGCATGTTCCACCGTGAATGCCATCGTTTTTTCCTGGTACACGTGCTTGCCCGCATCCAGCGTTGCGACGAAGCACTCGGCATGCAGGTGCTGCGGTGTCGCGATCAGCACTGCATCGATATCCTTGTCATCGAGCAGCTGGCGATAGTCGGAGTAGGTTTTCGCGTTGGGTGCGATCTGCTTCACGGCGTCCCGGCGGCGCGTGTAAATGTCGGCAGCGCCGATGCATTCGGTATTGGGACAGGCGATCGCCTGGCGGAGAATCTCCGTCCCGCGAGCGCCGGGACCGATGATACCGATGCGAATCCGTTCATTCGCGCCAAGGACATTGGAAGCAGCCAACGAGCCCGCGATGCCCGTGGCCACCCTGCCGATAAAATTGCGGCGAGACTGCATACGTACTCCTTTAATTCCTGTGAGGACCCCTTAATTATAGCCAATGCCTTATGGCAAACTTGAACTGATGCCGGTATCGATGGACTTCTTGCGCGGCGTGCTCGGGATGATCTCCCTGGGCTTCGCGTACATGGCCGGTCGCTCCGTTGCCGCCGTTCGAAAAGGCTGGCAAAAGCCCTCGGCTCTGCGCGGTTGGATTCTGCGGCTTGCCGTTTGCCTGGTGTTCGTCGCTTTCCGCAATCCGCTGGATCTTACAGATATTGGGGTCTTTACGCTGGCTGCTCTGGCGCTGGGCTTCGGCTACTGGAGTACCGCCAATCGGAAGCCTCCCGAAGACTTGACTCACGAGATCTTTCCGGATAATAAGTAGACACTACGGACACGCAGACTATCCTTCGCCAACTGGAGTCCTGTTACGGCAGCCAGACGCCCTGCTGGCCGACCGACCCTTACGAGTTCCTGATCTGGTGGCACTGCGGCTACCCAGCCAGCGATGCCGCATGCGCGAAAGGTTGGGAGGCGCTGACCACAGCTGTCGGTATTCAGCCTTCGGAACTACTCGCAGCCGGGGTCGCCAAACTCATTCCGGCGTTGAAGGCGGGCGGCATGGTGCCCGAATTACGCGCCATGCGACTCATGGAGATCGCAGTGCGGGTGGAGAACGAGTACGGCGGCGACCTGGGCGCGGGACTGGTCGGACCGCTCGCTAAGATTCGGCAGGCGCTCAAGCGCTTCCCCAACATCGCCGATCCCGGCGCGGATCGCATCCTGCTCTTTGGCGGGATTGCGCCTATCGCTGCCGTTCCCTCGAATTGTCCGCATGTTCTCGTGCGTATTCAGCGTGGCCGGGAACGCGAGAATTACGGAGTGACCTATCGGGAGGCACAGGAGGCAATCGAATCGGAAGTGCCTGCGACTTTCGACGCCCGCACCCGCGCTTATCTTCTCTTAAAACAGCACGGCCAGAGCCTCTGCAAACGCACCAATCCCAAGTGCCAGGACTGCCCCCTCAACGCGACCTGCGCCTTCTTCTCGAACAAATCCCGCGGACGTAACTGACTCCCGGCGGATGGGTGCCGAGCCGCGACCGCGAGGGAGGGGATTTTCGCCGTGGCCGAGGCGCATTCGAAGGAGCGGTTTTCTACCACTCGTCGGATGCCGCAAGTTTTCCCACGGCTCTCAAAGAATTCACAAATGGGACCTTGCGAAGTAACTCGGCTTGTGAGCCTTACAGTGTATGCTTTACTAACGAACCTAGTCGTTTACGAGGATCCTTATGCGAAGACTGACGATTCCCAGCGCGGTCGGGCTGGTACTTTTATGCGGATCAGGCCTGATGGCCGCCACCGCCGAGACCATACCGTTTCTGACGCTCATGCAACCGGCCAATGAAACGCCGGCCATCACCGACACCTCCCTCGGGAACGCCATCATCTGGCTCCATGTAGTCCGGGACAACAACGGCAACATCACTTCCGGTTCCGTCGATTTCGATATCGCCTGCAAATTCTCCGGTGCCGTTACGGTGACCGGCCTGCACATCCACAACGGTGCAGCCGGTGTGGCGGGCCCGATCGTGATTCCTACCGACGTGAACGCCACCACGAATAGCATCGTCGTCGATGCCACCGGCCGGACGAATGTCTTGAAACAGGTTCAGTTCCCGACCACCACGCCTGCACTTCCGGTCACCGTGATCCAGGACCTGATCGCGAATCCGCAGAATTTCTACGCCAACATTCACACGACCGATCACGCGGGCGGCGCAATGCGCGGCCAGCTTCTACGCGCCGATATGAAGGTGCTGATGGCGCTGATGAGTCCTAACAATGAAGTCCCGCCCACGGGCGTGAACGCCTCCGGCATCGCCACCGTGACGGCCCTCCGCGCCCTCGATAGCACCGGTAAGGTTGCATACGCCGAGGCGATTTTCCACCTCGAATACACCGGCTTTGACGCCGGTACGGTATTCACCGGCTTCCATATTCACAACGGCCTGGCGGGCATCAATGGACCTGTCGTGATCAACACCGGCATCGGCTCGGGAGCGGCGTCCATCACCGCAGACCCCTCCGGCACGGGCAATCTGACTTACGAAGTTGCGGTCGCGCCCACCGACGCCAGTTTCGCTACCGAAGTTGGCACCATCAACGGACTGTTTACAACCCCCAGCAACCACTACATCAACATCCACACCACGACTTTCGGGGGTGGCGTGATGCGCGATCAGTTGAAGAATACAGACCAGGCGACGTTCCAGGTGAGCATGTCGCCCGCGAACGAGACGCCTCCGATTACCGGGCTGCCCGCCAGTGCGCAGACCTCGATCCCCATCTACCTGCTGCGCAACGCGGATGGAACGGTCGCAGCCGGCACCATCATTTTCGATGTGAACTACCGCGGATTCCCTGCGGCCACCACCATTACCGGCCTCCATATCCACCAGGCAGCAGCGGGTGTGGCAGGCAGTATCGTGTTTCCCACCGATGTGAACGCAACCACCAACAAGGTCGTCACCGATTCGGGCAACGGCAACATCTTCAAAATCGTCACGATCTCTTCGGCAGCCGGCATCAAAGCGCTCAACGCGCTCGTACAGGATCCTTCGGGCTTCTACGCGAATCTGCACACCACCGTGAATGCCGGTGGCGCGATCCGCGACCAACTCGCGGCGGTTCCAGGTAAACCGGCGGTCGGTGGCGCGGCGGCAGTTTCCTCTACCGTTACCACCACAGCTCCCGGTGCGATCCTGTCGATTTACGGCACGAACCTCGCTCCGTACACGTCCGACCTGAGCGGCTTTAACCAGGCGACCGCACTGACTACGTCGATGAACGGCTTGACCGCGACTATCGGTGGTGCCAAGGCGCCAATCTATTACATCAGTCCGGGACAGATCAATGTCCAGGTGCCGTTTGAAGTTGCGGCTGGCACACAGCCGATCGTAGTGACTTCTGCCGGTGGCGCAAGCACTGCGACCAACGTGACCGTTGCTGCGGTGGCTCCCAGTATCTTCATCGTTGACCAAACGAACAACCTGGGCGCCGTGGTGAAGAACAGCGACTTCTCCCTGGTCACAACCGGCAACACCGTCAAGGCAGGCGACGTCATTGTCATCTTCTCGACGGGCTTGGGGCAGACGACTCCAGCCGCACAAACTGGAGCCCTGCTCGTGCCGCCTTCCGGTGGCTTCAACAACACCGGCACGGTAACGGTGACCATCGGCGGGCAAAGCGCTCCGGTCGTTTACTCCATCGCCTCGCCGGGCTTCGCCGGTCTGTACCAGACGGCCGTCACGGTGCCCAGCGGGGTTACCGGAACCGCCAAGGTAATTCTTAACGCGGGAACCGCTGCATCGAACTCGGTCAACCTCGCGGTGCAGTAGATCGGTTAGAGCGTTTCCTTTACGAAGTGTCGCTTGCTGACGCGCGCGGATCAGGTCCGAGAGTCGCGCGCGTCCTTCAAGTAGCGGCTCGCTAGATTTGGCTACTGTTACAGAACCGCGACTGCAAGAGAGCGGATTTCGCCCTGCGCTGAGGTGTTCTTCAAGGGAGTTCTTCATGGCTCCTGCTGGGCCCACAACATGGGATGAAAAACTAGAATGTGCCGCTCCTTCGCAGTCGCGGTTCGGTACACTTGCACCGCGAATGTTTCCGATTTCGCCCTAGGCTGAGGCGTCTTCAGGGGAGCGAATGCCCTACGAACGTATAACTATGCGAAATCGCATCCGGAGAAGTCGTTTCCTCAGGGCCATCTTAGCCATGGCTCCCGGAGCACTCTTGCTTTACGCGTATTCAAACGGCCCGGAGGCACGGCACACCGGTGCGCCCGGTGACGACCCCTTGTCGTGCACAACCGCGGGCTGTCATACCGGGACCGCGCTCAACGGTGGTGGCGGGAAGGTCGAAGTCAATTTCGCGAATGGGCTGACCTACTCACCCCGAGTTTCCCAAACCTTTACGATCGTCATCACCGACTCCAAGGCGCGCCGCTACGGCTTTCAAATGACGGCCCGTCTGGAAAGCGATCTCAACAAGGGACAAGCGGGCGACTTTACAGCCGGCACGCAGCAGTTTGTCCTCTGCGATGACAACAGCAATGTGCGGACCGCCACGCGGCCCTGTCCGGCCAACGCACAAATTCAGTTCATCGAACATAGCGATCCCTCCGTTTCCAACACCATCACCGTTCAGTGGACGCCGCCTGCGACGAACGTGGGCAACGTCCACATCTATGTAGCCGGCAACGCCGCTAATGGCGACGGCAACAATACCGGCGACCACATCTACACGGCGGATTACGTGCTGACTCCGCAAGGTGCCGGTCCCACCCTTGCTTCGGCGGTCAGTGCCTCCGCTTTTAACCAGAATGCCGGACTGGCGTCGGGCACTTGGCTCGAGCTTTACGGTACCGGACTGTCGTCCACTACCCGTCTATGGACCGGCAGCGATTTCACGGGCGCGGTCGCGCCAACGTCACTGGACGACGTGAAGGTTACCGTCAACGGCATCCCGGCTTTCGTCGATTACATCAGCCCCGGGCAAGTGAACATCCAGGCTCCCGACGATGCGGTGACCGGACGCAGCGTGGAGATCCAGCTCACCAACGCCGGCGTGCGCAGCAACACTCTTACTATGGCAAAGACGGCCATCGCCGCCGCGCTGCTGGCCCCTTCGATCTTCAATGTGGGAGGACGGCAGTATGCGGCGGCTCAATTTCTCGATCAGACCTTCGTCGGCAAGACAGGACTGATTGCCGATGTTGCGTTTCGGCCCGCTCGTCCCGGAGACACCATCACGATTTACGGGATCGGGTTTGGACCCGTCACACCGAATACTCCGGCCGGAACGGTGGCTTCGGGAACCACTGCCCTGCAAAACAGTGCGAATTTTCGTTTCGGAGGCGTGGCGGCCTCCACAGTCTACGCCGGCCTGGCGCCCGGTGCCGTGGGGCTGTACCAGTTCAACATAGTCGTGCCGAATGTTGCGCCTGGCGACGTGCCGATTACCGTGGATGCGGGCGGTGTCAACCTCAATCAGAATCTGTTTCTCACCATCGGGCAATAACCGTCCAGAATCGCCGCTGCAACGAAGCGGTGTACCCGGCTCCGCTCTTCATGGCAGTTGCGTGGAGCCGGGTTCCAGTCAATCCTTGGGCGCTTAGACCGCTTTGGCTTGCGCCTGCCCGGGCTTGATGTTCTGGTTTACCCGGAAGAAGTTTTTAGGATCGTATTTCTTTTTAATGGTTGTTAAGCGATCGTAGTTGTGTTTGTAGCTTGCTTTTATACGGTCCTGCCCTTCGTTCATGATAAAGTTCAGGTAAGCGCCGCCGGCCGAATGCGGGTGCAATGCTTCCCAATAATCTTTACACCATTTGGTAATCTTTTCTGCATTGGCAGGAGCCGGGTCGATCCCTACAAAAACCCCGGCGTATTTGGCATCCCTGTAAGCCCAGGGCGTTGCGTCTTTTGGCACGCGGGCGGCAGCGCCGCTCAGCGGGTACAAATGCATTTGAGAAAGCGGGGTGGGGATCTTCGAACCAAATTCCAGGTGTTTGGCGCTGGCTTCAGGGCTCAGATCGTTAAAGAAGTCAGCTCTCCAGTACCATTGCAGGCCCGGGGGCAGCATACCATCAAACAGTGTTTGTATGGCGGGGTAGGGCATAGCGCCTACATGCGCAAACACGGGGTTCAATGCAAGTATTGGCTTGAAGAGCTCTTCGGCTTTACTCAAATCATCGCCCGAATAGCACCATATAATACCGCAAAACTGCTTGTTGTGAAG
>Ga0105237_10007904_pt1 | contig 11590 bp, 8 predicted proteins | sample KBSC24metaG_FD_81520 | JGI IMG/M metagenome (GOLD analysis project Ga0105237, IMG submission 81520) | Corn rhizosphere microbial communities from Kellogg Biological Station, Michigan, USA - KBS C2-4 metaG | ecosystem: Host-associated > Plants > Roots > Rhizosphere > Soil | place: Michigan, USA... | reverse complement strand
CCAATTTTCAAAACCCTCACCTACCTTGCTCCGCCCTCCACTGCAATAAAACTTGCGTTTGAGCACGTCAAAGGCACGATTTTCCTGGCCCGGTCGTAAAACGCTCATGCCGATGGGGCGCGCTGCTGATGTTTCTCATGGAGACACTCATGAAGGGTTTCAACACAGAAGCCCAAAGCCAGATGGTAGGTTTGGCGGTTTCGCTGCCACACCTTCTGCAACACGCTCCACCTCACTCTCGCTTTCAAAGAGCAGAAACTGCGGAGGGATTAGTTTTTCATCTGCCATGGGATATTCAATCCTAGGTTTCAGGCTCTTCCGGGTTGCCCATCTACGTTCATATTGCCCTCGCGCCCTGCTACAGGGAGCCACCAATCTCGATCCCTTTGGGCAAACGCTGATCGATCAACTGATACAACGCACTGCTCTCGGGCCAATTGCGCATAAACCGCGCACGGTCCTTGGCATACGCCGGGGCGAAGCTGGCGGCAGAGCTGTGCTGACACATCGCGTCCAGGTCGATCAGCGACCAGCGATCGTTATCCCAGAACAGGTTGTGGCCTTTGAAATCGCCATGGCTGATGCGCTCGCGAATCAGCTCGGCGAACAGATGGTCCAGCGCCAGCAGTTCGTTTTCAGGCGCGTCGCCGTGCTCAACATAGGGTGCGAAACGCTCGATGATGTCTGGCCCCGGCAGGTACTCGGTGACCAGATAAGCCCGGCTGCGCAGCCAGAAAAAACGCTTTTCCAATACAGCCAGCGGCGTGGGCGTGGCAATGCCGAGGAACGCCAGGCGATTGCCTTCGCGCCAGGAATGCCAGGCGCGGCTCGGGCGCCAGAAGCGCTTGAGCCAATGGGTGAAGCCTTTGATGTTGTAGCGTTTGATCACCAGCGGTCGGCCGGCCACCTCGACCTTGGCCACACTGGCCGCCCCCCCGGTCTTGTACAGGTGGCCTTGATCCAGCAACGCGTCAGCCTGTGCCAGCACCGGCAGCATGGCCGGCTCTTCCTCGCGCCGAATCGCACGCAGGCCAAAGGCACCGCGCACCACGCTGAACAGCGTGCATTCACGGCCGACCTTGTTCAAATAGTCCTTCAGGCGCCAGGCGCGGACCTTGCGCACCTGCTTCTCCAGGGCCTCGAGCGGCAACGCGTGCTCACCATTGCCCAGCAGGTAATACACCAGCAGTTCCTCGGTAAACGGCTCGAGGTTTTTCGGCAACTGGGCGAAAAACACCCCGAGGTTCTCCAGCACCCGGTTGCGCGACAGCGGCTTGCCTGCCTCTTCGGCACGAATCCCGGCACCGTCAATCAGATACAGCTTTTCGCCCTGGCGCAGCAGGTTGTCCAGGTGCAGGTCTTCCTGCCACAGCCCTTTGGCGTGCATCCGGGCAATCGCACCCAACGCTTCGGCCAGCACGGCGGTTTGCTCATCCGCCAGCGGCGGCAAGCCTTCGACCGCGTGCCAGGCATCCGCCAGGCTCTCAGCGCCTTCGATAAACTCGAACAACAGCCAGCCGCCCTCGCCTTCCTGCAACCCATCGGCCAGCAGCAGCGGTGTGGTCAAGCCGTGTTCGGCGAGCAGGCGCACGCCGCCGAGTTCACGCTGAAAATGTCGCGCGGCCTTACTGCCTACCAGCAACTTGGCCAGTACCGGACGCCCGCGCCAGACCGCTGCGCCGACGTAGCGCTCGCCCGGCAATACACGCAACAGGCTCAGCAGTTGCAACTGCCCAGGGCCAGCAGCGTCCGCCAGGTCAAGGGTCATTGGCAGGCCGGGGGTACGCCCGGCTTTTTTCAACTCGGACAAACGCATCAGCGGTTCTCCTTGTGGCTACGCCGCGCGGTCAAGCGCTGGTGCCAGGTGGCGAGCAGCGCGCTGTCCTCAGGCTGTTCGAGGTACGCCGCCAGGAGTTGGCGCACCTGCTCATCCGACCACTGCGGTGCACGGCGCAACAGCGGCTCCAGGTCCTTGACCCGATCCCGCCAGCCGAACAACAGCGGACGGGTTTTCTCCAGGTCGATCAGCTGCGCGGCGTAACCGTCGCCCGTCGCCTGCAGGAAAATATGCTTGGGATAAAAACAGCCGTGCACCTGGCCAACGCTGTGCAGCCGCCGAGCCAACTGGCCGCTGGCTTGCAGGATGGCGCGGTGCTGGGCATCGCTCAGTGAAGGCCACTGCTCCAGCAATGACTCCAGGTCATTCCAGCCGTCCAGGGCGCGGGTCAGCAACATCGCGCGATGCTCGCCATTGACCTTGCGCTGGCCGAAAAACGCCGCCTGCAGGGCCGGGATCCCCAACTGGCGATAGCGGCTGATATTGCGAAATTCGCGGGCAAAACTTGGCTCGCCAAACGGGCGATGCAGGGTGCGCGTCAGGTAGTCGCTCTGGCGCTTGAGGTAATACCCCTGGCCATCGAGCTCCAGGCGAAACACGCTGCTCCAGCCGCCCCGGCTGGTGTTCGGCTCATCCACCGCGTCCAATTGCTTGGCCCACAGGGCGTCGAAAGTCGCGAGGCCGTTGCGCTCAAGTAAAGCGCGGTCGTCGGCCGCCAGGAAATCACTCATTCGCGTCCCTCGAAAAACTTCACCACATGGCGAATTCGCTGTTTATCCGACGCCGTCAGATGCGAGCGTTGGCGGTATTGCATGTAGAAGCGCAGGCGCTGGGTGGCCGACAGGTGATATTTGGCCACCTTATCCAGGCAGGCCAGGTCCTTGGTGATGCGGTACTTGAGCCAGAAACCGCGCCAGAAATCACCGTTGGGACAGTCGATCAAATACAGCGTCTGCTGGTCGTCGATCAGCAGGTTGCGCCACTTCAAGTCGTTATGGGTGAAGCGATGATCATGCATGGTGCGCGTGTATTCGGCGAGCTGGCGACTCACGGCATCGACCCACTTGGGGTCCTTGAGGCGCGCATCGTTGCGCTCGGCCAGCACCGACAAATCTTCGGTCTTGGGCAACTCGCGGGTGATCATCGCCCCCCGGGCGTAGGCCAGGCCCTTGCGTTCCAGGCCCCAGGCCACCACGTCGGCGGTGGGAATGCCCCACTTGGCGAAGCGCTTGAGGTTCTGCCACTCGGACTTCACCCGTGGCTTGCCCAGGTAGCGCCGCAGCCCCTTGCCGGCCCCGACATAGCGCTTCACGTAATAATTGACCCCACCGCGCTCCACGCGGATCACCTCCGAGAGGGGGTCGCGGGTCAGGCGCTCGCCTTGCAAGGCGAACACTGCTGCAAGGCTTCCGAAATCATCCGCCAGGGCGGCGTAAGCAGGTTCCAGGTTCCAACCCGCCATCAGAGCGCATCCCCGTAGCGTTGTTTGCGTGCATACAGCTTGTCGGCCTTGCGCTGTATCAGGCTCAGGGACGCCGATTGCTCAGCCAGGATCTGGCGCAGCGGCTGGCGGAAGTAACCCTTGAGGAAACGCAGCTTGTCGCGCCGCGTCAGGCCAATCTCCAGCGCCGAGTAATACAACGCCGACAGGTCCTTGTCGCGCCAGCGCATCGGCAGATGGGCACGCAGTTGGGCACGGTGCAGGTCGATGACGGAAAGCTTGATGTTGTGCGCGTCAATCGGCTGCGCGGTGTCCAGCAGGAAATGGCAGAGGTAGCAGTCGCGATGGTTCACGCCGCCACGGTGCATGTCGCCGACCATCCGCGCCAGTTCGGCGGTGAGGGCATGACGCAGTGCAGGTGCCGGGGGTTCGGCGACCCAGTTGACGGTCAGGTCTTCCAGGCTGAGGGTCGGTGCCAGTTCTTCGGTGATGATGAACGAATGCTGGTCCGCCGGGTTGCTGCCTTTTTCGCCGAAGGCTACGCCGGTCATGGTCGGTACGCCGAGGGCCTGCAGGCGATGGATGGCGGCCCATTCAAGGCCCGCCCCCAGTACCGGCAACTTGGCGGTGATCAGGTTCTTGAAGATCTCCCCCCAGCCAATGCCACGGTGGATTTTCACGAAATACGGACGGCCGTCGACCTCGGTGCGCAACGTGCGACGGGCCGCCAGCTCGCGAAATACCTGGCCTTGCAGTTTCTCGACTTCGGCGAAGGCGTCACGCCCAGCCCAGAGGGTCTTGAACGGTTCGGCAAGTATCAACTTCATCGTTTTGGCTCCGCCAGAATCACATCCGCCGCGTGCTGCGGCATGCTGTAGAGGTCGGCAGTCTCGGCGAACGCCAACCCGTTGCGACCCCAGGCCATGCGCTGTGCAGAATCGCTGAGCATCTGCGCCAGGTACTGGTTGAGTTGGGCTTGTTCAAACGGCTCATCCAGCACCAGGCCACTGTCGGCTTCGGCGATGTAATGGGCATAACCACACACCGCCGAGACCAGCACCGGCAGCCCGGCCACCAGGGCTTCGAGCAGCACGGTCCCGGTATTTTCGTTGTACGCCGGGTGGATCAACAGGTCGGCGCCCAGCAGGAAGCGCGGAATATCACTGCGCCCCTTGAGGAATTGCACGTTGTCGCCCAAGCCCAAGGTGGCGCTCTGCAATTGGAATACTTTGGGGTCGTCCTGGCCGATTACAAACAGGCGCGTGCGTTTTTTCAGCTCTGCCGGCAGTGCGGCCACGGCCTTGAGGCTGCGGTCGACCCCCTTGGTCTTGAAGCCGGAGCCAATTTGCACCAGCAGCAGTTCGTCATCGGCCAGGTTGAATTCCTTGCGGAACCCTGCGCGGATCTCGGCGGCATTCGGCGGTGCGCGGCGGTCCTGGGCAATGCCCGGTGGCAACAGGTGGAAGCGCTGCAGCGGCGTGTCGTAATGCTTGATGAACAAGGGTTGCTGCACTTCGGAGATCATCAGGATCTCGGTCTTGGCATCCTTGGCAAACACCGCGCGTTCGTACTCGGCAAAGTGGCGGTAGCGACCGAAGCTGCGGTACAGCGAATGGCGCAGGTTTTGTGCCTTGTCTTCAAAGCAGCCATCGGCGGCGTAATACACATCCAGGCCGGGCATCTTGTTGAAACCGATCAGGCGGTCTACCGGGCGCTTGGCCAGGTCGGCTTCCATCCAGGCGCTGAGCTTTTCGTTGCGCCGATGATTGAAGAACGCCTTGACCGGCGCCACCAGCACCTCGAAGCCCGGTGGGATGTCGCCTTCCCAGATCAGCGTGTAGACACGGATCTGGTGGCCGCGCTGCTGGCATTCCAGGGCGATGCGCATGAAATCCCGTTGCAGGCCGCCGAAGGGGAAATATTTGTACAGAACAAAAGCCAGTTGCATCAGTGCAGCTCCTCAGCCAATAACAACGTGCTTAGCCGGGTTGCCACACGCTCAGGGTTCAGGCGCGTGAAGCACAGGGGCGACTCGCGCTTGATGTCGAACCGACGCAGGTCGTCGGCCGTGGGTTGATAGGTGCATTGTTTTTGCAGGCACGGCGCGCACGGGAAGTCACTGGCCAGGTGAATCTGGCCTTTGCCATAGGCGCCGGTCAGGCCGGGATTAGTCGGCCCGAACAGGGAAATGGTCGGCACATCCAGCGCGGCCGCCAGGTGACCGAGGCCGGTGTCGACCGCCACACAGGCACGGGCACTGGCCAACACACGGGCGACGCCGGCCAGGTTCAACCTGGGCAGCACTTCGGCGTGTTGCAGGCCCTGGGCCAGGCGTTCGGCCCGCGCCTTTTCGATGGCGTTGCCCCAGGGTAACTTCACGTCCACCCCCAGGCGCCCCATGCGCTCGGCCAGCTCACGCCAGTAGGCTTCGGGCCAGTGCTTGGTGTCCCAGGTGGTGCCGTGCAGCAGCAATACGAAGGGTTTTTTCGGCGGCAGGCCGAGCAGTTTGTCGACGCTCAGGCCGTAGTCGCCCAAGCCCTTGGGCAGGTCGTAACCGAGTGCCACGGCAAACAGCTGGCGCAGGCGTTCCACCGCGTGCTGCCCGCGGGCCACGGCCAGGCGCCGGGAATAGAAGCGCGCCGCAATCGGTTCACGGGCGGAGTTTTTGTCGAAACCGGCCACTGGCGCGCGCACGTAACGGGTCAGCCAGGCGCTTTTGAGCAGGCCCTGGGCATCGATCACCAGGTCGTATTTGGTCGACTGGATGCGCTGTTTGAAGCGTCGCCATTCACCACTCTTGAGGGTCTGCCAGATATTTTTGCGCCAGCGGCGGATCGCCACCGGGATCACTTTGTCGACGGCCGGATGCCAGGTGGGGATTTCGGCGAAGCCTTCTTCCACCACCCAGTCGAATTGAATACCGGGGATCGCCCGCGCAGCGTCGGTCAATGCCGGCAAGGCGTGGATCACGTCGCCCAGGGATGAGGTCTTGATTACCAGTACCCGCAACTCAGTGAACCTCGACCACAGAGCCCTGCAACCGCTGCAAGGCATCGCTCACCGGCTGCGGCAGCAACTGGCGCAGGCAGTTGTAGTGACCGAAACGGCAGGTGCGCTCAAAGCACGGGCTGCAATCCAGACCCAGGCGTACCACTTCGACCTGGTCGGCCAACGGTGGGGTAAAGCCTGGGGACGTAGAACCATACACCGCCACCAGCGGGCGATTCAGCGCCGCCGCCACGTGCATCAACCCGGAGTCGTTGGACACCACGGCATCCGCGCAGGAGAGCAGATCGATGGCCTCGGCCAACGACGTGTCGCCACTGAGGTTCACCGCTTCCTCGCGCAGGCCGGGGATCAGGCGCTGGCGAATATCTTCGCCCACCCCATGGTCGTTTTTCGAACCGAACAGCCACACCTGCCAGCCTTCGCGAATTTTCATCTCGGCGACCTTGGCGTAGTGCTCCGACGGCCAGCGCTTGGACTCGCCAAACTCGGCGCCAGGGCACAGCGCCAGCACCGGACGGTCAAGGGCCAGGCCGAACTTGGCCAGGGCTGCGTCGCGGGTCACTGGGTCGATCCGCAGGCGCGGGCGCGGGTACGGCGTCGGCAACTCGGCGCCGGGCGCGTAGGCCAGGGCCATGAAACGCTCGATCATCAGGGGGTAGCGCGCCTTGTCGAGCTTGCGCACGTCGTTAAGCAGGCCGTAGCGAAACTCGCCGCGCCAGCCGGTACGTTTCGGGATGCCGGCAAAAAACGGCACCAGGGCCGACTTCATCGAGTTGGGCAACAGGATCGCCTGGTCATACTGGCCGGCCAGGGATTTGCCGATACGACGGCGAGTCGCCAACTCGAGGGCACCGTGGCCGAGCGGGAAGCTCAGGGCCTTGCGCACCTCGGGCATGCGCTCGAGGATCGGCCGGCTCCACTCAGGGGCGAGCACATCGATTTGGCAGTCGGGATGACGTTGTTTCAGGCACTGGAACAGTGTCTGTGCCATCACCATGTCACCGACCCAACTGGGCCCAACGATCAGAATATTCATGTAGTTTCCACAAACGATGCGGGGAGGCTTATGCCTCCCCGCCCTAATAGTGTTTCAGCTCAACCCCAGCTCCTGCCAGACTCGCATCACCTGGCGCCGTTCGTCGGCGAACTGATCCCCGGTCACCGTGCCGGCCTCGTTCTGCAAGGCCTGGCGATGCGCGGCGGAACGGTAGGCTTTATACACCTCGCGCAGCAAATGGGCATCGGCGGCAGGCATCAACCCTACCTGCTCCAAGCCCTCCAGAATGCGGATATTGTCGGTGTAGCGCAGCAACGATGGATGTTGCGCAGACCACGCCAAAGCGGCGTATTGCACCATAAATTCAATATCCACGATACCTCCAGCGTCCTGCTTGAGGTCGAACACCACCGTGGGTTCGAAGGCATTGGCGCCGGTACCGGCCACCGTCGACTTGGTCCCCAGGTTGTCACGCATCTTGGCGCGCATCTCGCTGACCTCCTGGCGCAGCTTCACCAGGTCCCGTTCACGCCCCAGCACCTTGGCCCGCACTTGCTCGAAGGCCTGGCCGACATCCGGGCTGCCCACCAGCACCCGCGCACGTATCAGCGCCTGATGTTCCCAGGTCCAGGCTTCGTTTTCCTGATAGCGCGCGAACGCCCCAAGCGAACTCACCAGCAGGCCGGATGCGCCGGACGGTCGCAGGCGCATGTCTACTTCATATAGTTGGCCGGAGTTGGTCTGGGTGGTCAGCAGGTGGATGATCCGCTGGCCCAGGCGCGTAAAGAACTGCGCCCCGTCGATCGGCTTGGCACCGTCGGTTTCGGCCTGCGGGTCGCCGTCGTGGATAAACACCAGGTCCAGGTCCGAACCATGCCCCAGTTCGATACCGCCGACTTTCCCATAACCGACAATGATGAACCCAGGATCGCACAGGGTGCCGTCCAGCCGTTGCGGCGAGCCGTGGCGCGCGACGGTCTGGCGCCAGGCCAGGGCCAGCACCTGTTCGAGGATGGCTTCGGCGAGCCAGGTCAGGTAGTCGCTGACTTTCATCAAGGGCAGGCTGCCGGCGATTTCCGAGGCGGCGACGCGCAGGCGGTGGGCCAGCTTGAAGTGGCGCAAGGCTTCCATCTGCTGCTCCAAGTCATCCTCGGGAATGCGCGTGAGGCGCTCGCGCAGCTCGGCGGCGAGTTCGGGCGCCAAGGGCGGCTTGAACAGGCGACCTTCATTGAGCAACTCATCCAATAGCAGCGGAAAGCGTGTGATCTGTTCGGCGATCCACGGGCTGGCGGCGCACAGGGTCAGCAGGCGGCGCAAGGCGTCGGGGTTTTCCGTGAGCAAGACCAGGTAAGCCGAACGCCGCGCGACGGCCTCCACCAGCGGCAGTACACGTTCCAGCACCAGGTCGGGGTTGGCGTGCTCGACAGCCTGGGCCAGCAGGCGCGGGATAAACGCATCCAGGCGCTCGCGACCCAGGCGCTGCATGGCACGCAGTTGCGGACTGCCGCGCAGGCCGGCCAAGGCTTTGAGGGCCTTGGGAGCGTCGCTGAAACCGCCTTCGGCGAGCTGGCGGCAGGCGGCGTCTTCATCCTGGGACTCTTCCCACAGCGGCAGCCATTCTCCGCCGACGACCAATTCGCTCTCTTCGCCTTCTTCTTCATCCGGGTCGGCAATCACCTGGCGGAAATGCCAATCCACGCGACCACGCCAATACATCAAGCGCGCATGGAAGGTGGCCCAATCGGAAAACCCGAGCATAAAGGCAATGCGCGCCTGGTCTTCGGGGCTGTCCGGGAGCATTTGCGTCTGACGGTCGGCAATCGCCTGGATCGCGTGTTCGGTGTAACGCAGGAATTCATAGCCATTGCGTAACTCGGCGATCACCGCCGGTGGCAGGTAGCCCTGGCCTTCCAGGGTGCCGAGGACCTTGAGCAACGGCCGCTGCTGCAGGCTGAGGTCGCGACCACCGTGGATCAACTGGAACGCCTGGGCAATAAACTCCACTTCACGGATGCCGCCCGAGCCCAGCTTGATGTTTTCGGCCATGCCCTTGCGCCGTACCTCCTGCTGGATCAGCTGCTTCATGGTGCGCAGCGCTTCGATGGCGGAAAAGTCCAGGTAACGGCGATAGACGAACGGACGCAGCATATCCAGCAGTTGCGCGCCGGCCACCTGGTCGCCAGCCACCACCCGCGCCTTGATCATGGCGTAGCGTTCCCAGTCGCGGCCCTGGTCCTGGTAGTACTGCTCCAGCGCATTGAAGCTGAGCACCAAGGCGCCGGCCGAACCGTAGGGGCGCAGGCGCATATCGACGCGAAAGACAAAACCGTCGACGGTCATCGGGTCGAGAGCCTTGATCAATTTTTGACCAAGCCGGATAAAAAATTCCTGGTTATCCAGGGCGCGCTTGACGCCCACCGTCTCACCGCCTTCGGGGTAGGCGAAGATCAGGTCGATATCCGATGACAGGTTCAGCTCCACCGCACCGAGCTTGCCCATGCCGAGGATCACCATTTGCTGGGCCTCACCACTGCGCCGGCCGGTCGGCGTGCCGAACTGCACGCAGTGACGCTGGTACAGCCATTGGTAGGCCTGGTCGATGCTGGCGTCGGCCATGTCGGAAAGGTCGCGGCAGGTTTGCACCAGGTCGGCCTGGCGAGTCAGGTCGCGCCAGATGATGCGCACTTGCTGGCGGGTACGCTGGCGACGCAAGACGCGGCCCAGTTCATCTTCTGTTTCAGCTTGTTGCACCGCACCGGCAATCTGCCCGCACAGCTCGCCCGGCGCAAAGCCGCGGTCCAGTTCGCCCCATGCCACCAGTTCCAGCAACATCAAAGGGTCACGAACACTCTGTTCAATCACAAAGTCACTGGCGGCGCACACCCGGGCGAAGTCGGCCCACCGTTGCGGCGTCCACGCAGAAAGGCCATGATCGTCATCCAGCGCGGCCACTGCGTCACGAAATGACTGCTCGGCCCGGCTGGCAAATGGCAAGAGAATGGCCGGTAGTTCGGCCAGCGTTGGAAGGCTCATGGTCTATCCTTGATCGGCGCGTAAACGGCTTGTTGCTGTGAACGCAGGCAGCGCGCTCGATGGAGGACTGTCGAACAAAAGTTAGAAATAGCTGAAAAAACATTAATTTTGGCAGGCAACATTAAACTTCTACCTTTTCTTGTTCGCAAAAGATCAACAATAACGATTATGCTCACCGATCAGACCGAGCAATCCGCTCAGTCTTGTGTAGTTTTACTACTCGTATATACATTCGAAAGGCTGAAATGGCCGACGATTTGTAGTAAAACTACAGGACGCCGAAGCAACCTTCGGCCATCCAAGAATTTATGTCGTCTGCCCACAAGGCCAGTCGCAAACTTCAGGCAACCGATTCTGGTAGCCTTTCCGCCCTGGAGCAAGCCATGCAAGACCTCGATCCCGTCGAAACCCAGGAATGGCTGGACGCCCTGGAATCGGTTCTCGACAAAGAAGGCGAAGACCGTGCTCACTACCTGATGACCCGTATGGGCGAACTCGCGACCCGCAGCGGCTCGCAACTGCCCTACGCCATCACCACGCCGTACCGCAACACCATCCCCGTTACCCACGAAGCACGCATGCCTGGCGACCTGTTCATGGAACGCCGCATTCGCTCGCTGGTACGTTGGAACGCCATGGCGATGGTAATGCGCACGAACTTGAAAGATTCTGACCTGGGCGGTCACATCTCCAGCTTCGCTTCCAGCGCCACCCTGTATGACATCGGCTTCAACTACTTCTTCCAGGCCCCGACCGAAGAACACGGCGGCGACCTGATCTACTTCCAGGGTCACACCTCGCCAGGCGTCTACGCCCGTGCGTTCATGGAAGGCCGCATCACCGAAGAACACATGAACAACTTCCGCCAGGAAGTGGACGGTAACGGCTTGTCGTCGTACCCGCACCCGTGGCTGATGCCAGATTTCTGGCAGTTCCCGACTGTATCCATGGGCCTGGGCCCGATCCAGGCGATCTACCAGGCACGTTTCATGAAGTACCTGGAAGCCCGTGGCTTCATCCCGGCAGGCAAGCAGAAAGTCTGGTGCTTCCTGGGCGACGGCGAGTGTGACGAGCCGGAATCCCTGGGTGCCATTTCCCTGGCCGGCCGCGAGAAGCTGGACAACCTGATCTTCGTCATCAACTGCAACCTGCAGCGCCTCGACGGCCCGGTTCGCGGCAACGGCAAGATCATCCAGGAACTCGAAGGCGTGTTCCGTGGCGCCCAATGGAACGTGACCAAAGTCATCTGGGGCCGTTTCTGGGACCCACTGCT
>Ga0105237_10007902_pt1 | contig 11591 bp, 9 predicted proteins | sample KBSC24metaG_FD_81520 | JGI IMG/M metagenome (GOLD analysis project Ga0105237, IMG submission 81520) | Corn rhizosphere microbial communities from Kellogg Biological Station, Michigan, USA - KBS C2-4 metaG | ecosystem: Host-associated > Plants > Roots > Rhizosphere > Soil | place: Michigan, USA... | reverse complement strand
CAAACAGCAGGTTGGCTGTCGTATCCGAAACCAGGACGGCAGGAATGGTGATCGTCGTATCCACACCCGACATCGCAAACGGCGGTCCATCGACATTGTTGGTGACAATGACGGCGATAGCCCCCGCATTTTGAGCATTCTTTATCTTGGTGACAAAACTGCACCCGCCTCCTCTGACCACCAGCGCGATCTTGCCGGCCAGTGCGGCGCTATTGGTAAGCGCGCTGCATCCCAGATCCGTGCCCGAACCGTCCACCACCTTTACGACATCGGCCGTGACAGGCCCCTTGTCGATCAGTTTGTTCTTATAGCTTACGCCGCCTTCCACCGACGTATAGTCTCCGGCAATGACGGACGGACCATTGACATGAAATTGCACGGTCGAACCCGAATTGAACTGATACATCCTCATCCGGCCATTCTCCCCATCTGGCGGCGTATAGAAGTCGGCGTTATTGATGCCCGCCCCGTCCTGAGCAAAAGCATTGACATAGTCGCCCCCCAATCCGCCCCGTCCCAGGTTGTCCGACTGAAAATTACCGGCAGCCTCATCGAATCCATACTGATAAGAAATGTCATGCATGATATTATTCCAGTAGAAAAGATTGTCGATACCTGCCCGGCTGTTGGAATACGCCGAAGGACTGGCCGACACATTTATGCTGCGGTCGAATGTCAGCGACGGCACGGCCGTCAGCGAGGTATCCGAATAACCCATGGTTGTGTTATTTCCCGCCAGGTCCTGTTGCGCCCACACATTATTTCCACGGGTAAATGCATAGTTCGTACTATTGTCGAATTGCCAGCCCAGCGTGATGGCGTCGTTGCCGGACCCGGCCTTCAGCCAGGGGTTATTTTCCAATGCACGCGCGCCATAATTGCCCGACTCGAGGGGAAATGGGTAGACACGATAGTTTACATCCGTGACAGCCGGCGGCGGCACGGCGGCTGCTCTATCCCCCAATGCCCTGTTCCAGGTCGCCACAGGGGCAGACGCCGCCTCCTGACATCCATCGGAAGGCGCCTCATGCACGATAAAACTGCTTTTGCTGAGGATAACACCTGTTTTCGCATCCACCCGCACCATCCAGTCTTCCAGGTTACCTTCCGGAGCGATACGTACATTCCAGGAAAGCCTTACCCCGCTGCCATCGCGCTCAGGCAGCCAGACCAGGTCGCTGCTGACATCCTTACGCGCCACACCGGCCGCATGGAAGACAAACCGCTGATGAATATCATCTTTCAGGACTAGTTTGGGTTCACTCGTAACGGACAGCGTCAGATGGTTGGCGGCATTCCGGACGGCCTGGTTCGGGCTGATGGAATACACCGGCTTGACCGCCGTCTTTTCCTGGATGCGGAATATATCCGGTCGCTTGCCGATGAGCGTATCATTTTTAAAAATGTAAACGCTTATCTTATTGTACACGGGGATCCCCTGATACGTCTGTTGCAGATAGACGAGAAAACTTCCCGACTTCTTATCGGCATAGGCATCCGTGATCAGATAACTGTTTATCGCCGCCTGGCTCAGTCCCGTAGCGGGAAGGTTCTTGCGGAGAAGTCCGGCGGCCCGCTGCCTGCTATCACCCACCTGCTGCGCCGTTGTCTCCATGGCAGTCAATACGATCATCAAAAACATTAAGAAGGACAGTAGCAGTCGGCGCATGGTTAAAAATATTTCGTCAAAAGTAGGCGAAGGCGCTTTGCACGCCATGTCAACGACTAAACCGTTCCTGTCAACGGCTCAATGGCCGGCCCTTCCCTTATCGGGTCATTAAATAGATGGGAAATTAATAGTACATTTAAAAATGCGCTGCGGGCCTGGTTTTATATTTATATACCTCCTTTGCATCTTCTGCCTGAATACATCTGTCCACGGTCAATCGACCAGGGTAAGACCGCTTCGTCCCGGTTATATCACCCGCAACATCGATAATACGAGTGGTCTAGATTGCAACGATGTCTACTCCATCACACAAGATCGTCAGGGCTATATATGGATAGGTACAAAAAATGGATTGCAGCGTTATGACGGCCTCAGGTTCGTCAACTGTTTCGACTCCACCGTCAAACCACGCGAGCTCATGGTGTCCGGCCTCATCCCCGACGATCGGAATGCAAGGATACTTTATGACCAGGCCGACGCCCGGCTGAAGGGGTGGGACGTCATTCATCATACACCACGGGAGATCACACGCCAGACCGCGCCGGGACGGGATCTTGTCTATCAGGACGGGGCGGGTAAACAATGGCTTCTCCGGTTGATCTGGGCTGACAGCAGCAAAAAAGATATCAGCGGGGTTATGCTGGTACGCCAGCCGGGACAGGATATGGACAAACAGGGCTATTTCATCACCGACAAAGCCCGCCATCAGACATGGCTGCTCTATCCCGGCGTCGGACTCCTGCTGCTGGATGACACCAGTAAAAAATTACTGCCCCTGCCATTTCCTGTCAACCCGTTGACGGTGCGGGGCATAATGACCGACTCGCACGGCAATCTCTGGATCAACAGCTGGTCTTATGAATTCTATCGCTATCATCTTCCGACAAAGAAATTGCATACCTATTCGCTATCGGATATTCTGGAACAGGAAGGGAACAGAAATACCCTTCCCGTATGGATATCTTATTTTCTGGAAGACAATCATGGCACACTTTGGATCGGGACGGGACAGGCCGGGCTGCTTCAATACGACTATGCCGCCGATGAATTCCGTTTTCTTCTCCGTCAGCCCGGCAATAACCTCTCCCTTCAATACATTGACCAGATCAATACCATCTTCCAGGACAAAGAGGAGAATATCTGGTTTGGTACGGACAGAGGGATCAGCATCTTCAACCCCTACCGTCAGTATTTCAATGTCCTGAGCAACCAGGACACGGCGGACCCCTCAAAGGTCGTCAGCGATATAATCCCGGCTGCTCTGGTAAAGGGTCAACTATGGGTCGGAAGCTGGGGCGGAGGGATAAAGATCTACGACACCGCCTGGCATCTGAAAAAACACCTCTTCTTTAATGGGCGGTACCAGGAGAACATGACATGGTGCTTTTTGGAACAGGCCGACGGCTCGGTATGGGCGGGTTGTCAGCAGGGCGCTATACATATTATTGCTCCCGGCGGTCAGAGCGTACGGACCATTCAACCACCGGAAGTGGAAGGACGAACGATAAAGGCCATGGTAAAGGACCATGCAGGCAATACATTGTTAGGGCTGCACAGCGGCAAGATCATAACCTACGACCCAAGGCGGGACAGCTTCCTTCCGTACGATATGTCCGCTCAGCCCTCCTCTTTCCGTCTGACACCTGTGGAAAGTCTGCTGGTAGACAACGATGGCATCTGCTGGGCCGGCACATTGCGGGGCATTGAAGAGTTCGACAGCCGGAAAAGAGCTGTTGTTGCCTGCTATCAGCCTCGAACGGGCATCGACATACGCTGTTGGGGCATCTATCCCTATCAGGATTCATTGCTGATCGTCGGTACGGAGAATGATGGCATTTATTTTTTTCACCGCCATAAAAAAACGTTTAGCAAGATACCCATCAACGAGGACCAGCCTCACTGGTCTGTACATGCCATCACCGTCGACGAACTGGGCAAAATTTGGTTCACCACCGACTTTACCATCTGCTGCTACGATCCCCTGACAAAAAAATGTTTTGTCAGTCAGCCGGAGACGGGATTGATAAAAAGCACTTTTCAAAGCGCTTACTTCATCACACCGCCCGGTGGAAAATGGCTGACCTGCACTGGAACGGAGGTCGTCGGCTTTGATCCGCAGCAGCTCCGCGCCGTACAGCAAAAGACAGCCCCGGTGAACATCACAGGGTTCAAGGTCTTTGCCAATCCGTTATTCATCGACTCCCTCCTCTCCCGCCGGGAACCGGTGCGCCTGTCCTATAAACAGAACTTTATCAGTATTGAATTTTCCAACCTGGTATTCTCGGGCATCCAGCGTACCAACTATTTCTATAAGCTCGAAGGGGTGGACCCGGATTGGGTATTTGGAGGGCCGCGTGGATACGCAAATTATACAAATCTGCCGCCGGGGACTTACACCTTCCGCGTACGTGCGGAGAACGCCCTCAACGACGAGGGCGCCGCGGCATTCCAGGTCAGCATAATCGCCCCTTATTGGGCTACCCTTTGGTTCAGGGCTTTGGTAGTCGTTACGATCGTTGTTCTGCTGCTGTGGATAATACGGCGGCGCTACCGGAGTCTGCGGCTGGAAGCCGATATGAAACAGCAGATCGTCAATACGGAGATGATGGCGCTGCGGGCCCAGATGAACCCCCATTTCATATTCAATTGCATCAATAGCATCGACGCGCTGATCCAAAACAATGATAAGTACCTCGCGACAATGTATCTTAATAAGTTCGCCCGCCTTATCCGCAATATCCTGGATAGCTCCCGGCAAAATACGATCCCCCTTACACGCGATCTGGAAACACTCCAGCTCTATATAGACCTGGAGCAGTTCCGGAATGAAGATAAATTCACATCCGTGATACAGGTAGACGAACAGCTGCTGGAAGAGGACTGCAGGATCCCGCCCCTGATCATCCAGCCCTATGTGGAGAATGCCATCCTTCATGGCCTCCGGCCCCGTCAGGATACGGCAGGCCGGCTGTCCATCAGGGTCTGCCGCGAAGGTGAATACCTCGTTTATAGAATTGAGGACAACGGGGTTGGACGTAATGCAACGGCACAAAAGTCCTCCCATCCCAGCTACGGCATGAAGATCAGCGGAGACAGAGTAAGCCTGTTCAACAAGCAGGAAAATACACCCGTAATTGTCACCGATATCTACCAGGACGGGATCCCTGCCGGCACCTGTGTAGAGGTATCACTAAAAATAAGTTGATGCTTACAGCAATTATCATAGATGATGAAGCCAAAGGGCGAATGGCGCTGAGACAAAAATTAAAAGAATATTGTCCAGACATCCAATTGGAAGGCGAGGCCGAAGACGGAGAAGAAGGACTGAAGCTTATCGAGGAGTGCCAGCCCGACATTGTATTCCTCGACATCGAAATGCCCAGGCTGAATGGATTCGATATGCTGCTCCAGCTGCAGCGCCAGGACTTTCACCTGATCTTTACCACGGCTTATGACAACTACGCCATCAAAGCCATCCGTTTTGCCGCCTTCGACTATTTGCTAAAACCAGTGGATATCGAAGAGCTGAAGGCGGCGGTGGAAAAGATACTGTACACCGGACGGGAGACCAACAATGGCCGGCGGCTGGAGACACTGGCGCACAATCTTCAGACTGCCTTGAATAAAATTGCGATCTCCACACTGGAGGGTCTGCTGTTTTTCGATCTGAATGATATCATCCATATCGAGGCGCAAAGCAACTATACCGTATTCAGCTTTGCCAATCGGCCGCGCCTCACCGTGAGCAAGACCCTGAAGGAGTTTGAAGAGCTGCTGCCTCCCGAACAGTTCTTCCGCCCGCACCACTCCCATATCATCAACCTTCACTATATCAAAAAGTATCTGAAAGGCGACGGTGGTCAGATCGAGCTGCAGAACGGGGAACTGGTAGATGTATCGAGAAAGAAAAAGGAGGAGTTCCTGAAATTATTAGGCATGAAATAAGTATGTATATTTAAACATGAACACCAAACGACTATCCATAAAAATATCTCCCTCCATCGGCTCAGTGTCCGCCGAATATACAATTCCCGACAACAGCAGATGTATTATGACGCTGGCACACGGGGCAGGCGCCGGCATGGATCATGTATTCATGACCACACTGGCAAACGCGCTGGCGGAAGTTGATATCGCCACGCTGCGCTTCAACTTCCCTTTCACCGAAAATAAAAAAGGAAGACCCGACACTCCCGCGGTAGCCCACCAGGCCATTGCCGCCGCCCTCGACCACGCCCATGCCACATTCCCTGCCCTGCCGCTCTTTGCTTCGGGAAAATCCTTTGGCGGACGGATGACCTCTCAGTACCTGGCGGCTCATCCACGGCCCGAGGTAAAAGGCATCGTGTTCTATGGATTCCCCTTACATGCTTCCGGCAAACCTTCTATCGAAAGGGCCGACCATCTGAAAGACGTCAAACAAAAAATGCTTTTTCTGCAGGGCACACGGGACGAGCTGGCCGCATGGGATCTGATCACTTCTGTCTGCGAGTCGCTTCCAAAAGCCAAACTCGTGAAGATAGACGGAGCCAACCATATGTTCAAGGCCGGTAAGCAGGATACGATGACGATGCTTGTCAAGGCTACAAAAGACTGGATAGAAAAAATAATAAAATAATGACCCCGACCAGGACCTTCGCCTACATTTATCTTTGCTGCATTCCCGTTCTGACCTTTATCCTCGCCTTTCAGCTGGACCATATCAGCTACAGGGTATACGTCCCCATCTGGCTGTTGAATTGCTGCCTGATGGCGCTCGCCACATGGATATTGGGAGCAAAAGCCTTCAAATCAGCTGAAAAAGAAAAAAGATACCTCGCCTATGGCGCAGGTTTATTGATCTTACCCACTTGTCTACTGTCGATACTGTTTGGAATGGGAGCGCCGCCCGATACCATACAAAAGTGGGTAGATACGGCCACCGAACAGAAGGTCCGGTTCGATATCTTATTGGCAGACGGGATAATGGTTGCCCTGGGCCTGTCCCTCATCAGGCTTGTCCTGCACGAGAAAGGGGAAAAGCTTTATACACAATTGGGCTACACCGCTATTGTCATTGCTGTTCCGTTGTTCTTTATCAACACCTCATTCTGGCACAGCTTTGCCTTGCAATCCTACAAAGTAAAGATTGCCAACGGCGCGACCAACAAGCCCTTGGAATGGTTTACCCCGGCGGCCCAGCAGACCTGGATCATCACCATCGGACAGGTACTGCTTACCTACTTTTCCGCGGCCATGTTTGCCGGTTCGCTCCGGCAGCTCAGGATCTTCAGACGGGCGCCGGCGTTGATTTACATATTATTCAGTGTCATTGCTATTGTATCTATCCTGCTGTTCCCGTTGTATCCGGATGCGACTGCCTTTTCGGGATTCCCTTATTATCCGTTCATGATACCGGCTGTGCCGATCATGTTGTGTTATTATATGGGGGTGAACCTGCTGAAATATGCGGGAGGAGAGCCCCGGCAATAGTATTTCATTAACAAAAAGAGGTGTTTTCACGCTTGGTGGGGGTTATCCCTGGCTCTATTTTAGCGCCACACTAAAGACACCATGCCATGAACATCTCCGCACTGGACGAAAAGGGCCAACCTGTAGATTGGTGGTTCATCTACAAGGTTCCCCAACTTGCCAAAGGGTCGGCTACGGACGAAGCCACCGGCTATGAATATATCTATTATGACTCCACCATCGACGGCAACGCCGATATTAAAGAGAGAAAAGTCGTCGTATCACCCTTTACGCTCAACAGCGGCAAGGGTGCGCTGAATCTTACCCTGAATTCGGTCTTTAAGAATTTTAAAAAGCCCCCCGCCACCACTGGATGGATACTCTACAACGATGAGATGCCGGCCGACGTGAATAAGAAGGACGATGCCCATAAAGGGCATACCAAAGGAGTGCTGGCATTCGACACCGCCTCGAAGACTGCTTACTGGCTGCTCCATTCCTGGCCGAAATTTCTCGATCCTGCGGCCACCAATGATCCTACTCCGAAATACGGCCAGACATACATGTGTATAACGCTGGACATCGAAACTGCCCGCCAGATCGCCACCCAGATGGCCAATCACCAGGAGCCGCAGATATATTTCCCCAATACAGCCAACCTCCCGCATACAGATCCGCTATTTATACTGACCCAGCCGCTGACAGCCACTCCTCCCTCCGAACACGACGCCATCGATCTGAAATCCAAAGGCGGTATGTCCTTCAAGGTCATCGCCAAGAACAAGGAATGGAACGATGATTTTTGGAATGATCTGGTAGGTCCGACCCTCGGCGACGACATGGACGAAGAGACGTGGATCAGAGGCCCCATCCCGCCTATTGCCGACAGCGACGGCATCCACAAGACCTTTGATATAAAGTACATCAACCTTGGTCCCATGGGCCTTCATTGGGCCTGGCCCGAAACCCATGACCATGCCAAATGGGGTATTACCCTGCACCATCCCTGGGTTTGCGTAGGTGATATCAATCGGATGATCTCTCAGCGCAAGCGGGGCGGCGGTACTATTGCATTCCAGAACCAGGTGCTGTGGCTTGGGCTCTCAAAGTCCAGTCTCGTGCTGGCGCCTCCGGGATATAGCAGAACGCAAGCCACCGATCTGATAGCGAAGACCCATGAGCATGCCAATGAGGCTCCAGAAAAGGTCAAGCCCGCCGGGTCAGCTAAGGCTCCGGCTAAGAAAGCGCCTTCCAAGACTCCGGTCAAGAAGGCCCCGGCCAAATCGCCGGCTAAGAAGGCTCCGGCCAAGGCCCCTGCTAAAAAGGCTCCAGCCAAAGCAAAGAAAAAGAAATAAGCGATCCCATCAACGCCTGCGCCTTTCTATATTTGAGCAGCGGCGTCGCTGATCATTTTATTGACGATGAGCCATTTGCCGTCTATCTTATGAAAAGAAAGGAACTCGTGATAGTTGAAATCATACATTTTAACCTTTACCTCCGCCACGGCTATGGAGTTTACCACACGGATATCCAGGACCTCTCCCTTAAATGGCTTTCCGGAATCCTTGGGACTTTGACGATGCCCCACTCCATCCAGGTACTGTTCCAGGTTCTTAGCATAAGGCTGTCCCTTTACGTCCCCAAAAAGCAGGGTGCCGGGATGATAGATGGTCTGGAGTAATTTGACATCTCCCACATAGATCCCCGGGAAATAGGTTTTCTCCAGCACCTGGGAGATAGCCAGCGAATCTTGTTGTTGCGCTTGCATGATAATGTTGTTTTGAGCCCTCATGCCCCACCATGAGCAGAACAACCAGGCGGTGAGTAATAAGAATTTCATATTGTGCATCGTTGATTTTAGTAAAGAACATCTTCATAAATTTACAATTAAAATTTTCCAACATGGCTTCAAACAACAGCCGCCGTCACTTCCTTGGCACCGCCGCCACAGCAGCCATGACCCTCGCCGGTACGCAGCTTGGTATCCCCGCTATCGCACAAGCCGCAACGACAGCTCCGACAGGTGCATTCGGCTCCCCCGCCAATACCTCGCCTGGCCCCATCAAACAAATAGATGCCGGGGTACTCAACGTCGGCTATGCCGAAGCAGGTCCTGCCAACGGGCCCGTAGTGATCCTGCTGCACGGCTGGCCCTACGATATCTACAGCTACGTCGACGTGGCGCCTATACTCGCGTCGAAAGGCTTCAGGGTCATCGTCCCCTGGTTCCGTGGGTATGGGACGACAAGATTTCTTTCTTCTGATACGGTACGCACAGGTCAGCAATCCGCATTCGCCGTCGACGTCATTGCCCTGATGGATGCACTGAAGATCGGGAAAGCCATCCTGGCCGGCTTTGACTGGGGCGCCCGGACAGCTAACATAATGGCGGCTCTCTGGCCCGAACGCTGCAAAGCCATGGTATCCGTCAGCGGATACCTCATCGTAAATCTGTCAGCCAATACCAAGCCCCTGCCGCCAAAGGCGGAATTGTCATGGTGGTATCAATACTATTTTGCCACCGAGCGCGGTCGCCTGGGCTACGACCAGAACCGTCATGATTTTAACAAGCTCATCTGGACCCTCGCCTCGCCAAAATGGAAATTTGATGACGCTACGTATGACCGTAGCGCCGAAGCTTTTAAAAATCCCGATCATGTGGATATCGTGATCCACAATTACCGCTGGCGCCTCAGCGCAGCAGCCGGCGACCCTCAATACGACGAACTGGAGAAGAAGCTTAGTATGACGCCCATTATCACCGTGCCTACCATCGTTATTACCAGTGACTTCGAGGCTGGCTTCGGAATTGGCAGCGGTGCCGCGTTTGCCAGCAAATTCTCGGGGAAATATTCCTACAAGGTGTTGAAGGACATTGGGCATAATGTACCGCAGGAGGCTCCGCAGGCCTTTGCAGATGCTGTTATCGAGGCGGCGGGTTACTGATGATGCTTCTCCGCCGATATCTTATAATCATCACTGGTAATGCCTTTAACCCCTTTTGACTTCCTGCCGCTCGGCTTAAGGCTTAAAGAATCAAAGAAAGGAACGGCGATCCAGTCGTTAAAAAGGGAGGGCGAATCAACCTTTACCGGTGGCAGCGCCTGCTGAGATGCCGCCGAATCAGGGCGGACAATAGCTCCCGGCACCTTATGCACCACCACTGTATCTTTTTTTACACCAGCAGGAGTCGTAGGGACATCGATACGCTTTTCGACCGTATCCGCAACAGGGCGCGCACGTGCCGCCGGCTCCTTCATTACAGGCGGCATCACCTGTCGCGTCGTATTCCCCGCCGTATGGCTGTAATACCACCACAGCGTAGCCACCACCATCGCCACTACACCCAAAGCTCCATACCATCCCTTGCCGTTAAATTTTGGCGTAGATTTTTCATCCGGCGCATTATCCACCTGGTCCGGCGCACCCGTATCCAGCTGCATCCCGATACTGGACCAGATACCATCGGCCATATCCGGCACGGGGACCTGGTCCAGCTTTGCTGCCATTAACTGCTCGTATGGTGTGGGTGTATTCACTAAATTTTTATCGCCATAAGTTTTTGCTGAATGATCTTTCTTGCTTCGCTCAAATGCCACTTGCTGGTACCCTCACTGATCTTTAGCTGCGAAGCGATTTCCTTGTGAGAATAGCCGTCGATGGCATACAATACAAATACGGCATGGGTGGCCGGGGGTAATTGCCTTACCAGCAGCAGGATCTCGGCTGCATCTGTTTTTTCAATAATACTGTTATTGACAAAGGGTTCTTCTACTGCATCGAGTTCCAGGCTGGTAAAACGGCTGCGCTGCTTTATGTGGTCCAATGACTCATTGATAACTATCTTTTTCAGCCAGCCGTGGAAATTTCCTTTCGTCGCATCAAAAGAATGAATGCTCCTGAACATTTTTACAAAAGCATGACCCAGGACATCGGCCGCCTCATGCTCATCGACAGCATAACGCATGGCAATGGTCATGGCAAAGCCATAAAGCTGCCGGAATAGTTGCTCCTGCGCTTTCCTGCTGCCGTTGCGGCACTCAATAATGATGCTATTTAGATCGTCTACCACTTTTCGTCATGCACCCGTCTTGCAAAGATGGCCGTTGCAATGGCGCCTATAGTTAATTTTTCCGTGGAATCCAGATCATTGTAGAACCAGATATTCCTATCGATCATATCAATAATGGCGATCACTCCGTCGCCCGTGCTTAATTCATATCCGGACAGCAGTTTGAACGGCAGCTGCTTTACCCTGCCATCGGACAGTTCCGTCTTTTCAATTTTGATGGGTCTTATAAAAATAGTATCGACGCCATTTGTCGCCATCCCATTATCCCCCAGCTTCCGATAAGCCAACGGGTTTTTGTCCTCTGGCGCCCTGTCATACATATTCGTCATAACCAGGGTCCATGTCTTTATATCCTGTGCCGTGTCGGCGCTGATGGTTGCCGAAAATACATATTTATAT
>Ga0105237_10007896_pt1 | contig 11594 bp, 11 predicted proteins | sample KBSC24metaG_FD_81520 | JGI IMG/M metagenome (GOLD analysis project Ga0105237, IMG submission 81520) | Corn rhizosphere microbial communities from Kellogg Biological Station, Michigan, USA - KBS C2-4 metaG | ecosystem: Host-associated > Plants > Roots > Rhizosphere > Soil | place: Michigan, USA... | reverse complement strand
TTCCCAAGCTGCCGCCGCCGCCGCCGAAGCCCGAGTAGGATTCCCTGGATTTCTAGCGGATCCTACCGCTTGGACATCGTCTTGTCGCCGGAGTTGGCGACCCAGATAAACGACGTATCGAACGCGACGCCCAGCGGAGTGGTGCCGACCTGAAACGTGCCGATGACGGCGGGCGCGCCCAGCGGGCCAACCTTGGTCACCGTCCCCGCTGTCGAGTTCGCGACCCAGACATTGGCGGTGTCAAAGGCCACGCCGGTCGGTTGCGTGCCCACGGCCACCGTGTTCACGATCACACCCGCCTTGGTGAAGCGCACGACCTGGTTGCTTCCTTTGAGCGTCACCCAAAGATCCGTGCCGTCGTAGGCGATGGAATTGGGCTGGCTGCCCACATGAAAGGAGCCGAGGAGATGCCCGTCGGTGGGGCGCAATTTACTCACCGAACCGGAACCCGAATTGGCCACCCAAATCGACGTGCCGTCGAAGGCGATTCCCTTGGGGTTGAGCCCGACCGCGTAGTTGGCCACCACGGTGTTGGTGTCGACCGCCAGCTTGGCGACCGTGCTGCCGGTGCCCATGGTCACCCAGACATTTGCCCCATCGAAGACGACAGCTTCGGGACTGCCGGAAACGGGGATGGTCGCCAGCACCGTGGAGGGATCGCTGCCAATGGTTGCGTCCGGATCCACGGCCAGCACGCGCGTCACCGAGTTCGACCCGCTATTCGCCACCCAGACACTGGCGCCATCGAATGCGACGCCGTGCGGCTTCGTGCCCACGAGAGTTTCATTGATCACTTTCCCGTCCGCCGCGCGAATCTTGATTACTTTGTTTTGATCCGTGGTGACCCACATATGAGCGCCGTCAAAGGCCACGCCGAAAGGGGCGCCATTCACCGCAAAGTCGAAGCCCGGATCGCCGGATTGGTACCAATGCAAGGTGGCGGTTTGCTCAGGAGTGACGCCGAAGGAGAGCCCCGTGAAAAGCAAACCCACCGTCGCCGACAATAGCATTTGAGTTTTCATAGTGTTGAAAAGGATTCACCTCTCCATCGGAAAGACAAGAATGAATAATGAGGGGCGGGAAGTGACAAACTCCGTGAACTTTTTGCGGAAAAATAGAGTGCTGGTGTCGAATTCCGGAACCGCCGTTCGACTGCCTATTGAACAGTCCATCCGAACAATCACCATCCACCAGCAAGACCAACGAATTATGAGATACATGATGATCATCAAGCTCGCCAAAGACTCCGAGACAGGCCGGAACTACGAAGCCGGAAAGCCGCCCACGCCGGAGTTGATCGCTGCCATGGTTAGACTTCAGGAACAGATGGCCCCCTCGGGCGCGTTGCTCAGTAACGGAGAGCTTTTTCCCGATGGCAGGGGCGCTCGCCTCAAGGCGGCGGGCGGCAGGATCATCATCACGGACGGCCCGTTCACGGAATCGAAGGAAGTCATCGGCGGTTACGCCATCCTGCGGGCAAACTCGAAGGAGGAGGCGATCAGGATGGGAGAGGACTGGATGAATCTGCACGTCGATGTCCTCGGCGCCGCGTTTGAAGCGGAAATGGAGATTCGGGAGATGATGGAACTTCCCTGCCCGCGGGGGTAAGGCGATCTTCACCTAACACGTACCACCGAGTCGTTGGCTACCGGTCGGCGCCTTTGCTCTGCGCCTTGCCGAGCTTTTCCTCGAGTTCCTTGAGCTTCTCCTCGCGGCGGTCGAGGCGGCGCTGCTGCTGGTCGAGTCCCTGCTCTTTGGCCATGCCGGTGAGGATCTGGAGCACGCCGCGATAGGCGCCCATGGCGAAGGTGTCGCTCGTGGGCTCCGGGTGCTTGCGGTCGAAATAGCTAATGAGATCACGCACGACATCGGGCCCCCGGCCATTGGTCTTCGCCCAGTCGTAGTAATGCGCGGCAATCTTCTTGAAGGCGACCACTTCCTCGCCCTTGTTTTTCAAGGCGTCGCGATAGACGCGGCCCACGGCTTCGGCATCGCCGGCTTTCGCGGCGAGGTCGGCCTCGCGGAAGACGCTGTCGAGGATGAGGTCGGTGCGATCTTCGTCCTTGCGCTCCATGCGTGTGGTCTGGAGGCGCGCCTGTTTGCGCGCGGCGTCGCTGTCGCCGGAGGTGGCGAGGTAGTCGGCCTCGCGCTTGTCGATCGTTTGCACGAGATCGGGGAATTCGCGGAACGTGGTGCGCATGCGGGCGCTTTCCTTGAGCCATTCCGCGGAGGGCACCTTCGCCTCGGCGAGGCGTTCGAGCCGGGCCGTCCAGGCGCCGAAATTCTTCGGCGCGGCGCGCAGGGCGGCATCGCAGACGAGCGCCGCCAGATCGTGCTGCGCGGGGTCGGTGAGCAGCGTGGCAAAGGCGAGCAGGGCCTCGCTCTTCTCGTAGCTGTCGGTGCGGCGCACGGGGTCGGTGAGCTGGCGCAGTTCCTGTTCCTTGATCGACCGGCCGGTCTGCGGATTGCGCGTGGTGCCGGCGGCGTAGTTGTCCGCGTAGCGGCCGGTGTTGAGGTTCCAGTCGTTGCGCGCGCGCTCGTAGCCGAACCACGCGTGGCCGCCCCGGTCGCCTTCGCCGCTGACGACCATCGCCGGGATGCCATTGGCCTTCGCCGTCATCGCCGCGAAGTAAGCCTGGTCTCCGCAGATGCCACCCTCTTTCTCGATCTCGGCCAGCGTGTAAGCCTTGTAGGGGTTCACGCCCTGCGTCGCGCGATCCATGCGATAGCGGATGTGGCCGTACGCCTCGCTCCAGTTGTGGCGCGACCAGTTGGCATTTTTCTGCGCCCAGAGCAGCTCGCTTTCCGGCACCGGCGCGTCCACGACCCAGACGAGTTCCCACGGCATCATCTCGGCAAGAGGCACTTTCAGCGTACCCCGCTTCGCGGAGTCGCGATAGAAGCGGAAGCGCGACATCGCCGACGCTTCCGTCGGACCGGCCGCGGTGGAGAGGGAGGCGGATGCGCTTTCGGAATTCGTCCCGAAGCCGTAGACGTCGGCGCTGATCCTCACCGGTTGGTCAAAGACGAGCGCGCAGGCGATGGCGAGATGGGCCAGCGTGTCGCGATTCTCCACATCGTCGTTCCAGATCACCCGCCACTGCACGAGCGCGTCCCGCGCCTTGTCCTGCGGCTGGATGGTGCGGTTGAAAGCGGAGAGCACCGCCGGACGGACGAAGAGCCAGTTCAGGAACTCCTGATTTTGCGCCTCGGCGCCGAAGTTGTTCAGGGTGTCCACGCCCACGGCGCGGATGAACTTCGCGTGCTCGAGCGCGAGCGCCGGGGTGCCGGGGCTGAGCAGGCGATCGAGGTTCGAGGCGTGCTGCTGCCACGGACCGGAATTGGCGGCCGCGGCCAGCGTGGATTTCAGCTCGGTGAAATGCCGCGCCCAATCGCCCGTCGAAGCCGCCCATTGCGCGGCGAGGACGAGCCGCTGGCGATCGGGATCGCCCGCCATGACCGCCCCGGAGAGATTGAGGACGGGCAGGCCGGGATACGAGTCGCCGGGCTTCGCTCCCGGCGCCGGCTCGCTCGCGGGCTTGGGCATCGACGGCGCGGGAGCGCTGGCGATGCGGGAGCGCCAGGCGGCGATGCGGTCCGCATACGCGATGGTGAGAAACTCATGGGCGGCATTGGCCGCCGTCACTTCGTCCAGCTTAGCGCCGGCGGCCGCGAGTTCACCGCGCGAGACGGCGCCTTCCACCGCATCCAGCGCGGCCAGCACTCGGCTGTCCCGGGCCAGGGCGTCCACCTCATCCGCAGCCGCGCGAAGCTGCCGCGTCTCCGGCCTGTCGTCACGCAGCAGGGCGCGGGCGGCTTCGGCGTTTCCGAGGCCGAGCAGACACATGGGAGCCAGCGCCGTTTGCCGCGCGGCGTCCACGCGCTGGAGCAATTGCACGCGGGCCGCGTTGCTGAGGGCGGAAAGTTCGAGCGGCCGCTCCACGATGCCGAACTGGGCCTGCACCTGGCACACAAGGCGGCCATCGGCCACGCGCATCACGGGCCACATCGCATTGCCTACGGGAATGCGTGCGCCGGCCAATGCGGCCGGCTCCTGGAGCAGGCGCGGCAGCGCCTGGGCCGCGGCGCGCAAACGCGCGATTTGCCGCACGATCTCCGCCCCGTGGGCAGGTTCCGGGCGGGCCGCGACCCAGCTTTCGAGCGCCGCCGCGGCCGCGCTGAAGTCGGCGCGCGCCATCAGCGCGCTCACGCTGTCATAGGCCCGCACTGTGGCGATTCGGGCCTGCACCCGGGCGGCGTCGCGCGCTGCGGCGGCTGCGGCTTCCGCGCGGGGATCGGGAGCCGGAGCCGCACCCGGGGCTGGGGAAGCGGGCGCCGGGGCTGCCGTCGCCGGGGCCGGCCCGGCGGGAAGCAACGTGGCCGGTGGCCTCGCATCGGAGACCCCGTGGTTGCTGCGCTGGATGAAGATGTATGCCCCGGCTCCGGCTCCGATGAGGATGATGACCCACAAAACACCGCTCCACGCCCGGCCGGACGCATTGGGAAGGCGCTGGGGAATCATGGGGGAGAGAAGTTAAGACGAAAGGCGCGGAAACCCCTGCCGGTCTGCGATTCCGGATTTCCGTTACACGCCTGACTGGGACACAGGTACTCAATTCGGACCAAAAGTCACGACACGATCGACGGCAGCGATGGCAGCCTCCCTTCGCAGGGGCGTGCGAAGGGAGCGATCTTCTTGACAGCGCGCAACCCCTGTGAACACTGCCGCCCCAGGAAGGCAAGTATTCTTTCCATGAGTGTCGGCAGAATTCGTTACGGAAAAATGTCCATAAACCGTTGGTTTTTAGCCCTTTTGTTGGCATCCCTGACCCAGGCTGGTGCGACCGGCGAGTTACCGGAGGTTCCTGGTTTCCTCGATAAGCAAACCCATTATTTGTATTTGCCGGGAGTCTACTATCCGCCGGAAGCTTTGCGGCCGGACCGGGTTGCGGAAATCATCACAATGGTCGTTCCCCAAGAGACAGGTTTGACGCTAAAACCAATTTCGCTGACTCCTTCCCAGCGTGCGCAAGACAAGTATCCGAATGTCCCCCCGCATGAATTTGACTTTCAGACCAACCCTAACGACCCCATTCCAATTGCGCTCGTATTTTTAACCGAGCCTGAGGTGAAACCAGGAAGAAGGATTCCGGATTCCGGGAGCCAGTTCATGGCGCTTCTTGGGTTGGGGCGAAGTTACTACACCGAGCGAACGCAGATCAAAGTGCTGATTTACGAAAAGGGCGGGCGTGTTAGCGTTGGTTGCAGAACGTTTGAGCGCCTCGACGACAACTCTCCGTGGAAGCCGGGGCTGCAGACCCAGCCTGGCGGATCTTCCGCGAGTGTATCCGCCCAGAATGCGGCTCGGAAAGTGCGCCAGGTGCTGCTCAATAGATTTTCGCAACTGGTGCGCACGGACACCGGGGCTTTCGCGACGGGACATTAGCCAATGGTACTGTATGTCGGAGGTATTTGACGCCGCCAAAGGCCCGGCCTTTCTAGGTCTTGTGACTGGGCTGGTCACAGCATTCATTACCCTCAGCGAGGGTCTCGAACATTTTAGTGATCTGCGGTATCGGAAGGCGCGGTTTGAGGCGCTCAAGCTTCGCTATGAGATCGAGGCCCTGCGCAAGGAGCACGACCTGGAGGAAGTTCAGATCGACGACATCTCGCGCCGTGAGTCGCGGATCACGCTGCTGGCGAAGCGGCTCGCCGATTGGGGTTCCGCTGGGTTCTCTCTTCTTTGCGTGGCCTACACGCTGATGCAGTTGATCGGAGCGCTGGGCATTGGTCTCCTTGCCACCATCTTCGTTCGAGCGACAGCGGCGGATCTTGCGGCAAATGCCGGATTGGTCTTCGGGATCGCCTTGCTGGCCGCCGTCGCTGCCTTCAACGCCAACTACAAGATCCATCCCGTTTTGCACGCGCGCGCCCCAAGGCTGGCGACAACCATCCGGGCCGTCATCTGGTGCCTGTCGGCCGGTGTTTGCGTGTGGATTTTTCTGCGCCCGCTCAAGAACGAGGGGGCCCCGGAGCCTGCCCCATCCACTGAGGCCGCGAGTAAGTGAATAAGACGGCGTTTCGCGGCAGCCGGCAGATCCGAGTGGCGCCGTTCCGCCGACTGATTTGTGCCGGCCTTCCTTGCTTTGCATGCCTTTGTGGCCGATGCATTAAGGGATGAAAACAATCGCCAGGTTCGGGAAGGCGGAGGACGCCCATCTTTGCCGGATGCATCTCGGCGCCGCGGGCATCTCGGCCTTCGTGCAGGATGAAAACATGGCGCAGTTTGAGCAGCCGTGGTCCGAGGGCGCGGGCGGAGTAGCCGTGGAGGTGAACGACGAAGACTTCGCCACCGCGACGGAGCTCCTGGCCGCCGATAAAGGTGTGCCGCCGGACCCGGCGAGCTGATCGGCTGGCGACTCCTGCCGGGGGGAGTCCAAGACATTTAAATGCAGAGGCGCTGAGACGCGGCTTCGCCGCCCATCTTCTCCATCGTCTTGGGACAAGCCGATCCACCCGCACTCAGCGCGATCCGAAGTAGAAGAGCATTAGGGCGAGCGGCAGCGCCTCGAGCTTCTGGCTGTAGGGAATCGCGTCCCGCCAATCGAAGAGCTGCGCGGCGATCACCAGCGCCACGGCGAGGAGCGTGACGATTGCCTTCAAGTCATCAAACCACGAGGCGCCCTTGTAGGGTTTGCCTTTGCACCACCGCGCCGCGAGCGCGCCGAAGCCGATGCCGAGAAAATAGGAAGTGACACTGATGAAGACGGGCGCCGCGACCGGATCGCGCAGCCGTCCCTCGCAACCGAGATAGATCGCCAGTCCCACGAAGGAGGACACGATCAGCGTCCGCAGCGAATGCCGCGGCAGGTAGAGCGGGTGCGGCTCATCCTCGATCAGGTCTTCCGCGGTCAGCTTCTCTTGCAGCCCTGGCGAAAGAGCCACGAAACGCCGGTGGGCGAAGTAGTGGGCGAGCACGATGATGAGCGACTCGAACCACAGCAGGCTCACGCGTTTGCCGCGCGCCGTCTGCACGACGATGAAGCCCACGGTCATGAGCGTGAGGAGTGCGCGGATGCTGCCTGCCGGAAGGCCAAGGACCTTCCGGACCCGCGGGGCCATGAGGAGGAGTTGATAGGGCATGGAAAGACGGTGCCGGGGACAAGTCCGCCGGCGCGTTGTTGCGATTGTGGCCGATGACTACGGCGTCGGCTGCTCGCCGGCCGCCGCGTCCTTGCCTTCCTCGCTCTCCTCCTCGTCCACCAGGGTCGCGCGCTGGTGGAGGATGCGGTCCAGTTTCTCCCAGTTGAACCACAGGCCGACGATGTTCTCGTAGCGCTTGATCACCGCCTGGTGGTTGTCCACCGCGAGCAGGTCTCCGCCGCCGAAGCTGAGCACGGTCTCGAGCACGTCGCGATATTTCGTCACGAAGCGCAGGCCCGAGCGATCCGTCAGCTCCGAGCCTTCGCCGAAGTGGAACTCCGCGATTTCATTCGGGCTGAATTTCTTTCTCCGGTTGAAGACCATCTCGAAGAGCGAGCACACCCACGGGATGAGCAGCAGCCAGCAGAGCACCGTCACGGTGCCGTGGTCATACTTGGGTTCGAGCGCCGCGAAATGATGCAGGACCGGGCCGAGAATCGCGATGTCCCGCAGGTTCTCCATGTACTTCGCGAAGAGCCAGATCACCGCCACGATGAGCGATGTGAGCACCAGCTTCTTGAGGTTCATGTCGTAGAGCAGCGCGAGGATGAAGAAGAGGAGCGTGAAAATGTAAATCCACCCGCCGGCCAGCGGGCTCACATACACCGGCACGAGGAACTTCAGGGCGAAGCCCACCGCGAGGACGATCCAGAGGTAAAACGCGGGCGGCGCGGAATAGAGGACGACCTCGTCGATTTTCGTCCTGCCCCGCACGAGAAAGCCCACGAGGGTCAGCGGCGCGAAAATGACGCGACCGATCTTGGTGGCAATTTTGGTTTTTCCAGCCGGGGAGCGTTGCGCTTTATCCGGCGCAACCTGCGGAGTACGTTCTTCAGCCATGGAAATGGAGGAGTGGGGAATGAATTATCGGCAGGCGTCTGCCGATACAAGAGCAGGAACAACACCGAAGCCTCTGCCCGAAGGACTTCTCTTCACCGCCTGTCGATTCATCTTCACGTTGTTCAGCATTGGCAGGCTCACCCGGAGGGACGTGCTCCTGCGTAGGCGGACACTCGCCTTGATTTCATCACAATGCAACAAAAAACGACAAAATACACTTTTGTGATGAGTGCGGGATCGTCTCAACAGTCTCATGGAAAGAGCGCGATCATTCGGCAAAACGAGGAAACTCCGACCGCGTGCCCTGCGGAGTGAGTCGCCACGCCCTGCGCGCACGAAGCGGGACGAATGGGCAAGCCGTTCCTCACTTCATCCGCTTTCCAGACACGGGCTTGCCATCGTAGCCCGTGCCTCGAAAGCTCTTGGAATCCGCAGCGAGCCGGATGACCGCCGTTCCTTTGGTGGGATGCGTGATCGTGATCTCGCGGTTGGTGGTCACCTCCCATTTGATATTTCCGCGGGCGCCGTGGCTGCCTGTCCCGTCCTCGGCGAACTGGATGGTTCCCTGGTCGCTGGGGTCGGAGGAAACCCAGGTCCAGGTTCCGCCCACGAACGCCTTTTGCGTGCTGCGATGACCGGGTTCATCGGCGCCGATCTTAACGTCCTTGTCGGCCGCGCGAACAGCGGGTGGCATGGAACCGCAGAGCAGGAGGAAGGCGATCGAGAGCAATGTTGGGAATGCGCGTGCGGGTTTCATGGAGAGTTTTGATCGGTATCGGAAAGAAGGCCGCGTCCTATCTCATTCGTTAGAATCTCGCCGGGACTACTCCGGGATAGAATCATCGGCCAGGGGCGTCGTCGATGGGAAATGGGTCCAAAAACGCATTCCCATCGCAACCGCACGGGTGTACCCAGCTAATACGTTCCCCATTCCAAACCTATGAGACTCCGTTTATCCCTCCTCTCGACACTGGCATCGCTGGCCCTGGCGCTGCCGATTTTTTCATCTGCCGCCCACGCCGCCCAGCGGGACGATTCCGCTTCCGAAAAACTCGGCATCCGGCTGTCGCTCCAATGCTACACCTATCGCGCGATCACCTTCTTCGAGACCGTGGACAAGGCCAAGGCGCTCGGCATCAAATATCTCGAGGTGTATCCGGGCCAGAAGCTGAAACCCGACTCGACGGACAAGACGAGTTTTCCCATGAGCGACGAGATCTGTGATGAGATCCTGAAAAAACTGGCCGCCGCGGGAGGACTGAAGCTCGTGGGATACGGCGTCGCGGGCGTGCCCACCGAAGAAGCCGCCGCGCGGAAAATGTTCGAGTGGGCGAAGAAGATGGGCATCGAGGTGCTCGTCACGGAAACGACGCCGACCGCCGTGCATGACAAGCTGTGCGAGGAATTTCACATCCGCATGGCCCTGCACAATCACCCCAAAACGTGGCCGCCCGATGACGTGCTGAAGGCGTGCGAGGGGCACTCGAAATTGATCGGCTCCTGCTCAGACACCGGCCACTGGATGCGCCGGGATCTCGTTCCCGTGGAGCAGTTCAAGAAACTCGAAGGCCGGGTGGAACACTCGCACTTCAAGGATCTCGACGAATACGGCACCGGGCACGATGTGCCGTGGGGCACGGGCAAGGGAGACGTGAAAGGCATGCTCACGGAACTGAGGCGCCAGAACTACAAAGGCTGCGTCTCGATCGAATACGAAGTCGGTACCGTGCAGGATCTCGATGAGAACCTGCCCAAGTGTGTGGCCTACTTTGACAGCGTGATGAAGGAACTCGCCGGAGAGGGCAAGTAGGGGAAGCGGTCTTTGAGGACTGCACACGAACTAGCAAGGGATGCTACACTACTTTGAACTCTAGAGCCTGTTATGAACTTTGCGGCCTCACATAGGGTTACGCTGAAGGCGTTCCATAAACCAGCCCAGCGAGGAGGTGGAGGGGAATAGGAGTGTCCGGCGGGTGGGCGAGGTTGCCGAGCTTGCGAGGCTACGCCGAAGGCGTTTGATAGTTCAGCCCAGGGTTGCCGAGCTTGCGAGGCTACCCTGGGTCTTCCAGCGCGCAGCGCTCAACCCTGCAAAGGGTTGCACGCCGTGTGCGCAGGGCCGCGCCGGTGATTCTGCACGAGGACCGATGGAGCAAACGGAGGAGGCCCTCGAGAACCCGCGTGATAATCGCCTCCCAATCCCGAAGGGATTAAATCGCTCCCAGTGGTGTGGGATTGATGCCGCGCGGATCCAGTGAAACCCTTGGCAGGGTTGGGAGGCGGGTTCACCCGTGTGCCCAAGGTACTCTTTCGATTGGGACATCGGACCAACAGCAGAAACTTCCGACCAAGCCTTACGCACACGGCGTGCAACCCTTTGCAGGGTTGAGCGCTGACGCGCTTGAGACCCAGGGTAGCCTCGCAAGCTCGGCAACCCTGGGCTGAACTATCAAACGCCTTCGGCGTAGCCTCGCAAGCTCGGCAACCTTCTCGCCCACCCGCCGAACACTCCTATTCCCCTCCGCCTCCTCGTGGGCTGGATTATCAAACGCCTTCGGCGTAGCCTCTATGTGAGGCGGCAAAATTCATAACAGGCTTTAGGTCGCTTCCAGGCCGCTCAATGTTCCGCTGCTGGATCCGAAGCTGTCGGCTTCGATCCCCATCTGGTGCAGCATCGAGACATAGAGGTTGCAGAGCGGCGTGCGATTTTGCCAGTCGAAGGCGAGATGCCGGCCGTGCCGAAACCCGCCGCCGGCCAGGAGCATCGGCATGTTCCTGGTGTTGTGGCTGCTCGCGTTGCCGAGGTGGCTGCCAAAGAGCACCATCGTGCGATCGAGCAGCGTCAGAGATTCCTGTGTGCGGCCTTTCGCGCTCCGACGATTTGCTGGATCGCACTTTCAAGCTTGGGCAGGTCGATCGGCTTCGTGATGTGCTCGTCAAAGCCGGCTTCCTTGCTTGTGGCGATGTCGCTTTCCATTCCGTAACCGCTCAACGCGATGCCAGGGAGATCGAACTCCCGGTGCAGTTCGCGCATGAGGTCGTGGCCGTGACCATCCGGCAAACCAAGATCGGAGATCACGATATCGATTTTCTCACAACGCGCTATTTCGAGGGCTTTGGCCACGCCGTCGGCACATTTCACCGTGTGTCCGCGACGTGCGAGGAGGCGGGCCAGCGTTTCGCGGGTCGACTCATGGTCTTCGACGAGCAGGATGCGCGCGGGCTCCATGGCCGGCGGGTGTAAAGCCGTCTGACTGACTTCGACGGACGCGCTGGATACAGCGAGGGGCAGTTCCACGTGGAATGTCGCACCCTGGTCACGGCCAGGACTTTCCCCCCAGATGCGTCCGCCGTGCTCCCGGACGAGCACCGCTGATATCGAAAGTCCAAGTCCCAGGCCGCCAAATCGCGGCGCCGCTGCTTCGTCGCCTTGCGCGAAGGTCTCGAAGATCCGCGGCAGCTCCTCCGCGGTGATTCCAAGACCGGTGTCGGCGATGGCGAGGTTCAAAAGTCCGCCGGTGTTCCACGAGCGAATGGTGATCCGGCCGCCGGGC
>Ga0105237_10007894_pt1 | contig 11594 bp, 7 predicted proteins | sample KBSC24metaG_FD_81520 | JGI IMG/M metagenome (GOLD analysis project Ga0105237, IMG submission 81520) | Corn rhizosphere microbial communities from Kellogg Biological Station, Michigan, USA - KBS C2-4 metaG | ecosystem: Host-associated > Plants > Roots > Rhizosphere > Soil | place: Michigan, USA... | reverse complement strand
TGTTTGGAAAGCTGGGTGCCAGGCGCGACTTCATCGCGCTGGCGACGCCGCGAAGTTTTCTCGAAGCCTGGGAGCCGTGGCTCCAATCCTCGATGTCGGCAAGTCGTTACCAGTTGGGGGATCGATGGCAACAGGCGTTCCTGACCGCGCCGGTCTGGCGCTTCTGGCTTGGCGCCGACATTTGCGGGACCACGGCGGTGGGTGCGATCATGTCATCGCTCGACGGCATGGGGCGCTACTATCCCCTCACGCTGCACGCGATCGCCGATGCCGACGCTCCGATTTCGTCGCCCGATGTCGATACCCTTGATGAGTGGTTCGGCTTCGCCGAAAGCCTGCTGCTGTCGACGCTCGCGCAGGACGCCACCTTCGAGGACGTTTCGGCGGGATTGGACCACCTGGCGGCGCCGCGAACGCGATCCCGCGCCGCCGCCGACACCGGCATCGTGTCGCTCGGTAGCGACATGGCCGGAATGGTGATGGCCGGGACCGACGTGGCGACGACGATGTCTGCGCTTCGGGTCTGCAGCCCCGAGGTCTATGCTGCAGCAAGCTTCTGGTGGACGGTCGGCGGTGGTGATTTTCCGCCGCTCGCACTGAGCTGCCGCGGCTTGCCGGACCCCTATCGATATTCCACGTTGCTGACCGGAGATCTGGAGCAGGGCCCCCATGCGGGGTAGGAGACGCGGAATGCAGCCTTTGGCGTGTGCAGCGAGGTGTGCAGGTCGATGGACATAGCGCAATTGGGCTTTGACGTCGGCAGCGTGACCCACGCCGGCAAGGTGCGCGAGCGCAACGAGGACTCATGCCTGGTTCGCACCGACACCGGCTTGTGGGCGGTGGCCGACGGCATGGGCGGTCACGAGGCTGGCGATCTCGCCAGCCGGATTCTGGTGCAGTCGCTCAACGCAATCGCGCAGCCCGAAGCGGCGCTCGATCTCCTGGAACAATGCGAGACCCAGATTTTTCGCGCCAACCAGCAGATCATGGATTTGAGCCGCGCACGCAACGGCGCAACGATCGGCACGACTGTCGCGGTACTGCTGATTCGCGACCGGCATTATGCCTGCGTCTGGGCCGGCGACAGCCGGGTCTACCTGGTCAGCGGCGGTTCGATCAAACAGCTGTCACGAGACCACACGGAAGTCGAGGAACTGATCGCGGCCGGGACGCTCTCCCGCAAGGACGCCGAGAGCTGGCCCAACAATGTGATCACGCGCGCGATCGGCGCCGCCGAGGAGCTCGAGCTCGAGGTCGTGACCGGTTCGGCCGACCCGGGCGATACCTTTGTGATCTGCAGCGATGGCCTGACCAAGCATCTGGGTGACGACGAGATCCTCCAATATGCAGCCGACCGCAACGCGCGGGCCGCATGCGAGGCGATGCTCGAACTGGCGCTGCAGCGCGGCGGTCTTGACAATGTCACGGTGATCGTCGTTCGGCTGTTATCAGCGGTTCCGCGTTCGTCCGAGCCGACAAAATCGTTCGTCACGGGCGGCTCGGAGGGGGGCGGTCATGAATCCTAACGAGCCGTTCCGTCCGTCCTATCGCGGCGTGGCCCCGGGTACGCGCCTGAACGGCATCTACGAAATCGATCAGATGATCGGCGCCGGCGGCATGGGCGAGGTCTATAAATGCCACGAGATTCAGACCGGTGCGCCCGTGGCCATCAAGATGCTGCTGCCGGAGATGGCGGAAAACGAGGCCGCATTGGCGCTGTTTCGGCGGGAGGCGGCGGCGCTCCACAACTTGCCGCACGACTCCATCGTCCGCTATTTCCTGTTCACGGTCGAGCCGGTGCTGCAACGGCCGTATCTGGCGATGGAATTCGTCGATGGCCGCTCGCTATCGGATATTCTGTCGGAAGGGCCGTTGACGTTCGAGGCGCTGGTGAAGCTGATGCGGCGCATCGCCTCGGGACTTCAGGCGGCTCACGAGCGCGGAATCATCCATCGCGATGTGTCCCCGGATAACATCATCGTTCCGCTGGGCGATGTGACGCGGGCCAAGATCATCGATTTCGGCATCGCCCGTTCCACCCAGATGGGTGACAAGACCATCATCGGCTCTGGTTTCGCCGGCAAGGACAACTATGTCTCGCCGGAACAGGTCGGCCTTTACGGCAATGAGGTGACCGCGAAATCCGACATCTACAGCCTCGGCCTGTTGTTGTTCTACGCCTTGACCGGACAGAAACTGGACATGGGCGGCAGTCAGTTTCAATTGGTCGAGAAACGCCGGCGGGTGCCCGATCTCGGCGGCGTCGACATGCGAATCCGCCCATTGCTCGAGCGGATGCTGCAGCCCAACCCGGCAGACCGGCCGGCAACGATGGCGGAGATCGCGAACTGGCAGATCGGGGCGCCGCCGCTACGCGGCTTCGATCCGCTGGCGCGCGTCGAGGCTGCTTCGCCGCTTGCAGAACGGCACAAGACATCGAAGCCGCGAAGCCGCTCGCTGTGGTTGATCCTCGCTGCGTTTGTCCTGGCATTGCTGGTCGGAGAAGCGGGTTACGCCTTCTATACCTTGGTCTGGTCGGTCCCGGATGTGGCGAAGCCGCCTCCGCTGCCGGAATTCGGCCAGAAATCTCCGACGCCGTCGCCGGTGCCGAAAGCACCCACGCCTGTGCCCGTCGAGCCGCCGCCGGTGGCCAATACGCCGCCGCCCGGCGATGCGGCGGTCCGCACCGATCGCGTGCGTCGCTATATCGAGCAGTATAGTGGCGGAGACTGCTTCTTCATCCTTCCCGTCGCGGCCAGTTCGAACGCGGCGGTCATCGAGGGCTTTGGCGCTTCGACGTCGCCGTTCGATGCTCTCGACAAGGCGTTCAAGCGCGATCTGGGTTTTGAGGCCGCGATCGGCGTCAGGCTGGTCACACAGGCTCAGTGCCCCGCGATCAAATTCCTCAGCCAGATCGGCGGCAACCAGGCGCGGGCGCCGCGCATCAACCTCAATTCCGTCGAGCTCAAGAATGGCGAGACGCTGAGCGGTACCATCGAGAATTTCGCCAATCGTGTCGTCGAGTTGCTGCTGGTGTCCGACGCCGGAGAGGTGCAAAGCCTGTCCTATCTGTTGAAGCCGGGCATCGATTCCCAGTCGTTCTCCGTCAGCATGCAGCGCGGCAGCACGGGCGACGGCCCGCAACTGCTGATGGCCGTGGCGACGCCGCAGGTTCTCGACTCCTTGCGCCAGCAAAAACCCATGGCCGCCGACTCTTTCTTCCTGCTGGCGCTCAGCGAGGCGCAGCGAAAGAATGTCACGATCACCGCGGCGGCGCGCTATTTTCGACTGAAGAACTGATGCTCAAAAGCGGCCAATGACCAGGATCTTCAAATCGCCTTCGGGCTTGAAGTCCTTGGCGGTGAATTCCAGGGCGTTCGCCGCGGCGGGCTTCAGCTGGCCCGGGCAGAAACTGACCAGGCGATCGCCGGCGCCGGGATCGATGGCTAGTCTGAAGGAGCGGATGGGGCCGGCCCAATTGGCGCCGGTGCTGAGCACGTAGCTGATCCTCCGTTCCTGCATCATCGAGGCGCCAGGAGCACCGTTGCCCAAGCGCTTATCGAGGTCCGCCAGGAATGCGTCGGAGACGCAATAGTCCTTTCGATACCGTTGCACCTCGGCGGAGAGCGCCTTGTTGGAGCGCAGCGCCCTTCGCAGGATGGTGTCGGCGCTGGTGCCGACGCTCGGCCTGTACTGGTGCTCGACGATGACCTTGCGCTCGGGCGGAAAAGTCTGCTGGCGAACAGCGGAGGTTTTTGCGACCCAGGCCACGGCATATTGCTGGCGGCCTTTTTCGTCGGTTCTCACCGGCATCAACAAGCCCTGGTCCGCGAGCGTGGTGCGCGTTGCCTGGGACAGGTCGGCTATCCGTATTTCACGGCCTCCGATCGGCAGAAGCGGCAGCTTGAATTGGTTGAGCAGGGCGCTCACATCCCTGTCGCCAACCATCGCCCGCTGATCGATCTGGAACGGCGCCGGGACGCCGTCGATCTTGGTCTCGAAGTCGACGAAATTCACCGGGTCGGTCGAGGGAAGGGCGATATTGTCCGCCTCCGAAAGATCGATGTCCGGCAGCGGAAACGCGACGGTCAGCGTAACGGGCTTCGCAGACGTGTTGGCGAACTGGTAGTGCACGGTGACGCGGTCGAGCGAAATCCGCAGATCCTCGCTCTCCATCGCAACGTCGTTGCTGCGGACGAATTGCAGTCCGCCGATCGAGAGCTCCGCCGCGGAATCATTGGCGCGGGCCGCGCAGGTTGCCGCCAACATGGCGCCACCAAGAAGGGCGAGATATCCCAATTTCAGCCGGTCCATGGCCGCTCCTCTGCATCGCGATGAAACCTATGTCCTTGCCGACCTCGCGGACCGCACGGATCGCGCCGATTTGAATTCCATCGATCCGTTCAAATCGGGTCCGAGCCGCGATTTTGTGATGTATTTGGCCTTAATCAATTGATTAGCCTTGTATATAGCGAAGTATCCCGAACGATCGGCCTGTCGAAATCCTGTCCATGGACGCGCAGAAATGATTGAACGGGACTGGCCTGTTGCACGTCCAACCGGTCGAGCGACGCAAGTTGGTCGAGCGATACCGGTCGGCAGTTCAGTTGATTGGTCGAATATTGAGGCGAACATGTTTCGTCAAAAATGGCTGTTTCGGGCCATCTTGATCGGGTGGGCCGTCTCGTCTGCAGCGACCGCTGCAGCCGACGATACCGTGGTGCGGCAATTCTCCATGGGCACAACGCCCACGACCGTCGGCATTGCTCCGGCCGTGGAAGATGTGGAACTGACCGGTCCCCAGGCGCTGACGTCCGACGCGGAGGGTAATCTGTTCGTGCTCGACCAGATCAACGGGCGCATTCTCCGGTTCGATCCTAAGCAGCCTGCCAGCGATCCGAGCGTCTTCAAAATGCCGGCAGATGTGCAGGCCAACGATCTCGTCGTCCGCAAGAGCGACATCCTGGTCTGGGATGGCTCGATCCGCACGCTCAAGGCCAGCAGCGACCAATCCACCCGTGGCATCGATGACGGCGCGGTTCAGCTGGAGGAGGTCATCACCCGCGACGCCGACGATCAATTCGCGATCTCGGCTTTCGCGCAGACCGGCTCGCAACCCCCGGGGAGTGCGGCTGAGCTGCTCGATCAGGGCTCCCGCGCCGCCGTCATCAAGAAGGAGCGGCAGCCTGACCGGCAATACGTCGCGTCCCGCGGCAAGGGATCGGTCATTGCCGACATCATTCCCAACAAGGGCGACAGCAGCGTTCGTATCGAAATCCAGACCATGGAAAGCAACGAGACGATAGCTCAGCTCAGCCTGCGCGTACCGAACCGGCTGGGGGCCGTCGAGTTTCTCGAAATCGACAACAGCGATCGCTTCTATGTCCTGGGCGAGAATGTTCCAGCCTCGGGACGACAGGCCTCGACCTTCGTGGCGCGCTACGCGTCGAACGGCAAGCTCGAAGGTGTCTATGAGCTGCCGCTCGAGAATACGCCCCTGACCCGGCGCTCCGTGACGATTTCCGGTGATGGCGACGTCTACTTTCTGCGCACCAAAGCGGACGGCGTCGATGTGGTCGGCGTCGGTTTCCGGCCGCTTGCCAATCCTGCGGTGGTCGATCTTCGGTTGCCGCGGACCGCCTCCAAAACTGGGCCTGACGGAACGCATAACGGCAAGTTCGACGTTGGCGCTGCGGTGCGGCCCTCCAATCGTCAGCAGACCATCGAAACCGCGTTTGCGTTCGAGGGGCTGCAATGGCGGCTGGCGCCGGCCAATTATGGTCCCGAGCCCGATATGGCCTGCACCGGCTTCAATCGGATTCGCCGCCCCTGGTATTTGCAGGGCAAGGTCAATCAGGAAGTCCGCGGCGTGCCCTATTGTTGGGGCTGTCATGGCTCGCTCGCAAATTTCCGCCAACGCGTCGAAGCCGGGACCATGGCCGGCAATGTCTGCACGCGCAACGCGCCGCGAACCGATGTCGCGGGAGTGGACTGCTCTGCTTTCGTCAGCGCGGCGTGGGGACTGTCGGTTCACTACACGACGGCCGCCATTCCGGCGATCGCCAAACCCGTCGAGAATCCCTGGGACATGAAGCCGGGTGACGCGCTGAACAAGCCAGGGTCGCACGTCATGCTGTTCCTGCGTTTCACCCCGGACCGCAAGGCAGAAGTCATGGAGGCCTCGACCGGCGGCTGCAATGGTCGTGTCTGCCGGAATGTCTATCCGTTGGCCTCACTTCTGGAACGCGGCTATGTTCCGGTTCGGTTCCGCGCCCTTGCTGACGACGCGATGACGGTTGCCGCGAGCGCCTATCAGGAGCCGGACGCGCCGACCGGGCGTTCGAAAAAGCCGGCCAGGGGCAGGCGCTGAACCTCGTCACGGGCGCCCGCGACGAACGTTTGCTCGCCCAGATCTGATGTCCAAAGGGACTGTTGTCCAAAGAGGCCTTTGTCCAGAAGTTCGGCGTGGAGCGCGTCGGAATCCCATATCCTGCCTCTGCTTCCAGGATGACGGAGGTCCGGACGAAGCGAGTGATGCCGGAATTTGCTGAGGGAATGCGCGATGCTCGGGTCCTGGAAGATGATGTGCGCCGTTGCCTTGTTTGCGGCATCGAGCGCTTGCGCTGATGGCGCACGGGCGGCGGGCCCCTTGCGGCTCAGCAATCCCGATGGCGGCGAAGTGCGGGCGCTGGTGATCGGCATTGATGACTATCAGCGGGTCCGAAAACTGAAAGGCGCGACGGCAGACGCCCGCGACATCGATTCGACCTTGAGGACCATGGGTGTCCGGGATGTCACCGCCCTGATCAATGACCAGGCAGACCGCTCGAACGTGCTGCGCGAGATCAGCGCGCTGGTCGAGCGGACCAAGACCAACGATATCGTCTTTCTGTCGATTGCCGGACATGGTGCCCAGGAGCCCGAGCGCATCAAGGGCTCGCAGCCCGATGGCATGGAGGACGTCTTCCTGCTGCCCGGCTTCGAGGCCACGCCGACGGGTTCACAGCAACGTATCCTCGGCAGCGAGTTCAATCACTTCATCAGGCAATTCGAGCTGCGCGGAGCCAAGGTGATCTTCGTCGCGGATACGTGTCACGGCGGCGGCATGGTGCGTGACGTCGATCCACGCGCGGAAGAAATGAGCTTCCGGCAGATCCCGACCTATACCTTGCTGGTCGACGAACTGAAGCCGATTTCGAGCGCGGATGATCCACGCTCGGAGCTCGATCTCGACCGTACGACCTTTCTCGCCGCAGTCGATCGCAGCACCAAGGCGCCGGAAGTCCGTGTGCCGGGTATCGACGGCTTGCGAGGCGCGCTGAGCTACGCGGTCGCACGCGCCGTTGAAGGCAACGCCGATGCCGATCACGACGGCAAGGTGACGCTCAAGGAGCTTTTCGCCAACATCCGCCAGGTGGTGTACCAGCTATCGGATCAACGCCAGAACGTGGTCACCATGACCTCGCCGAACCGGTCGCCCGACACCGACGTCGCGTTCGGCCTCACGCGCGGCGTCACGCTGATCCAGGGGCCCATTGAAGGTCCTCAGCCGTCGGCCCCTCCGTTGGCCGCGCCGCCATCGGCGGGAGTTGCGACCGGCGCGCCGGCCTCATTGTCGGTTACGAATCCACCGCAGGCCCCGAAGCCACGGATTGTCGAGCGGGTCAATGCGCCGATCCGGCTGGCAGCGCTCGACGGCAAGACCGACTATTTTCCCAGCCTGACATCGCGCGATTCGACGTTTCAGGCGGTGCAGCCCACGGACAATCCGGACTTGATCTGGGATCCCGGGTCGCACGATGTCATCGCCTGGGGCGATGTCATCGCCTATGGTGTCGATCTCGTCGATCTTCCCACCGTCATCGACAGGACGGCTGCGATCCGTGCGCTCAAGGGCATGGCGACGCAGTCGCCCCAGGTCATGCGCATCTCGCCGGACGATCGCCTGCACCGTAATGATCAGAAGGTCGACATCGATCTGTCCGATGTGGCGGGACGCGCAGTGGTGCTGTTCAACGTCTCCGGCGACGGCACGATCCAGCTGCTTTATCCAATCGGGTCTGATTCGTCACCGGTCCGGTCGGCCAACCTGCGGCTTCCGCTGCGTGTCAGCGAGCCGTTCGGCGCCGAGCAGGTGGTCGCCGTCACATCGCAGCAGCGCAACGTCGACCTCGAAAAAGTGCTTCAGCAGCTCAATCATCGACGTGCATCCGCACAACTCATCAAGAGCCTGGAGCGATACATGCCGGCTGACGCGCGGATCGGTTCGGTCGGCTTCTTTACCGTGCGCTGACGTTTGGCCCCTGTCCCGGCTGCAATATTCGCATCACGTCTCCTCGTGAGATCCCAGCTTTTGACGTTCGTCGCGGGGACTTGCGGAAAAGCCGACGCGAATGTCGAATGCGCCAGACCAGCGAGAGACCGGTGATGCTGCCGAGCAGAATGATCCTGGGGTGGTGTCTCGGCATGGTCGCGGTGTCGACCGGAGGCGTACTGGCGAAATCATCGCGGTCGCTGCCGAACCCGCCCGTTCCGGCCACGACGAGAGGCGCGCAAGACCCGTCCGATCGAAGCGATGTCCTGGGCAATATTCCGAACACGGCGAGCGTGTCGCTGCGGATGAGTCCTGGCCAGTCCGTCAGCGTCGGCACAAAAGTTTCGTTTCGGGTCACGACGAGGAAGCCGGGTTATCTGCTATTGGTCGACATCGACGCCAACGGGACTATGTCCCAGATCTTCCCGAGTCCGGAGATGATCGTTCAATTCCAGCAAGCGGCGGCGAACTTGGTCAAGCCGGGTGAAGAGCTGCTGATCCCGAACTCGGCGGCCAAACAACGCGGCTTCGAATATGTCATAACGCCGCCGACGGGAGAGGCGACGATGGTCGCCATTCTCAGCGACCGGCGGGTTCAGATCATCGATTTGCCAGACAAGGTGGAGAAGCCACGAAGCGCAGCTGAAACCATCAGCTCTCTCACCAAATGGACCAGCGAGTTGCGGATACCGGATCCCCGAACCGGCAAACTGCAGCCGAGCAATTGGTCGTTCGATATCAAGCCATATTCGATCAGGGAGTGAGCGCCGCCGGCGCTTCTGACGCGCACTCGCGCGGTCCCGAGACAGCCATTCGCAAGCGATACCTCGGTGAATCGTGCGAGGATCCGTCGCCGCACTCCCTCGCTTGCGCGTGAATGCGAAAGACGTCGTTCAATGATCCGCAACGAGATCTGAGCGAGCCGAGTCTGCAGCAGCGATCGACTGGCGAAGCTTGGCGTCCATCCGGGACGACGAGGCCGGATCATTCGAATTGGTGCCGCGAAGACCAACCGGCAGGCACCGGGCGATTCACTTTAGTTGCAAATCTGCACGTTGCCGCCGCCGCCTTCCTTGGGGCCGCCCTGCGCGGTCAATCTGAACTCGATATGACATCCCGGCGCCACCGGTCGGCAGCCGCGATCGTCGCAGACGATCTGGCCCGATGGCCGCAGTCTGGACGTGCGGGGCTCCGGCTGCGGCCGTTCCAAGGTGGGGCGAGCAGGCCGCTCGTCCGGCTCGCGGCGCGCGCTCGGTGTTCGCGCCCGCCGCTTTTCGCATTCATTATCGTCATTGAGGAACGAGCCCTCCGCGCAGACGATCCTGCCGCATTTGTCGCCATCCGGCTTGAAGCCATGCTCGCAGGTCAGCGGGCAGACCCGTGCCGGCTTGAGCTTGATGGCATCGAGCGCATCGAGACTTGCAAGCTTGGTGTCGAATTTCGTGCCGGCGTGCTTGTTGAACAGCGTCAGCGAGCGCCGTGACGCGGCGTTCCACTCGCCGTCGGCGTTGCTCGTCAGGCAGCCGACGCGACGCAGTTCGGTCTGCACCGATTTTGCGAGCTCGGCCTGCGACGGTGCGGCGTTCAGCAATGCAGGGGGCGGCCCTTGCGTGCGCTCGATCGGCGTCGCTGTCGGTCCGGGCTCGATGGCGGATGCATCGACGGCGGCCACCCTGGCTTCCGGAGGCTTGCCGGCGGCCGACGCACCATCGGTTGCGACCTGCGTCCGTTCGGCCTCGGCGACCTTCTCCTGTGCCGCCTGCTTGGTCTTCTCGGCGGCTACGCGGACGTCCTCGGCGGCCTTTGCGTCCGCGGCTGCCTTCTCCTGGTCGATCCTTTGCGCGCCCTCGGCGGCGAGCCGTGTCCGCTCCTGTTCCGCCAGCCGGGCCTTCTCGGTCGCGGCCACGCGTGTCTCCTCCGCCGCAATCTTGGCCAGCTGGAGCTTGGCCAGACTCGCGTAATAGCCATCCGGATACTGGTTGAGGAAGGCGCTCAATGCGTCCTTGTTGCCGAGCTGCAGCGCCAACTCGTAATCCCGTCGGGTCTCCGACTGGGCGTTGGCCACTGGCGCGAGCGCAGCCGCCTTGGCTGGGACCAGCGCGACATCGGCGCCGCCGAGCGAGCCATAGACGTATGGCTCCTGCCGGTTTCCGGTGGCTTGCAGGACATCGTCGCGGATGAATCCGAATGCCCTGCGCAAATCCAGGCCCGGCGTCGCAAGATGCTTGACCAGGGCCGTTGCATAGGGACTGTTCGCACTGTTGCCATCGAGCGCGGTCAAGCCGGCCTTGGCCGCGAAGGCGACCAATGTATTGGTCGTTGTCGGCTCGATCCTGGCGAGGCCGCGGCTCACGGTCCGCGAGGCGACCGTGCGTTTCATGGTATCTGCAAATGGATTGTTGCGGCACGCATCGACGATGACGAGCCGCAGCTGCCGCGCGGGCTCGATCGCCAGCAGAACGCGGTCGAGCGAAAATGCCTCGTCATAGATGTCCGTATCGCGCTCAAGCCTGGCGTCGGTCGGTATCAGGTAGTTCGTGCCGTCGATCTCGATGCCATGACCCGCATAATAGACGACGGCCATGTCGGCGTCGCGCGCCTGGTCGGCGAATTCCCGCAGCGCGCGTCGCATGTCCGTGGCCTGAAGATCGAGCCGCGAGTCGACGACGTCGAAACCGGCGCCCTTCAGGGTTGCGGCGATGGCTGCGGCGTCGTTGGCCGGGTTCGGAAGCAGCGCGGCGTTCTGGTACTTCGAATTGCCGATCACCAGCGCCACGCGCTTTTCAGCCAACGCCGGCTGACAGGCTAACATGAGCGCAGCGACGAGAAGAAGGCCGTAGAACTTTATGTGCGCATGCAAATCCATGGCGAAACGTCCAGCAAGAGCTCCCAGTATGCACCCAGGTGTCAAAAGTGATAGCCGCATTCCACAAAGGCGTGTGTTGGTTATCATATCGGTGGACGCACAGCTGCGTACAGTCACGATGTCGAGCCTGAAGCCATACTTGATTTTGTCGCCCGACGAAGCGAGGTCGTTCAAGAAGGCGACAGGATTTCCGGGCGGCCAGAATCAGGTTCCGTGTCACCGGCCCGTCGAGGGTCCTCGTCGAACGCGAAATACCCCGATGATCGGGTTGTCATCGGAGCGGAGGCCGCCACGCGTCAATCGAAACGTGTCGGTTACCGCGGCGGGCCGGGATTTCCCGAATTGGGACGGGTGGCGCCGCCGCAGCAGCCGAGACCAGGACGGGCCTGATCAGGGTTAGCGACCTGTCGCCGA
>Ga0105237_10007892_pt1 | contig 11597 bp, 10 predicted proteins | sample KBSC24metaG_FD_81520 | JGI IMG/M metagenome (GOLD analysis project Ga0105237, IMG submission 81520) | Corn rhizosphere microbial communities from Kellogg Biological Station, Michigan, USA - KBS C2-4 metaG | ecosystem: Host-associated > Plants > Roots > Rhizosphere > Soil | place: Michigan, USA... | reverse complement strand
TCAGTGATGTCTCCACCATGGACCATCCTCCGGTAAGTTCGACGATCGGCACGAGCCTTACACTGCGCCCCTTCGCGGTTGCAGTAGTGGATATAAACTAAACCCATGAGAGAAGGAAAATTCAAGATCGGGATCTTCGGCATCGGCCTGGATACCTACTGGCCGCAGTTCGAAGGCCTGAAAGAAAGATTGGAGGGCTATCTGGAAGTAGTAGTGGAGAAGTTGAGGCCCCTGCATCCCGACATTATAAACGCAGGGCTCGTAGACAACGTAGACAAAGCATTCGAAGCAGGCAGGCTCTTCAGTACGGAGGACGTGGACATCATCTTTCTCTACGTATCGACCTATGCATTGTCCTCCACCGTGCTGCCCGTGGTGCAAAGAGCCAGGGTCCCCGTGATCATACTCAACCTCTCTCCCGAACCCGCTATCGACTATACTTCATTCAACAGCCTCAAGGATAGGATAAAGATGACGGGCGAATGGCTGGCCTACTGCTCCGCCTGCCCCGTTCCGGAGATAGCAAATGTTTTCAGCCGCACAGGCATACGGTTCAACCAGGTGACGGGCATGCTTCATGACGATCCCGCATGCTGGCAGGAGATAGAGGAATGGGTACAGGCTGCAAAGGTCGCCAATACCATGTTCTACAACCGCCTGGGCTGTATGGGGCATTACTACAGCGGCATGCTCGATATCTATACCGACCTCACAAAGATATATGCACACTTTGGAGGTCACATCGAGCTGCTGGAAGTAGAAGAGCTGGCCGCCTTACGCCGGCAGGTCACCCCTGATGAAATAAAGCAGAAACTACAGCTTTTTCACCAGGTCTTCGATATCCAGCCCGGTTGTCCCACGGAAGATCTGGAACAGGCCGCCATCACTTCCCAGGCGCTGGACCGTCTCGTACAGACCCACAAGCTGGGCGCCATGGCATATTATTACAAAGGCACAGGCAATAAGGAAAATGAAGATGCCATCAGCTCCATCATCCTGGGCAATTCACTGCTGACGGCAGGCGGCGTCCCCGTGGCAGGCGAGTATGAGATCAAAAATGCCATAGCCATGAAGATCATGGATACATTCGGCGCCGGTGGTTCCTTCACGGAATATTATGCCATCGATTACAAAGATGATGTGGTGCTGATGGGACACGATGGCCCCGGCCATATTGTGATAGCAGAGGGGAAAATAAAAGTACGCCCGCTCAAGGTCTACCATGGCAAAGTGGGCAAAGGCGTGTCGATAGAGATGATGGTAAAGAATGGTCCTGTCACCCTGCTCAGCGTTGTGGAAGGGGAAAGAGGAGGGATGATACTGCAGGTGGCGGAGGGAGAGTCCGTTCCCGGCCCCATCCTGGAGATCGGTAATACCAATAGCCGCTATAAATTCCCCATTGGCGCACGACGCTTCGTCAACGACTGGAACAGCCACGGCCCCGCCCACCATTGCGCTATAGGCATGGGACATATCAGTACTAAGATCGAAAAGCTGGGTTCTCTGCTGGGCATGGAAGTTGTGAGGGTATGCTAACGCTACTTTGTCTCATTGAAATAGAGTTAATTAGGCGTATATTTGCCTCATGCAAATGAAAGCGAAGACCTCCCGCGAATCGCTCATCGTTATGACTGAGCTCGTCCTGCCCAACGATACCAATGTGTACGGCAACCTGATGGGAGGCCGTCTTATGTACTGGATGGATATCGCCGCCGCATTGTCAGCAGGCAAGCATTGTAACGCTCCCGTAGTCACCGCCTCCGTAGATAATATCTCCTTCGAAAATCCTATCAAGCTGGGGAACGTAGTGCATATCGAGGCCAAAGTGACCAGGGCCTTCAATAGCTCGATGGAAGTGCATATGAAGGTATGGGGAGAGGACCATCTGCAGCAGTATAAATACAAGAGCAACGAGGCCTACTATACTTTTGTCGCGCTGGATCCCAACAGGAGACCACGCCCCGTCCCCGAGCTCATTGCCGAGACGGAAGAAGAGAAGAAATTGTACGAAGGTGCACTCCGCAGACGGCAGCTGCGCCTGATCCTGGGCGGTAAGCTGAAACCCGAAGATGCAGGTGAGCTGAAGGCTTTCTTCCTGAAGAACTAATACGCTGATGCATTCGGTACTTCCTCGGCCTTGGCAAAGGCTTTTGTATACTCGGCCTTCCTACCCAGCCCGACCAACGCCCACCCATTCCCCGGGTTATGCACCAGGTCCTCCCGGTAAACCTTTTCCGCCTCAGTTGGCCGATGCAGCTTTAACAGACAGTCCCCCAGATAATGCCGGACAGGAATAGGCCAGTCCTTGGGCTCCCGGTAGATCATCCCATCCTCCACCGCCACGCCTTTTTCCAGCCATCGGATGGCCCCCTTATAGTCCTTTTTGGCAAAGCATATCTCTCCCGCCAGTATCGCTTCCGCAATTTTCGCCCCGTCTATCGGTGCATTGAAAGGCATGATCCTTACCGTAAGACTGCTGTCCTTTAACCATACCCGAAGCCTTGCCAGGTGACGTTCAGCAGAATCCATCTTATGCAGTCGCAGACAGGCCATTCCCTTCCCAAATTCATACAGCAAAGAAGCATAATGCTGACTGCTGTCCGGCGCCGGCTCATCCATAGCCACCTTCCACTTGCCGCTTCGTACATAGACCAGCATGGGCATCATATACAGGTATTGAAAAAAGGGATTGGCGAGACGCGATGTATAGGACCTGAGAATTATCTTCCGAAGATGGAAGGAAGTCTGTATGGCTTTACCATACATATTCGCATTGAGGGCGCAGTAGGTCTCCACCCCATCAAAATGGGTCTGGGCAAAGAGACCCAGGTTCAGGTTCCGGGCCGTGGTGTCATATTGCACCGCCAGTTGAGAGGCCTTGTCATTGACGTCGATCCCTTTTGCATACAGACCGTTCCGCTGATACATGTGACTCGACATATGCACCATATGTGGGACCCCTGGCATAACTGTCTGTAAGGAATCCGCCGCCGCCAGGGCCTTTTCCGGATGCCGCGAAGCCTCCACCAGGTGTATCTTGTAATGAAGGGCCGCAGGATGGGAAGGTTGAACTTTTAGTATGTCATCACAGGCATCCACCAGCTCCGGCGTCCACGACTTCGGCTGGCCATCATTCGTCCAAAAATCCCAGCTATGCTCTAACATGACCGCATCCACATACAGGGCCTTGATATCGATATCGTCAGGATATTCTGCCATCAGCTGCAGCAATCCCTCCGCATAATCCCTGTTCAGTTCTTTACGCCCGCTGTCCGATACGTCGGCAGAGTACCGTCTTCCCATCACGCTTACCAGCGCCTTTTCTTTCGATGGGGCGTTCGCCGCGGTACGGTTCATCTGCTCCAATACAGGCAACACACCCGCCGGCATTTTATAGGTATAGCTATTGTAATAGGGCCCCATGGACAATGCCTGCCCCCAGTAAGCCATCGTACATTCCGGGTCAAAACGTGCCGCTTCCTTAAAAGAAGCCAGCGCCTCTGTAAGATGATAGCTGTAATAAAGGTTCAAACCCTGGTTGAAATATAGTTGGGCGCTGTCGTTATTGGTATGCACCTTATAGCTGTAATGTCCCCATCCGGTGAAGAGAGGCGCGAATTTGCCCTGCTCGTCCGGCCGGACAATGCCATAGGCAGGCGGAGCGCATCCAATGGCCTCCTGGTCCGCGCGATCTGCAATAGCAATAGGCTGACTGCTCCTGCGCAAGGCGAGCAGCACCAGTACAGATAGAGAAAGCAGTGTAATGGGAAGGAGTTTTCTCATAAGCCAGTTTTTATCAGTAAGCTAATTCAACGCACCGGTTTATGCCGCCGGTTCATTCTTCCAGTGGTGGGCTCCTTTCAGCATAAATTCCTTGCTTTGTTCGATAGCATCCATGACAGAGGCAAGCACCTCTTCCACAGGAGCGTCATAATTAATATCCAGGGGCGGCTTGAAAGTGACGGACAGCAGCACCCCCTTCTTTTTAAATTTCAACCCCGTTTTATTGAAAGCGCGCCAGAATCCGCTGATCACCACCGGCACGACAATAGGCTTGTTCTGTTTGATGATATGCGCCGTCCCTTTTCTGCCCGGAGCAAAAGCTTTAGTAGTCCCCTGGGGGAAGGTGATTACCCAGCTATCCTCCAATGCACGGGTGATCTTTCGGGTGTCGGATGGATCGAGCCCTCTCCTTGCTTCCGTGCTTTGCTTATTCCAGGTCCGTTTCACGGTGAGAGCCCCCGCCAGCGTGAACAAACGGCTCACCCAGCTGCCCCGCATCGTTTCTTCCGCTGCGACATAGTATACATTGGTAAAAGGATTCAATAGATAATAAGGAATACCCAATTTGTCTTTCTTTCTCCATTTCACCGCGCAGAAGATGTGAAGGAAGGTGATGACATCGGCAAAATAGGTCTGGTGATTGCTTACAAAAAGGACATTCTTTTTCGGCAGACTACGTAGATATTCCGTACCGCTTATTTTAAGGCGATTCACGATCGTCAGACCCGGGTAAGACACAAGGCCTACAACAGCATAGACCAGCTTACGGACCAAACGGATTTTCTTTAATCGGTCGCTTAAAGTACTCATACCAGGTTTAGATGGGAGGAACCGGAATCTTACTCAATGTACGTAATTGTTACCAAACAAGTGCCTGTATCCTGTTAACTTTGCCATCCTATGGAATTGAATACCGTTATTTTCGACATGGATGGACTGCTGATTGATTCCGAACCTTATTGGCAACAGGCTGGCATGGAGACATTAAAACAATTTAATGTCACCCTGGCTCCCGCCCAGTATCACCACACCACGGGTCTGCGTACGCCCGAATGGCTGGATTATTGGTTTGGTTACTACAATATCCCCAAGAACAATATGCAGGAAGCCGTGGATGCCCTCCACGCCAATGTATTCGAAAAGATAAGGGCAAAGGCAGAACCCCTGCCCGGCATCGACTATATCTTCCCCTATTTTAAGGAGAAAGGATTCCGTATCGGACTGGCAACATCCTCTCCCCTGTCCCTGGTAGATATAGTGGTGGACAAGCTGAATATCGGCCACTACCTGGATGCAACCGCTTCCGCCGAACACCTTCCCTTTGGCAAGCCCCATCCACAGGTCTATATGGATTGTGCCGCAGCCCTGAGTGTGTCGCCCCTGCAGTGCCTGTGCTTCGAGGATTCTTTTAATGGATTGATCGCCGCCAAGGCCGCACGTATGCGCTGTGTCGTCATACCCATTGCCGATCAGTATGATCTTCCCAAATGGGGCGCTGCCGACATCAAATTGCATTCCCTCGCCGACTTCACCCTGTAATAAAAAAACCCCGGCATCAGCCGGGGTTTTTAATTTTATGCTTAAAGAAAGCTTAGTGCGCAGCTTGATCGCCACCGCCTTGTCCTTTCTCTTCCTGCTTTAGCTTTTCCTTGATAGATGCTAAAGCGCCCAGGTCTCCAAGGGTCGGCTTTTCAACCTTGTTCTGGAGGGTCTTGACAGCTTTACGCGTCTTGTCAGCTTCAGCACGGGCTTCCTTCTTAAGGGCTTCCTTCTCTTCCATCTTGCCTTGTTCCCACAGACGGGTATGCGACAATACGATACGTTTTTCATTGCGATCGAACTCGATCACCATGAACTGTGCCGTTTCATCAGCTACGATCTGCTTGCCATCTTCCTTGTTCAGGTGACGGTTGGGAGCAAAACCTTCCAGGCCATAAGGCAGCTGTACGATAGCGCCCTTGTCGTCCTTGCGGATAACAGTGCCCTCATGGACAGAACCTACTGAGAAGGTTTCTTCCAGGGCATTCCAGGGATCTTCTTCCAGCTGTTTGTGTCCTAATTGCAGCTTACGGTTGTCCTTGTCGATACCCAGGATCATCACGTCGATGTGCTGACCTACCTTGGTGTATTCAGAAGGATGATTGAAACGTTTCAGCCAGCTCAGGTCGCTGATATGGATCATACCGCCGATGCCGGGAGCCAGCTCCACAAACACACCGTAGGGAGTGATGTTCTTCACCAGACCCGTATGACGGCTTCCTTGCGGGAATTTCTGCTCGATAGTATTCCAGGGATCTTCGCTCAGCTGCTTGATGGAAAGGCTCATCTTACGTGCCTCCTTATCCAGGGTAACAACCTTAGCCTGGTGCTCGTCACCCAGCTTGAAGAATTCCTTGGCATTGATCGGAGTATTGGCCCAGGTGATCTCGCTCACGTGAACAAGACCTTCTACGCCTGGCATGATCTCCAGGAATGCGCCGTAATCTTCGATGTTTACGACCTTACCCTTCACGATCTCACCTTCCTTGATCGTCTCAGGCAACACATCCCACGGATGCGGGGTCAGCTGTTTCAGACCCAGGCTGATGCGCTTCTTGCCATCGTCGAAATCCAGGACCACCACCTGCAGCTTCTGATCCAGCTTCAGCACTTCGCTCGGATGGCTGATACGGCCCCAGCTGATATCCGTGATATACAGCAGACCATCCAATCCGCCAAGATCCATGAATGCGCCAAAGTCGGTGATATTCTTGATCGTACCTTCCAGCACCTGTCCTTTCTCCAGCTTGCTGATGATCTCTGCACGTTGTGCTTCGATATCGCTTTCGATAAGGGCCTTGTGAGAAACTACTGCATTCTTGATCGCTTCGTTGATCTTCACAACCTTGAATTCCATCGTCTTTCCGACAAACTGATCGTAGTCGGTAACAGGCTTGACGTCGATCTGGCTTCCGGGCAGGAACGTCTCCATGCCGAATACATCCACGATCAAACCACCCTTCGTCTTACTGGTAACAGTACCCGTAACGACTTCGCCGGTCTTGTGAACTTCCACGATCCTTTCCCATGCACGTGTGATACGAGCTTGTTTGCGGCTCAGATGCAGGTGACCTTCACGGTCTTCTTTTTCTACTACCATCACTTCCACTTCATCACCCGTCCTTAAGTTGGGCGTATCGCGGAATTCGTTCAGAGAGACGAGGCCGTCGCTCTTGAATCCGATGTTTACTACCACGTCGGTCTTGGTCATGCCCACTACAAGGCCTTTAACCAGCTCGCCATCCGTGATAGCTACGAATGTGTTGTCATACACTTTGTCGTACTTCTCTTTTTCCTCCTTGGTGTACGCAGCAACATTTCTCTTGTCAATGCTCCAGTCGAAATCATCGTGCGCAGTTTGCACGAAAACAGGCGCTTTTGTTGTCGCTGTAGCCTCGGCAGCAGCAGTAGCCACTTCCGATTCCTGTCCTTCAGCGTTTGGGTTAACAATATTGTTTTCAGACATAATATAAAATCCCGATTATTTTGTTCGGGCCTGCAAAGATACGAAAAAAATCTCAAAAATACCCCCTAAAACCACTCTGTAAACCAGCAGCTTACGTACCCTGACCTTCACTTCCGGCTACATGGTCCCGATCTCTTTCTGAAATGTCCACAAATGCCCGAATGGGTCCAGTACCGTTCCCTGCCGCAACCCGTAAAAATGATCCTGCATCGGGTGCAACAATTTCGCCCCCGCCGCCACTGCCCTATCCACCACTGCATCCGGGTCCGGCACAAAGACCACCAGTTCCACCGTTGTCCCCTTCACTTGTTCCGGGCTCACCCCCTGGCTGTCTGGCATCTGCTCATGTACATAGAACCCGGCGTCTCCCAGCATCAATTCCACAATATGGATGCTGCCGTCATCATTGGAAAATCGCCTTACCTCCTCCACTCCAAAAGCTTTCCTATAAAAATCCAGCGCTGGCGCCACCACCTTCACTTTCAGCTCCGGTGCAAATTTTGTCTCCATATATGCAAGGTTTAAAGTAGTTGCAGAGTCTTCGCCACGATCCAACCGCTCGTCCACGCATGCTGAAAGTTAAACCCTCCGGTCACCCCATCCACATCCAGTATCTCTCCCGCAAAGAATATCCCCGGGATCTTTTTGCTTTGCATCGTAGCCGGATCCACCTCTGTCAGCTTCACTCCTCCAGCCGTCACAAACTCCTCTTTAAAGGTAGTCTTTCCCGCTACAGCAAACTCGCCCGCAGCAAGGAATCTCACCAGCTTATTTGTCTCCTTCGCCGGCAGATCCGCCCATCTTAGATCGCTGCGTATGCCGCAAGCCTCCAACGCATACTCCCAAAGCCTCGCAGGTAGGGTGAATGGATTCTTACCTCCTACTTTCCCACCTGCCCATTCATAACGCACCTGCTGCAGCCGCTCCCGCATAGCATCCTCCGTCATCTCTCCCGTCCAGTTCACCAGGGCGGTAAATTGGTATCCAGCTGCGGCCAGTTCCCGTGCACCCCAGGCAGACAGTCTCAACACAGCCGGCCCGCTCATCCCCCAATGCGTGATCAGCAAAGCCCCCTTTTCCTGCAGCTTCGATCCCGTCACCCGCACACGGGCATCAGGCACCGACACCCCCATCAGTTTGGTGATACCATTATCCGGCATGTTAAAAGTAAAAAGAGAAGGAACAGGCTCCTCGATAGTATGCCCCAGATCACGTATCCATCCGAACATAGATGACTTGGGATATCCACCACAGGCTATGCAGACGGCATCGGCCTCCAACACCTGCCCACTGGAAAGACGCACCTTGAAAAAGACCTGGTCAGCCACAGCCTCCACATCCTCGCCAGGACCAGCAACAGCCTCAATCTTCACCACCTCCGCATGCATCCGTATATCCACTCCATGCGCCGACGCCTCCTTCATGAGACAGTCGATAACAGTCTGTGAAGAATTGCTCACGGGGAACATCCGCCCATCTTCCTCGGTCTTCAGCTCAACACCCCTCTCCTTAAACCACTGTATCGTATCCGTAGTAAAGAATTGATGAAAGGCCTTCCGCACAAAATGTCCCCCACGTGGGTACCGCTTTATCATCTCTCCAATATCATAACAGGCATGCGTAACATTACAGCGGCCGCCGCCACTGACCTTTACCTTGCTCAGAAGTTTGCCCGTCTTCTCCAGCAAAATGACACGGATCCCCAGCCTGGCTGCGTTCACCGCACAAAAAAATCCGGCAGCCCCGCCCCCTATGACGACTAGTTGTTTGCCCTTCATTTGCATGCGGTAAAGATAAAGACCTATATAGTTTGAAGAATGTGGACCTATTGCGGATGCGCCATCTCAGGTCGTTTCGATTCGGTAAACAGATAAGGATTGCTCATCTCGGCAGCCTCGATGATACTATAGTCCGAAAGAATATCCGGCTTACCCTTCTGTATCGCTACATCATGCTCAAAATGTACGGAAGGTTTATGATCTGCCGTGCGTACAGTCCAGCCATCCCGCTCGGTATAGACCTCCTTTTTTCCAAGATTGATCATCGGTTCGATAGCCAGCACCAGCCCTTCTCTTAACTTACCGCCCGAACCCCTCCGACCGTAATTGGGTACCTGCGGCTCCTCGTGCAGATGCTTGCCCAAACCATGCCCTACCAGCTCCCGCACCACACCATAACCGTATTTTCTTTCAGTGTGCTCCTGGATAGCATAGGAGATATCTCCTACCCTGCCGCCTGCGACAGCTTTCTCGATGCCTTTATAAAGGGACTCCTTTGTCACCCGGATCAATTGCATGACCTCGGCGCCGGGATTGCCTATGGCAAATGTATACGCATGATCCCCATGCCACCCATTCTTGATCACCCCGATGTCCACGGAAATAATATCGCCCTCCTGCAATGGCTTTTCATTGGGGAACCCATGCACCACTACATCATTGACGGAGATACAGGAATTATATGGATATCCCCTGTAATTGAGGAAAGACGGAATACCCCCATTGTCCCGGATATATTCCGCTATCAGCTTGTCCAGCTGCAGGGTCGCAATGCCTGGTTTCAATACCTTGGCCACTTCTGTCAACGTCCTGCTGACCAGCAGAGCGCTCTCTCGCATCGATGCTATTTCCGAAGATGTTTTATAATGGATCATCCTAAAAAATTGAACCTGCCCCGGAGCTTCCGGGACAGGTCTAACTACAAAGTTTATTCCGGTCTATATTACTGCGCTCGAAACAGACGATTGACGTCCCTGTATCCTTCCGCTCTTCATCAGACCATCGTACTGACGCATGAGCAGCTGCGTTTCTATCTGCTGCAGAGAGTCGAGTATAACACCGACCATGATCAGCAGGGAAGTACCGCCAAAGAAGGAGGCAAAGCCCTGTGTAATACCCAGACGCTGAGCAAATCCAGGCAGGATACCTACTACCGCCAAAAGACATGCTCCGGGAAGGGTGATCTTGTCCATAACAGCTCCAATATAGTCCGCCGTAGGCTGTCCAGGTTTAACACCCGGGATAAAGCCATTGTTGCGTTTCAGGTCGTCGGCTATTTGTTTGGGGTTAAAGATAAGCGCGGTATACAGGAAGGTGAAACCGATCACGATTACTGCATAGACGACCATATGAATGACATCCTTGGGGTCGGAGAAGGTCTTGGCGATCCCGCTGGTGGCTGTGAAATTTGCGAATATAGTGGGAAGGAACATGATGGCTTGCGCGAAGATGATAGGCATAACACCTGCGCTGTTCACCTTCAGGGGAAGGAACTGACGGGCGCCGCCGAACTGGCGGTTACCTACTATCTGCTTCGCATAGTTCACAGGTACCTTGCGTACACCCTGGATAAGAACGATCAATCCCATGATGATAGCAATCAGCACGGCGACCTCGATAACAAAGATCAGGATACCGCCCGCGCCAATAGTCACCTTGGCTTTCCATTCGTCACGAACACTGTGAGGCAAGCGGGCCAGGATACCTACCATAATGATAAGGGAAGTACCATTACCCAGACCCTTATCGGTGATCTTTTCACCCAGCCACATGACGAACAGCGTACCGGCCGTAAGCACAATGGGAGTGGTCAGCCAGAAATAAGCGCTGAAACTATCGAAGATGGCATCTTTCGCCAGGCTCTTCAGATAAGTAACATACGCATATGCCTGCACAAAAGTGACGATCACAGTAAGATAACGTGTCCATTGATTGATCTTCTTCTGCCCGCTGGCGCCTTCCTTCTGTACCTTCTGCATTTGCGGAATAAGGATGGTCATCAGCTGCATAAAGATGGAGGCGGAAATATAAGGCATGATACCCAGCGCCAGGATAGACGCCTGAGAGAACGCACCTCCCGAGAAGGCGTCGATAAGCCCCAGGGCGCCGCTCTTTGCGCCACTCAGCGCGCTGAGACTCTTAGGATCGATACCAGGCAGCGTGATATAGGTCCCAAAGCGATATACGAATATCAGGGATACAGTAACAATGATCTTACTCTTCAGATCCTCGATACTCCAGATATTTTTGAGCGTTTGAATAAGTTTCTTCACGGAACAATCTAATTTTTGGGTTTTCTGAGCAATACAAAAAAGACGCATTATTCATGCGTCTATGCAAGTTACATAAAATTGTGCAGGAAATGCCCGTCGGCAAAAATCTAGCATTTCCTGCAAAGAGCTTATGTTGTAGACCTTCGTCGGACCTGCTTCGACACGGTCCTTCTCGGTCGGAACCTGCGGTTCTGGACGCGCCGCCTTGGCGGCTTCTGTTACTTCAGAATTTCTATCGTCCCGCCGACTCCTTCGATG
>Ga0105237_10007887_pt1 | contig 11604 bp, 11 predicted proteins | sample KBSC24metaG_FD_81520 | JGI IMG/M metagenome (GOLD analysis project Ga0105237, IMG submission 81520) | Corn rhizosphere microbial communities from Kellogg Biological Station, Michigan, USA - KBS C2-4 metaG | ecosystem: Host-associated > Plants > Roots > Rhizosphere > Soil | place: Michigan, USA... | reverse complement strand
CGTGGTATTTGCAGGTGAACTGGCGACAGACGCCGCTGGTCTCCTCGAGGGGCATGTCGTTCCACACCAGCTTGTTGCCCCGGTGCCTGCAGATGTTGTGGTAGGCCTTGATCTCACCGGACCCGGTGCGCACCAAGATGATTGACGTGTTGACGACCTTCATTTCCTTGGTGAAGTAACTGCCCTTGCGCGGAAGTTGTTCAACGCGACCGACATTCAGCCACGCTCGTTTAAACACCGCTTTGCGCTCGATCTCGAACTGCTCGGGGCTGATCGAGTCCTCGTACGAGACCGGATCGGTTCCCAAGCTCGGATAGTGTTCGGTCCAACTGCCCTCGGGCGGCTTGGGGAACCGGGCCATGGCGCACTCCTCCTCGATGTCACTACACAGCCGACGGTATCTGCCCGATGCCTCAATGACAAGTAGTTGATACTCGTGTCGCCAGACGGCGCGTCAGGGGAACTTGATCGCCGAGACGTACATGTCGACGACCGGCCGGAACAGATCGACCCCGTCGAGCTCATTGCTCAACACAATGGCGTCACTGGTGGACAGGAGGATCTGAGCGAACGTCGACGCGGGAATCAGCAGCGTCCCGCCCAGGCGGTCGACGCCCTCGACGATGAAGCCCGCCAGCGCCTCGACGACCTCGGATCGCCTGGCCGCCACCCGTTCTCGCACTTCGGGGTTGCGCAGCAGATAGAGCGTGAACTCGTGCCCCAGAGCGGCATGCTCGGCCCCGCGGCCACGGCTCAGTTCGAGCCAGCGCTCGGCGATCTCGTCGCGCTCGTGCGCACCGACGTGCTCCGACCGCGACATCACTTCGGCGAATTTGTCGAAGTACTGGCGCCAGTAGCGGTCATTGACCGCCAGGAACAGGTCTTCCTTGGTGGCGAAGTGCTTGTAGATGGCGCCTTTGGTGTAGCCGGCGGCGGACGCGATCTCGTCGAGAGTCGCTGGCGTGAAGCCCTTTTCGGCGAATACGTCCTCGGCGGCGTCCAGCAGCAGCGTACGCGTGTGTTCCAGTCTTCGCTCCCGCGTCCAACGCTCCACCATGAAAAAATTCTGCCACAGATTCCGAGATTCCTATTGGAAACTGAGATACCCATGGGTATCTTCAGGTGAACACGGACTCGAGGAGGCCTCGTGAGTGAAATCCTGAGCAAGAAATCCACCGTCACCGAATCGCTGGGCGGATCCGCGAATCTCGGTGGCAGCCAAGCTCCGTCGACCCCAGTCAAGGTCTGGGCGTTCTCCGGCGGCGCACTGCTGCTCTTCCAGATTTACGTCTGGACCCGTTGGGTCACCGGACCGTATTTCGTGCGGGTACCGGCCGGTCCGACGGACCCGCCCACATACATGAAGGTCATGCTGTTGGTGAACTGTGCCTTCATGGTGGTCGGCTTCCCCGCCGCCGTGTGGTGGTTCCTCATCAGGCCGTGGCTGCGCGAACGGCGCGTCACCCTCGACGGCATGCTCTTCGTGTCGTGCGCGCTGTTCTTCTTCCAGGACCCGCTGCTCAATTACTCCAACACGTGGTGCACGTACAACATGTGGCTCTGGAACCGGGGCTCCTGGACGTCGAATATCCCCAGCTGGATATCCCCGGAATCACCGGGCCATCAAGTGGGAGAACCACTTCCGATCAACATGCCTGGCTACGGCTTGGTGCTGGTGACGTTGATGGTCGGCTGCTTTGCGATGAAGAAGATCAAACAGCGCTGGCCTGACATCAGCAATTTCCGATTGGTCCTGGCGACATACGTTTTCTGCTTCTTCTTCGATTTCGTCATGGAGGGGCTGATCCTGTTGCCGATCGGGCTCTTCGTGTATCCCGGCGCAATTCAGGCCGTGTCCTTCAACGCGGGCACGTACTACCAATGGCCGGTCTACGAAGGGCTCATGTGGGGCGCCGTCATGACCGCACTGTGTTGTCTGCGGTTCTTCACTGATGACCGCGGCCGCACGGTCGTCGAGCGTGGCCTTGACCACGTCCGCGGCGGCGTCTTCCGTCAGCAGCTGGTCCGCTTCCTCGCGATCTTCGCCGCCTGTAGCGGCGCATTCTTCTTCTTCTACAACGTCCCCGCGCAGTGGTTCGGCCTGCATGCCGATCCGTGGCCCGAAGATGTCCAGAAACGCTCGTACTTCAGCCAGAGCGTCTGTGACGAGAACACGCCGTGCCCGAACCCGGTACTGCCCATCCCGACCAAGCGCTCCGGCTACATCGATGTCGACGGCAAGCTCGTCCTGCCACCGGGCAAAGAGATGCCCAAAGACGCTCCCGTACAGATCGGGAAGTGATACCGCATGAGTGATCTGTCGCAGAAGAAGGCCGTCGTCACCGAATCGCTCAGCGGTGCTGCGCTCGGTACCCCGTCAAAGATCACGCCCGTGCGCATCTGGGCCGCGGTTGGCGGCGCGATCCTGGCGTTCCAGCTCTACGTCTGGACCCGCTGGGTGACCGGACCGAACTTCGAACGAGTCCCAGCCGGACCGAGCGACCCCCCGATGTACATGAAGGCCATCCTGTTCACCTGGACCGGCGTCATCATCATCGGGCTGCCGGTTGCGGTGTGGTGGTTCATCATCCGGCCCTGGCGGCGCGAGCGGCGCATCACGCTCGACGGCATGCTGTTGATCGCCTGCGGCCTGCTGTTCTTCCAGGACCCGTTGCTGAACTACGTCAACACGTGGAGCACCTACAACACCTGGATGTGGAACCGAGGCTCGTGGGTGCAGGACATCCCTGGCTGGATGTCGTTCGGCGAACCCGGCCGCATGATGGCCGAACCGTTCCTGATGAACGCCCCGGGCTACTGCTTCGTCCTGCTGTGCACCATGCTCGGCTGCTGGGTGATGCGCAAAGCAAAGGCGAAGTGGCCGGGCATCAATACGCTCGGACTCATCGCCGTCGTCATCGTCTGGACGTTCTTCTTCGATTTCGTCATCGAGGGTCTGTTCCTCATGCCGATGGGGCTGTTCACCTACCCTGGCGCCATCCGGGCCCTGTCGGTCAATCCCGGCACCTACTACCAGTGGCCGATCTACGAGGGGCTCATGTGGGGCGGCGTGCAGGCGGGTCTGTGTTGCCTGCGCTTTTTCACCGACGACCGCGGCCGCACCTTCGTCGAACGCGGGCTGGACACCGTGCGCGGCGGCTTTGTGACGCAACAGATCACGCGTTTCCTGGCAATCTTCGCGGCCTGCAGCGCCTTCTTCTTCGTGCTGTACAACCTGCCCGCACAGTGGTTCGCCATGCACCAGGACCCCTGGCCGGACGACCTGTTGAAGCGCTCGTACTTCCTGATGGGCATCTGCGGTGACGGCTCGGACCGGGCCTGCCCCGATCCATCGATCCCGATTCCGCTGCCGAATTCGAGCTACGTCAACGTCCACGGCCAACTCGTGACGCCCGATGGCGTCACCATTCCGAAACTCGTACCCGTCGAGAAGGGCAAATAACTTGTTGAACCACACTTCTGCGGCTGTCAGACCCGTGGCGAACACTCCGTTCTACCGCGCCATCGGCGACGAGGTTGAGGTCTTCCACGCAGCCGCCCGCCGCGGTCTGCCGGTGCTGCTGAAAGGCCCGACGGGATGCGGGAAGACGCGCTTCGTCGAGGCGATGGCGCACGAACTCGGACGGGATCTGATCACCGTCGCCGGCCACGAGGACATGACGTCTGCCGACCTCGTCGGCCGATTCCTGCTCAAGGGCGGCGAAACCGTCTGGGTGGACGGACCTTTGACGCGGGCCGTTCGCGAAGGCGCCATCTGCTATCTCGACGAGATCGTGGAGGCACGTCAGGACACCACCGTCGTCATCCATCCGCTGGCCGACCACCGCCGCGAGCTGCCGGTCGACCGGCTCGGCGTCACGTTGCCCGCGGCACCGGGCTTTCAGCTCGTGATCTCGTACAACCCCGGCTATCAGAGCGTCCTGAAGAACATCAAGGAATCCACCCGGCAACGTTTCGTCGCCATCGAGCTCGACTTCCCGCCGGCCGCCGCGGAGACGGAAATCGTGATGCACGAGGCGGGCATCGATGCCGAAACCGCGCACAGCTTGGTCAAATTCGGCAGCGCCATCCGCAACCTGGACGGCTCACCGCTTCGTGAAGTGGCGTCCACCCGCATGTTGATCCTGGCCGGCGAACTCGTCGCGGAAGGGCTCAGTATGCGCAGCGCCGTGCAGTCGGCCGTCGTCAAGGTGCTCTCCGACGACCACGACATCGTTCGCGCCCTCGGCGAGCTCGCGGACGCCGTCCTCCCCCGGTCGTGACCGATTCCGCAGGCCCCGAGCAGTTTCGGCTCCTCGCCACTCATGTCGCGGGCCGACCGGTCGACATCGCCGCGGCGCGGGAGGGTGACGCCGCGTATACCGACGGCCAGGTCGTCTACGTCTCCGCGGCGCCGCCCGCATACCAGCGCAGCGAGGTGCTGGTGCAGAGCGCGCTCCTCGGCGCGGGCAGCCTCGATGCGCACCTGCTGAAGGCCGTCCGCGGCCGCCCCGCGATCGCGCGCCGCTACCTGGCACTGGAAGGTCGCCGGGTCCTCGCCGAACTCGCCCGCGAACTTCCGCTCGCCGCGGAACTCGATGTCGGAGAGCCGAGTACCGCAGATGCCGATGAGTCACTGCGAATCGCGAAGGGCCGCAAGGCCGTCGATGAAGCTCCGGATTGGTTCGGTGTCATCAAGCCTTCTCGACTGCTGGCCTCACCGGCGGGTCCGGGCGCGCGCCCGACAGACAAGGACCTCCAGTTGAAGTTCGAGATTCCGGACCTTCAAGGGGAACTGGACGAGGATCAATCGGACGAGGACGCGGCAGACTCGGCGGACAGCAAGATCCTAAAGTTGTTCGAAGCGCCGGTGGTCGGCTCCCGGACGATCTCCGAGTTCCTGTCCAAGTTGTTCGGCAGTTCGAAGTCGAAGGGCGACGACGCTGCCGGCGCCGAGATGCAGATCGGCAGTGTGCGGCGCGTCGGTGCGGCCGGCCCGAACGCGCGCCCGCTGCCCACGCAGATCCGGTTCACCGACGACGGCCGGCCCGGTGCCACACTGGGAGTCGGCGGTGCCCTGCACCCCGAGTGGGACGTTTTCCACAATCGGTACAAAGAGGACTGGTGCCGGGTCATCGACTTTCCGTTGACCGCCGCCGCCGACGTGTCCGCGGCCGGGGTACCGCACGACGACGTCCTGCGGCGACGCCTGTCGCGAATCGGACTCGGACCCAAGATTCTTCGCGGCCGGGCCGACGGCGACGAGCTGGACATCGAAGCTCTCATCGACCTGTTCGTCGACCTGCGCTCCGGTTTCTCCCCACCCGAGCACGTGTACCTGGAACAGCGCAAGCTCTCTCGTAATCTGGGCGTGCTCATCCTGGTCGACGCGTCGGGTTCGGCGACCGAGACCGACGCCGACGGCCTGGCCGTTCATGAACACCAGCGCCGCGCGGCCGCCACCATGGCCGCCGTACTCGAGGAGCTCGGCGATCGCGTGGCCGTCTACGGTTTCCGGTCGCAGGGCCGGCACGCCGTCCACCTCCCCGCGATCAAGCCGTTCGGACAGCGGTTCGGCGCCGTGGGGCGGGCTCGGCTCAATCAGCTTGAACCGTCGGGCTATACCCGTCTGGGCGCCGCCATCCGCGGCTCAGGCGACATCCTCAAGGACCAGGCCGGCACACCCAACAGGTTGCTCCTCGTCCTATCCGACGGGTTTCCCTACGACGACGGCTACGAGGGCCGCTACGCAGAAGCCGATGCCCACAAGGCGCTCGAAGAGCTGCGGATGGACGGCGTTGCCTGCCTGTGCCTTTCGATCGGCGGCGCCGGCGAGACCGAGGCGCTCGAACGCGTCTTCGGCTCCGCCAGTTATGCCAGCGCCGGCACGCTGGCCGAGCTGAGCCCGCGGATGGATGAGTTGTTCCTGTCGTCCCTGCGGGAACTGGCCGCACCGAAGCCGGCCGGTAGTTAGACTCTCAAGTACTTAACATTTGTCCCGTGGTGCGATATGACTAGATGGACGACTATCGCGCCATGAGGGCGAATGACTGGGGCATTTGTGATCGACGTTGCGCACCTTGCCGATTGGATGGATCGATCGGGACTACCCGGCGCAGGCGCACCCCTCGAAACCACCTATCTGTCCGGCGGCACGCAGAACGTCATCTACCGGATCAGCCGCGGCGACCACACCTGCGTGCTCCGCATGCCGCCACCGGAGGCACCGGCCGACCGCGACAAGGGCATCTTGCGGGAATGGCGGATCATCGAAGCCCTTGACGGAACCGATGTGCCGCACACGGCGGCCGTCGGCGTGTGCGAGGACGCCACCGTGCTCGGCCGGCCGTTCTATTTGATGGGTCACGTCGACGGGTGGTCGCCGATGGACCAGCACGGCGTCTGGCCGGCCCCGTTCGACGACGACGTCGACGCCCGCGCGGGTCTGTCGTATCAACTGGCCGAAGGCATCGCGCTGCTGTCCAAGGTCGACTGGAAAGCCAAGGGGCTGCACGATCTTGGCCGTCCGGACGGCTTCCACGAACGCCAGGTCGATCGCTGGACCGCCTTCTTCGAGCGCATCAAGGGCCGCGAGATCGACGGTCTCGATGTCACCACCGAGTGGCTGCGTACGCACCGACCGCTCGACTTCATCCCCGGACTCATGCACGGCGACTATCAATTCGCCAACGTGATGTACCGGCACGGCGCACCGGCGACCATGGCCGCGATCGTCGACTGGGAGATGGGCACGGTCGGCGACCCCAAGCTCGACCTGGGCTGGATGGTGCAGAGCTGGCCTTCGCGCACGCGCGGAGCAGAAGATGGGGAAGCCACTGATTCGACCGGAATGAACTACGTCGACATGCGTGGAATGCCGTCGCGCACAGACGTGGTCGAGCACTACGCCAAGGTGTCCGGACGCCAGGTCGACGATCTGGACTACTACCTGGTGCTCGCCAAGTGGAAACTGGCGATCGTGTTGGAGCAGGGTTTCCAGCGGGCGGGTGACAACGAGAAACTCCTCGCCTACGGACCCGTCATCACCGCCCTGATGCGAGAAGCGTCCGAGCTCGCCGAGTCCAGCGACTACCGGTGAAAGCCGCAGTCTGCCCCAGCTACGGTCCACCGGAGGTGGTCCGAGTCGACGACATCCCGCCGCCGGCACTGTCCGCCGGGCAGGTCCGGGTCCGCGTCCACGTCGCCGCGGTCAACTTCCCTGACGTGCTGTTCATCGCGAACCAGTACCAGGTCACCGTTCCGGCACCGTTCGTACCGGGTAGTGAATTCGCCGGCGTCGTCACCGAAGTCGACTGCACCACAAACGACTTCATGGTTGGCGACCGGGTGTCCGGCGCAGCACTGTACGGCGCGTTCGCCGAGGAGGTGGTGGCGCCCGCCCACGGACTGACCCGGATCCCCGACGGCATCGACGACCGGACGGCCGCGGCATACGGCGTCGCCCACGGCACCGCCTACCACGCGCTGCGGTCGGCGGCTCGGCTGGGAGCCGGTCAGGATCTGGTGGTGCTCGGCGCCGGAGGTGGTGTCGGTCTGGCCGCCGTGCAACTGGGTGTGCTGCTCGGCGCGCGGGTCACGGCGGTAGCGTCGTCGGATGAGAAGCTCTCCGCCGCAGCGTCATACGGAGCCGCTCATCTGGTGAAGCACGGTTCGTCGGACTTGCGCAGCGCGTTGCGCGAGGCCGTTCCAGAGGGGGCGCACGCGGTCATCGACCCGGTGGGAGGCGACTTGGCCGAACCGGCGCTGCGATCGCTGCGACCCGGCGGCCGCTTCGTCACCGTCGGCTTCGCGTCCGGAGTCATTCCCCGGATTCCGCTGAACCTGGTTCTCATCAAAGGCGCACACGTCATCGGATTCCAGCTCCGCGACATCCCAGCTGACGAATTCGACCGCAACCGAACGGAACTCGCCGATCTCCTGGCCGGTGGACGGATCGTGCCGCACGTCGGCGCCGTCTACCCGCTCGACGCCGCCGCCCAAGCCCTGCGCCTGGTTGCCGACGGCAAGGCCGTCGGCAAGGTCCTCATCGAGGTGGTCGGCTAACTCGCGGGGACGAGGTCCGCGGCGACCGAGGCCATCATGCCGATGCGGAACGTCTCGACAGAGCTCACCCGCTGCCGGATGCCACAAGCGGCGAGCGCCTGGGACTTGAATGCCCTTGCCGCAGCGCTCAATTCATGATGGACGGTGCCGATGCCGTGCAACTCGTCCGGACACGCCTCGCCCCACAGCGTAACCTCGGTCTGGCCGGCAGCCAATGCCGCGAGCACTCCCCCGCGCACCCGGGCGTCGGTGTCGAACAGGTGGGACGCGACGGCCACCGTCTGCGGGTGCGGGCGGGTCACGCCCTCGATGAACGCGGAGTCAAGCTCCGCGGCACTGACGCCCAGAATCTGCAGCGGGCGGTCATCCTCATCACTGTCAGCGATCAGCACGGTGACATCCCAACCCGCCGTCACGCGGTCGAACAGCCAGCCGCCGGCATTCTCGACGGCCTCCGCCACAGTGGCGGCGACGACGTCGAGGCGGTACCTCATCAGGGGACCGTCGGAGCGAGCTCCCGGCGTAACGACTCCACGTAGTCCTTGAACACGTCGGTCACGGGCATCGAAGGATCGAGTAACCATAATGTCTCCATTCCGTTGACAAAGGCCAAAATCTGTACCGCCTTGACGGCGGGGTCTATGTCGCTGCGATAGCGGCCTGCCTCTTGGGCTTCCCGGATGCCGTCGCTGAGGATTTTGAGCGCGGCCTGGTAGCGCCGATGCATGCGGCCGTGCAGCGGGGCGTCAGGCAGGATGTTCTCGATCAGCAACACGGCGAACGTCCCGACGAGTTCCGGCGATCGCTCGAATCGCTCGGGCACCCGCATCAGCTCTTCGATCAGATCGCCACTACGGTCGGCGTGCGCATCGTCGTCGGCGTCCCGGGCGTCCAGTACCGCATGCAGCAGCTGCTCCTTGGATTCGAAATGGTGCAGCAGGCCGGCGGGCGTCACCCCCGCCTCGCGGGCAATCTGCGCCAACGAGGTACTGCGCCAACCATTTCGGGCCAGCAAGCGTTGCGCGACCTCGAGGATCCGCGCCTTACGGTCGTCGCCCTTGGCGAAGAGCGCGGCGTAGGGGCGGGGCTCCGTCACGCCTGCTCCCTTCGACCAAACCAACCTAGTGAACACACAGTAGGTTGGTTTTGTCGGTGTGACAAGGGTCTCAGCGAGATTCGTTCGCCGCCCTGTCTACAGTCCCAGGGATTTGGCGATGATCAGTTTCATCACCTCGCTCGTACCTGCGTAGATACGGGCGACCCGGGCGTTCATGTAGAGGCGCGTGATCGGGTACTCGAGCATGTATCCGTATCCGCCGAACAACTGGACGCAGCGGTCGACGACACGGGCCTGAACCTCGGTGCAGAACAACTTCACTCGCGCGGCGTCGGCACCGGACAGCTCCCCCGCGTTCAGCTCGGAGACGGCCTTGTCGACCATGGTCTGGGCCGCCTCGATCTCGGCCGACATCGCGGCGAGTTCGAACTTGGTGTTCTGGAACGACGCCACCGGTGCACCAAAGGCCTTGCGCTCCTTGACGTAATCGATGGTCGTGGCCACCGCGGCGCGCGCCTGGCACACGGACCCGACGGCGACCGTCATCCGCTCCTGCGGCAGGTTGTGGCCGAGGTAGCCGAACGCCTCGCCTTCCTCGCCCAGCAGATTGCTGACGGGCACCCGCACATCGGTGAAGGCGAGTTCGACGGTGTCCTGCTCCTTGCAGCCCATCTTGTCCAGCACCCGGCCCTTCTCGAACCCCGGCATGCCGTCCTCGACGACGATCAGCGAGAGCCCCCTCCGACGGTTCTCCGGGTCGGTCGACGTGCGGGCCACCACGATCACCAGATCGGCCAGCAGGCCGCCCGTGATGAAAGTCTTGGCGCCGTTGAGCACGTAGCTATCACCGTCTCGGACCGCGGTGGTGCGCACCCCGGCGAGGTCGGAGCCCGTGCCGGGCTCGGTCATCGCGACGGCCGTCAGCAGGGTGCCGGCCGCCAGGCCGGGAAACCACCGGGCCCGCTGTTCGTCGTTGGCGTAGTGCAGGAAGTACGGCAGGATCACGTCGAGTTGCGTGCGGACCGTCGAGAGCGTGACGAGCGCGCGCGCCGCCTCCTCCTGCAGAACCACGTTGTAGCGATAGTCGGGCAGACCCGAGCCGCCGTACTCCTCGGGGATGGCCATCCCGAGCATGCCCAGCGAGCCCATCTGCTCGAAGATCGAACGAGGCATCTGTCCGGCCTTCTCCCAATCGGCGAAGTAGGGCTCCACCTCCTTGGCGACGAAGTCGCGGACCAGCTTGCGGAAGGCCTCGTGGTCCTCGGTGAACAGGTCGCGGCGCATCAAGACTCCAATCTGGGCACGGCCCATCGGCCGGTAAACGTCGGTTCGCGTTTGGCGGCAAAGGCCGCATACGCCTCCGCGGCGTCCGCGGTGGCGAAGTTGACTGCTTGAGCGCGGGATTCATTGGCCAACGCCTCGCGCATCGTGGCGTCGGCGCCCTGGTTCAACAAGGCCTTGGCCTGGCCCAGTGCGACCGGCGGACCGGCCACCAATCGTGCCGCGAGGTCATGCACAAAACCGTCGATCTCCGCCCCGGATACCACCCAGGTCACCAAGTTCAGTGCCTGCGCCTCATCGGCGTCGATCGTCTCGGCCAGCAGCGCAAGCCTTTTGGCCTGTTGCAGCCCGACGATCTTGGGCAGCAACCACGAACCGCCGAGGTCCAGCGACAGGCCGCGCTTCGAGAAGATCTGGGAGAACCGCGATTCCGGGGTGGCGACGACGAAGTCGCAGCCGAGCGCCAGGTTCCAGCCCGCACCGACGGCGACGCCGGTCACCTTCGCGACAGTGGGTAACGACAACTCATGAAGTGCGACAGCGACATCGGTGAGCTTCTGCAGCTTGCGCAGCGGGTGAATGTCCTCCGGCTCGGAGATGTCCGCCCCCGAACAGAACGCTCCCCCGGCGCCGGTGAGCACCACCGCGCGCAGCCCGGGATCGCGGTCCGCGGCATGCAGCTGCTCGGCCAGGCGCACCCACAGTTCCGGGTTGATGGCGTTCTTGCGTTCCGGCCGGTTCAGCGTCAACGTGCGGACGCCGTCACGGTCTTCGCACAGGAGCACACTCATCAGATGACACCGCGGCCGCGCATCCCGGCGATCTCCTCGCCGGTGAACCCGAGCTCGGCCAGGATGGCATCAGTGTGCTGGCCGAGACCGGGCACCGCACGCATCAGGAATTCGAAGCCGTCGATTATGGGCGGCGGCAGGATGGCCGTGATGGGACCGGCGGGCGTGTCGACCCGGCGCCAACGGTCGCGCTCGGACAGTTGCGGGTGCACCAGCACCTCGCTGGGCAGGTTGTAGCGCGAATTGCCGATGCCGGCATCGTCGGCAATCTTCTGGATGTCGGCCAGATCATTGGTGGCGCACCACGATCCGATTGCTTCGTTCAGCACATCGCGGTGGGCGCACCGGCCGGAGTTGGTGGTGAACCTGGCATCGTCGGCGAGGTCGGGCCGCTGGATGATGTCGCGGGCG
>Ga0105237_10007886_pt1 | contig 11604 bp, 8 predicted proteins | sample KBSC24metaG_FD_81520 | JGI IMG/M metagenome (GOLD analysis project Ga0105237, IMG submission 81520) | Corn rhizosphere microbial communities from Kellogg Biological Station, Michigan, USA - KBS C2-4 metaG | ecosystem: Host-associated > Plants > Roots > Rhizosphere > Soil | place: Michigan, USA... | reverse complement strand
GCCTGCGCCATTTCACGGGGACTCGTTCCGGCTTTGAGCATGGTATACGTCTGATCGGCTAACCCTGCCCCACCGTCCGGCTTGAGATAGGCGACCGGAAGGCCACCGCCGAGGTTCAAATACTCGACCCGATGCCCGGTTGCCTCCGCCTGAGCGAGCGCAGTCGTCACCAGCGAGCGCACCCCCGCGCTGTACTGCGCTGCATCGGTCAACTGCGCGCCGATGTGCATGTGCAGGCCGATCAGTTCAAGCTGATCGGGATACTTCAGCGCTTCCCGGTAGACTTCCGGCAATTCGCTGATCCCAAATTTCGAGCTGTGGCTGCCAGTCGCCAACCCGCCGTGCAGCGTCGCCGCCACATTGGGAACCATCCGCAGCGCGACCCGCGCCCGTTGCTGCTGCTGCCGTGCCGAATCGATCACGCGCCCCAGTTCATAAGCTGAATCGACGTTGATGCAGAAAATATTCTGATCGACTGCCTCGGCGATTTCGTGCCTCTTTTTGGCGACCCCGTTGTAAATAATTTGCCCCGGCGCGAAGCCCGCTCGCAGCGCTTTGTACAGTTCGCCGCCGCTGTTCACCTCGACGTTGATGCCGCTCTCGTGGATGCTCTGCAACAGGGCTAAGTTGCTGTTCGCTTTGCTGGCGTAAAAAATTTGCGTTTTCACCTGCGGATGCTGAAACGCTTCGGCAATCTCGCGAATGTTATGCCGGATACGCGCTTCCGAAAACACAAACAACGGCGTTCCAAAGCTGGCTGCGACTTCCAGCGTATCGACACCATCGATGTGTAATCTGCCGCTGCGCGCATCCAGATACTGATCAATTTGCCACATAGCACTCCTGATGTTACAATTTATTGACTATTCCAACTTACAATTCGGTCTATCCCCACAGAATTTACATTGTGTTTTAACATGAAAAATGTTAGATTGTAATAGTGGCCGTTCAAGTAAGAATCAACCATTCCCGTTGTCAAAAGTGCGCAACCCATGATCCCATTAGACGTTCCCGGTCTTTCCATTCATGAAACGATGGGCGGCGACCCTACACGTCGGGAGACAATGCTTCGGCTCTACGCCGAAATCTTCCCCGAATACGCCTATTATTTGCCTTACATGGCTTATAAAATGGAACATCCGATTGATTCAGACCCCGCGTTTATCGAGCGCTGGTGGCTGATCGAAATCGAAGGCCAAAGCGCTGGCCTGAATTACATCAAATATGCGCCTGAGCGAAACTGTGGCTTTCTTCTCAGCATTGGCTTTCTTCCACAGTATCGCAAATTTAGAGTCGGTAAATATCCGCGCCTGCTCGATTTTATTGTTGACATCAGCAATGAACAGCTTAAAGCGGATGCCGCCATGCTCGGCAGACCGATCCCAATGGGGATGGTCGCCGAGTTTCAACGACCCGAACCCTTCATGGAGAAGGCCGACCAGGATTGGTATCATCACGTCATCAACCGCTTCAGCAGCCTGGGGTATAGCGATCTCGGAATTGACTACTACGAGCCTCCCTACGTTTTCGGTCATGAGGAGTATCTGCAAATCGATCCCGCGGAACTCACCTATCATCGAATGCTCCTCAGTATTTTGCCGCTGTCGGGAGGACAGTTCGAGCCTGGCAACCCGCACATGATCCGGGAATGTGCGCTCGCCGTCCTCGCCGATCATTACAAATTGCCGGAAACTCACTGGGTGGTTCAAGCCGCTCTCAATTCGATTGAAGTTGTTCCAGGGATCTAAATCATGACTCAAGCAGTTGCTGCTGCGCCGCCCGCAAGACGACAGGTTTTTATCAGCCTGCGTTTCAAGCTCATCATCGCTTTTACGGTGTTGTTCAGCGTGGTGTTCGCGGCCTCTTACTATTGGTTTTACACATCATCGGTTGAACGGGCATTGGCGCGCGTCACCGAAGACCTCAACGTGGTGCTCACGGGAGCCGCCGCCAAGATCAATGGCGATGATGTGCAGCAGTTGGCCGCGACAGGGAAAGCAAATGCCGACGGCTACACCGACGACCCGCGTTATCAGGCGCATGTGCAGTGGTTGTACACCGTGCATCAGCTTGACCCACGCGCCAGCCTTTACACCTTTGTCGCCGGGCCGGGAAAACGCGAAATCACGTTTGTCGGCAGCAGCGGTGCGCTCGACAATCCGCCAACCGGGGCGAAGTTTCTCCAGGTTTGCACCGAAGCGCCCGATGACTGCGGCGATTTAAGCCAGAACCTGCAAGCCATTTCGACGGGTCAGTTGGTCGATCAGACCGATATTTATAGCGATGGTTTCGGAAACTGGATTTCAGGTTACGTCCCACTGAAAAATTCCAGCGGCGTGATCATTGGCGCGTTGGGTGTCGATTTCCAGGCCGACTACGTGGCTCAGGTTCGCCAATCTATCGTCAACAGTGTGGTCGTCGCCTTCATTCTGGCCTACAGCATCCTGTTTGTGACCGTCTGGTTCATTTCGCGCACCCTGTCCAAGCCAATTATCAGCCTGACGCGCGTCGCCCGTCACATCGGCGAAGGCAATTACACCCAGGATTTGTCGCAGGTGAAGCCGCCCGGCTTCACCAAAGATGAAATCGACACACTGACGGGTGTCTTTGAGATCATGGTCGCCAAAGTCGCCAAACGCGAGGAAGTGCTCAAGCAGCAGGTCGCCGATCTGCAAATCATCCTCGACCACTCCAAGCGCGACGAGCAGGTCAAGGAAATCGTCGAGAACGATTTCTTCCAATCGCTGCAATCGAAAGCCTATGAAATGCGCTCTCGACGGCAAACACAGGAAACCGAATCAGATAACAGCGGAATTTCAAAGGGATAGGTTTTTGGCTGCCCATATCGATCATTTGCTCCCGGTCATTGTCGTATGCAACATTTCGGAAACATTTTACGAATTTCTCCATCAGGCAGAGAACGCCGACCACCTCATTCGAGGGGAACAATACCGGGGTGATCGCGCCATTATCTGGGCAGGCGATCCCAAACTTGTCTTTACCAGCCTGCCCATTCCGCACGCGCAGCATCTCTATGCGCAGGCAGGCTATGAACGTACCGAGTATCTCGCGCCGGAGCATCCGACTTCGTGGCTGTCGCTCGATATTCTTCGAGAGCCGAAGCTGCTTCAGCGCCTCATCGACTACGCAGGCGAAAGACGAATCATTCAGCTTATCCCCTATGCCGCGACGCGCGAGTTTCTTGAACTGGTGACTATTCTGGAGCAAACGCATGGCCTGACGGTCATGCTGCCGGAAACGCCGACGCGGGAACGGTTATGGATACGCGATTACATCGATAGCAAAATCGGTTGGCGAATTCTTGCTTCACGCTGGCTGCCCAACGCCGATCAACTGCTGCCGGAAGGTTTCGGCTGCAAGACGCTTGAAGACGCTGCCGACGCCGCCTACTGGTTCGCGCTCAATGGGCGTTCCTGCCTCGTCAAATCCGACATTGGCGAGAACGGCATCGGTAACATCGTCATTCGCCCCGGCGATTTCTCAAGTCAGGCGGAAATCGTCGAGCATATCCGCCGCAACAAGTTCGTCAGCGACCAGTGGCTCACGGTCGAAGAAATGATCGAAGCTGAGCATCCGCTGTCGCCATCGCTGGAAATCTACGTCCCGCCGGAGGGCGATCCGCATATCACCTATGTCTCGGATCAACTGTTTCAGGGCTTTGGCGATTTCTGCGGCGTGCTGGTCAGCCGCGAACTGCTCGACATGCCCTGGTATGCGCCGCTGGCACAAAACGGGATGATCCTCGCGCGGCGCTTGCAGGAAATGGGCTACGTCGGGCATTTCGACCTCGATACGGTGGTCAACGACGAAGGCCGCGTCTACCTGCTGGAGATCAACCCACGCCGCACGGGTGGAACCCACGTCCATGAATTCGCCGATTACGTCTTTGGCGCAGATTATCTCAAAACAGTCGCACTGCTCAGCAACGATACCGTGCGCAGCGGCAGTATCACCGACTTTGACGAACTCTTGAGTGTGATCGGCGATTTTCAGTATCCGATGCAAGGCGAAAAACGAGGCGTTTCCATCACCGTAAGCTCAGCCCTCGAAGCGCACGAATTTGGCTGCATCATCGCGGGCGCGGATACCGCCGACATCGTGAACATTCAGCAGGAACTTCAGGCGCGGATTGCAGAATACGCGCAGGTCAACGCATCGCCAGTGATTGGGGATTAGTTTTAAACGAATCTACGGGTGAGTGCCTCGAACAAATAGAACGAAGCGCGGGCGATGTGAATAAGGTTGTTTTGCATTGACTTCCCTAGAACCATCTCATCCCCGTCACGTTCACTTTCCAGGACTCAATACGCTACGCTTTTATGCAGCGATGTCTGTCCTGATCGTTCATACAGGGACGAATTTTGGTGAATTGCGGACTCAGGCTGCGATCTACCCACTGCTCACCCTGCTGGCGATGGATGCGCAAAGTGCCGTCGATCTCTTCTTTGTGCTGAGCGGTTTCCTCATCACTTACCTGCTGCTCGCCGAAGAGGAACGCACACAGACAATTTCGGTCTCGCGTTTCTACATTCGGCGTATTCTGCGTATCTGGCCTCTGTATTATGCGATTGCGCTGTTTGGCTTTATCGTTCTGCCGCTGCTTCTTGGCCCCAGTTACGAATTTTATACCGCATCGCCGAAAAGCGTGATTTTAGTGATGCTGCTTCTGGCAAACTTTGTCGGCCCGCTCGGCCCACTGGGACATCTGTGGTCAATCAGCCTGGAGGAGCAGTTCTATCTCGTCTGGCCCTGGGTGAGCCGAAATCCTCAGCGACTCCTGAAAGTTGCCTTCGGAATTATCATTGTTAAACTGGCGATTGCTCCCGTAATCGACATGCTCCACAATGACTCGATTAGCGCGTTATTCACCGGCCTGAGATTCGAGTGCATGGCAATCGGTGCTGTTTTCGCCTACCTGTATTTCACAAATCATGCAAGTCTGCGTATTCTCTACAGCCGAGCAGCACAGGGAATTACGGTGTTGATTATCGGCTATCTGATCGTGTTCGACGTGCCGCTGACGATTGTCAACACGATGATCGCTTCTATTGCATTCGGCATCCTGATTCTGAACGTCGCCACGAACCCCAACCTGGGCGTCAAGCTGGAAAATCGCATCACCTTCAGTCTGGGCAAGATCAGCTACGGCATTTATATGATCCACTTCCCTCTGCTGTACGTGATCATATTCCTGTTACAAAAGTCGGGATTGGAGGAAGGCAGCGAGGCTTACAAATTTGTCCTCTATGCCGCGACGATTTTGGGGACACTTGGACTGGCGGCGCTTTCGTATCGCTGGTTTGAAGGCCCGATCCTCAGATTAAAGGATCGCTTCGAATCGGCTTGAAACTTCAAGGGCGAAGCAGGTGCTTCGCCCTTTATGGAGTGGTTTAGAAATTCGCGGCGGATTTCTCGGTTTCAACTTCTTCAAACTGGCGGCGATATAACTGCGCGTAGACCCCGTTGCGTTTGAGCAACTGTAAGTGCGTGCCATCCTCGATCACCTGCCCAAGCTGCATCACGAGAATGCGATCCACTTCGCGGATGGTGCTGAGGCGATGGGCAATCACCAGACTGGTGCGCTTCTCCATGACGTGCTTCAGCCCTTCCTGAATATAGGCTTCCGTCTCGGTATCGATACTGCTGGTCGCCTCGTCCAGAATCAGGATGCTGTCGGGGTTGTGCAGCAGCGCGCGCGCCAACGCGAGCAATTGACGCTGCCCCTGCGAGAGGTTTGCGCCGCCGGGCAGCAGTTCGAAGTCGTAACCGTTGGAGAGCTTATCAATGAACTTATCGGCGCAAGCGGTTTGCGCTGCCTCTTTCATCTGCTCGTAGCTGATCGAGGGGTCGAACAGGCGCAGGTTATCGGCAATCGTGCCGTTGAAGCAGTAAGGATTCTGCGGCACAACCGTGACATACTTGCGCAAATCGGCCAGACTCAACTGGCGCACGTCCACGTTGTCGATCATAACGTGGCCTTCGCTAACATCGTAGAAACGCGCCAGCAGACCCGCAAGTGAGGTCTTGCCCGCTCCAGTCGCGCCAACAATCGCGACGCGCTGTCCAGTTGGGACGGTGAAATTCACGTCGCGCAGGACGAACTGGGCTGGCTCGTAGCCGAAGTTGACGTGATCGAACTTGAACGAGCGCTCCTCAACCCAGTCAATGTGCGCGGGCTGCGGCGGCTCAACAATTTCGGATTCGACGTGCAGCATTCGAGCGATGCGCTCACCTGCCGCCAGCGACGTTTGAATCTGTGAGAACTGTTCGGCAAGCTGCAAAATCGGGTCGAAGCTGCGCCGGGTATAGTCGATGAACGAAATCAGCATCCCAAGTGTCGCCCAGCCCGCGACCACACCGTTACCACCACCCCACAGGACGATTGCCAGACCAGCCGTCGTCAAAATCTGGATGATTGAGGCGAAGTAAGTGTAGTAGTCGCGCATGTCGTTGTGAACCTTGCGGTATTGAAGGTTGACAACCTGCATTCCCTGACGGCTGGTCTCCTGCCGCCCGAACAACTGAATGACCAGCATCCCGTTGAATTGTTCGTTGACAAAAGCCAGATATTCGGCGACCACCTTGTGGAACTCATTCGAGGCGCGGCGGATGTGGCCTCTGAAATAGACGGTTGCGACGACCATAATCGGCATCGTCACCAGACCGATCAACGCTAAACGCCAGTTGATCGCAAACATCACAAGGATAATACCAACCAGCGTAATCATATTGCTGGCGACCATGACGATGCTGGTCGAGAGCAGTTCGGTCAGCGCGTCGATGTCGTTCGACATCCGCGAGACGATTTGTCCGACGGGTGTATTGTTGAAGAAACGCATGTCCTGCTGCATGATGTGGTTAAACAGCGTCTGGCGAATGTCAACCAGCGCATCCTGCCCGACGTTTTGCAGCATATAGGTATGACCGAGGCGCACCACAGTCAGCAGCACAATCACCACCAGATAAGCGACGCCGTAGGGGACAATCCCGTTAATATCGCCTTTGGCGATGGGGCCGTCAACGACCCTCTGTACCAGGTAAGGCAGTACGAGCGTTAGCCCTGTAGCCATCAACAGCAGAACGAACACGAGGATAATTCGCCACCAGAACGGCGCGAGAAATTGTGCCAGCATCCTCGTCAGATAGCGGTCGGTGACATTTTGCTCGTCGTAACCATGCAGATCAGACAAGTTCCTTATCCTCCTGCTTGAGTTCGCGCTCAACCATCCGAGCGTACAGGCCATCCTTCGCCACGAGTTCGTTGTGCGTCCCCTGCTCGATGATCCGCCCATCATCCATGACGATGATCTGGTCAGCATCTTTAACCGTCGCGACACGATGGGCGATGATCAGGCTGGTGCGCGTTTTCAAAACCTGACGCAAATCACCAAGAATGTCGGCGGCGGTGTGCGTATCGACACTGGAAAGCGCGTCGTCCAGCACTAGAATTGCCGAGTCGCGCACGAGGGCGCGCGCGATGGCGACGCGCTGTTTCTGCCCGCCGGAGAGCATAACGCCTTTCTCGCCCACCATCGTATCGAGGCCGTGCTGAAGCTGCGGCAGGTCGTTGCTCATGCGCGAAATATGGATCGCGCGATTGAGCTGCTCGTCGGTCATATCGGGCTTGCTCATGCGCACATTTTCGCGCAGAGTATCGCCAAATAAGAAGGTGGACTGCGGCACATACGCGATGGCGTGGCGTAGGTCTTTCAATTCCAGTGAACGGACATCATGCCCATCGATCAGCACTCGGCCTTCCGTCGGATCAAACACGCGCGCCAGCAGGTTGACGAGCACTGTCTTTCCGCAGCCAGTCGCGCCAACAATCGCGACCACTTTCCCGGCGGGAATTTCGACGGAGATGTCGTTGAGCAGTTTATGGCCTTCGACCTCAACACTGACATGATCAAAGCGAATGTCGCCACGCGGATTCTTGAGCGGGACAGCGTTGGGCGGGCTGAAAATATGTGCTGGTTGCAGCAGCGGCGTCACACGATAAAGCGCACCCATCGTCTGCTGGTAGCGTTGATAAATTGTCCCAAGTTGCAGCAGCGCTACACTCACCAGACTGAGAAAGCTCAGGAACTGGACGAAATTGCCAACCGTCATCGAGCGGTTGACGACAAGCACCCCGCCGAATAGCACGACAATACCCGCAACTAATTGGCTAACCATGTTCGGAACCATCCCGACAGGTTCGTTGCGACGGCGGAAAAACAGCCAGCGGCGGCGATATTCGAGGTTTTCTTCCTTGAATTTGTCGATCACCCCAGCTTCGCTGCCAAACGTCTTGATCGTCTGGATGCCGCTCACCGCGTCCTGCACCAGCGCAGACAGCGTGCCGGACTGCTCCTGAATGGTCTCGTAAATCGGCGCAAGGGTCAGACCAGCACGGATTTGCAGCGCCGTCGAAATCGTCAGGATGACGAAAATTGCCAGCGTCAGCGGCAGATTGATCAGCGCCAGCAGGATAAAGGCCACGAGCACGCCAAAAAAGGCGCTCCCGCCGACGTTAAATCCCAGCAGGATCAACCGCCAGATCGAGTCGAGGTCGGTATACATGCGCGAGATCAGATCGCCCGTCGCATAGTGCTGGTAAAAATCCTGTTCCAGCGTCAGCATGTTGTCGTAGAGATCGCGCCGAATGTCGAAATGAACCGCGTAAGCGACTTCGCCGCTGTAGATGCGCTGTCCGTAGTAGGCAACCACCGTCACCGCCGCCAGAATCAGCAGCAGCACAATGTCACCTAACAAGTCACTGGGGGTGAAGCCCTTGTTAACGCGATCAATGATCACGCCGATCAGGAAAGGTGCGGCCATCGAGGTCGCGCCACCGAGGAAACCACTCAGAATGGACGCAGCAGCAGCGAAGCGGTGGCGGTTGACGTAACCCCACAACCACCCCATATCTGCCTGCTGTGCGCGGTTCAAGCTCGCTGTAGCCACGCGCCTGACAGACCTCCTACTTGATTTAAGACGGGCTTTCTATACTAACAGCCGCGCCTAATACCAAATAGTGCCATTGTGACATCAAACGTGTGTTAAGACCGCAAAGGGTCACAAAGAATCATAAACCCATTTTTGAAGTTAGATGTCAATGATGATCTTCTGCACGTTATCGGCGTAATCGACGTTCAGCGCGAAGGCTTTGTCCGCCTGCGACAGCGGAAAACGGTGCGAAATCAGGTTATCGATATTGATTGGCTGCGGCGCGCTCGTCACCATCTGAATCGTGCGCGGATAGGTCAGTTTCATGCGGCGCGACATCATGATCGTCAACCCTTTGCGCCGCGCCGTCGAGTGTTTCATGTTGATTTGGTCATCTGATGGGATGCCCACCAGCACCACTCGCCCACCCAACCGAGCCATCTCTGCCGCCTGCGCGATGCTGTGATCCGCCCAGGCCGCTTCGAACGCCACATCGACGCCACGCCCGTTGGTCACTTCCTGAATCACCTTGACTGGATCGAGATCAGGCGTCACCGTCCACGACTCCGTTGCGCCCCAGACTTTCGCTTTGGCAGTGCGCCAGGGAAAGCAGTCGAACGTATAAATCGGGTCAGCGCCGCTCATGTGCGCCAGCGCGGTGATCATCTGCCCAATCGGGCCGCTGCCGATGATCGCGACGCTCCGCGCCAGTTTCAGCTTGCCGAGGTCAACCGCGTGCAGCGCCACGCCGAGCGGCTCAAGCAGCGCAGCGCCTGCGTCGCTGATGCTGTCCGGCACGGGGAAACAGGTATGTGCCTCGACAATCATCTGCTCTTGCAGCGCCCCATCGTCCGGGTATAACCCGCAGAAATGCAGCCTCCGGCACAGGTTGGGATGTCCCATCTCGCACATCTCGCAGCGCATACACGGAACTGCCGGGTCAACCGCGACCCGCTGCCCAACGTGGAGCGGCTCATCCAGTCCGTCACGCGCATTTTCACCGACCGCGATAATTTCTCCGGCGAATTCGTGTCCGAGAATCACAGGCGAGGCGATCTTCGTGTCGCCAATACGTGCGTCAAGATAATTGTGCAGGTCGGAACCGCAGACGCCGACCGCCTTCACCTTGATTTTGACGTGCTCTGGCCCCGGATCGCCCGGCTCAGGAATCATTTCAATTCGCATATCGCGCGCGCCGTAAAGTTTCGCTGCCAGCATGATCCTGCTCCTGTTGCTAAGGGGTTTCTATTTCCTTGCCAGTAAAAATGTCGGCACAACCGATCCGCCGCCTGCCGTCACATTCAACAGCGAGACAGACGAGAGCCGCGTCATGCAGCCGTAGACCGTTCTGCCATAAAAGACATACGGATCAGCATCGACGTAACGCGGACTGAAATCGACCCGCCCATCGACAATCGACGGGAAATCGCGCGTGACACTCGACACGCGCTCCTGGACGACAAACGGCGTCGTCAACGCTTGCTGAAGCGTCTCGTTCCAGTCATCGAGTGAGGCTTCCCAGCCGAGCATCACGCCTTTGCCACCGTACTCATCATTCGGCTTGAGGACGAACTGCTCGCGCCGCTCCGTGATAAAGTCGAGCAAATCGACTGTTTTATTCTGGTAGACGGTTTTACGCTCGCTGACGACGCGCGTCCAGGGGATGTGTTCGTGGATGACGCGAAGCTGCTCCGCCGTGAACAAATTTGCGTTGCGCTCGTCGCTCAAAAAGGCGAAGCTCGCCTTCTTCGCCATCAGCTTAGCGCTGAAGGAATTGGTCATCATCACGGCACGGTCGCGCACCGCATGAACAATCGGGTTATCGACGCCCATACGCTGAATCATCTCGCTGATCAGCACGCGCTTGTAGATGATGTCCACGCGATAATCGCCCGCCCACAGGTACCCGTCGTGATATTCCAGCGCGCGCGGATCGACCAGGATGGCACGCACGCCGCCCCGTTCAAAATACTGACGGCAGATTTCGTGCTCGTTAAGCGTTGGCACATCCTGCCAGTCGGCGATGGCAATTTGCGGGAATTCTTTGCCGCCCCACTCTCCGTAGCCGCGCATCAGCGACTCCAACAGCGTACCCAGCGTCGGCATCGAATAGACGTAAAACTGTTCCTGAAAGCGGCGCATCGGTTCCAGTTCGTAAAACAGATTGCCGAGGATTTCGCCGTAGCCCATCCCGGCGGGCGTTTCGGCGTTGTACTCGACAAACTTGAGCGTATTGCGCTCCGTCTGGAAGAACGAATCGAGCCGCGAACTCGTCCAGGGAACCACGCTGTTGATGTCCAGACTGAACAACTGCTCCTCGTAGGGTTCGAGGAAAAGCTGTCCGCGCAGTTTGGAGTCGCGCATACAGGCGTCGTGAGCGATCCCGAACGCCCGCAGCAGAATCTCGGTTTCCTGCTGCAAATATGACCATTGATCCGTGAAGTAGAAATGCGGGCGCAGCACCGTACAGAGCGGGCGCTCACCGAAGTAGAGGCCGCGCTTGCGCAGTTCGCCGCGCATCTGAGCGTCCGCCTCGCTCGCAAGCTGCTCATCCATCAGCAGTTCGTGATAGCTTTCTATCGCGTCGCTGAGTTTAATCATGGCTTGCGTCCTTACTCAGCTTTCCCCATTTGTAACCTGATCGCGTTTCCTCAT
>Ga0105237_10007884_pt1 | contig 11607 bp, 10 predicted proteins | sample KBSC24metaG_FD_81520 | JGI IMG/M metagenome (GOLD analysis project Ga0105237, IMG submission 81520) | Corn rhizosphere microbial communities from Kellogg Biological Station, Michigan, USA - KBS C2-4 metaG | ecosystem: Host-associated > Plants > Roots > Rhizosphere > Soil | place: Michigan, USA... | reverse complement strand
GACCGCGCTCTCGACGCCTGGCTGCTTCAGCGCGATCGAGCCCATGTCGCGGATCACCTTCTCGGTGCGGTCGAGCGACGCGCCGTTCGGCAGCTGCGCGAACGCAATCAGGTATTCCTTGTCCTGCGCGGGCACGAAACCGCCCGGCACGACCTTCGATACCAGCACGGTCGCGCCCACCAGCACGAGGTACACGCCGAGCATCAGCGTCTTGCGCGACAGCACGCCGCGCACACCGCGGCCGTAGTTCTCCGCGCCGCGATGGAACACCTTGTTGAAACGCTTGAAGAACCCGCCGAGCACACGGTTCATCACGCGCGTGAGCCAGTCCTCCTTGTCGCCATGCCCCTTCAGCAGGATCGCGGACAACGCCGGCGACAGCGTCAGCGAGTTGAACGCCGAGATCACCGTCGAGATCGCGATCGTCATCGCGAACTGCTTGTAGAACTGGCCGGTCAGGCCCGACATGAACGCGAGCGGCACGAACACGGCGACGAGCGTCAGCGCGATCGCGATGATCGGCCCGCTCACTTCCTGCATCGCCTTGTAGGTCGCCTGCCGCGCATTCATCCCGCTTTCGATGTTGCGCTCGACGTTCTCGACCACCACGATCGCATCGTCGACCACGATACCGATCGCCAGCACCATCCCGAACAACGACAACGCGTTGATCGAATAACCGAAGCCGAGCAGCAGCGAGAACGTGCCGATGATCGACACCGGCACCGCGATCAGCGGAATCAGCGACGCGCGCCAGGTCTGCAGGAACACGATCACGACGATCACGACCAGCGCGATCGCCTCGAGCAGCGTATGCACGACGGCCTTGATCGACGAACGCACGAACTGCGTCGGGTCATAGACGATCTTGTAGTCGATACCGGCCGGCATGTCCTGCTTCAGCTCGGCCATCGTCTTGCGCACTTCGTCGGAGATCTGCAGCGAGTTCGCGCCCGGCGACTGGTTGATCGCCATCGCGACGGCCGGCTTGTTGTCGAGCAGCGAGCGCAGCCCGTACTCGGACGCGTCGAGCTCGATGCGCGCGATGTCGCGCAGGTGCGTGACGCCGCCGTCCGGCGTCGTCTTCACGACGATGTCGCCGAACTCGTCTTCCGTCTGCAGACGGCCGCGCGCGTTCACCGACAGCTGCAGCGGCGTGCCCGGCAACGACGGCGACGCGCCGATCACGCCGGCCGCGACCTGCACGTTCTGCTCGCGGATCGACTGCACGACGTCCTCGGCGGACAGCCCGCGCTGCGCGACCTTCTGCGGATCGAGCCACACGCGCATCGCGTAGTCGCCCGAACCCCACAGCTGCACCTGGCCGACGCCCTGGATCCGCGACAGGCGATCCTTCACGTTGATCAGCGCGTAGTTGCGCAGGTAGGTCATGTCGTAGCGGTTGTCCGGCGAGATCAGGTGCACGACCATCGTCAGCGTCGGCGAGCTCTTCACCGTGGTGATGCCGAGCCGCTGCACGTCTTCCGGCAGGCGCGGCAGCGCCTGGTTCACGCGGTTCTGCACGAGCTGCGTGGCCTTGTCCGGATCGGTGCCGAGCTTGAACGTGACGGTGATCGTCATGTTGCCGTCGCTGTTCGCCTGCGACTGCATGTAGAGCATGTCCTCGACGCCGTTGATCTGCTCTTCCAGCGGCGACGCGACCGTCTCGGCGATCACTTTCGGGTTCGCGCCCGGGTATTGCGCCTTCACGATCACGGAAGGCGGCACGACTTCCGGATACTCCGAAATCGGCAGCAGGAACATCGCGATCACCCCGCCGAGCAGGATGATCACCGATAGGACTCCTGCAAAGATCGGCCGGTCGATAAAGAATTTGGAAATATTCATGGGTTGCTCTGTCTGGTTGAACGCGGAAACGAAGCGGCGGGCCGCTTACGAATCCGCCTTCGCCGGTGCGGCCGCCTTCGCGGTACTCGCGAGCGGCGCGGACGGCGCATCGCCGCCCGTCATCGGGACCATGTGCGGCTTCACCTGCTCGCCGGGTCGTACGCGCTGCGTGCCGTTCACGATCACGCGGTCGCCGGCGGAAAGCCCGCTCACGATGACGCGCCGGTTGCCGTGCTGCATCCCCTGCTGCACTTCGCGATACGACACGCGGCCCTGCTGGTCGACGACGAACACGAACTTCTTGTCCTGGTCCGTGTTGATCGCCGCGTCGTCGACGAGCAGCGCCTGGTGCGGCGCGCTGCCACCCACCTTCACGCGCGCGTAAAGACCCGGCACGAGCGCACCGTCGGCATTGTCGAAGCGCGCACGCACGCGGATCGTCCCGGACGACGTGTCGAGCCGGTTGTCGACCGAATCGATCTCGCCGCTGCGCGAGTAGCCGGTTTCGTTCGCGAGACCGAGCTCGACCGGCACCTTGCGGCCGTTGCGCGCGCCGTTGATGTATTGCAGGTAGGTCTGCTCGTCCGCGTCGAACGATGCGTAGATCGGCGACACCGACACCAGCGTCGTCAGCGGCGCGGCCGACGCACCGGCCGACACGACGTTGCCGAGCGTGATTTCCGCGCGCGACACGCGGCCCGAGACCGGTGCCGTGATCCGCGTATAACCGAGGTTGATGCGTGCCGTTTCGAGCGCGGCTTCGGCGGCCTTCAGGTTCGCGCTCGCCTCGCGCGCGGCGTTTTGCTTCTCGTCGTAGTCGCGCTTGGCGATCGCGTTGTCGCCGATCAGCCGCTGCGCGCGCTGCCAGTCGCTCTGCGCGTAGCCGTTGCGGGCCTGCGCACCGGCGAGCTGTGCCGCGGCACGGTCGACTTCCGCCTGGTACGGACGCGGATCGATCACGAACAGCACGTCGCCTTTCTTCACGAGCGCGCCGTCCTTGAAGTTCACCGCGACGATCGTGCCCGACACCTGCGGGCGCACGTCGACTTTCTCGACCGCCTCGAGGCGGCCCGAATAGCTTTGCCAGTCGGTGACGGTCTGCGGCACGACGGTCGCGACATCGACTTCGGGCAGCGGCGCCGCCGCCTTTTCGGGCGCGTTCGCGTTCACGCGCATCGCGCCGAACGTGCCGAGGCCGACGACGGCGAGCGTCACGATCGCCGCGGTGGCGATTCGGGAACGGGAGGTGCGTAGGATGGCCATGTGGATCTCCAGTAAGCGTGGATTGGTCTGGTTATTCGGAACGGTTCGGCTGGCGCGCCTGGAAGCGGCACTGGAAGAAGCGCACGGCTTCCTCGAGCGCGGCTTCGTGCGTCGCGAGCGCCGCGTGCGTGACGTCCGGGTAGCGGATCACCTGCGTGAGCACGCCCGATGAAATCAGGCAGCCCGCATATTTCTCCGCTTCGACGTGCAGCACGTCGTTCTGCGCGGTGACGACGAGCGTCGGCGGCAGGCCCGCGAGGCGCACCGATTCGAGCGGTGCCGCATACGGATGCATGCGCTGCGCCGCCTGCGGCAGATAGGCGCGATAACAGGCCGCGCATTCGCGCGCGGTGATGTCGGATGACAGGCGTTCGGCGTCGCCGATGCGCGTCATGCTCGGGTCGAGCATCGGCCCGAACAGCGCCTGCGCGGCGATCGACACTTCGCCGCGATCGCGCGCGATGAACGTCAGACAGTTCGCGAGCTGGCCGCCCGCGTCGTGGCCCGCGACGCCGATCTTCTTCGGATTGCCGCCGAACGCGCGGGCGCGGGTCGCGGCCCACACGGCAGCGCGATACGCATCCTCCGGCGCGGCCGGAAAGGGAAAGGCCGGCGCGAGCGAATAATCGACCGACACTACGAGAGCTGGTAAGCGTTCTGCTAAAAAGCGCGCGGCGAAATCGGCGTCGTCGAGCGAGCCGCGCACGAAACCGCCGCCGTGGAAGTAAAGCACTACCGGCAGTCCGGTTTTGTCCGCGCGCCGATAGAGGCGCAGCGAGATGTCCTGCGCGTAGCCGGGGATTTCCACCTCCGCGACCGTCAGTGCCGCGCCGGCTCTGGCTTCGGCGGGCAATGCGGCTTTCAGGAATTTGCTGAATTCAGAAGCGTCCATGACGATGCAGGATCCATTTCGAGATGGAACGAATTCTGGGTCCGGCAGACATCGGGATAAATGCCTATAATCCGGCAACACAATTCAACACCCCCGAACAATCCCAGGCTGCGTTTACCCATGAGGTAGCGCAGCCTTGTTGTTCCGGTCATAAGATTGCGGAGGTTGTGATGGACCGGCTTCAGGCCATGCAGGTGTTTACTCGCGTCGTCGATACAAGCAGCTTCACCAAGGCAGCAGAAACGCTCGGCCTGCCGCGGGCGTCCGTCACGACGATCATCCAGAATCTGGAAGCTTTCCTCGGCGTGCGCCTGATGCACCGGACCACGCGCCGGCTGTCGCTCACGCCGGACGGCGCCGCGTACTACGAAAGGTGCGTGCGGATCCTCGCCGATGTCGAGGAAACCGAAGCGAGCTTCCAGGCGAACAATCGCAAGCCGCACGGAAAGTTGCGTATCGACATGCCGGGCTCGATCGGACGGCTGCTCGTGATCCCGTCCCTATGCGAATTCCATACGCGCTATCCGGACATCGATCTGCAGCTCGGCCTGTCCGACCGGCCGGTCGACCTGCTGCAGGAAGGCGTCGACTGCGTGATCCGCGTCGGTGCGCTGCAGGACTCGTCGCTCGTCGCGCGCCGCGTCGGCCTGTTCGAATGCGTTTCGGTCGCGGCGCCCGCGTATCTGGAGAAGTACGGCGAACCGCAGACGATCGAGGACCTGAGCGATCACAAGGCCGTCAATTACTTCTCGAGCCGCACGGGCCGCACGATCGACTGGACGTTCCTGACCGACGGCAAGGAAGTCGAGGTCAAGATGAACGCGATCGTGTCGGTCAACGACGCCGACGCGTACGTGACCTGCGGGCTCGAAGGCTTCGGGCTGATCCAGCCGCCGCTGTTCATGGTGCTGCCGCACCTGCGCGACGGCCGGCTCAAGGAAGTGCTGCCCGGCCTGAAGCCGCTGCCGATGCCGATCTCGGTCGTGTATCCGCACAGCCGGCACCTGTCGCCGAAGGTGCGCGTGTTCGTCGACTGGATCGCCGAAGTGTTCGACCGCTGCCCGCTGCTGAGCGGCAAGGGCAGCCTCGACGCGACGTGCAGCAAGCGTACGTTCGAGGAAGCCGAGCGCGCGCCGGTGCTCGACACGCCGGTCATCAACGAGTGGGTCGCGTAAAGAGCAACGGTGGGGCAAGCGCTCCGCTTGCCCTCTACGCTTCATCCGTGCGATCACCGGCCTGACGAGCGCGCGGCGCGGCCGGACCGCCTCACGACCCGCGCGAGCGCCCTCGCCGCGCCGACGCGTTGCCCGCGCACCTGCCGTCCACAGTGACGTTCGACCACGCCGATCTGGCTGCTGAGGAACGCAATGGTCTGCTCGATCCCGCCGCGCACGCTCGGGTGGCATCGAGCCAGAAGCTGGTATTCCGCCATCAGCGTGCGCGCGAGTTGCCGCCGGCGCTGCACCAGCGCCTGGACATGCTGCAGTTGCGGGTCGGCAAGCGGCTCGGCAAACCGGGCGCTCGACGGCGCGTCATCGAGCATGCACGCCAGTTCCGTCATCATGCGCGCATGGGCCCCTTTCCCCTCGAGCGGCAAGTCCAGCGAGCGTGCGATAAACGCGCGGGCCTGATGCAGGTGAACGACCGCCACCGGCAAGCGTGCCGCCTGCAGCGCGCACGCCGCTTCGCACTCGTAGCCGCCGGCCGATTCCACCACCACCAGCGTCGGTGACCACTCGGCAATCGCATCGGTCAACGATTCGATGCCGAACGTCTCGTTCCGGTAGCCGAACACGAGTCGCATCGACGAAGCGCACACTTCGATGATCTCGCGCGTCACGCCGACGCCGACGCAAATGCGCTCGGGCATGAGGTCCCCGCCGTCCGGCTGGTTCACGTCCGCGATCATCGACGCCCCCTTCCCGTGCGCCGGGAGCAGCAACCGGGGTGACCATTGCGAGAACTGATATAATCAAACTGTAATCTCGAATGGAACCGGTTCCATTTTCGCTCCGGTTCCGTCGATCGTGCGGCCGTTCTCCGCCACCGTGCGTTGGATTGCCAACGATTCGCGGCCACATCGACCCGGCAAGCGGCGCGGGCACCCTCGATGGCCATTCGATGTTTTTTTATCGACTTCACGATCAGGATTCCTCATCTTCAGGTGGTTCATGCGATTCCGAGTCGATCAGAAACCGGTCTCGATCCTGACCGCGCAACCATACTGGTTCCCGCCCCACTCCCGACCAGGACTGCCCCGTTTCCGGGTTGAAGTATTTCACCCGTCGCCGCTTCCCCGGCGCACCGCTCTGGGCGGGAAAAACGTCCTTGACGCCAAATCCGAATTCCTCGATGCACTGCCGGATTTCGAGCAACACCATGGTCGCAATCGCGAGTCGCTCCCGAACCAGTTGCTCCTCGAGCAGCGCCTTCTTTTCCATGAACGACTTGTACACCAGCATGACCATCCTCCCCGAGCAACTCCTCCAGAATCCGATTGATTTGGATTACTAAAATGCTACGACACTCGATCCGAAGCTTCCATGTTCATGGCTGCCGCGTTCAGAATTGTTGACAATTCCCCGAATCGGACCCATGCGAACATGCCCCGCGGATCGCCGGCCGACATCCGGCGCCAAGCTGGGCGCGAATCCGCGCTATCCGCGTTGCGTCCGCCTCGATATCACCACACGCGACAAATAGGTGCACCCACCATGCACGTTCTATATCTCGAGGACGACACGACGTATGTCGAACTCGTCAATTCGATACTGGGAGAGGCGGGACACAGCGTGCATTCCGTCGCCAACGGCCATGAGGCGATCCGCCATCTCGAACGCACGGTCGTCGATCTGCTGATCCTGGACTGGGAGGTACCGGGCCTGTCCGGCTTCGAAGTGCTCAAATGGGCACGCGAACGGATCGGCGGCACGCTGCCGATCCTGTTCCTGACGATCCGCGCGCACGAAAACGAGGTTTTTTCCGCGATCACGGCGGGCGCCGACGACTACATGATCAAGCCGATCAATCATTTCGAATTGCTGGCGCGCATCAACGCATTGCTGCGCCGCGCCTATCAGGGCGGCGATATCCAGCAGGACGTACTGGACATCGGCATCTACCGGATCGATACGAAGGCGCGCGAGATATGGGTGAACGGCACCCCGGTGAAGCTGACGCCGCGCGAATTCGAACTCGCCGTCCTGCTGTTTCGCCATTTCGGCCGGATCATGCCTCGCGAAGCGCTGATCCGTTCGCTATGGGGACGCGACATGGCCGGCGCGTCCCGCAGCCTCGACACGCACATCTACCGACTGCGCACGAAACTCGCGCTCCAGCCGTCGAACGGCGTGCGTCTCAGCGCGGTCTACACGCTCGGCTACCGGATCGAAGCGGTCTGACGCGCGAGCATTCGATGCGCGGCACAGAAGAGACCTTTGCGCCGGCAAGGACAATCGCATCAGCCAACGCGCGATACGCGTCGCGCCGCTGTCGCCCTTGCGGCATGGGGCCGCGGCGCGGTTCGCCGCCCTGATGGCCGTGTGGAATGCGATTGTTCCGCGCTGACGACAATTCAATTCGCGGCTGTGCCATTTATCGCAACCGAGCGGACACCTAGAGTAAACCCTGTCGCGCACCTCGTTGCGCATCGAACAGCCCCGTTTGACGGGACCGGAGCCAGCGCCCGCGCGCCAACTCCGACCAACACAGGAGTTACGTCATGAACCGCCGCCATCTTCTCTCCGCGCTCGCCCTCGCACTCGCCGTGTCCGCACCGGCCTTCGCCGATACGAACACCCCGCAAGCCGGCGACTACGGCAACGCGTCGTCGTACACGCAACACAACAATGGTCCGCGCACCCGCGCCGAAGTCAGCGCGGAAGTCGCGCAGGCCCGCCGCGACGGCACGCTGGCCTGGCTGCGCAAGGCGAATTCGTATCCGCAAGGGCTCGAACTCGCGCAAGGCCCGTATCGCTCGATGCCGGAAAGCAACCAGCTCGCTGGCGGGGGCCGGTAAACGTGCAACGCCGCGCAGCGGATGATCCGGTGCGCGGCGTCGTGACATCGCTGTCGAACACGCGATGAGTCAGTCAATTAGTTAGTCAGTTGCAGGAGCCTGTGATGAACGATCAACTTCCTTCGCCGCTCGATCATTGGGACGACACCACGCCGGTCTGGACGCCGTTCCGTTCGGCGCCGCGGTCGTCGCACTGACCGCCACGTCGACGTCTCGCTGATGCCGTCGTGCTGCCGTTACCGGCGCGGCACGCCGTCACGCCACTCGCCCCAGTGCGTGACGATGTCCTGTGCCAGAGGCAATGCCGCCGGCCAGTACGGCGTATCGTGCGTTAGTTGCAGCAATGGGCGTAGCGACACAATTGGCAACGTTCTCCGAAGTAAATCCGGTGGACGAGTCGCATCAGGGACGGTCACATCGATTGACACCGGCCAATAACTCTGGCGCGTCGCGCTCGCCATCATTCCCGATGTTCCATTGGCCGCCGTGGCCCAAGCTGTTTCAATCCCGATCGTCACGCCGGTTGAGCAGGCGCAAGAACAGGTGTGCGCCACAAGAAACCGCGGCCTTTCCCACCTCTCCTTCACACTTCCCAATATTTGTTCGTTCCGTCGACCGCAATTGGGTGCATCGTCGGTCCGCTTCGGGCACTTAGCATCGGCACTCCAAATGATGTCCCTATGGAGCGTGCCTATGAATGCGTCGCCACAGCTTGATGTATCGCTCGACGAACCGCCAATCTGCCCGAACATGACGGATTCTGCGTTCAGGAACCGGATGCTTGAATTGCGGGACGAAGCCGTCGAGATCACACTGCAACGGCACCGGGAACTGATGCGATGGAATCCGGCCACCGAAGCTCGAGTCGTCGAGTGGTTCGGCTCGGCAAACATGGATACACGACGCAAACTCACGACGGGGCTCGACGCCCTTGCCAGAGTAATGGCTCGCCTCGGCCCAAGGAATTTCGTCCGCGTCGGTTCCAATGCCGACCGGGCAACAGAATGTCTGCCGAACATGGAAAATGTCGACATCGAGGTTGCGCATGTCTGTCGCCCCGACACTGCAACTCATACGATCGCCATCAATCTCCCGTTCTGCTCGCTACCAGAGCGATCGGCTGGAAACCTCTCCTCGCAGCAACTAACGATTGTTCACGAATGCGCCCATTTTGCGGACACCTTCGACGCCGGGGACCACCCGGCGGCATACGGTCGCCGGGCCTGCGCCCAGTTCGCCAAACGCTATCCGGGCATGGCAATCGGCAACGCGGACAACATCGCGTGGTTCATTCTGGCGCGGTGAACTGGAGCGACCGATGAGATATGCCCTCGCCGTCATACTCGGCGCCTTCCTGTCACTTCCGATCCAGGCCGATGCATGCAAGGTCTTGTTGACCGACAGCATGGAACTGCCACTGAATTCGGCCGAGATAGCCAATAGCGACAGGCTCGCCGTCGCCAGGCACTACCTGACCGCCCGAGAATGGACTCGCGAAGGGGCGACGGCCTCGATCGACGCGGCCGCCTACGATTGGGAAAACCGGCCCAAGCAGCTCGCGCGACAACGCGGTGCGCAGATGAAATCCTTTCTCGTGCAACTCGGCATGTCGCCCGATGACATTTATGTCGACGAGCGAATCGTATCTGGCAGGAACGGCAGGCTCGATCCCGACGACAAAAAGCAGCTTTGGATCCAGTTCGTTCCGAAATGCCCGCCAGCAGGCTGTCAATATCTCTGCAACTCGGCAGGTACACCGGGTGTCGCGAGTCATGCACTGACACCCGCGACGCCCGGGCCTGAGCCTCACTCGATCCTTTTTTCGTGCGGCGACATCCGAGAGCCCGCACCGGCACGTTTTGTGACGATGGAACGCTGGACCGCACGCACACGCAATCAGACGTTGCTTTTTCATGATCGAGACCGGAAGCCGTTGATGCACACCTGCTACCGGATCAGCACCAGTGCAACGCAATACATCGGCATGACGGACGAGCACGGCGAAACGGCGACCATGCAGTTATTGGGCCCCGAATACACGCGCATCGAACTCAAGCTGGCCCAACCCGCGCCGTGATCCTCAGCACGGTTCCCACAAGCCTCAATCCGATCGCTCCGGGCAATATCGACGCGCCCGGAGCCCCGCTATGCGTGGATGACGGAATAACTTCGGCGCGTCGCCACACCGTTACCGGCGCGGCACGCCGTCACGCCACTCGCCCCAGTGCGTGACGATGTCCTGGACGAGCGGATTGCCCGCGCGGTACAGGTTCTCGGTCGCCGGCGCGAAGCCGCCCTGGTCCGCGTAGTTCAGCAGGTTGTCCGCGCTCGTCTGCCCCGCATACGGCCGGTCGAAGTCGGACCCCGTGCGCAACACCGCGACGCGCGACAGGTCGACCCGCTTCACGCTCGCCGCACGCTTGAGCGCTTCAAACGTCGCGTTGTCTTCCTGCGCGGTCATGCAGTAGGTGCCCTTGCCGTCGGTCAGGATCTTCGTCCACTGACGCGCGCGCTCGCCGATCAGCGTGCCCGAGAACCACGTATTGCCCGATGACGTGTCGCACTGGATCACCGTCGGCGGCCGGTTCGCCGGCGCATACGTGAACTTCGCGCGCGCGGCCTGAGCCTGCGCGCTGTCGGCGAGCACGACGTTGCGCGACAACGCATACGCGGCATCGGTCAGCTGCGGGTTGAGCTGGAACACTTCGGTGCGGTAGTCGAGCGGCGGCTTGTCGTTCGGACTCTTCGTGTTGATGCCGAGAAAGCCCGTGTTCCAGCCGGCCGGAATCTCGCGCGCATCGAGCTCCCACTGCAGGCTGAAATCCACCAGGTATTTCGACCATGCGGCGGAGCCGACCGTGCCTTGTGCGGGGTCGACGCCCGCGATGCCCGAGATCAGGAAATACGTGCGGCGCAGGTCGAAGCGCTGCGAGAACGTGAGCGCCATGATCGTCGCCGACGCATTCGCATAGCCCATGCCGGTCGTGACCACGCACACGTCCTGCTTGTTGCAGTGGACGTTCGGGTAGTCGGGCGACAGGCCCGGCACGGCGATGTCGCGCCACGGGCCGATACGGTCGAGCCACGCCTGGCCCTCCGGACCGAACATCGTGATGATCATGACCTTGACCGGGCGGCCCTGTGCACCGGTCTCGGCGAATGCGGCGTTGCCCGCGTTGTTGCCGGGGTTGTCCTGCGCGATCGACGGCGCGGTTGCACAGGCTGCGAGCGAGAATGCAGCGGCGGAAAGAATGGAGCGAGTCAGCATCGGCGTTCCTTGTTTCGATGATGTTGGGTGAGAACGGCTCTCGTAGACTGCGCGACGGAGTATAGAACGGGCGTGCGCGTTGCGGAACCCGACTACGAAACGACGGCCGGTGCGTCGGTTCAGGTGCGGCGCACGCGGGAAGCACAACGGAAATTCGCTCCGCACGTCGACATACCGTCAGGAATACTATCCGGTTGATCGCCACCGACACGTCGATCGCACTTGCGCGTCCGTCGCCCGGCAAACCGCTACAGCCGTGCCAGTCCTGCCACCCCATACCCCAGCACGACAAGCGCCGCGACCACGTGGCTCGCCGCG
>Ga0105237_10007882_pt1 | contig 11610 bp, 10 predicted proteins | sample KBSC24metaG_FD_81520 | JGI IMG/M metagenome (GOLD analysis project Ga0105237, IMG submission 81520) | Corn rhizosphere microbial communities from Kellogg Biological Station, Michigan, USA - KBS C2-4 metaG | ecosystem: Host-associated > Plants > Roots > Rhizosphere > Soil | place: Michigan, USA... | reverse complement strand
TTTTGAGGTCCGTCTTTGGCCTGAGGTGGATCTTTTGGCAGTGCGCTCGACGGGATCTGCCATTTCGAGGGAATCCGTGATGCTCGGTCGGCCTGCTTTCGCTTTGCGATGCCTTTCCATGGAGCTTCCTGTTCTTGTGAGGACATTATGTGGTTTCCAAGGTAGTCGGTTCCTCTATTGAAATCGCAGATATCACAATGTCGTAAGAGCACTCACACACCACCGAAAAGCTCATGCAGTCTCAGCAGCGACGGTAGACGATAGAGGAAAGTATCTCCTCGTCATTAGTTATTTGATTCCTCAACGCAGCATGCGATGTCAGCTACTGGCGACCATCTCCGCACCAACATTTGCGCCCTGATGAGATACCGAGGTTCATGGCTGCGGAGCCCCAATTTTGGTCTGGGTCATAATCAATATTTTCTGGGGTGTTTCTCGGTGCGGAAATGGAGCCGCGTCGGGGATTTCAAGGGACACCATTGAGATGTATGGCGCCTATCTAAGTAGTGATGTTGAAACGATACAGCTTCGACTTGTAGAAGCGCGATAACGACATCGACAATTGTGGTCATGAAATTTCATTAATTTGTAGCATATCATCGCCGGCCATCGCTTCCCATCTCTGCAACGCTACTACCCTCCATCTCGGCTATTTGGTTGTTCCATCCAAGCTCGGCAGGGGGTCTCTTCATGGGATTTTCCTTCAATTCAAATACTGATGGATCTTGGTGCCGAAACCTTTCGGAGCCTTGCAGCTCGGGCTTTTCATGGTGCCCTCCTCTGGGAAGCTCTGGAGTCGTATCCTCGAGTTTCTCCCCATGGACGGGCCTCTGATTCTTTCTTCTTCTCCACCACCAAAATCCAAACCCAAGAAAGATTAAGACGATAACACCGGCAACAATACCTCCAATCGCAGCGCCTGAAATGCCACTGCTTGAGCTGCCACCAGAGCCACCCATGTTTCCATTGCCACCACTCGAAGGAGTGTCGGTTGGGTTACTGCCTCCGGAGGTCGTGCTACCAGTCGAGGTGTCAATGGCGACGTTCTCGGGCGGGTCTTTGCCTGTGGTGCATGTCCCTGCACCCGTGGTGTTGAACTGTTCACAGATAGTGCTATTATTAATACTGGTTTCAATGGTTGCATCGCCTTGGATGCTAGAGAGCACAGGGAAATCGGCCCTTGACGAATGTCAGCAATCATGCAATCATGCAATCATTTGGCTCGGCACTCCTCACCTTGAAAACTGTCCAGTCACGTTGACGTTCCCAGTAACCCTCTGGAGCTCGGGAAAAGCGATTGCTCCCAAGCGACTATTGTTGGCGATGATTAAATCACCACTCATATCCGATAGCAGCGGAAAGAAAAGACTGCTGAGCAACGAATTTCCTGTGACGAAAACATCTACCACTAGAGTAAGATTCGGCGCTGAAAAGCTTCGAAAACTGTTTTCTGAAAGGTTTAGGCTCCCGGTAAGAGTTTCTAGGGATGGTACGTTCAATGTATTTGCATGTTGCAAAGTGATACCACGCGAGCTGGCGAGGTTCTGAAAGTTGACATCCAGACTGGGGCTGTTGGCCGAGATCGAGATTGCATCGGTCGTATTTTTGAGATCGTTGAAGGTGACTGCTGCTAGATCTGGATTTTTGAAAACCTCGATATTGGTACATGTGGTCAATTCTAACCCAGAGAGAGCTCTCAGCGCTGTGTTAGAGATCGATACTCGATCTGCTGTCACAATGCCATTTGCGAAATCCAGGCTTTTCAGAGCAGGTAAGTCGGCCCAAAGGATGTCGCCGGCGACCTCCATAAGCGAGTTGAATTTCAACTCGGAGAGGAGAGTCAATCTATTGAGAGTGAAGCTACCACTAATAGTAACAAGCCCATCAAAAGAAATTTGGGTCAACTTAGCGGCGTTATTGCATGTGAGGTCACCCTTTAGATGTGCAATCCCGGTGAGTGCGAGAGTTCCAGAAGCACTCTCTGCGATAATGATGTCGCCATTATAGGTCCCACAGTTTGAGATCGCTGTCGCGTCCGCAAGGCTGCTGATGGTCACTGACGGGCCGTCACATTGTGCTACACTTTCATGTTAACCTGGATATGCCCACTTGGAAGTATAGCTTCGTCACAAGATGCGACATCTGAAAAATGCATAATCAATAAATCGAGAGATAGCTGGCTCCATACCAAAGACAACCTGCATAGAGGCGAAAGCCAGCAGGAGAGTTGTGAACGAAATCATGCTGGCGGACCGATCGACGTGCCTCGACTGAAAATCTTAAGGCAGACTATCCTCTCTGTGGTATGCAAGATGCCTCTTGCTTCAAGAGGAGTTCCAAAACCCAAGCATTGTAAGCACTCAGCTGAGCGTACTTGCAGACGTAGCGGTTAAAGGTCAAGGAGGCAGTCAACATCTTAAGTTGACTCCCGGATAAGGACTTCACGGCCTCTTCTGTCTTTGACTCCCAGATTTCGAGGGTACAGGGGTGAACAGCTGGTCAATACCTGTGGACAATCTACCCCTAAGCGGGTGCCAAAATGCTTGATATTCGCGGTGACCATCAATAGTCTCACTGACAGCCTTGCGATTGGGTGGTTTAAGGGGCCAGGGCAGAAGACAAGAACTTTTGGCGACTGGCTAAGCCCGCGATCTCGGTCCAGACTGGCGCCCCACGCCACTCGATCTCAAGCGATGGCAGTTCAGGAGTCAGGACCCTCGGGCCCTCAACCCAGCCTGATCAAGCGAGCCGTTCAGCCATTGAAACCTCGTAATTCTGGCAGTTTGAGCCACTTTCTCGTCTTTATGATTGCATTGAATTTGGGGTATGGTTGGGAGGCTTCGTTCCATTTTCTGACTTGAGCATTCCTGCTGCCTTGCCCCGTAGTTATCAAGCCGAAAAGCCCGTCCCGAGAGCTATTTATGTACAGAGTACTATTTAATATTTACAGATGCGAATGCACTTGTTCTTCTACTAAGATTTCAAGGGCATATCTCTAGTCGGTATGTTGTACGGAGTACAGAGGGCCTGTCATCTCGGGTCGGGGCGATGGCTATCCGCTCCCTCATCCCCCACCACCAGATTCTCCAATTCACACTTACCCTCTAACTAACACATGTATGTAAGTAGACGAAAGAAGTATGAGGTCTTGGAGGTCAAACCATCCTCCTTCAACCCAGCAAGTGTTGTATTCGATCTGACCGAGTGCAGCACCTCGACTGCAATTGCTTTATCTCACCATGACTAATGTTCGATCGCGTCCCTGAAAAGGCAATTCCGCTTACCTACATATTTTTGCCATCAGAGTGCAGGACTTCTGCCTACATTTGCAACTCTTTCTCAATAGTGCCTAGCGGCAGCAACATGATCACAAAAGAGAGCCTTCCCTGTTTACCGCGCTTGCCCTGAACATTGGGACCTCCCTAATCTTATGGTCATCAGCCAAAACTCGCTGTGAACGCCCTGTCCGAGTAACGCGGAGATTGCCACAACGCGCCCAGCCTAGCCCAGCAGAAGCATATTACCGTGCGTAATATGTTGGATCCAATCCATTCCAGCTTAGTCTAATGTGAACAAGCCTGACTGTGGATTCTGCTTTGACATTGGCGCCCGTTAGACGGAGAATTCTTATCTTACTAATGACGATGACAAGGGTTACCTAAGTCGCTTGATCGAAAAGGCATTTCCGAGGGCGTGCAGTATTGAGCCACCGGAACCATCATATCGCGTTACTCGGCTGCAACAATATTCGTTGTGACGCTCGCTAAGGAACGGGGTGTGAAATCCGAGAGGCTGCCTTGGCTGCTCTTGAAAAACAGTCTTATGAGCCAACGGATTCGAGGGCCAAGGGCCTTAGTGAGGATAGCTGAAGCGCGCTCCGCCCAACAACTCTCCTGAATCATGGGTCTTAAGCGCGGTTTATCAACTCAGCCTTGCCACCTCTGCCTTGTGGATCGAAGGAGGATGGCCAAGACTTCTCGAAAGAAACAAAATCATTCAACATCACCTAGTGGATATGGCTGGACGTCATGGGAAAATTGAACACCGACATCAGGCCATCATGCGCAGGCGGCGAGGTAAATCTGCGAGGAGATCGCTTAAATCAATTCCACATCAATGTTCTCATTTGTATAAAGCCCACCATGTCGTGGACTCCTGGGATTACAAGTCCCTCCAAATCTTTCATCCACTTCAACTCAACGTTAGCTTTCGAAGGGGTGGCTTATCATGCCGTTAACAATCACCCAACGAGAAAGGGCTGCGAGTGACCTCACAGGAAATCGTTACCCTTATGTTGCGAAGGATGGGCGGCCACAGACAGAGGATTCGAGTGACCTCGAAGCGAAGATTTCTGCAGACTCCGATGATTCCTCTTCAATCCTTGGCGGCCCAAACAATCGCCAGGGTCTTGATGAGCATCAGCTCCGCGACGACGCCGTGTTGAAACTGGCCAGAACATATACAGGAGACGCAGGTTCTCAGTATCAAAACCCTTTTTCCGCCGACGACAACAGCAACCTCAATCCTCGAAGTCCTAATTTTAGCGGAAAAGAATGGGCTCGGGCCATGTACAACATATCAATCCAAGACTCTGATCCATCCCCAGCCACTGTCGGTGTCGCTTTTCAAAATTTGAGTGTGCATGGCTATGGAAATGCAACTGCATTTCAGGTAAATGTTGGAAATATCTGGCTCAAGGTCTTTTCTGCCGTTTCATCTCTCCTCGGTAAAAAGGGAGACCAAGTCCAGATTCTGCAGGATTTTGAAGGACTTCTCAATAAAGGCGAGATGCTGTGTGTGTTGGGCCCTCCCGGGTCGGGCTGCTCAACTTTTCTCAAAACTATCGCTGGAGAAACTCACGGATTTTATGTTGACTCACAGAGTTATATCAACTTCAAAGGTATCAGTTCAAAAGAGATGGCGAGTAAATTTCGTGGCGAGGTGATATACACTGCTGAAATCGACTCTCATATTCCTACCCTTTCAGTTGGCGACACCCTGTACTTTGCTGCCCTTGCAAGAGCGCCCCAGAAGATCCCTGGTGGCGTGAGCAAGAAGGTCTATGCAGAGCATCTCAGATCTGTCGTGATGGCCATGTTTGGAATATCGCATACAATCAACACTCGAGTTGGCGATAACTTTGTACGAGGAGTTAGTGGAGGAGAGAGGAAACGAGTTTCGATCGCAGAGGCGGTTCTGAGCAATGCTCCAATGCAATGCTGGGATAACAGCACTCGTGGTCTTGATAGTGCAAACGCTATTGAGTTCTGCAAGACTCTTCGCACACAAGCAGAGGTTTTTGGCACGACATCTTGTGTTGCTTTGTATCAGGCTCCACAGCAGGCTTACGATGTGAGTTCAGAAGCCACGATGCAGCCTGATTACTGACTTTACTCTAGGTCTTTGACAAGGTGATTGTTCTATATGAAGGCCGACAAATTTTCTTCGGCAAGGTCGACGATGCAAAGACATACTTCGAAAATCTAGGATTTGTCTGTGCGAAAAGCCAAACCGCAGCGGATTTCCTCACATCTATGACCTCCCCCAAAGAACGAATTGTGCGACCAGGATTCGAAGATGTGGTGCCTCAAACGTCTAGTGACTTTGCTGCCGCGTGGAGCCAGAGTGAACAGAGAAAGATATTGGCTGAGGAACTCGCAAACTACAAGCAAACTTATCCCTCTGATGCTAGTAGGGAGGCAGTCCATGCTTTCACTGAATCCAGGCAGCAGCAGCAGGCCAGATCGCAACGAAAAAAATCACCTTACACCCTATCTTATGTTCAGCAGATTCAAATCTGTCTCTGGAGGGGCTTTAGGTTGTTGAAAGGGGATCCAGCAATTACTCTCTTTCAACTTGCTGCCAATTTTATCCAATTCTTGATTGTCAGCAGCTTATTTTACGACCTTCCCCAAGATACGAACAGTCTCCTTCAAAGGGCGAATTTGGTTTTTGTGGCTGTCGCCCTCACTGCGTTCTCGAGTATCTTGGAAATACTTTCGCTCTATACCAAACGACACGTCGTGGAAAAACACAATCGGTATGCACTTTATCACCCCAGTGCTGAGGCTATTGCTACGATCATAACCGACCTTCCTTACAAGGTGACGAATTGTATCGTTGTCAATGTCACATTATACTTCATGACCAACCTCAATCGAACTCCAGGGGCATTTTTCTTTTTTGTTCTGGTCTCATTCTTCATGACACTTGCGATGGTGAGTCAATTCAACTAAATGGGCTGAGTTCCGACGAATATAGTCGAGCAATTAACTAACCACACTCCAGTCTATGCTCTTCCGGTTCATTGGATCTTGTACGAAGACTGAATCACAAGCTTTAGCACCGACCTCGATCCTACTCCTCGGGATAATCTTGTATTCTGGATTCTCCATTCCGGTAAAGTTTATGCTCGGTTGGGCTAGGTGGATTCGACGAATAAATGTTGTGTCCTACGCATATGAGAGTCTACTGCTAAACGAATTGGACGGACGAGAGTTCAGCTGTTCACAGTTCATTCCCAGTGGCCCAACTTATGAATCGGCCGACCCTTTCTCTCGAGTTTGTCTTGGTATTGGTGCCGTCCCAGGCTCTGATACCATAAGTGGAACTCGCTACTTATCCGAGGCGTACGGGTTTGATAACAGCCGCAGATGGCAGAATCTAGGAATAGTCATCGCCTTCATGATTATCTATATGGCGTTCTACCTGATCACCACCGAGGTGGTCGCTGCAGCACGATCGAAAGGAGAGGTCCTTGTTTTCCAACGCGGCCACGGTCCCACCACTTCAGCTAAATATCAAAGTAAAGATCTCGCAACCAAACCCAACTATAGCTCAGCCCGGGAACTCTCTACTATAGGGAACCAATCGGCAAGCATCGCAATGTCGACATCAGTGTTCCATTGGCGCGATCTCTGCTATGACATCAAGATTAAGAACGAGCCCCGAAGAATTTTGGATCAGGTTGACGGATGGGTAAAGCCCGGTACTTTGACGGCTTTAATGGTATGTTTCTCACTTCCAGTGCCTCAGCGATATTAATTGGGCTCTCAGGGTGTTTCTGGAGCCGGAAAAACTACTCTTCTAGATACTCTCGCTAGCCGTATCACAATGGGAGTGGTTACAGGAGACATACTCGTGGACGGCAAATTACGTGCTGATTCGTTCCAGCGGAAAACTGGATACGTCCAACAACAAGATCTGCACCTGTCGACTTCAACTGTTCGAGAAGCTTTAGTATTCAGTGCTCTACTCAGGCAACCGAAATCAATATCGTACGAAGATAAGATTAAATACACTGAGGAAGTCATTGACCTCCTAGATATGCGGGAGTATGCGGATGCAGTCGTCGGTGAACTGGGCGAAGGTCTCAATGTGGAGCAACGCAAGCGACTAACCATTGCTGTTGAACTTGCTGCTAGACCAGAGGTGTTACTCTTCCTCGATGAGCCAACTTCCGGTCTGGATAGTCAAACTTCGTGGTCGATCTGCGATTTAATGGAGAAGCTCGTCAGGCACGGACAAGCTATTCTATGCACCATACATCAACCCTCTGCAATGTTGTTTCAACGCTTCGATCGCCTATTACTATTGGCTAAAGGAGGCCGAACAGTGTATTTCGGAGATGTTGGCAAGGACTCGGCCACACTCATTGATTACTTTGTAAAGAATGGAGCGGAACCTTGCCCTCCAGGAGCAAACCCCGCGGAATGGATGCTTACTGTTATCGGAGCTGCTCCAGGTTCCGAGTCTCTGATCGACTGGCCGAAGAGCTGGTATGATAGCCCAGAAAGGCTGGAAGTGCGCACCGAGCTTGATCGACTCCAGCAATTAGGTGTTGATGCTACTACTGAGTCTCGCCTTTCCAGCAACCAAGAAGGTGAAAGAGAGTTTTCGACCTCTTTACTCCTTCAAATATATGTTGTCACCGAGCGGGTATTTCAGCAATACTATCGAACGCCGTCATACATCTATTCCAAGGCATTTCTTGCCACTTTCTCGGTAAGTTCGCACTAAAGCACTCCGTCCGAGGAATAGTCCAGATGATGACTGACTGTTTAAGTCCCTATTTATCGGCCTTTCGTTTGTGCAAGCTGAGCGCACTCAGCAAGGGTTGCGAAACCAGGTATTTGGGGTGTTCGCTCTCCTGACCGTCTTCATGCAGCTTGTGGAGCAAACCATTCCATTCTTCGTCACTCAAAGGTCCCTGTATGAGGTTCGCGAGCGTCCATCTAAAACTTATTCATGGAAGGCATTTATGGTTGCCAATATTGTGGTTGAAATACCATGGAACACGGTCCGTCCACCATTTCCTCGATCGTGACTGGTAAGGCTAACGGATTTGCACAGTTAATGGCTGTTATTATCTTCATCTGCTGGTGGTTTCCCATCGGACTCAACGCCAATGCTCGACTTTCAAATGCTGAGCATTCTCGCGGAACCCTCGCTTTTCTCTTTATATGGACCTTCATGCTCCTCTGTTCAACCTTTGCACATCTTATGATCGCTGGGATCACAAACTCCGAGACTGCATGCAATATTGGAAACGTCTTCTCCGCGATCATGCTCCTGTTTTGCGGCATCTTGTCTGGCCCGAAGGCTATGCCTGGTTTCTGGCTTTTCGCATATCGAATCAATCCCTTCACTTATCTAGTGGAGGGACTATTGGGAGTCGGGCTTGCCAAAATCCCGGTGACGTGTTCAGAAGCAGAGTTTCTGCAATTTGAGCCTGCCGATAATACCACTTGTGGCGAGTACATGTCCGACTTTATTGCTGCTACCGGTGGAACTCTTTTGAACCCAGATGCAACAGATAACTGTCGTTACTGCATGCTGTCGGCTTCCGATGCAGTTCTCTCTTCACTGGGTGTCGATTACAGCCACAGGTGGCGGAACTGGGGGTTGATGTGGGTGTTTATAATCTTCAACATGGCCATGGCGATTTTCCTGTACTGGCTGTTGAGGGTGCCCAAGAATTGCCCTCGTTTCATGAGATGGTGGAATATGCTCACAAGGAAAGGATCTAGCTAAAGGGAGTTGTCGTTGAGGGTATTGGCGTCTCAGTACCGGGTTTGACAGTGATGGATAGATATTCAGGCTCCAAGGGTCGGTGGCGTTGGGATCTATAACGAGTCTATTTTCTTCCCTGAACTACTTGTATGATACATCACAAACACAGGGTATTCTGGCACCAATAAAGGTAAATGACCGACACCTAACAAAACCCGCTTTCGCTGCTCATAAACACACTCGATATGCAAATACACCCAAATAGAATCAAAGCACCATTGTACCATTCTTCAGACGAGCCACAAGCTCATTCGTGACATTATTCGCGGCCTCTCCACCGATGTTCGTAAACGACATGAGAATGCTGTTGTTAGCAGTAATAATATCCACGCAAGCGAAATTCATATCGTTGCTTCCACAGTGAGCCAGGGTATATTGACCCGGCGCTGAAGCATCCTCGCCGCGCCCGAAGCCACCATAGGTGTAGCCCAAGCCAGGGAGCTCCGCGGGGGGTGGGCCTGGGGCGGAAGTGTGAAGTTTCTGGAACCCGTTCACCGAGAGATTGAGAGCCTTGGACGCATGCCCGTGCGCGGCCTGCAAGTGTACGGTCAAGAACTTGTTCCAGTCCTGGATCGTCATGTGCAGGAGTCCCGCGGTGCTGATGGCGGCGGGCAGGTCGCGGTACTTGTTGTCCTCGCCCTCGCCGACGGCTTCGGGACCCTCGGGCGTCATGATGTGGCCCCATGGGTTGTCGATGGCGGTGATGTTGCTCTGTGGCGTCGCGCCCCAGCCCGCTGAGGCCATGCACAGCGGCTTGAAGAGTTTCTTTCCCATGATCTCTTCAACGGGCTTTCCTGTTACGATGTCGACGATTAGCCCGGCGAGGATGTAGTTCATGTTCGCGTATACCCAGTCGCCTTGCGTGCTGTTCGAAGGGGATGCGAGAGTCCGCGTCGCCATTGATACTCTGCCCGCTGGTGCAGAGATGTTGACGAGCGAGGTGAGGAAAGCCTCCTCTTGAACCGAGTCGTCCGTGATGCCGCTGCGGTGGGAGGTGAGCATTTCGATGGTCACGTTTCGGTAGACGTCGAGCATCTTGTAGTCTGTCAGGACCTCGCCAAGGGTTGTTTTCCACGAGAAGATGCCCTCTTCGACTAGGATCGCGATGACTGTGGCCGTCATGGCTTTCGTGTTGGAGCCGATGTGGTAGATGTCGTGCATGGTTGCATTGACGTTCGTATGTACTTTGCGTGTGCCAACCACGGCGCCCTTGAAGTGCGGTCCGACGCTGACACCCAGTGCGGGGAAGTCATATTCGAGCCGCAGCTGCTCGAGCTGGCTTGTGATGCTATTCGAAGTACTCAACCTGGTGGAAGAAACAGTGTTATCAAGGAATCCACGAGTGGGAAGGATTGTCTGTCTGCGTACCTGCTTTTTGCAACTTCTCGGGGTGATATTGCCATACTGTTGCATAGCCTTGAACATATTGTGATACTGGTAAGTAGGAGAATGCTAGATAGAGATTTCATGGTGGTGGTGCTGAGGTGGATAGAAACTGGGGAAGTATTCGAGAATAGATTACAGGTTGAGGAGATGCTGATGGTATGGAAGATTTTCCAGATGACTGTGTAGGGTCATCTCGTTTAATATAGTTTTTTCCCTCTCTCGCTCGTATTACTTCTCTTGAAATTGAGACATGACGTCTCTTGAATAGAAGAGCCACTGCTAAAAGCGAGCAGAGCAGGCTGTACAGTCGTATACGTACGGAGGCAACCTGGGTAGATGTAGAATATCCAATGAGACGCCTGCATTCTACGAAGAGTGGCTGGAACTTCTAGCCTTGCAGCTCGTATATGATCGTACATGATCGTATATGACGATCTGCTCTTGGTCGGTGAAATCGTAATCTATATCTTTGACCCAGATCCTGGGATTGTCAGTCCAGACTGGGTGCTGAATACGAATGTATCCAATGAGAACCTTGACGTTTACGAGCCAATCGGTAGACCCGCGTGGAAAGCGGCTTTCCTCGGGTGCTGCTCGGGGCCAAAATTGTCCGACACGCGACAAACCGGCTTAGATGGAATAAAACACTTCCATTTCGACTCTCACAACTTCCACAGGGTTGCCATGTGAAAAGAGATCGACATCTATCGTTCGACTTAGCGAAATCAGGTCGCACTGGGCCTTCAACTCCCATTGATGCGAGTCCAATTGATCCTAGCTTAGGCATTGTTAATATGATCCTCTAACGATCGAGTGATGTTCGCCTCAGAGGATGAGACCCCGAGTATTGTATGGCATTGACCCAGACGGTTCTTCTTTGAGACCTCAAGGACACTGATACCAGTGACTGGCCCGACTGAACTCTGCTAAAAGCCATGCCGTTGCAATATATAATCCAAATCACAACTTCCTTCTGAGAATTAATTCAAAGGATTGTGCATAGCGATGTATGTAGCGACATCAGCTTCTTTTCAACCATCTGCGATCGCGGCGAAGTGAGCCCTGCGCTTGATTCTGGGAGGTCTAAGTGTTGTGCAAGGCCCATCGTAGTACGAATAATCGGGACGACGCAGAATTCTGTGGATATGAGGT
>Ga0105237_10007879_pt1 | contig 11612 bp, 9 predicted proteins | sample KBSC24metaG_FD_81520 | JGI IMG/M metagenome (GOLD analysis project Ga0105237, IMG submission 81520) | Corn rhizosphere microbial communities from Kellogg Biological Station, Michigan, USA - KBS C2-4 metaG | ecosystem: Host-associated > Plants > Roots > Rhizosphere > Soil | place: Michigan, USA... | reverse complement strand
TCGAGGCGCGCCAGCAGCGCCACGAATTCATTACCGTCGAGCATCTGTTGATGGCGCTGCTCGACAACCCGTCGGCTGCGGAGGTGCTGCGAGCCTGTTCGGCGAACAGCGACGACCTGCGCAAGAGCCTGGTCGGGTTCATCAAGGAGAACACGCCGACGGTCGGCGGCTCCGACGAGGTCGACACCCAGCCGACGCTGGGCTTCCAGCGTGTGATCCAGCGCGCGATCATGCACGTGCAGTCGACTGGCAGCGGCAAGAAAGAAGTGACGGGCGCGAACGTGCTTGTCGCGATCTTCGGCGAGAAGGACTCGCACGCGGTCTACTACCTGCACCAGCAGGGTGTGACGCGCCTCGATGTGGTGAACTACATCGCCCACGGCATCAAGAAGAGCGACCCGCCCGAGCCCGCCAAGCCCAGCGAAGGCAGCCCCAGCTCGGAGGGCGAAAAGGAAGAGGGCGAAGGCAAGGGCTCGCCGCTCGACCAGTTCACGCAGAACCTGAACCAGCTCGCCCGCGACGGCAAGATCGATCCGCTGATCGGCCGCGAGCACGAGGTCGAGCGGGTGATCCAGATTCTGTGTCGGCGGCGCAAGAACAACCCGTTGCTGGTGGGCGAGGCCGGTGTCGGCAAGACGGCGATCGCCGAGGGCCTGGCCTGGCGCATCACCCAGAACGACGTGCCCGAGGTGCTGGCCGATTCGGTCGTCTACTCGCTCGACATGGGCGCGCTGCTCGCCGGCACCAAGTACCGGGGCGATTTCGAGCAACGCCTGAAGGGCGTGCTGAAGCACCTGAGAGACCAGCCGAACGCGGTGCTGTTCATCGACGAGATTCATACGCTGATCGGCGCCGGCGCGGCGTCGGGCGGCACCTTGGACGCGAGCAATCTGCTGAAGCCGGCACTGAGCTCGGGCACGATGAAGTGCATCGGCGCGACGACGTTCACCGAGTACCGTGGCATCTTCGAGAAGGACGCGGCACTGAGCCGGCGCTTCCAGAAGGTCGACGTGGTCGAGCCGTCGGTCGAGCAGACCGTCGAGATTCTGAAGGGGCTGAAGTCGCGCTTCGAAGAGCACCACAGCGTGAAGTACGCAGTCGGTGCGCTGCAGGCTGCGGCGGAGCTGTCGGCCAAGTACATCAACGACCGGCATCTGCCCGACAAGGCGATCGACGTGATCGACGAAGCCGGCGCAGCGCAGCGCATCCTGCCCAAGAGCAAGCAGAAGAAGACGATCACGCGCAGCGAGGTCGAAGAGATCGTCGCGAAGATCGCGCGCATCCCGCCGGCCAGCGTGTCGAGCGACGACCGCGGCAAACTGCAGACGCTCGAGCGCGACCTGAACAGCGTCGTGTTCGGCCAGGAGCCCGCGATCGAAGCGCTGGCCGCTGCGATCAAGATGGCTCGTTCGGGTCTGGGCCGACCCGACAAGCCGATCGGCTCGTTCCTGTTCAGCGGCCCGACCGGCGTCGGCAAGACCGAGGTCGCGAAGCAGCTCGCCTACATCCTGGGCATCGAGCTGATCCGCTTCGACATGAGCGAGTACATGGAGCGCCATGCGGTCAGCCGGCTGATCGGCGCGCCGCCGGGCTATGTCGGTTTCGACCAGGGCGGCCTGCTGACCGAGGCGATCAGCAAGAAGCCGCACGCGGTGCTGCTGCTCGACGAGATCGAGAAGGCGCACCCGGACGTCTTCAACGTGCTGCTGCAGGTGATGGACCACGGCACCCTGACCGACAACAACGGGCGCAAGGCCGATTTCCGCAGCGTGATCATCATCATGACGACCAATGCGGGCGCCGAGACGATGAACAAGGCGACGATCGGCTTCACGAACGCACGCGAGCAGGGCGACGAGATGGCCGACATCAAGCGGCTGTTCACGCCGGAGTTCCGCAATCGCCTCGACGCGACCGTCAGCTTCAAGGCGCTCGACGAAGAGATCATCCTGCGCGTGGTCGACAAGTTCCTGCTGCAGCTCGAAAGCCAGCTCGCCGAGAAGAAGGTCGAAGTCACCTTCACCGACGGCTTGCGCAAGCAGCTCGCGAAGAAGGGGTTCGATCCGCTGATGGGCGCACGGCCGATGCAGCGCCTGATCCAGGACACGATCCGGCGCGCGCTGGCCGACGAGTTGCTGTTCGGCCGTCTGGTCGAGGGCGGCCGCCTGACGGTGGACGTCGACGCCGACGGCAAGCCCTTGCTCGACATCCAGCCGAACAAGCGCAGCGACAAGCCGAAGGCGGAGCCGGCAACGGCGGCCTGAGGTTCGGATCCGACGATCGGAAGGGGCCCGCGAGGGCCCCTTTGTCATTGCGATTGGCGCGTGGCGGGGTCTTGCTGGAAGTAGCTGCGCAGCAGCTCGTACAGCGCAGGATGCTCGATGCGGAACTCGAGCGGTGCGACGAAGAAGGCTTCGGCACTGACGGCGAAGAACTCCTCCGGGGCTTCGGCGCCGTAGGGGTCGAGCAGTGTCTGCTCGCCGGCGTCCACGCGGTCGCAGAAGGCATCGTATTCGGCGCCGAGCACGCGCACCCATTCATCGAGCGCTGCGCGATCGGGAAGCACCGGGATGCCGTCGGCATCACCGTTGCGCATGTCGAGCACATGGACGAACTCGTGGATCACGACGTTGTAGCCGTCGATCGCCGACTCTCCCGCTTCTGCAACGTCGCGCCACGACAGCATCACCGGTCCGCCGTGCATGGCCTCACCGGAGAGCTCTTCGTCGTAATGGTGCACGACGCCGTCGTCATCGACGACCTCGCGGCGCGCGACGACCGCGTCTTCATGAACCACGATGCCGACGAAGCTGTCGTAACACTCGAGCCCCAGTTGCAGGACCGGCAGGCAGGCCTGCGCCGCGATCGCAACGGCCATCGCGTCGTCGACCTCGAGGCCGCCCACGCCGGTGAACTCCTTGTTCGCGAGGAACAGCGTGCTCAGTTCGCGCAGCCGGGCTGCATCTTCGCCGCCAGGCAAAACGAGGAACGGAAAGCGCGCGAGCGTCAACTCCCATAGCTGATCGGGAATCGCACGTCGCTGCAGCGTGCGCTCGGTCCGCCAGCGTTTGAACCAGGAATGAACCACGGGCCGACGGAGGAATCAGGTCGCTGTCACGAGCGCAGCGTCGGGCATGATGCGGCGCAATCCGCCATGTTGCCAACGCAGTACCTCGGCGCGTGGCGCGCTGCCGTGGTCGAGCTCCCAATCGCTCAGCACATGGCGCTCGAGGCCGTCCGGCCAGCGCTCGTCTGCCGGGCGATGGGTGTGTCCGTGGATCATCACGCGCGAGTTCGCCGCGTTCATCCAGGCGGTGGCCGCGCTCGCATCGACATCGACCCAGTCGGCAGGGGCTCGCTGCGCATGCATGCCCGAGCTTTGCTCGCGCATCTGCTTGGCGAGTGCGCGCCGCTGCGCCAGCGGCCGCGCGAGCTGCTCGACCTGCCAGGCCGGATTGCGCACGACGCGGCGAAACGCCTGGTATTCGAGGTCGGCGAGGCACAGCGCATCGCCATGCGTCAGCAACAGCCGCTCGCCGAACGCGCTGACGACCGTCGGGTCAGGCAGGGCATGGACGCCGCAATCGGCGAGCATCGCGGGACCGACGAGGAAGTCGCGGTTGCCGACCATGAAGCCGACGTAGTGTTGTGCCGAGGCCTGCTTCAGGACGGCTGCGCAGCGTGCTTCGAAGCCCTCGTGGCGCGAGTCGTCGCCGACCCAGACTTCGAACAGGTCGCCGAGAATCAATACCGCATCAGCGCGCGTCCCGAGCAGGTAACGCTGCCAGGCATCGAAGCCGCGTGGTGTGTCCTCGGCGAGGTGCAGGTCGCTGATGAAGTCGATCGTTCGCCACCCGGACGGCGCGACAAGCTCGTGCGCGACAAGCGCCGCGGGCTGAGCGTCCATGCCGGTGCGCCGCAGACAGGCTGGCTCAGCCGACGCGCTTCGCGCTGACGATCACGACGTCTTCGGTCGGCACGTCACCGTGGCCGCCGCGGTTGCCGGTCGCCACCTTCTCGATCGCGTCGACCACGTCCTGCCCCGACACGACCTTGCCGAACACCGCGTAGCCCCAGCCCTGCGGGCTTTCCGACTTGAAGTTCAGAAAGCCGTTGTCGGTCGTGTTGATGAAGAACTGCGCGGTCGCCGAGTGCGGCGCCGACGTGCGCGCCATCGCGAGCGTGTAGTGATCGTTCTTCAGGCCGTTGTTCGCTTCGTTCGCGATCGGCGCTTGCGTCGGCTTTTGTTTCATGCCCGGCTCGAAGCCGCCACCCTGGACCATGAAGCCCGGGATCACGCGATGGAACACGGTGCCGTCGTAGTGGCCGGCGTCGACGTACGCAAGGAAGTTTTGGCTCGACACGGGCGCCTTGGCGTCATCGAGTTCGATGCGGATCGTGCCCTTGTTGGTTTGCAGGTCGACTTGGGTGCTCATGCTGTCCTCACTTTTCAATCGTTGCCTTGTTGATTGTCACGGGCATCATCGGCACGTCATCGTGCATGCCCTTGCTGCTGGTCGGGACGGCGCGAATCTTGTCGACGACGTCCATGCCCGCGATCACCTTGCCGAACACCGCGTAGCCGTTGCCGTCGCGCGCGTTTGCAGCGTCCAGGCGCGGGTTGTCCTGCACGTTGATGAAGAACTGCGAGGTCGCCGAGTTCGGGTCGCCAGTACGCGCCATCGCGACCGACCCGCGCACATTGCTCAACCCATTCTTGCTTTCGAGCGGGATCGGCGCACGGGTTTTCTTCTCGGCCATGTCGGCCGTCATGCCTCCACCCTGGATCATGAAATTCGGGATCACGCGGTGGAACACGGTGCCGTTGTAGTGGCCGTCCTTCACGTACGCCACGAAGTTGTCGACCGTCTTCGGCGCCTTGGCCTTGTCGAGCTCGATGACGATGTCGCCCGCGCTGGTCGCGAGCTTGACCTTCTGCGCATGAGCCGCGACGCTCGCGCCGAGCAGCAGTGCGCTCGTCACGGCGATGGCGGCGACGCGCTGGCCGCGGGCGAGGAATCGGTGCATTCGGGTCTCCTTGGGCAATCAGGTTCGTTTTGCGTTGCGGCTCACTTCGACGCGCCGCTTGCCGGCGCTGCGGCGGCCTCCGGCTTGCGCTTGAACAGCTCACGCACCAGCGCAAGCTTCGACTCGAGCGCACCGTTTGCGGGCTCGAGCTTCTGCGCGCGTGCATACGACTGGCTCGCCAGCGCGGCGTACACGTCGCCGAGGTTTTCATGGGCCGTCGCGTAGCTCGGGTTCGCGCGCACCGCCTGCTCGAGCGTGATTCGCGCGCGGGCGTAGTCTCCGTCGGCAGCGTAGAGGGCCGCTAGATTGTTGTACGGCTCGGCGAGATCGGGGTAGTCGTCGACGAGCTTCTGGAAGATGGCAATCGCTTCGCTGCTGCGCTGGACTTCGGCAAGGATCACGCCCTTGAGGAACCGCATCTGCGCGTCGTTGGGCTTGCTGGCGAGATGGGCGTCGGCCTTTGCCAGCGCTGCAGCGGTCTGCCCGGCGTAGTGAAGACGATGGACCTCCGCGATCGCGCTCGTGGCTTGCGAGCTCTGCGCCCCGGTCAGCGACGACGGGGTCGATTGCGCTGCGACGCAACATGACACGGCCCACAGCGTGATGGTGATCAGAAGTCGGAAGCGAGCCATCGGCGCGGCGGCGGGCAGTGATCGCGGTATGGGTTGACGGATGGGTTTGCAGGCCGGCTGGCGTGCCGTGCGTGTACCAACGAAACGCTGGTAGCCCGGGGAAGGGCCGCTATACTGAATTCGATTGTAGTGCAGGCTCCGAGCGCGTCGCATCGTCGGGCGCGCACCGAGTTGCCGTGCACGTTGGGCCCAAAGCATGCTTAAGTCTTTTGCATCGAACGCTCGATTCGTTCGACTGCCGAGCTATTGATTTTCCGATCGGTTCATGACACTTCGCGTTCACAACACTCTCACGCGGGAGCTTGAGATCTTCACGCCGATCGAGCCCGGGCACGTGCGCATGTACGTCTGCGGCATCACGATCTACGACCTGTGCCACGTCGGCCATGCGCGCTTTCTGATCGCGTTCGACGTGGTCTATCGTTGGCTGCGCACGCTCGGCTACCGCGTGACCTACGTTCGCAACATCACCGACATCGACGACAAGATCATCAAGCGCGCGCTGGAGCGCGACATACCGATCAAACAGCTCACCTCGGAGATGACTGCGGAGCTGAACAAGGACGTGGTCGCGCTCGGCATCGAAACGCCGACCCACGAGCCGCGCGCCACCGACCACATCGGCACGATGCTCGAGCTCATCGGCACGCTCGAAAGCAAGCAGCTTGCCTATCGCGCCAGCAATGGCGACGTGAACTTCGCGGTGCGCAAGCTCGCGGGCTACGGCAAGCTGTCGGGCAAGTCGCTCGACCAGTTGCGCGCCGGGGAGCGCGTGGCCGTGCTCGACGGCAAGGAAGACCCGCTCGACTTCGTGCTGTGGAAATCGGCGAAAGAGTCGGAGCCGGAGGACGCGAAATGGGCCAGCGAATGCGGCCGCGGGCGCCCCGGTTGGCACATCGAGTGCTCGGCGATGTGCAAGGCCATCCTCGGCGAGCGTTTCGACATCCACGGTGGCGGTGTCGACCTGGTGTTCCCGCACCACGAAAACGAAATCGCGCAGAGCGAAGGGGCGAACGACACGCGCTTCGTCAACTACTGGCTGCACAACGGACACCTGAACGTCGACAACGTGAAGATGTCGAAGTCGCTCGGCAACTTCTTCACGATCCGCGATGTGATGAAGAGTTATGACGGCGAGACGCTGCGCTTTTTCATGCTGCGTGTGCACTACCGCAGCCCGTTCAATTTCAGCGACGCCAGCCTCGACGATTCGCGCAGCGCGCTGCGCCGCCTGTACACGGCACTCGACGGGCTCGAGCTGCCGACGCAGGAGCTCGACTGGTCGCAGCCGTCGGCGGCAGCATTCCGTGCCGCGATGAACGACGACTTCAACACGCCGGTGGCGGTGGCGATCCTGTTCGAACTCGCCGCCGAGCTGAACCGGACACGATCGATCCAGACCGGCTCGTTGCTGAAGGGCCTGGCCGGAACGCTCGGGCTGCTGCAGCAGTCGCCGCGCGCCTACCTGCAGTCGGGCAGCGCGGTCGACGAGGCCAGCATTCTCGAGCGCATTGCTGCACGCGCCGACGCAAAGAAGAACCGCGACTTCGCACTCGCCGACCAGATCCGCAAGGACCTGCTCGCGCAAGGCATCGAGCTTCAGGACGCGCCGGCCGGGACGACCTGGACAGCGACCGGGGTCAAAGCCTGATGCCGCAGATCACTCCCGAGTACTGGGACGAGGCGTGCAAGCACCTCGGCAAGCGCGATCGCGTGATGCGCAAGCTGATCCCGCAGTTCGGCGAAGGCCGGCTGCAAAGCCGTGGCGACGCGTTCACGACGCTCGCGCGCTCGATCGTCGGCCAGCAGATTTCGGTGAAAGCGGCGCAGGCGGTCTGGGACCGCTTCGCCGCGCTGATGGACGAACCGTCGACCCGCCTGACACCGGACGGCGTGCTCGGCCTCGAACCTTCGACCTTGCGCGAGGCAGGCCTGTCGGCTCGCAAGGTCGAGTACCTTGGCGACCTCGCGCACCATTTTGTGTCGGGCGCGGTCCATGTGCGCCAATGGCAACAGATGGACGACGAAGCCATCATCGAGGAGTTGGTCGCGATCCGTGGAATCGGCCGCTGGACGGCCGAGATGTTCCTGATCTTTCACCTGATGCGGCCGAACGTACTGCCGCTCGACGACCTCGGGCTGCTGAAGGGCATCAGCGTCAACTACTTCAGCGGCGAGCCGGTGTCGCGTGCCGAGGCCCGCGAAGTCGGCGATGCCTGGGCCCCGTTTCGGTCGGTTGCCACATGGTACATTTGGCGCAGCCTCGACCCTCTGCCGGTCGATTACTGAAGGCGCTGCGCGGCTGCCACTCTCGATCGGACAACAACCGATCGGACGGCGGCCAGTCCAGTCAACAATATCGTCGTTGATGCCGCAGGACACAATCCACTCATGAGCAAACGCCATTTCCTCGAATTCGAGCAACCGGTTTCGGAACTCGAAGCGAAGATCGAAGAGCTGCGCTACGTACAAAGCGAATCCGCCGTCGACATCTCCGAAGAGATCGACCGGCTAGGCAAGAAGAGCCTGCAGCTCACGAAGGACATCTACGCCAGCCTCAGCCCCTGGCAGGTGACGCAGATTGCGCGCCACCCGCAGCGGCCCTACACGCTGGACTACGTGAACGAGATCTTCACCGACTTTCAGGAACTGCACGGCGACCGCGCGTTCGCCGATGACCAGTCGATCGTCGGAGGGCTTGCACGCTTCAACGGCCAGGCCTGCATGGTGCTCGGCCACCAGAAGGGCCGCGACACGAAGGAGCGCGCGGCGCGCAACTTCGGCATGTCGCGCCCCGAGGGCTACCGCAAGGCGCTGCGCCTGATGAAGGTGGCCGAGAAGTTCAATCTGCCGATCTTCACGTTCGTCGACACGCCGGGCGCCTATCCGGGCATCGGTGCCGAAGAACGTGGCCAATCGGAGGCGATCGGCCGCAACATCTTCGAGATGGCGCAGCTCGAGGTGCCGATCATCGTCACGATCATCGGCGAGGGCGGTTCCGGTGGCGCGCTCGCGATCAGCGTCGGTGACCAGTTGCTGATGCTGCAGTACTCGATCTATTCGGTGATCTCGCCAGAGGGCTGCGCGTCGATTCTGTGGAAGACCGCCGAACGCGCGTCGGACGCGGCCGAAGCGCTCGGCATCACCGCGCACCGGCTCAAGGCGCTAGGCCTGGTCGACAAGATCGTCAACGAGCCGGTCGGCGGTGGGCACCGCGACACGAAGCAGATGGCCGCGTTCCTGAAGCGGGCGCTGAACGACGCGCTGCGCCAGGTCAGCGACATGAAGCCGAAGGAACTGCTGCAGCGCCGCTACGAGCGGCTGCAGTCGTACGGGCGCTTCAGCGATACCAAAGAGCACTGATCGGCTGCGGCCGATCGCAGCCGGTCGTGGCCGTGACGCGGCGCTGCATCGCGGTCGCCTACAGCGGCGGGCGTGATTCGACCGCGTTGCTGCATGCGACGCTGGTGCAGGCCGCGGCGATCGGTGTCGATGTCGTCGCGCTGCACATCCACCACGGGCTGAGCCCGAATGCCGACCACTGGCTCGCCCACTGCGAGGTGCAGTGTCAGCGATGGGCTCGGCGCGGTTTGCCGGTCCGATTGGTCGCGCGGCGGCTGGACGATCGGCCCCGCCGCGGCGACAGCATCGAGGCCTGGGCGAGACGTGAGCGCTATCGGGCACTGCGGGCAGCGGCGCTTGAAGCGGGCGCGAGCGCTGTGCTGCTCGCTCACCACCGCCGCGACCAGGCCGAGACGGTGCTGTTGCAAGCCTTGCGCGGCGCCGGGCCAGCCGGGCTCGCCGGCATGCCGGCACAGGTCGAACGCGATGGCATCGTGTGGCTGCGGCCGTGGCTCGGCCGGCCGCGCAGCCAGATCGAGACGTATGTACGCCGCCATCGCCTGGTGCACATCGACGACGAGAGCAATGTCGACCCGCGCTTCGCGCGCAACCGGTTGCGCCTGGAGGTCTGGCCCGCGCTCAGCGTCGCGTTTTCCGATGCCGAGACGACGCTTGCCGCGACCGCCGCGTGGGCCGCCGAGGCGAGCCAGGCACTGAACGAGCTGGCCGAGATCGATCTCGCCGCCGTGTCGGACGAGCGAGGGCTCGACGTGTCGCCGTGGCGATTGCTGTCGGCTGCGCGTCGCAGCAATGTGCTGCGGGCGTGGCTCAGGCGTGCGGCGCGCGGGCAGGCAGCACCCGCCACGCTGGTGCTTCGGCTTCTCGACGAGCTGCCCGCGCGGCGCACTGCGCGCTGGCCGCATCCGGTCGGGGAGTTGCGCCTGTATCGCGGAATCCTGAGCCTCGACACGCGGGCTGCGCGGCCGAGCGCGGGTGAGGCGGGTGCGGCGCGCGAGACGACGCTGCAGGTGCATCGAGCCGGAACCTACCGCCTGTCGGGTTGGGGCGGCAACCTGCGCATCGTGCGGGTTCGTGAAGGCGGCGTGCCGCTCGCCTGGCTCGGGCAGATCGAGCTGAAGGCGCGTGAGGGCGCAGAGCAGTTCCAGGCCGGCATCGGTCGACCGCCGCGCAGCCTGAAGAAGCAGTTCCAGAATGCCAGCATCGCTGCCTGGGAGCGTGACGGGCCGCTCGTCTACAGCGGCGGGCAGCTTGTGTTCGTGCCCGGCCTCGGGCTCGATGCGCGGGTCATCGGCCTGCCCGGACAGGCGCTCGTGACGCTCCATTGGGAAGCCGGTCCGACGCTGGCTGCGACCTGAACGCGCGCTGCGGATAAAATGCGCGGTTCGCCTGCGGGCGAACGCAGCAAAAACGCCTTCCGGCAGCACCACGTTCCGACACTTCCATGGCACTCATCGTTCACAAGTACGGCGGCACCTCGATGGGCTCGACCGAGCGCATTCGCAACGTGGCCAAGCGGGTCGCCAAATGGGTGCATGCCGGGCACCAGCTGGTCGTCGTTCCCTCGGCCATGAGCGGCGAGACGAACCGCCTGCTCGGCTTGGCGAAGGAACTGTCCCCGCCGAGCGTGACCGACGCCGTGCAGCGCGAACTCGACATGATCGCCTCGACCGGCGAGCAGGTCTCGGTCGGTCTGCTGTCGATCGCCTTGCAGGCCGAAGGGCTGCAGGCCGTCAGCTACACCGGCTGGCAGGTGCCGATCACGACCGATTCGGCGTACACGAAAGCGCGCATCCAGAGCATCGACGATGCGCGCGTGCGCGCGGACCTCGAGGCCGGCAGGGTCGTCGTGATCACGGGCTTCCAGGGCATCGACGAGCAAGGGCACATCACGACGCTCGGCCGCGGCGGCTCCGACACGTCGGCCGTTGCAGTGGCGGCCGCGATGAAGGCCGACGAGTGCCTGATCTACACCGACGTCGATGGCGTCTATACGACCGACCCGCGCATCGTGGCCGAGGCACGCCGCCTCAAGACCATCAGCTTCGAAGAGATGCTCGAGATGGCGAGCCTGGGCTCGAAGGTGCTGCAGATCCGCTCGGTCGAGTTCGCCGGCAAATACCGCGTGCCGCTGCGCGTGCTGTCGAGCTTCACGCCCTGGGACATTCCGCTCGACGAGGAAGCGAAGTCCGGCACCCTGATCACTTTCGAGGAAGACCTGAAGATGGAACAAGCCGTTGTTTCCGGCATCGCGTTCAACCGCGACGAAGCCAAGATCAGCCTGATGGGCGTGACCGACAAGCCCGGCATCGCGTACACGATCCTCGGCCCGGTGGCCGAGGCCAATATCGACGTCGACGTGATCATCCAGAACGTGTCGCACGACGGCCGCACCGACTTATCGTTCACCGTCCACCGCAACGACTACGCGCGGACGATGGAACTGATGAGGAGCTCGGTCCTGCCGAGCACCGGCGCTGCAGGGCTTCTCGGCGACGACCGCATCTGCAAGGTGTCGATCGTCGGCATCGGCATGCGCTCGCACGTCGGCGTCGCGAGCAAGATGTTCCGGGCGCTGAGCCAGGAAGGCAT
>Ga0105237_10007878_pt1 | contig 11612 bp, 10 predicted proteins | sample KBSC24metaG_FD_81520 | JGI IMG/M metagenome (GOLD analysis project Ga0105237, IMG submission 81520) | Corn rhizosphere microbial communities from Kellogg Biological Station, Michigan, USA - KBS C2-4 metaG | ecosystem: Host-associated > Plants > Roots > Rhizosphere > Soil | place: Michigan, USA... | reverse complement strand
GACGCCGGGCACGGCGGGCGAGGCGCCGATGACACCCGCGGCCACGTCGACGTTCTGCTCGCGGATCGCGCGCACCACGTCGCCCGCGGCCAGTCCCCGCTCGGCCACCTTGCGGGGATCGAGCCAGACGCGCATCGAGTAGTCGCCCGAGCCGAAGAGCTGCACCGAGCCGACGCCGGGAAGCCGCGCGAGCCGGTCCTTGACGTTGATGACCGCGTAATTGCGCAGGTAGGTCATGTCGTAGCGATCGTTCGGCGAGAGCAAATGCACGACCATGGTCAGGTCGGGCGAGCTCTTCACTGTCGTCACGCCAAGCTGCTGGACTTCGGCGGGGAGCCGCGGCAGCGCCTGGTTGACCCGGTTCTGCACGAGCTGCTGTGCGAGATCGGGCGAGGTGCCCAGCTTGAAGGTGATGGTCAGCGTCATCAGGCCGTCCGACGTCGCCTGCGAGGTCATGTAGAGCATGCCCTCGACGCCGTTGATCTGCTCCTCGATCGGCGCCGCCACCGTCTCCGCGATGGTTTGAGGATTCGCCCCGGGGAACTGCGCCTTGACGATGACCGACGGCGGCACCACCTCGGGATATTCCGAGATGGGCAGGTTCCCCATGGCGATGAGACCACCCAGGAGAATCAGCGAGGAAAGCACGCCCGCAAAGACCGGCCGGTCGATGAAGAACTTGGAGATGTTCATGGGCGTCCGGTGATCTTTGCGGATGAAACAGTCGTTATTTGGCGCTGCTGGCGGAGGCGAGCTCCGATTTCGCGGGCATGCCGGGATTGCGGTTCATCGCGACTTCGACCGGCGCGACCACTTCGTTGGGGCGCACGCGCTGCAGGCCGTTGACCACGATCCGCTCGTCCCGCTGGAGTCCCGAGCGGATGATGCGCAGGCCGTTGACGACGGGGCCGAGCGTGACCGTGCGATAAGTCGCCTTGTTGTCGGCATCGATCACCATGACGTACTTTTTGTCCTGGTCGGTGCCCACGGCGCGATCATCCACGAGGATGGCCGGTTTCGCGGCCGATCCGCCGGAGCGCACCTTGGCGTAAAGTCCGGGCGTCAGCTCGCCCGTGGCGTTCTCGAAAAGCGCGCGGACGCGGATGGTTCCCGAGGTCGTGTCGAGCCGGTTATCGATCGCCTTCAGCCGTCCCGCGTGCGGATAACCCTCCTCGCTCGCCAATCCCATGGAGACCGGGATGCGGTCGATGCCGCTGTTGCCGCTGGCGCCGTTGGCCGCGTACTTGAGGTAGGTCTGCTCATCGATCTCGAATTCCACGTAGACGGGCGAGACGGAAACGACGGTGGTCAGCACCGGAGCCGTGGGTCCCGTTCCAACCAAATTGCCAACCGTGATTTCCGCTCGGGAAACGCGGCCATCCACCGGGGAGGCAATCGCGGTGTAATCCAGATTCAGGTGAGCTGTCTGCACGGCGGCCTGCGCCGCCTTCACGTTCGCGTCGGCTTGCAGCAGGGCGGCGTTGGTCTGGTCGAGGTCGCTTTGCGCAATCGCGTGGATGGCGATCAGCTGCTTGTTGCGGTCCAGATTGGCCTGAGCAAGGACGAGCTGTGCCTTGGCACCGGCGAGGGCGGCCTCCGCGCGCGCCAGTTCCGCCTGGAAGGGGCGCGGATCGATGGTGAAGAGCGGATCGCCCTTTTTGACCAGTTGCCCATCCTGGAAATGCACCGCCTCGATGAGGCCGGACACTTGGGGACGAACTTCCACGCGGTCGATTGCCTGGACCCGGCCCGAAAATTCATCCCATTCCGTGACCGACTGTTCCAGTGCCGGAGCCACGGAAACGGAAACCGGAGGCGGGGCCGCCGGGGCCGAAGCCGCCGAGACGGCCTGGCTGGGAAGACGAATGACCCCGATCGTCCAGAGGACGAGGGCGACGACAAGGACGATCAGCCCTGTCAAACCGGCGAGTAACTTGAAGCTTTTTTTCATTCTGATTCCTTTGTGACGATGCGTAAGTGAGGAGACTGGAGCCGGAGGGAATGATCCGCTCCGGCCCCGGCTTTTCCGCCGGATTTATTGGAATCCGCCGGAGACGTACCAGGTCTCGCCCGTGACCCATGCGGAGTCGTCGGAGGCGAGGAAGGAGACCACGGTGGCGATGTCGTGCGGCTGGCCGACCCGGCCCACAGGAGCCTGTGCGATGAACGCCTTCTGGAATTCGTTCTCCGCATCGGCAACGCCGAGAACCTCCGTGCCTTCGGTCACGACCAGGCCGGGGGCGACACCGTTCACGCGGATTTTCCTCGCCCCAAGTTCCTTGGATAGCGCCTGGGTGATCGAGTTGACCGCCCCCTTCGTGGCCGAGTAGACCGACGCGCCCGCGAAGCCGTTGCGCCCCACGACGGAGCTAAGGTTGATGACGCTTCCGCCCTTGCCGTCGAAGTACTTCACCGCCTCCTGCGTGGCGAGGAGCAAACCGAGCACGTTCAGGTCGAAATGCTTGTAGAAATGGTCTCCAGTGACGTTCTCAAGCGGTTGGAATTCATAAACGCCCGCGTTATTCACGAGGATATCGACCCGGCCGAAGGCCTTCTTCGTTTCCGAGAAAAGCTTCTCGATTTCCGACTTGTTGGCGACATTCGCACCGACGGCGATGGCCTTGCCGCCCTTCTCCGTGATCTCCGCGACGACGAGGTCCGCACCCTTCTTGCTGGACGAGTAGTTGACGACGACTGCGGCGCCTTCCGCGGCCAGGTGCTTGGCGATTCCGGCTCCGATGCCCTTGGAGGCTCCGGTGACGATGGCGACTTTTCCTTCGAGTTTTTTCATGATTTTCGTTGGGTTGATGATTGTTGTGGGTTGAGAGAAAGCGTTATTCGATCCAGCGGGTCACCGGCACGAGATAAGGACCAGCCGTCATCGGGCTCCAGAGGACCCCTTCCGTGGGCAACAGGCCGTCGGCCACCTGTTCCTTCAGCTTGGCTTGGATGTGGCGGGCCTGGATGAGCCCTTTGTTGATCTTGGGCAGCGGTTCCGTCTTGGTCTTCACTTCGGAGATTTGGTAGATCATGGGATTTTCCTTTTTGATTAGTTGTAATTGGTTTGTTTCGAAATTTTAGTTGACCGGTTGGTATAGCAAGTAGGCAAAAAAAAGTTACACGGTTGCGAGAGCCTTGAGGCCGAGCAGCCGCATGACTCCATGCTGCAAACGCTCGACGTGTTTGACGCTGTTTTCGATCTTGGCCTGCATGAGGACACCCGTGATGTAGGAGCCGATTTCCTGGGCAAGCTCCGCCGTGTCCTTCACCTCGATCAGACCCGCAGCCGCCAGGTCGCGCACCAGCGACTCGATATATTTCAGCATGCGCCGGGTCATCTGCTCGGCCTTTAGGCGGATTTTCTCATCCTGCGTGCTCAGCTCGCTGCCCACAGAGCAGAAGGGGCAGCCCAGCATCTTACCGAAGCTTTCGTATTTCTCTTTTTGGTCCTTGATGATCAACTGGCAGTAATCATCCAACCGTTGCAAAGGGGGGACTTGCGGCGAAAAAATCTTGTCGAGAAGGGGCTGCTTGTTGTCCCAATGGCGCTCGAAAGCGGCCACGGCCAGATCGGACTTCGATTTGAAAGCGTAATAGAAGCTGCCCTTGTTGACCCCCGCCTTGGTGCAGATGTCATCTACACTGACGGAGCCGTAGCTGCTCTCCCAGATCATCTCCATCGCGGTTTCGAGGAGCTTGCGCTTGGATTCGCTTTCTTGTTTCACAAGGCCAACTTAGTTGACTGGTTGGTATAGTGCAAGATTTATTTTTTAAAAGTTTTCGAACCGATTTTGCTCCCCCATTCTGTCCCGTCCATGTCCGGTCATACAGCTCAAAACGGAGGCGTCGCCCTCAACCCCAGCCAGCAGGAAGTCGCCCTCTCCACGGAGAAGCACGTGGTCGTTTTGGCCGGGGCGGGCACGGGAAAGACCGCCGCGATTGTGCACAAGGTGGCCCATCTCATCCGCAACGGCACTCCCCGCCGCGAGGTGATGATGATCACGTTCACGCGCCGGGCCGCGAGTGAAATGCAGAAGCGGATCGGCGCGCTCATCGGCGACGTCCCTAAACGCGGCCGCGACGATTCCATGCTCGTCGGCACCTACCACGCCATCGCGAGCCTGCTCTTGCGGCGCGACGCCGCGGGCTTCGGCCTGGCCGGGTCCAACTTCACCACGCTCAACGAGGACGACGCCAACAGCCTGATGAAATCGGCGTTCCGCGAATGCGGCATCTCGCCCGCCGATTACGTCACCCCGGCACGGGTCCGTGCGGCCCTTTCCTTCGCCCTGAACAAGCGCATCGCCATCGAGACCCATTTCCAGCACGAGTTCCGCGAAAACGCCGACCGCGCGCTCACGCTGGTGAAGTGGTATCGGAAACTCAAGCAGACCGCAAACGGCCTCGATTACGACGATCTCCTTGTCCTCTGGGGTCAACGCCTCGGCGAAGACCCGGCCTACGCGGCGCGACTGCGCTCGGCCTACCGCTACGTCATCTGCGACGAGTTCCAGGACAACAACGCGCTCAATTACGAAATACTCTCCCGGCTTAACCCGGAGCACCTCACCGTCGTCGGCGATGTGAACCAGTCGATCTTCGGTTTTCGCGGGGCCTCGTGCGGACTGGTCGATCTCTTCCTCAAGGAACATCCCGATGCCCGGGTTATCCGCCTCGAGAAGAATTACCGCTCCGGCCAGAAGATCCTCGACCTCGCCAATGGCGTCGTCGAGAGCTGCCCTCGCGCCCTCGTCCTCACCAGCGCGCGCGGCCACGAGAGCCGGACTGAGCAGGTGCCCCTGCCCACGGCGGTGACCGAGTCGGCGTTCATCATGGACTGGGTGCGCCGCCGCATCGAGCGCGGCACCCGGCCCTCCGAGATCGCCATCCTTTCCCGCTCGTCGCGTTCCATCGAGACCGTGGAGCTCGCGCTCAAGTTCCAGAAGATTCCCTACCGCAAGTACGGCGGCCTGACCCTCGGTGACTCGGCCGAGGTGAAGGATTTCCTCGCCTTTCTCCGCCTCGCTTTCAACGCTAACGACCGCGTTGCGCTGGTCCGTTGTCTCACGCTGTTCCCCGGCGTCGGCGAGGCCTCGGCGGAAAGGTACGCCTCCACGGAGGAAACCTCGAACGAGCTCTTCGCCGTCGAGCGCTCGCTGCCCCGGGGAGCGGGTAACCTGAACGAATGGCTCACCCGGCTGCGCGCGGCTCCTAACATGGCGGCGCAGGCGGAATATCTGCTCCACGTCATTTACCCGCTGATCGAGCGGAATTATCCCCAGAACCACGCCGAGCGCATGGCCGCACTCCAAGCGTTGGTCGACTCGATGAAGGACATGCCCGTCTCCCTTGCCGAGTTCCTCGACGCCTTCTCGCTCGAGAAATCGACCGAGAAGGACCACGACGACTCGGAGCTTACCGTGGCGACCATCCACGCCAGCAAGGGACTCGAATACGACTGCGTGGTCCTTTGCGGCGCGGGCAGCGCCCAGATGCCGCACCCCAAGTCGATCGATCCCGAAAGCTTCGAAGAGGAACGGCGCCTCATGTACGTGGCCGTCACTCGCGCCCGCAGCCGCCTCTTGATCACCTACCCCACCGACGGCGTACCCGGCTCGCCGCAGCGTCCCAGCCCGTTTCTTCCTCCGAAGTTTCCCTGGGATGAACCCGGCGGCTAGGAATTAGGCACCGGCTTGCCAACCGTGGCGCGCTTGCACCAGAGCTTGCGCCCCTTGAATTCAATGCCGTTGAGTTTGGACACCACGAGCTCCGCATGCTCCTCCGCCACGTCGACGAACGTCTGCTTGGTTTGCAGGCGGATGACGCCGACGGTCTCCTTCGGCAATTTGGTGATGCCTACGATGACGCCCAGCACGTCTCCCGGCTGCACGTTGTGATCGCGTCCCACGCCAAGCGTCAATCGCGCCATGCCGGGCTCATGGGAAACTCCGCCCGATTCGCGGTCGGCCTTGAGGCCCGTCCCACCCGAGCTCGGCCTGCGCTCCGGTTGCTCAAAACGTTCCTGGCGCCTGGGAAATTCGTCCCGCTCAAAGCGTGGTTTTTCCTCCCGCCGTACCGGAGCGGAGCGTGGCTCCCGGACCGGCTCGGCGGGCTTCGCGTCCTCGTCGCTGAAGAGATGAATCAGCGCGGAGGCAACATCGGTCGCGACATAGCCTTGATCCAGCAGGCGGCCGATGAGGGCGTCCTGGCGCTCGTACTTTCCCTCCTCCAGAGTCTTGTGAAGCGTATCGTAAAAACTGTCGGCCCGCTTCTTCTCCACTTCCTCTTCCGAGGGGATTCTTTCCCGCCGGATTTTGCCCTTCGTGAAGCGAATGATGTTCTGCATCTTGTAGAGTTCGCGGCCTGAGACAAAGGTGATCGCCCGTCCGCTGCGGCCCGCGCGGCCCGTACGCCCGATCCGGTGGATGTAGTCATCTCCATCGTGCGGGAGATCGTAGTTGAAGACCACCTCCACGTCGTCGACATCAAGCCCGCGCGCCGCCACGTCGGTGGCGACGAGGAAATCGAGTCCCCGTTTGCGGAACTTGGCGATAACCCGTTCGCGCATCGCCTGGGTCATGTCGCCGTGCATCTTATCCGCGGCATAACCGCGCGCCGCGAGATGCTCGGTCAATTCGTCGACCATCATCTTGGTCGCGCAAAAAATGATTCCGAACGTGATATCCTGCAGGTCGATCAACCGGCACAGGACATCGAGCTTGGAACGGCGGTCCACCTCGTAATAGACCTGGTCGATGGCGGGCATGGTCAGCGCCTGCGCCTCGATCGTCACGTTCACCGGGTTCTTTGTGAACGTCCGGATCAAGTCCTGGATGGGCCGCGGCAAGGTCGCGGAAAAGAAAACCGTCTGCCGTTCGGCAGGCGCCTGCTTCAGCACCGTGCGAATGTCGTCGAGAAATCCCATGTCGAGCATGCGGTCCGCCTCATCGAGGATGACCATCTTCACCTGGTCGAGCTTCAGGGTGCGGCGGTCGAGGTGATCCATGACGCGGCCCGGCGTTCCGATGATGATCTGGGCGCCGTCCCTCAAGCCCCGCAACTGGCGGTCGTAGGATTGGCCGCCGTAAATGGGAATCTCCCGCACGCCTTTTTTGAAGGAAGCCAGTTTCGAAACTTCTTCGGCCACCTGCACAGCCAGCTCTCGCGTGGGGCAGAGGATCAAAATCTGCGGCGCGCGAAGACGGACATCGACCTTTTCGATCGCGGGGAGAGCGAACGCGGCGGTCTTGCCCGAGCCGGTCTGCGATTGCCCCACCACGTCGGATCCGGAGAGCATGGCGGGAATGGCCTGCGACTGGATGTGGGTGGCTTCCTCATATCCCATCTGCGCCACGGCCTTGAGCAGTTCCGGCGACAATCCAAGTTCGGTAAATAATTTTTTCTGCATTTAGTCCTGTTCACGAACGCCGGTGATTACCGGGCGTTCCATTGATTATCCGCACCGGGTTGGCAAAACCAGGATCACAAAGTTTCCGCCGTCTCGAGCTCGCGTTTTTTGCTTCCGCGTTTCTTTTGCCGGGAAAGATCGTCGAGCTTCCGGGCCTCTGCGATGTCGTCGTCGCTGTATTTATAGATGATCTTGATCAGGTCCATTTTTTCCAGGAGCAGCAGGATCTGGTAGGTGATGTCGCTGCGCTGTTCCTCCGGCAGGATGGCCTGGGAGGCGGCGATGTCCTTGTGATGATGGTTGTTGTGCCAGCCCTCGCCGAGAGTGAACCAGTTAAGCCATGCGCAGTTCTTGCTCTGTTCACCGGTATCGAAGCGGGCCGCACCCATCATGTGCGCAAGCGAGTTGATGAAGAACGTGAAGTGATACGTGAGGAACGTGCTCGCGAAAAATCCGCCGAAAAGCATGGCCCAGCCGCCGATGCCCGTCCCGATGCCCAGGAAAAAGCAGGCGACGCCGAGCAAGGTGGGGGCGATCAGGTATCCCCGGGCTTTTTCGAAGAACATGAGCTCGGGAAATTTCTTCAGGTCCGGAACCTTGTCGTAATCGGCCTTCTTGTACTTCTTGATCACGACCCATTTTACATGGGAGTGATAGAAACCTTTCCAGAAGCTGCCGGTCTCCTTTTGGACGTAATCGAACGAGTGGAGATCGTCGGCGGTGTCCGAGAACTTATGGTGATGGCGGTGATGGGATGCCCACCAGATCACGCCTTTCTGGGCATCCGCGGTGGCAAGGAACGCTTCGACGAACTGCGCGACGCGCAAATATTTTTCCTCTGCCTGCGGAGTGCGAATAAGCCACTTGAGCCACACAGGCACTTTGTTCTTGAAGGAGCGGTGGGAGAAATAACGGTGCCGGAATCCGGTGACGAAGAACATCCGCCAGTAGCAGTTGAACAGGCAGACAAAGAGCATGGCCAGCCCGCAAAAGAGCCGATACCGATCGCCCATGCCAGCTATGAGTTCATAGCCGATCCAGCCCAGGCCGATAATCCCCAGCAAATTGACGATGAAAAAACGGCTCTCGTAGAGGATATCCTTGAGATGGATCTTTTCCCCTACTTCTAATTCGTCTTCTTCTGAACCTATCATGGGAACTATTATAGGGGCAGAATGGAGATAATCCACCAAAGACATAAGCCCCCCATCGACTGGCCTTGCACTATGGGAAAAAGGGTCGAGGGTTATAGGAGGGACTTCCGTCCCATTTCATGAAAATCACGGTACTTGGCGCGGGGGGCGGAGTGGTTACCGGATCCTGTTACCTGGTAGAAACTTCGCAGGCCCGAGTGCTGGTCGATTGCGGCCTGTTTCAAGGCACCGAAGGCGCGGGGGATCTTAACCATCCACCCCTCGGAGCATCCTCCGCGCAACTCGATGCCGTCGTCCTGACCCACGCCCATCTCGACCATGTGGGTCGCCTGCCTTTGCTGGCAAAAACGGGCTTCACCGGACCGGTCTTCGCCACGCCCGCAACAATCGAAATGGCGGCCTTGATCCTGCGCGATTCCGCGAAAATCCAATCGCAGGATGCCGAACGGTACAACCGCCGCCATCCCGACTCCGGTGAAAAACCCGCCGAGCCTCTCTACACCCTCGCGGAAACCGAAACGATTCTCCGGCAGTTCAAACCCGTGCCGTACGACAAACCGGTTCCCGTTGCCCCGGGCGTCCGAGCCTGTTTCGCGGAAGCGGGGCACATGCTCGGCTCGGCCAGCATCAAATTGTTCCTCGGAGAGGAAGGGAGCCCGGAGCGAATGGTCGTCTTCTCCGGCGATCTTGGCCCGAAAGGCGCGCCCATTTTACGCGACTACGAAACGTTCTCGCAGGGCGACGTCGTGTTCCTGGAATCAACCTACGGCGACCGCGACCACCAACCGCTCGCTGATACAATCGAACAATTCGTCCAAATCGTTCAGCAATCGGTCGAGCAAAAGGGGAAAATCCTGGTACCCACCTTCGCCGTAGGTCGCGCCCAACTGCTGAGCCTGTTGCTCGCCTCCATCTTCCGGAAAAAAATCGTCCCGCCCTTCCCGGTCTTCCTCGACAGCCCCATGGCCATCGAAGCCTCAAAAATTTACGCGCGCCACGCCGAACTCTACGACGAAGAGATGGTCGCCTACCTCAAGGAGGGCCCGCTCGCGCAGGATTTGGCCACGCTGAAGATGTCGTCCACCGTCGAGGATTCCATGGCGATCAACAACTGCCCCGGCCCCTTCCTGGTCATGGCGGGCGCGGGTATGTGTACCGCAGGACGCATCCTCCATCACCTCCGCCACAACCTGGGAAATCCGCAAACCCATGTAATCATCGTGGGCTTCCAGGCCAACGGTTCGCTGGGACGCCGACTCGTGGAAGGCGTGAAAAAAGTGACGATTTTCGGCGAAACGATCGAGGTCAGGGCGCACATCCATACGCTGGGTGGCTTCAGCGCCCACGCGGGCCAGACCGACCTCTTGAACTGGTTTGGAACGATTGCGACGGTAAAGCCCCGCGTGGTCCTGACCCATGGCGAAAACGGCCCGCGCCAAACGCTGGCCAAACTCATCTCCGAACGCCACGGGCTAACCCCGCTTCTTCCCGCTCTAAACGACGTGATCGAATTTTAATGGGGCACCGAGATTATTTTTTCGAGGGATTTTCCCCACGATACTTCGCCAGCTCGACTTCGAGTTCGGCAATACGGCTCTGCAGTTCTTTCCGCGTTTCTTCCACCTCCCCGTAAGGCACAAGATGGGGGATGTGCTGCGGGCAATTGCCGTCCCACGCCTCGATGGTGATGATGATCGCCTGCTCCGGATGCGCGCGATAATCCTCCGGCATCAGCTTTTTGATCATCGCGGGATCGTGCTCCACGCGGGCGCGACCCCAAATTTTGACCCGCTGACGGTGGACGTAATCCATGAGAAAAAGACACACGCGGTCGTTCTCGCTCAGGTTGCCCACGCTGATGTACTGGCGGTTGCCGGAGTAATCGGCAAAGCCCAGCGTCTTCTCGTCGATGATACGGAGAAATCCCGGTGGCCCACCCCGGTGCTGGATGTAGGGCTGCCCTTGCGCGTTGGCCGTACCGAGGTAAAAGCTGTTGAGCCCGGAAAGAAAAAGCGCCAGCCGTTCGTCCACCTGCGTGTAGAAACCGCCCTCCTTCTCCATCCGGGCATAATTCGCCCGGGAACCACGCTCCTGCTGAATCGCCTTCACGGAAGGGGTAAAAGCAATGTCGCTACTGGGATGATCTTCGCTCATGGCGGCTAAAGAAGAGGGGGAAGTGGTTACGAGTTCTTTCACTCCATGTTAATGGTGAACCTCCCTGACCGCCGAGCAATATACAAAATTTATTGATTCCCCATTTTTTTAGATTTGACATAACTGTATTTTCAGTATTTATTGAAAATATGAACGACAAAAGCCTCGTCCCCGACCCGCTCGCTGCCGCCCGCGACGAATTTATCGCCCAATGGGGCGCCATGGGTGGTGCCTGGGGCATCAACCGCACCATGGCCCAAGTCCATGCCCTCCTCATGACCAGCGAAAAGGCCCTGACCACCGACGATGTCATGGCCGAGCTACGGATCAGCCGGGGCAATGCCCATCAGAATCTCCGGGAACTGGTCGGATGGGGTCTCGTACGAAATGTGATCCGCAAGGGCGAGCGCAAGGAATACTACGAGTCGGAAAAAGATGTCTGGCGAATGTTCTGCACCATCGCCCGCGAACGCAAACGGCGCGAAATCGAGCCCGCTCTCCGCGCCCTCCGTTCCTGCGAGGAACAAACACGCGGCCTGCGTGGCGAAAAAGCCGCTGTCTTCAACCGACAAATCAAGGCGCTGACCGAATTTCTCGCCCAAGCCGACGCCGTCCTCGAACGCACCGCGAAATCCGAGCAAAGCGCCATCATGCCGTTACTCCTCAAAGTCTTCGCCAAATCCTCGAAATGATCCCCTTATGAAAACCCGCAAAACCACCCTCCGCTGCAAGACCAAGATGAAAGCTCTACATTTGAAACAAATTTTCATTATTTATCGAAAATATCGGAATCATAAACGATTTGTTCATTCCGACCTGCTTTAACCCCTCAACCCAAGGAAATCATGACCCCCATCGTCTGGACCTACCTCTCCTACCTCGTCCTCTCCATCATT
>Ga0105237_10007876_pt1 | contig 11613 bp, 10 predicted proteins | sample KBSC24metaG_FD_81520 | JGI IMG/M metagenome (GOLD analysis project Ga0105237, IMG submission 81520) | Corn rhizosphere microbial communities from Kellogg Biological Station, Michigan, USA - KBS C2-4 metaG | ecosystem: Host-associated > Plants > Roots > Rhizosphere > Soil | place: Michigan, USA... | reverse complement strand
CCGCAACCGGGGCAGTCGATGCCCAACAACGCCTTGGTGGGACAGACCGGCAACGGCCCGCCCGGCGTCGTCGGATCACCCAACCAAATCGCGCCACACATCAGTCCGGCCGCTACGGCCACACCAAGCGGAGCGCCAATATTGGTGACTACCAACGGTTGTCGGGTGTCCTGCATTGCGACCCTAGGAGGAGTAGGAGAACATGCTTGCGCCTACCACCAGCGAGAAGATCAGGTAGAGAACCCCGAACACGACTCCGGCGATAGCGCCCCACATCGCAAACTTCTTGGCATCGTCTGCGGCCTTCTGCGCGTCGGCGTAACGCCCCTGAGCCCACAAGCCAGAGACTTGCGTCGACTTAACGATCGCCACGATTCCGAGCGGCAGACAGCACAGCACCGTCACCACGATGGCCCAGACCAGGTTGTTGTCGGGCGGACCTGAAGGAGCTCCTCCCGGCGGCGGAAAGCCGCCACCTGGAGGCGGAGGTGGATATCCGCCACCACCTGGAGGCGGCGGCGGGTAGTTCCCGGGCGGAGGTGGCGGTATCTCGGTCATGGACCCTCTCAATGGCGAGTTAGCTGGGAGCGAGCGGTGTAACACTACCTGAGAACAGCGTTAGAAAGCCGCTCATAATCTGATCTTCACCACTCCCCGTCACCCTCCCCCGGGGCGGAATGATTAACTAAACTAACGGTTTTCGGTAACTGTCCACAGCGGTCAGTAGCCGTACTAACGAGGATCCTACCGGCGCGGATTGCCGTCCGAGAGGAATCCGAGCAAGTCGTGCCGAGTGATCACGCCAACGGGTTTGCCCTCTTCGACGACCATTACCGCGTCGCATTCGCGCAGAGTCTTGGCGGCGGCGGACACCAGTTCTCCCGCTCCAATGAGCGGCAAAGGCGGGCTCATGTGCTGCGAAACGGCGTCAGCCAACTTTGCTCGACCCTCGAAAACGGCCGACAGGAGTTCACGTTCCGATACGCTGCCGGCCACCTCTCCGGCCATCACCGGAGGTTCCGCGCCGACCACCGGCATCTGGGACACGCTGTACTCGCGCAGGATCCCGATCGCGTCGCGCACCGTCTCCGAAGGATGGGTGTGCACCAGGTCGGGAAGCGCTCCTGACTTGCGCCGCAACACGTCTCCGACCGTCGCCTGCTCGATCGACCCGTCGAGCCTGCCGCGCAGGAAGCCGTACGACGACATCCACGCGTCGTTGAAAACCTTTGAGAGATAACCACGCCCGCCGTCGGGCAGCAGAACGACCACCAACGCGTCGGGCCCCGCACGCTCGGCGACCTGGATGGCGGCAACCACCGCCATGCCGCAGGAGCCACCGACGAGCAGTGCTTCCTCGCGAGCCAGCCGCCTGGTCATGTCGAACGAGTCAGCGTCGGAGACTGCGATGATCTCGTCGGTGACGCTGGGGTCGTAGGCCGAGGGCCAAAAGTCCTCGCCAACGCCTTCGACGAGATAGGGCCTGCCCGTACCACCCGAATACACCGACCCCTCGGGGTCGGCGCCGATGACCTTCACGGCACCGCCGGAGACCTCCTTGAGGTAGCGGCCGGCACCGGTGATGGTCCCGCCGGTACCCACGCCTGCGACGAAGTGCGTCACCTTGCCGTCGGTATCGGCCCAGATCTCCGGACCCGTCGTCTCGTAGTGGCTCGCAGGGCCGTTCGGGTTCGAGTACTGGTCCGGCTTCCACGCGCCGTCGATCTCCTCGACCAGACGGTTCGACACGCTGTAATAGCTGTCCGGGTGATCGGGCGGCACCGCCGTCGGGCACACCACGACGTCGGCGCCGTACGCGCGCAAGACGTTCTGCTTGTCCTCGCTGACCTTGTCCGGGCAGACGAAGATGCACTTGTACCCGCGCTGCTGCGCGACGATGGCCAACCCAACACCGGTGTTTCCCGACGTCGGCTCGACGATGGTGCCGCCGGGGCGTAGTTCGCCCGCGGCCTCCGCGGCCTCGATCATCTTGACCGCGATGCGGTCCTTGGAACTGCCGCCAGGGTTGAGGTACTCGATCTTGGCTGCGACGACTCCGGCCCCTTCGGGCACAACGGAGTTCAGTCGAACGAGGGGCGTGTTGCCGATGAGCTCACTGATATGGCTCGCGATCCGCATGGGTCCATCGTGTCAGGCCCCGAGCGCGGGTACCAGGCAGGGGTCGATCTGCTCCGCGCGTCCAGACGTTTACCAGGTCGCCTCTCGGATGTACTCGCCAATCTGCCGCAGCGAGCGCGTCGCCTCCTTGACCGCGGGTGCGGCCAGCTGAAACACGTGCATCTGACCGGGCCACACCCGGACCTCCACCGGCACCCCGGCGGCGGCCAGCATGTGCGCGGCCTTCCTCGCATCGTTGAGCAGAACCTCCGAACCCGACACGTGGATGAGCGTGCGGGGCAGTCCCGGCTCGATGTGATCGAGCGGCTCGTAGACCCGTTCCGGTTCGCCGTCGACGACGTGGCGCTTCGCGGCGGCCTCGACGAGCTCGACCAGTGCGGTGAACGCCTTCGGCGGGAACATCGCGTCGGAGTGGATGTTGGGATGCTGGGCCCGGTGCTGGTTGTCGATCTCGAAAAGCGGCGACATGGTCACCACGGCCGCGGGCAGCTCGCCCTGGAGGTGCAGGATCTCGGCCAGTGCCAGCGACAGGTAGCCGCCCGCGGAGTCACCGGCCAGCACGATCTGGTCGGGCTCGTAACCCTTGAGCCGCAGCCATTGGTAGGCGTCTTGGCAGTCGTCCATGGCCTGCCCGATCGAGTGCTTCGGGATCATCCGGTAGTTCACGACGAGTACCGGGCTGTCGGCGTACTTGGACAGCGCCTCCACCAGCCGGCCGTGCGTATTGACACCACACGTGAGGAACGCGCCACCGTGCATGTACAGGATGACGCGGCGCTTGCCGTCGGCAGGAAGGACGCCCGACGCGCGCACCAGCTGGGCGTTGCAGTTGGGCAAGCCGATCGTTGCGCGAATGGTCCCAGGAGCTGGCCGCATGACGCGTGCGGCGAAGTCCAGCAGGCCCCACGGCCAGGGCAGCCGCGGGGCGTGGCTGCCGATCACGAGAGTTGGCTTGATGGTCAACATCGCGGCCAGAGCAAACAATCGGCCTGCGAGGCTCGCTCCGTCCTCGACGACCTCGAGTGGAGCGCCATCGCTGACGGGGAACCGACGCGTTTTATGGGCTCTAGCTGGGCCAACGCCAACGTGAGACGTGCTCGATACCTTGCTCGGTGCGGTCATCGCCACCACTCCTACGCCGTTGTAGTGCCCTTTGTACGGCTGTTTCCAGCCGGCTCGGGTAACTTAGCTTGACACCCTACTTAGTTTTCAACAATCAAAGAATCTGTTTTCGTACCGGACTTGATACCGCAATGTGACCGGTCCTGAGGCATCGCCACGCTGACATCCGGGGAACTGCCCTTAAACTTGCCGTGTGGGCATTCGTGCACCTCGTCGATCGACCATTGCCCTGGCGGCCGCGGCCACGATCGCATCGACGGGTTCGGCGTATGTGGGGGCGCGCAACCTGCTGAACGTGCAGGCCACGCAGGCTCGGCAGATCATCCCCAAGTCCTGGGAAGTCCCCCCTCGCGCCGACGGTGTGTACACCCGCGGCGGCGGCCCCGTCGAGAAATGGCAGCGCGGGGTGCCGTTCGACCTGCACCTGATGATCTTCGGCGACTCCACGGCCACCGGGTACGGCTGTGAAGTCGCCGACGAGGTGCCCGGCGTGCTGATCGCGCGCGGTCTCGCCGAGGAGTCCGGTAAGCGGATCAGGTTGAGCACCAAGGCGATCGTCGGCGCGACGTCGAAGGGGCTGTCCGGCCAGATCGACGCCATGTTCGTCACGGGCCCGCCGCCGGATGCCGCCGTCGTGATGATCGGGGCCAACGACATCACGGCCGTCAACGGCATCGGGCCGTCGGCGCGGCGGCTGGGCGCAGCGGTGCGACGTTTGCGCGGCAGCGGTGCCGTCGTCGTGGTGGGGACGTGCCCGGACTTCGGCGTCATCACCGCCATACCGCAGCCCCTTCGCCTGGTGGCCCGCACCCGCGGACTGCATTTGGCGCGCGTGCAGGCCGCCGCCGTGCGTGCCGCAGGCGGTGTCCCGGTGCCGTTCTCCGACCTGCTCGCGCCCGAGTTCCTCAAGGCGCCCGAGGTGCTGTTCTCGTCGGACATGTTCCATCCGTCGGCCGCCGGATACTCCCTTGCCGCCACCCAGCTGTTGCCCGCGCTGTGTAAGGCGTTGGGAGAGTTGACGAACGACACGACGACCGAACCTGCACTGAAGTCGCGGACGGCGGAGGCGGCCAGCGTGATTGCCAGGATCGGCGACGTCAGTCGGCTGTGGCGGCGCACCACGGGCGTACCCGCGCCGATCGTCGTACCCGCGACCAGCTAGCTTCTCAGTAGATTTCGTATAGCCAACCGACACCAGGGAGCCGTCATGCCCGAAGCCGTCATCGTCTCGACCGCGCGCTCGCCGATCGGCCGCGCCTTCAAGGGTTCGCTGGCATCCATCCGCCCCGACGATCTGGCCACCCAGATGGTGCGGGCGGCGCTGGACAAGGTGCCCTCGCTCGACCCGCACGACATCGACGACCTGATCATGGGCTGCGGTCAGCCCGCAGGTGAGTCTGGCTTCAACATCGGCCGCACCGTCGCCGTGCAGCTCGGCTACGACTTCCTGCCCGGTACCACGGTCAACCGGTACTGCTCGTCGTCGCTGCAGACCACGCGGATGGCGTTCCACGCGATCAAGGCTGGCGAGGGCGACGTGTTCATCTCCGCGGGCGTGGAGACGGTGTCGCGGTTCGGCAAGGGCAACGCCGACTCGTGGCCGGACACCAAGAACCCGTTCTACGACGAGGCAGGCAAGCGCTCCGAGGCCGCGTCGGCCGGTGCTGACGAATGGCACGACCCGCGCAACGACGGCCTGATCCCCGACGTCTACCTCGCGATGGGCCAGACCGCCGAGAACGTCGTCCTGAAGACCGGCATCAGCCGCGAAGACCAGGACCTGTGGGGCGTGCGCAGCCAGAACCGCGCCGAGGAAGCCATCAAGGCCGGTTTCTTCGAGCGCGAGATCGTTCCCGTCACGTTGCCCGACGGCACGGTCGTTTCCAAGGACGACGGCCCGCGCGCAGGCACCACCTACGAGGCGATCAGCCAGCTCAAGCCCGTGTTCCGGCCGAACGGCACGGTCACCGCGGGCAATGCCTGTCCTCTGAACGACGGCGCCGCGGCGCTGGTCATCATGAGCGACACCAAGGCCAAGGAGCTCGGCCTGACGCCGTTGGCCCGCATCGTGTCCACGGCCGTGTCGGGGCTCTCGCCGGAGATCATGGGCCTTGGCCCCATCGAGGCCATCAAGAAGGCGCTGGCCACGGCGGGCAAGCAAATCTCCGACATCGACCTCGTCGAGATCAACGAGGCGTTCGCCGTTCAGGTGATCGGCTCCGCCCGCGAACTCGGCATCGACGAGGACAAGCTGAACGTATCCGGTGGCGCGATCGCCTTGGGCCACCCGTTCGGCATGACGGGTGCTCGTATCACCGCCACGCTGCTGAACAACCTTGCGACGCATGACAAGACGTTCGGTGTCGAGTCGATGTGCGTCGGCGGTGGCCAGGGCATGGCGATGGTGATCGAGCGGCTGAGCTAGCCGCCGTCCTCTGCTCGTTGACTCTGCGCGTACGGCGCAAACGTGCGAGTGCGGTCCGCCGTCACCGCAGAGCCAACGGTATTGCGAGCCTGTCCCAGGCGTGCCGAACGCGGGCGATGATGCTGGCACGCCGATGGCCGGCAGCCACCCTGATCGTCGTCCAGCCGACACTGGCGATGTACTCGTTCCTCACGATGTCATAGCCGATCTGATCAGCATGCTGGACACCGTCGTACTCGACGGCCAACGCCTTGTCCTCCCAACCCATGTCGAGGTAGTACAGCGGACAACCATCGGGGCCGAGCACCGGTATTTGGGTCTGTGGCCTCGGAAAACCCGCGTCTATCAACAGGAGTCGCAGCCATGTCTCCTTCGGCGACTGCGCGCCCGGGTCGTAGAGGTCGAGAGCTCTCTCGAGCTGACGCAGACCACGGGCACGTGAATGGCCTAGCGCCAGTCTCATAACGTCATCGGCCTTGAAGCCGACGGCATTTCCTAGCGCATCCATCCGGGCGACGGCTTCGCCAAGGCGTCCCCGCCGGCCGATGTCGAATGCCGTCCGCTCAGGCGTCGTCACCATCAGCTCGTCGAGGCATTGACTCTCATCTTCGAACAGAAGTTCCGCACGAGTAATCACGTTTCGTGGGCACCTCGCGTTGGCCCAGATCAGTTCGACGGGCGCATCGTCGCCAATCCACCTGGCTCCGTGCATTGCTGACGCAGACAACCCGGACACCACCGCGTCACGTTGCGACCAGAGCCAGGCCGCAATGGTGCGCTGACGAAGTGACGGCTGAAGCCGCCTGTCCAGGTACACGTTCGGCATGACAGCCCGGTAGTACCGGCGCAGTTCGTACCGAGTCAGTAGCCCCGACGCCAGCGCCTCGGAGCCGATGAAGGGGCCATCGCATACGTCCATGACGCCACCGTGAAGTCAGCCACCGACCGCGGACCACCGCCTTTGTGCCCATGAGCCAAATCTGTGGATGAACTAGCCTCTGTGCACACGAAAGTCCAGTTCACTCTGCGTCCTTGGCGCAAAAGTGCGAGTGGACAACGCCCTGTGCGCAGAGTCGACGCATGCACCCAACGAAAAAGGGCGCCCGCTCTCACGGACGCCCCTTCTCTAGGAGAGCTGCTAATCCCTTTGGAAGTAGCTCAGCAGCTGAAGGATCTCGATGTACAGCCAGACCAGCGTGACGGTCAGGCCGAGCGCGACGCCCCATGCGGCCTTCTCCGGCGCACCGGCGCGGATCATCTGATCGGCGGCGTCGAAGTCGAGCAGGAAGCTAAACGCCGCGATGCCAATGCAGACCAGCGAGAAGATGATCGCGATCGGGCCGCCGCTGCGCAGGCCCATGCCCTCGCCGCCGCCGACACCGAACATGCCGAGCACCAGGTTGCCGAGCATCAGGACCAGCACGCCGAACATGGCGGCGACCAGCATCCTGGTGAACTTCGGCGTGACGCGGATGGCGCCGGTCTTGTAGACGACCAGCATGCCGAAGAACACACCGAGCGTGCCGAGGATCGCTTGGAAGATCAGCGTTCCCGCGCTCGCACCCGAGACGTAGACGTTGGCCAAGATGAACGAGAACGCGCCGAGGAACAGACCCTCGAGAGCGGCGTAGCTCAGCACGATCGCCGGGTTGTCCTGCTTGCGACCGAACGTCGCGATCAGCACCAGCACCAGGCCACCGAGCGCACCAACCATCGCGAACGGCATGGCCAGCGCCAAGTTCTGGGCGACCAAGAAGTAGGAGACGACGGCGACTGAGGTCAGCACGGCCAGCGTGATGCCCGTCTTGGTGACGACGTCATCGATGGTCAGCGGCCGGGAAACTCCGGCCTGCTGCTGATCTGGGTATTGCGTCGCGTATGGCTGGGCCTGTACCTGCTGGGCACCGTAGCCAGCGGCTCCGGTACCAAACTGCGCGTATCCGCCCTGCCCCTTGGGCAGAGACCGGAATACCGGGTTGCTGCTCTCGCGCACCGTCGGATCCTCTCCTGTGCTGTGCTTCGCCTGCTGGCGAATACTCCAACAACGATCAGCGTGTCAGACAAGGTTCCCGCCGTCGACACTGAATCTGTGAACCTTCTCAGCAAGACGCTACCCGTCGGACGGGGTCTGACCCCGACGATCTAGATTGCTTAGCCGTGGCCGAAGAAAACGAGGACATCCTAGTAACCGTCGACAACGGCGTCGGGATCGTGACGCTGAACCGACCCAAGGCCATCAACTCGCTCACCCACGGCATGGTGACCGTCCTCGCGAGCACGCTGAAGGACTGGGAGAACGACGCTTCCGTTCACACCGTGCTGCTGACGGGCGCAGGCGAGCGCGGTTTGTGCGCAGGCGGTGACATCGTCGACGTCTACAACAGCGCCCGCGGCGACGGGGTCGAAGCGCGGAGCTTCTGGCACGACGAGTACCGGCTCAACTCCCACATCGCGCGTTACCCCAAGCCCTACGTGGCGGTGATGGACGGCATCGTGATGGGCGGCGGCGTCGGTGTGAGCGCGCACGCGAGCGTCCGGGTCGTCACCGACAGCACCAAGATGGCGATGCCAGAGGTCGGCATCGGCCTCATTCCCGACGTGGGCGGCTCCTTCATCCTCTCCCGCACACCTGGTCGTCTCGGCCTGCACGCTGCGCTGACGGGAGCTCCGTTCAACGGTGCCGACGCCATCGCGTTGGGATTCGCCGACCACTACGTCCCCCACGACGTACTCGGTGGATTCGAGAAGGCCATCATCGATGACGGCATCGACGCCGCACTCGACGCCCACGCCATCGAGCCACCACCGAGTTCGCTACTCGCCCAACAGGACTGGATCGATCACTGTTACGCGGGCGAGACGCTCGCCGACATCGTCACCGCATTGCGCGCTCACGACACCGAGCCGGCCAACGACGCCGCGAACCTGATCGTCTCGCGCTCCCCCATCGCGGCGTCCGTCGCACTGGTGGCGATCCGCCGGGCGGCCGCGCTCGACACGCTGGAAGACGTACTGCACCAGGAGTTCCGCACGCAGACCGCAGCATTGCGCTCACATGACCTCGTCGAGGGCATCCGCGCCCAGGTCATCGACAAGGACCGCAACCCGAAGTGGTCGCCGTCGTCGCTGGCCCAAGTCACCGCGGCGGACGTAGAGGAATACTTCAAGCCGGCCGATCCCGACCTGACGTTCTAGGAGAGACTATGAGTTACGAGACCATCCTGGTGACCCGCGAGGACCGCGTCGGCACCATCACGCTGAACCGGCCGAAGGCGCTCAACGCGCTCAACAGCCAGGTGATGGCCGAAGTCACCACGGCGGCTGCGGAATTCGACGCCGACGCGGGCATCGGCGCCATCATCGTCACCGGCAACGAGAAGGCGTTCGCGGCCGGCGCGGACATCAAGGAGATGGCCGACCTGTCGTTCGGCGACGTGTTCGCCGCGAACTTCTTCGAGCCGTGGTCGAAGTTCGCTGCGACCCGCACCCCCACCATCGCGGCGGTCGCCGGCTACGCGCTCGGCGGTGGGTGCGAGCTCGCGATGATGTGCGACCTCCTGATCGCCGCCGATACCGCCAAGTTCGGCCAGCCCGAGATCAAACTCGGGGTGCTGCCAGGCATGGGCGGCTCGCAGCGCCTGACCCGCGCCATCGGCAAGGCCAAGGCGATGGACCTGATCCTGACCGGGCGCACCATCGACGCCGCCGAGGCCGATCGCAGTGGCCTGGTGTCGCGCGTCGTACCCGCCGACACCCTGCTGACCGAGGCGAACGCCGTCGCCGCCACCATCGCGGGCATGTCGTTGTCGGCGTCGCGGATGGCGAAGGAGGCCGTCAACCGCGCCTTCGAGTCCACCCTCGCCGAGGGCCTGCTCTACGAGCGGCGACTCTTCCACTCCGCCTTCGCCACCGATGACCAGACCGAGGGCATGGCCGCGTTCACCGAGAAGCGCCCGCCGAAGTTCACACATCGATAAAGTGCGTTCGTGACAGACACGGACGCCAAGGCCGAGGATCCGCCTGCCGTCGAACCGGAAACGCCTGCCGAACCGAAACCGACTCCGCCGTCGGTGAAGCCGGACTGGTGGATGCGCCGCTACACGTTCTTCGGCTCCGCCGTGGGGCTGGTGTTCATCTGGTTCTCGATGACGCCGTCGCTGCTGCCGCGCGGCCCGCTGTTCCAGGCCCTGGTCAGCGGCTCCGCCGGCGCAATCGGCTACGGCCTCGGGGTATTCGGCGTCTGGCTGGTCCGCTTCATGCAGTCCAAGGAGACCAGCCCGCCCGCGCCACGGCGCGCCTGGATTGGCCTCCTGGTAGTCGGCGTCATCGGCCAGATCCTGGCCATCGTCTGGTTTCACGTCTGGCAGGACGAGATCCGCGACTTCATGGGCGTACCCCGGCTGGCCTTCTGGGATCACCCGCTGACCGGCATCCTGTCGATCGTCTTCCTGTTCGCCTTCGTCGAGCTCGGACAGCTGGTCGGCAAACTGGTGCGCTATCTGGTGGGCCAGCTGGACCGCGTTGCACCGCCTAGGGTTTCGGCGGTCGTGGTGGTCGGCCTTCTGCTGGCCGTCACCATCGCGCTGCTCAACGGCATCGTGGTTCGCTTCGCGATGACCACGCTCAACAACACCTTCGAGTCGGTGAACGACGAGGAGGATCCCGACATCGCAGCCCCGACCACGTCGCTGCGGTCGGGCGGGCCGCAGTCGCTGGTCACCTGGTCGTCGCTTGGGCACCAGGGCCGCGTCTTCATGGCGAACGGCCCGACCGTCGACGAACTATCGAAGTTCAACGGCGCCAAGGCAATCGAACCCATCCGCGCCTACGCAGGCCTGAACTCCGCCAACGGAATCAAGGCCACCGCGCAGCTGGCGGCACGCGAGCTGCAGCGCACCGGCGGGCTGAACCGCGCGGTCGTCGCGGTGGCCACGACGACGGGCACCGGCTGGATCAACGAGGCCGAGGCGTCCGCGCTGGAGTACATGTACAACGGCAACACCGCGATCGTGTCGATGCAGTACTCCTTCCTGCCCAGTTGGCTGTCGTTCCTGGTCGACAAGGAGAACGCCCGACAGGCAGGCCAGGCGCTGTTCGAGGCCGTCGACTCGTTGATCCGCGAGATGCCCGAGAACACTCGCCCCAAGCTGGTGGTGTTCGGCGAGAGCCTTGGCTCGTTCGGCGGCGAGGCCCCGTTCCTCGCCCTGAACAACCTCGTCGCGCGCACCGACGGCGCACTGTTCTCCGGCCCGACGTTCAACAACACCATCTGGACCGATCTGACCATCAACCGCGACGAGGGTTCACCCGAGTGGCTGCCGATCTACGACAAGGGCGAAAACGTCCGCTTCGCGGCGAAGGCCGAGAACCTCGGAAGGCCCGCCGATCCCTGGGGTCACCCGCGGGTCGTCTACCTGCAGCACGCATCCGACCCCATCGCGTGGTGGAATCCCGATCTGCTGTTCAGCAAGCCGGACTGGCTGCGCGAACCCCGCGGTTACGACGTGTCACCGCGAATGGAGTGGATTCCGATCGTGACGTTCCTTCAGGTGTCCGCGGACATGGCGGTCGCGGTCGACGTTCCGGACGGGCACGGTCACGTCTACGTACGCGACGTGGCCAACGCGTGGGCGGCGATCCTGCAGCCGCCGGGGTGGACGCCTGCCAAGACGGACGCCCTGCGGTTGTTGCTGCGCTCGGACGAGAACAGCTAGTTCAACGCGGCCAGGACGCCGACGGCCTTGAGCGCCTGGTAACCGCCGATCACGTCGGTGGCCGAACGCAGGCCAAGGTCGACGAGCGACGCCGCGGCGAGGCTCGACGTGTAGCCCTCCGAGCACAGCACGATCCACTCGACGTCGTCGCCGACCGCCTGGGGCAGTCGCGCGTCGCTGGTCGGGTCGACGCGCCACTCGAGGACGTTGCGT
>Ga0105237_10007873_pt1 | contig 11614 bp, 12 predicted proteins | sample KBSC24metaG_FD_81520 | JGI IMG/M metagenome (GOLD analysis project Ga0105237, IMG submission 81520) | Corn rhizosphere microbial communities from Kellogg Biological Station, Michigan, USA - KBS C2-4 metaG | ecosystem: Host-associated > Plants > Roots > Rhizosphere > Soil | place: Michigan, USA... | reverse complement strand
GTCACGCAGGCGGCGCATACTGCGCGGCTCCTGCGTTTTTCACCGAAAGGAGCCTGCAATGGAAAAGTCAGCCAGCGTGCATTGGGACGGAGCCGGCAAGACCGGCCGCGGCCAGATCAGCACCGAAACCGGGGCGCTGAAAGGGTACCCGTACGGCTTTGCGAGCCGCTTCGAGGACGACAAGCGCGGCACGAACCCGGAAGAGATCCTCGGCGCGGCGCACGCCGCGTGCTTCACGATGGCGTTCGCGTTCGCCTGCGAACGAGCCGGCGTCGCGACCGAGGGGATCGACACCCAGGCCAAAGTACGCCTCGTCAAGCAGGGCGATGGTTTCGTGATCGACCGGATCGCGCTGACGCTCGATGCGAAGGTGCCCGGCATCGACAACACGAAGTTCCAGGAGCTCGCGCAGGGTGCCAAGCAGGGCTGCCCGTTGTCGAAGGCGCTGGCGAGCGTTCCCGAGATCACGCTCGTTGCGACGCTGAAGTCCTGAGCGGCCCCCGGGCGAAAAGCCCTTGAAAATACCGGCGCAGCCGCAAACTGCGGCGCGCCGGTTCGCTGCTGCGTGCCGCCGCCGACACACATCGACAGAACATGATCATGGACAAACAAACTCTTTCCTTCCAGGCCGAGGTCAAGCAGATCCTGCACCTCGTCACGCACTCGCTTTACTCGAACAAGGAAATCTTCCTGCGCGAGCTGGTCTCGAACTCGTCGGACGCCTGCGACAAGCTGCGTTTCGAGGCGCTGAACAACGCGGCGCTGTTCGAGGATGCGCCGAACCTCGAAGTGCGCGTCGCTTTCGACAAGGACGCGAAGACGATCACGATCACCGACAACGGCATCGGGCTGTCGGCCGAGGAGGCGGTGGCCAATCTCGGCACGATCGCGAAGAGCGGCACGCGTGAGTTCATGGCCGCGCTCGAGGGCGACCAAAAGAAGGATGCACAGCTGATCGGCCAGTTCGGCGTCGGCTTCTACAGCGGCTTCATCGTGGCCGACCGGATCACGGTCGAGTCGCGTCGGGCAGGGCTGCCGCCCGAGCAGGGCGTGCGCTGGAGCTCGGAAGGGGCGGGTGACTTCGAGATCGAGACAATCACGCGCCCCGCGCGCGGAACCAGCGTGACCCTGCACCTGCGCGAGAGCGAGGATGAATTCCTGAGCGCCTGGAAGCTCAAGGCCATCATCGGCAAGTACTCCGACCACATCTCGCTGCCGATCCTGATGCAGAAGGAGGAGTGGGACGCCGAGGCGGCCAAGCAGGTCGTCAAGGACGAATGGGCGCCGGTCAACAAGGCTGCCGCGCTGTGGACCCGCAACAAGAACGAGATCACCCAGGAACAGTACGAGGAGTTCTACAAGCAGATCAGCTACGACAGCGAAGCGCCTCTGGCGTACACGCACAACCGGGTCGAGGGCCGCAGCGAATACACCCAGCTGCTCTACATCCCGGCGAAGGCGCCGTTCGATCTGTGGAATCGCGACAAGCGCGGCGGCGTGAAGCTGTACGTGAAGCGCGTCTTCATCATGGATGACGCCGAGGCGCTGATGCCGGTGTACCTGCGCTTCGTGAAAGGGGTGATCGACAGCAGCGACCTGCCGCTGAACGTCAGCCGCGAGCTGCTGCAGGAGAGCCGCGACGTGAAGGCGATCCGCGAAGGCTCGACCAAGCGCGTGCTGAGCATGCTCGAGGGCCTGGCAAACAACGAGGTACAGGCGCAACGGGACAGGTATGCCGCGTTCTGGAAGGACTTCGGGGTGGTGCTGAAGGAAGGCGTCGGCGAGGACCACGCGAATCAGGAGCGGCTCTCGAAGCTGCTGCGTTTTGCGAGCACGCACGCCGACGACGGCGTCAGCTTCGCCGAGTACGTGGGCCGGATGAAGGAGGGTCAGGAGGCGATCTACTACATCACCGCCGACAGCCTGGCCGCCGCGAAGAACAGTCCGCAGCTCGAGATCTTCCGCAAGAAGGGCATCGAGGTGCTGCTGCTGATCGACCGGGTCGACGAGTGGCTGCTGAGCCATCTGTACGAGTTTGACGGCAAGCCGCTGCAAAGCGTTGCGAAGGGCGCGGTCGACCTCGGCAAGCTGCAGGACGAGGCCGAGAAGAAGCAGGCCGAAGAGGCGGCGACCGCGTTCAAGCCGGTGCTCGATCGCCTGAAAGAGGCCCTGAAGGACCGTGCGAAGGACGTGCGCGTGACGACCCGGCTGGTCGATTCACCGGCTTGCCTGGTGGTCGAAGAAGGCGACATCAGCGGCCATCTCGCGCGTATGCTGAAGCAGGCCGGGCAGACGGCGCCGAAGGCGCAGCCGACGCTCGAAGTGAATGCCGAACACGCGCTCGTGAAGCGGCTCCAGACGAGCGAACACTTCGACGACCTCGCGCATATCCTGTTCGACCAGGCGTTGCTCGCCGAGGGCGGCCAGCTCGAGGATCCGGCGGCCTATGTCAAGCGGGTCAACGCGCTGCTGAGCGCCTGATCGCCGGAGGCGATTCGTGGTCGGGTAACTCGCGTTTCAGAGCGAGGGCTCAGCCATCGCCTCGAGCTGTTCGCGCAGTCGGGTTGTCTGCTCGGCCCAGTACGACGGACTCTCGAACCACGGAAACGAGATCGGAAACGCCGGATCGGCCCAACGGCGTGCGATCCAGGCGCTGTGGTGGATCATTCGCAGCGTTCTGAGGGGCTCGATCAGGCGCAGTTCGCGACGATCGAAGGCCATGAAGCTTTCGTAGCCCTCGAGTACCGACGCCAGCTGACGCCGCGCCGTCGCCCGGTCGCCGGCCAGCAGCATCCAGAGGTCCTGCACTGCGGGACCCATCACCGCATCATCCAGATCGACAAAGTGCGGGCCGGCATCGGTCCACAACATGTTGCCGAGGTGGCAGTCGCCGTGCAGGCGCAGAATTTTGGGTGCGGAGCCGGCAGCGAACGCGTCGCGTACGGCTTCGAGCGCCGAGTCGGCGGCGTCGCGCCAGGCCGACTCTGCTTCGAGCGGGATGATCTGTTGTTCGAGCAGCCAGTTGCGGTCGCTGGTGCCGTAGCTGTCGACGTCGAGTGTCAGGCGATGATCGAAGCGGCGTTGTGCCCCGATGGCATGCATGCGGCCTATGAACCGGCCGATCCATTCGAGCGTGTCGTCGTCTTCGAGCTCGGGTGCGCGGCCGCCGAAGCGCGGCGTGACGCCAAAGCGGTACGGGCCGTTGGGGGTCGCGAATTCGACGAGCGTCGAGCCCACGGGGGTTGCCTCGCGTGCCAGCGACGACGCGACATCGACCTGCATCGAAAGCGGCGCGGCAACCGGAATCTCGGCGTCGGCCAGCTCGACGGCGAAGCTGTGTTCCTCGAGGATCTGGGCGTTGCTCCAGCGACCCGGCCGATAGAACTTGGCGACGACCACTCGTCCGTCGTCGAGAAAAACCTGAAACACGCGGTTCTCGAACGAGTTCAGCTGGATCAGCCGGCCATCGCCGCGCAGTCCGACGCTGTCGAGCGCGTCGAGCACGGTCTCGGGGCCGAGGCCGGCGTACGGAGTTGGGTCTTGCAAGGGGGCGGTCATACGGCGCGCATCCTACGCGCCGTGGTCAAGGCGCGTGCCTCAGCGGCGCGAGCCGGATGAAAAGCGCGGAACGTCGACGACCACGCCGCCGATATCGTCAGGCTCGGGCTCGGGAGAGAGGCTGTCGCCGCTCGTGGAGTGGCCCGATCCGCTGCGCGACTTTCCGCCTCGCGGGGCGTTGCCGCCGGTCAGCGACGCAAACTCGCTGTTGCCGAAGCCGTCGAGGCGGCTGTCGGGTGCGAAGAACGAATCCTGGAACACAGTCGAGTCCTGCCACAGCGCCGTGCGCTCCGCGCGCCGGTTGGCGACGGTGCTCGAAAGGCTGTCGCGCGCCTGGTGCAGGTTCGCCGGGTGGGTCGGCGCCGGCTGGGGTCCGCGTGCCGGTGCGGCGCTGCTCGGCACGAGCAGCTGGAGTTCGGCAACCGATGGCAGGTGGTCGACCGGGCAGCGCAGGTAACGCACCCGGCAGGCACTGAGCACAGACTGCTTGATCTGCATCACGCGGCGCGAGTTGCCGCGGTCGGTGTCGAGGTCAATCGCCGCAAGCACGCGCCCGTTTGCGCTGCACACGGCAAAGGTGACATGGCTTGTGCCGAGCAGGTCGAACCAGTAGCGGACTTCGTTCGGATCGGTCGGCTGGCAGAAGCGCACGAGCGGCAGCTTCGAGAGCACGATGTGATGCGGCAGCGCCTCGCGAAGCAGTCGGTAGACGCGACGTTCGTCGGTCGAGAACACAGGTCGCGCGGCGAGCGCCCATTCGGTGGGCAACGGCGCAGCCTTCTTCGGCCGGCGTGCGCTCAGGACCCAGGCGACGAGCGCAACGACCAGCAGAGCCAGCGTGGCCAGGGCGACGATCCACGGAAGGGTTTGCATGTGGGGCAACGCGGTTCCTGAGCATCGAGTCGCGTCGAATGACACGATTCGAGCAGCAACTGTAACGGAAGCTGACCGGCGCGCGCCGGCGCCAGCGGCCCTCACTTGGGTGAGTGTTCGATAGACGTAACAATTCGTGTTCGAGTGCACGAACCGTGGCGAGAGTGAGGCTCGACGGCGTCAGTCCTGCGCAACACGAGACGAGTTGCCGACGGAGCTTTTCACCTCCGAGATCACGTCGAGCAAGGTGCTGACCTGATGCGCGTGCACCTTCAGGCGGTAGTCGAGCTCCGCTGCTTGGTGCTCGACCAGCTCGCCGACGTGTGACGCGAGCGTGTCCGGCGGCAGGCGCAGCCAGGCTTCCGACTCCGAACCGGCGCGTTCGACCGTCGCGCCGGCGTTGCGGGCGATCTTCAGCATCGCGACGTTTTCGCTCAGCGCGTGGATGAACAGGGTCTGGATGCCGCGGTTGCGAGCGTGCAGCGTCGCGTGCTCGAACAGCCGCGCCCCGAAGCCGCGACCGCGGTACGACGGCAGCACAGACACCCCGAACTCGGACATTGGCGGGCGACCCGCGACCTGATTTGCCATCGAGTGGGCGAGGTGCGCCATGGCGATCAGTTCGAGCTTTCGATTGAAGATGCCGAACACCTCGTCCTGCTCGAAATCGAGCATGTCGACGTACTTGGACAATTGTCCGTCGGTCGCGGCGTAGCCAAATCGAAGGTAGCGATCACTCTCTGGCAGTGAAAGCAGATGCGAGGTGATGCGCTCGCGGTGACGAGGTCCGAGCGAGCGGATCGGGATCCAGGTCCAGTTGGGTTTATCGGGCACGTGATTGGGGCTGTCAGGAAGGCTCATCGAGCGGTCTCCTGTTGCTAGGGTTAACCCCAGTCTACGCGATCGATCTAGACGCTTCGCTCCATCGCTCAGGAGTCCGCAGGCGCATATGCGCAAACCTTTGATAGAATGGAAGGCTTTTCCGAATCTTGCTCCCCGGGAAAGACTCCAGCGAGAGGCCGCCAGCAGTGACCCTGCAGGCAGAAGCGGCGCCGAACGGAGTTTGTTTTGGAGCGTAAACGCTTAACTCCTACTGCCATGAAAACCTTCAGCGCAAAAGCAGCCGAAGTGACGCATGAGTGGTTTGTGATTGACGCAACCGATAAGGTTCTCGGACGGGTGGCCAGTGAAGTCGCCCTCCGCTTGCGCGGCAAACACAAGGCCATTTACACGCCTCACGTCGATACCGGCGACTTCATCGTCATCGTCAACGCCGACAAGATCCGCGTGACCGGCAACAAGGCCAACGACAAGGTGTACTACCGTCACTCGGGCTTCCCGGGCGGCATCTACGGCACCAAGTTCAAGGACATGCAAGCCAAGCATCCGGGCCGCGCGCTCGAGAAGGCTGTCAAGGGCATGCTGCCGAAGGGCCCGCTGGGGTACGCAATGGTCAAGAAGCTGAAGGTGTACGCCGGTGCCACGCATCCGCACACCGCCCAACAGCCCAAAGTGCTGGAACTCTGAGGGACACGGTGATGATCGGAAATTGGAACTACGGAACCGGCCGCCGCAAGTCTTCGGTGGCGCGCGTGTTCATGAAGAAGGGCTCCGGCCAGATCATCGTCAACGGCAAGGCCGTCGACGAATATTTTGGTCGCCAGACGTCGATCATGGTCGTGCGCCAACCTCTGGTGCTGACCGCCAACGATGCCGCATTCGACATCAAGGTCAATGTGCGCGGCGGTGGTGAATCGGGTCAGGCCGGTGCGGTGCGCCACGGCATCACCCGTGCGCTGATCGACTATGACGAAGCGCTGAAGTCGCCGCTGAAGCAAGCCGGCTTCGTGACCCGCGATGCACGAGAAGTCGAGCGCAAGAAGGTCGGTCTGCACGGCGCACGCCGTCGCAAGCAGTTCAGCAAGCGCTGATCCTTCACGGTTGCGGCTTCTGCGCTGCAACCAAGTGCAAGCACGATTGCAAAGGCCACCTGCGGGTGGCCTTTGTGTTTCTATACTCGCGCCTCTTCGAACCACCGGGCCGCGCCGATGCGCTGGAAACTGCTGCGCCGCCGCTTGTCGATCAACTCGCCGCGCGTGATCGTGCGCCGGCACCTGCCGTGGCCGCTGCGCTGGGCGGTGTGGGCGTTGATGCTCGGCTTCTCGGCCGCGCTGGCGCTGTGGGCGTTCGAGTTCGGCAAGGACATCGCGGGGCTGGACCACAACGCGAAAGAGGAACTGCACAAGTTGCGCCTCGAGGTCGAGCAACTGCGCAGCGAGCGCGAGAAGGCGATCTCGATCGCGAATACAGCCGAGAGCCTGCTGAAGACGGAGCGGACAGTCCAGGACAAGCTCGCGCAGCAGCTCAAGTCGGCCGAGTCCGACAACCTGGCACTGCGCAACGATCTCGGCTTCTTCGAGCGGCTGTTGCCGGTCGCGAGAAGCAATGGCGTTTCGATCCGCAGCCTGCAGGCCGAGCAGCCGACGGAAGGGCAAGTTCGCTTTCAGCTCCTGCTGATGCAGACCGGCGGCAAGAACTTGCCGACTTTCAACGGCCAGTACGACGTGACACTTACCGGCACCCTCAATGGCAAAGCGTGGAGTTTTTCACCGCCTGCCGGTGCAAAGCCGTTGCAATTGAAACAGTATCTAAGACTTGACGGAATGCTCGAACACGCGCATGACGCCGTGGTAAAAAGTGTCTCGGTCAGGGTGATGGACTTGTCGGGAACCGTCAAGGCAACCCTGACGGCCAAGTTGGGACAGCCGGCCACAGGCTGACCGCACATCGTTGGGAGAACACATCGTGTTCAGCAAGAAGAAACAACCGCCGATCCGTACGCTGATCGGCGAAGGTACGCAGATCCAGGGTGAGCTGCGCTTCATCGATGGCCTGCGCATCGATGGCGAGGTCGTCGGCGACGTGGTCGCCGCCGGTGAGACCCCGAGCATCCTCGTGATCAGCGAGAAAGCCCGCGTGACCGGCCGCGTTCGCGGTGGGCACGTGATCATCAACGGACAGGTCAACGGTCCGATCCAGTCCGACGAACTGCTCGAACTGCAGCCCCAGGCCCGGATCGTCGGTGATGTGCGCTACGAGGTGCTTGAAATGCACCAGGGCGCCACCATAGATGGAGAACTGAGGCCCTTGAAAGCCGAGGAAAAGCCATCCTTGAAGCTGGCCGCGTCGAATCTCGGATAATCGGGCATCATCGGCGCATTGCCGAAGGAGTTATGCCCCCATGAGTGCTGCTGTTGCCCATTCCGCCGAAAACATCCAAGCCCTCGCCCCGGACGACGAACCGCCGGTGCCGCTGGTCTTCACCGACAGTGCCGCCAACAAGGTCAAGGAGCTGGTCGACGAGGAAGGCAATCCGGATCTGAAGCTGCGCGTGTTCGTGCAAGGCGGCGGCTGCTCGGGTTTCCAGTACGGTTTCACGTTCGACGAAATCGTCAATGACGACGACACGCAGATGGCGAAGAACGGCGTCACGCTCCTGATCGACGCGATGAGCCTGCAGTATCTGGCCGGCGCCGAGATCGACTACAAGGACGACCTGCAAGGCGCCCAGTTCGTCATCAAGAACCCGAACGCGACGACGACCTGCGGTTGCGGCTCGAGCTTCTCGGTCTGAGCATTTCCGGCATTTCCGTCTGACTCTGCAAGGCCGCCTCCGGGCGGCTTTTTGCTGGCCGGTCCGCCGACTCAGTGCGGGTAGAGCGCTCCCAGCACGCGCGCGCCGTGCACGCCGGTGATCGAGCCGAGCGCCGGCGCCTCGCGGCGCACGAAGGCGCGCGCGAGCCACGCGAATGCGCAGCCTTCGACCTGCGTCGGCGGCAGCCCCCGCTCGCTGCTGGGCAGCACGCGCACCCCGGCCGCACGAGCCGCCAGCCGCTGCAGCAGATATCGATTGAACGCCCCGCCGCCGCAGACGAGCAACTCGCTCGCACCCGGCGCGTGGCGATTCAGATCGTTTGCGCACGCGGCTGCAGTGAGTTCGGCGAGCGTCGCCTGTACGTCCTCGGGACGGGCACTGCTCGCGGCGCTGGCGCTCAGGCGAGCCTCCAGCCAGGCTGGGCTGAAAAGATCGCGGCCGGTGCTCTTCGGGGGCGGCAATGCGAAATACGGCTCGGCCAGCAGCGCACCCAGCAACGGTTCGAGCACTCGGCCCGAGGCCGCCCATGTGCCCCCGTCGTCGAAGGGTCGGCCGGTGTGGCGCGCGCACCAGTGGTCCATGAGCGCGTTGGCGGGCCCGCAATCGAAGCCGAGCGTCGCGCCGTCGGGCCTGAGCACGGTCAGGTTGCTGATGCCACCCAGGTTCAGCACGCCCCGGGTCTCGCGCTCGCTGCCGAACATGACGCGATGAAAGGCCGGCGCGAGCGGGGCGCCCTGGCCGCCCGCGGCGACGTCGCGGGTACGGAAGTCGCAGACCACGTCGATGCCGCACAGCTCGGCGAGCAGGGCCGGCTGGTTCAGCTGCAGCGTGTAGCCGGTGCCGTCGAACTCCTGCGGGCGGTGTCGCACGGTCTGGCCGTGAGCGCCGACCGCGACGATCGTGTCGCGCCCCACGCCGGCCGCAGCGACCAACTCGTCGACCGCCGCCGCGTAGTGCCGCGCAAGCGCGTTCGCGGCGAGCGCAGCGCGGTGCAGTTCATTCGCGCCGGCGCTGTTCAGGGCCAGCAGTTCGGCACCCAGGTCGGCATCGAACGGGCGGTGCGCATGCGCGATCACTCGCAAGGGCCGGCCGTCGGCGGGCGCGAAGTCGGCGAGAACGGCATCGACGCCGTCCATCGATGTTCCCGACATCAGCCCGACATACAGCTCGCTCGCGACAGTCATGTCCCGATTGTGCCCGCGCCAGGAAGAAGGCCCGCGTCGTGCGGGCCAGCTGCGACGTGGGCGTCGTCGTTCTTACTCGGCGTAGTCGCCAGAGCGTGCCATGGTCTCGGCAATCTCCAGCTGCCCCTTCAGGCTGGTCGCGAGCTGCGCGAACTGGGCCTTCGCGGCAGGCGACAAGGTCACCGCCTCCGAGTTCTTCGCCATCAGCGTCGGGTTCTGCTGCACGCCGTTGAGCTTGACCTCGAAGTGCAGGTGCGGGCCGGTGGCCCAGCCGGTCGAGCCGACTGCGCCGATGCGCATGCCCTGGTCGACATGCTGGCCGCGCTTGACGTCGATCCGGCTCATGTGCGCGTACACGGTGGAGCGGCCGTTGTCGTGGCGAATCTCGACCACGTTGCCGTACCCGTTCTGCCAGCCCGCGAAGTCGACGACGCCGTCACCGACCGTGCGGATCGGCGTGCCGCTCGGCGCGCCGTAGTCGACACCCTTGTGCTGCTTCCACGTGTTCAGGATCGGGTGCATGCGCATCGCGAAACCCGAGGTCACGCGCGAGAACTCCATGGGGCTCGCGAGGAACGCGCGCTTCTTGCTCTGGCCATCGAGCCCGAAGTAGGCGCCCTTGCCCTGGGCGTCCTTGAACCACACGGCGGAGTAGTTGCGGCCGTTGTTGACGAAATCGGCGCCCAGCAGCTTGCCGCTTGCGCCCCAGGTGATCGCCTCGCCATCGGCGGTCAGCGCTTCGTAGACCACCGAGAAGGTGTCGCCCTTGCGCAGCTCGCGGTGAAAGTCGATGTCGGTCGCGAACACCTCGGCGAGCTGGGTCGCCACGGCGTCTGGGATGCGTGCGTCATCGGTCGCCGCGAACAGCGAGCTGCGGACCGTGCCGCTGCCCATGCGCACCTGGGCGGCGAGAGGCGCAGTCTCCACCATCGCCTGGAACCGGTTGTTCTCGAATCGCTTGATGCGCAGCCGCATGAACTGCGTGGCGACGAGCTCCGAGTTGCTCGGCGCGTAGCGCGCCACCAGCTCGGACAGCGCGCCCGCCTCGTCGGTCGTCACCTGGACCATCTTGCCGCCGCGGCCTTCAAGCAGCTTGCGAGCGGTCGGGTCGTTGCGGATGAAGGCGGCGGCGATCGGATCGCTGACGTTCAGGCGCTTGAGCAGGCTGTCGGCGGTATCGCTGGAGCGGGTCAGATCGGTTCTGTAAAGCTGCAGCTCGTGCTCCGCCAGTGCGTCCAGTTGTGACTGGATGTCCTGCGGCGTGACAGTTTCCGTCACGAGGCGCTTTGGCAGATCGGACGCGTCGGGCATCATCGGCGCGATGCCGAAGGCCGTTGCCGCGAAGCCGCCGAGGCCGAGCATCACGGCGGCGGTCAGGCTGCGCGGATGGCTGGAGACGAAGCGACCGGTTTGCGCGAATGCCGCAGCCGCTGCGTGCTCAAGGGATTCCAACGATTTCAATTTCTTCTGGAGCGTAACCGCTCGATCTGCGAGTGCGCGCGGCGTCGGCCCGCACTTCGTTTGTCCGTCCTCACGCCGAGAGGGCGCTCCACTAGAATCCGTGGCGCCTTCCCGGCCATGCTCGTCGCGCGTGATGCAGATCACTGCGGGGCGCGTCCCATGAGCCGCGGCGCAGTATAACGATCCGATCCGGCGGCGATCTCCGGAAAAGCCCCGTATGTCCCAGCCTTCCGCTCAAGCTTCCAAGCCCTCCCAGCATCCTGTCACCGACCGCGTCCTGCATGCGATGGCGGTTTCCAGACGAGGCTGCGACGAACTGTTACCAGAAGCCGACTGGCTGGCCAAGCTTGCACGCTCAGAAGCAACCGGCGTGCCACTGCGGATCAAGCTTGGCCTGGACCCGACCGCCCCCGACTTGCACCTTGGACACACGGTCGTGCTGAACAAGATGCGCCAGCTGCAGGACCTTGGTCACACGGTGATCTTCCTGGTCGGCGACTTCACGTCGATGATCGGCGATCCGTCGGGCCGCAACACCACCCGTCCGCCGCTCAGCCGCGAGCAGATCGAGGCGAACGCCAAGACCTACTTCAACCAGGCCAAGCTCGTGCTCGACGAGAGCAAGACCGAGATTCGCTACAACTCCGAGTGGAGCGACCCGCTCGGCGCACGCGGCCTGATCCAGCTGGCGTCGCGCTACACGGTCGCGCGCATGATGGAGCGCAACGACTTCCACGACCGCTTCAAGGCTGGCACGCCGATCAGCGTGCACGAGTTCCTGTACCCGCTGATGCAGGGCTACGACTCGGTCGCGCTGAAGAGCGACATCGAGCTCGGTGGCACCGACCAGAAGTTCAACCTGCTGGTCGGCCGCGCGCTGCAG
>Ga0105237_10007869_pt1 | contig 11617 bp, 17 predicted proteins | sample KBSC24metaG_FD_81520 | JGI IMG/M metagenome (GOLD analysis project Ga0105237, IMG submission 81520) | Corn rhizosphere microbial communities from Kellogg Biological Station, Michigan, USA - KBS C2-4 metaG | ecosystem: Host-associated > Plants > Roots > Rhizosphere > Soil | place: Michigan, USA... | reverse complement strand
TGTATCGTTCGATGTCAATCATCAGCTATTCCTCTCAGGATCCCAGATGGGCCGAGACTTCGATCTCCACACGCATGTTCTCAAAGGCCAGCTTCTCTACACCAATGGCAGTCACAGCGGGTTGGTGGTTCGGGCAATACTTCCGCAAGAGCTCAATGAAGAGCCCGACTTCGGCCATGTCCAGCGGAGCAAAATAGGCGCGGATTTTGTAGACCTGCTGCCAGCCTTTGCCGCCGGCTTCCTTCAGCGTATGTTCAACGTTGTCGAACGCCTGGGCGAGTTGCTTGTCCATTTCTTTTGGTATCTCCTCCGTGATGCGATCCCATCCCCCTAGTTACAATGTGTGAGAGTTGTTGGAAATGGACGGACTAGGGATATAGCTGTGTGAAGTTGGTGCTTACCTTGTCCTGATATCTCAATGATGTCTCCAATCCTCACGGCTTGGCTGTAGTATAGGTCTTTGTTGGCCCTTTCGCCGAAGCCTTCGTAGTTAGTATATGTGAGATGCGACATGGTGAGGTATAATGCTCGAATTTGGGTACGATCGAAGGAATGTTGAGTCTGGAGGATTCCGATATGCAAAAACAGCACGGCTCAATATATATACCTTTTTCAGATGCTGGAGGTACACATCCTACCGCTCAATGGGCGCCGTCAGGGCAATATTGGTAATCAAATCGCATTACGGTTACGTGATCTTGGGATAGACGTAGACCTTGGCATTCATGAACATCAGAACATGTCCAGGTCCTTACCACCGGAAGCCTTGCAGGTGATTTGACAGTTTTGGATCGAGTGGAATCCAGGAGCACGCTCGTCCACTGCAACAATGGGTCCACGAGAGAAACCAAGCATAGCCCCATCTAGTATGGGTCACCATGGGCAAACGAACCAGCAAACCAACGTGTGTATGTAGAGAAAACAGCTGTCAAAGGTTTTGACATCGGACAGATTGTTGACGCGCTTGCCGCACGAAGGGCAGAATGATGGCACGCCCCTGGTCAAATTTCTGTAAGCCTGATGGTGCCCAGGAATGGCTTATGGCGGAGATCTTCGTGAATGAAACACGAATGGCATTGGCACTGCAGGAGTGGAAGATACCGCGTCAATGAGGATGAATAGTGCCACTTTAAAGCTCCAGAAGAGAGACGGCGTTGTGGGCACCAAGGCGTTGGTCGCCGACACTCTAGGGCCTGACCGCGTCTAAACCTAACTATACGTCACCCATAAGCCAGTGTAGATCGGCGCCCCGGGTTTGGCTTCAAAAGAGAATTGGGCCTCGGCCATCCTCCACATAAGGAAGGACAGCCCGAACCTGGTTATTCATCCTCCTCCTGGAGCTCCTGGCGCTGGACCGGCTCATCCCAACAATCCTTCCTCTTAGACTGTCAGGCAATAGGTCCATAAGCCCTTGAGGGTTGCTCAAAAAGACTAGAATCTCGCACGATATTGTAACGATATCTCGGACCCATTAGCTATATGCTTGCCAGGAGGCCTCCCGAGGCATTCCTGACATAGACTCTGTTCGGTCAGACTTTCGAAGCCTCGGCGTCCTCGATCGTCTCAACGACCGCCTCACCCTTTTGGTCACCCTGCCCTTGGACGATTTCCCTGGCGCGCTCAGAACTAACACACTGGTATTGGGCGAACTTGCGAGTGGGGACCCGGTTTTGGAATAATTCATCGAGCTCCTCGAGAGATCGGTCTTTCATTTCTGGGAGGAAGAAGAAAAAGAACACTAGGAGGAGAGTGATTCATGTCAGCAGGGTTTCTTCGAAGATCCAGATCGGTTGCAAGCACAGCAGCTTATCGCTTACCGAAGACACAAGCATTTGAACCTGCCCAAACATATGCATATTTCGCTCCCCAATTAAGGTCATTGGGGTTGATGAAAAACGGAGCAGTATATGAAACCAGCCCTATATTTGTCAGCTATTGGTCTCAAGGGCATCCGATGCTGCAGTGGTAGGTACTCACAGTTGAAGAAGTAGTTGATACCAGTTCCCACGCCAATGGTGATAACACGGAGCCGTGAGCTCACGACCTCGGTGGCGATGGGCCAACTCAGGGTGCCAGAGAACCCATTGTAGAAGAAGCCGTACAACACCATAAATGCGACGATTGCTCGGCCTGCTGGTGGAGAGTTTCCTGCGACGGTATTTGCAATGCCAATGGCCAACATGCAAAGCGAAGCCATTGCTGAGCCAAACAGCATCGAAGTTCGCCTCCCAATCACCTTGGTCGTAAAATACAGGCCGATCAAAACACCAGCGAAACTTCCGCAGGTCGAGATGATGGAGGCTTGGAATGGCTTCTGGATACCAGCAATTTGGAAAAAAAAGGTCTGATAATATGGTAAGTGACAGCACGATATTTTCCAGTGAAAGACTTTACCCCATAGCCGATGATCAGCCAAAGACCAGCAGCTGCGTGCGAGAGGATCGTGCCGAAGCAGATGATTGTACGTCGAAGGTCAGATCCTTTGAACATGTCGTAGAACGAACCAGCAGACGCGAGTTCTTTCTCCTCCTCGATGCCACGGTTCATCTCGACGAATTCCTCTTCGAAATATTCTGTTGTCAGAGAATTTCCACGGATAAACTGCAACGCGCGTTTTGCTTCATCAGAGCGGTTGTGGACCAGAAGCCACCTAACTCGTCAGCAATGAAGTTTCTCGCGCGTTCCCAAATCGTGCAACTCACCTCGGAGATTCAGGAATGAAGAAAATGAAAATGCCTAAGAACAAGGGGACGGCGAACAAGGTGGCCAGCGGAATCTGGTAGCACAGCTTGTTAAGGTGCTCTTTGGAGTAATTGTCGGCAATTGTGCCCATGATGCTTCCAATATTGACCCAGACCCCAAAGAACGACACCAACAAGCCTCGGAGATGAGCTGGAGCTACTTCTGCAACGTATACGTTCGCAAAGGTGATGAAGTATCCATTTGCTATGCCGATAAGGACTCTGCCAGCATATAGTCCAGCCAAGTTCGTGGTACCGACCTGGACACCAGCCGAGATGAAGTTGAAGGCACAGGCAACCCAGATTCCGTGGCGTCGCCCAAAGTACTTTGCAAAGGGTGCAGTCAGAAAGACGCCGACGATGGTACCAATATTGATGAAACTGGTCATCAATTGTTGGACCTTGGTGGTTATACTCCATCCAATGGGCGATTTGGGATTCCGATATCCAAAGATTTCAAGGAAACCGACCATGGCTTGGAAGCCTCCAACTGACGCCGTGTCATATCCATATTGACAATTCGCCGTCGACACAGCAAGACATATCAAAATGCATTTCCAATTGTCCTTGATAGGGTTGACTCTGCCTTTGCTAATGCCCATCGTGAAGATACACCAATCTTTCGGTCTCAATATCCAATGTTGCTGACGGAGTGTCTCTCTCTCGGTGCCTTGATTACTGCGGGCGATCCTCCACCTTAAATTCGATCTATCAACAATAACGGAGTACGTGTTAAGCCAGCATTCCCCGCAATATGGGGCATTGGGGAAACGCTATGGTTCTTACCAAGTTCGATATAGCATACACCTGGATAAACGGCACTTGACCGAGCTAGCGGCTGGGCAAATTCTGGAGAAGGCAGTGGCTGAAGCGTGTCTACCAACCAGAAAAAGCTTCACGAGCTTGGCTCCTGCTGATCTTTTGGAGAGCCTCGAGGCGAAATTGAAAAGAGAATAGCCAGCCAACAGACAAGGCTAAAACGTCCCACGTTGTCCTCTTTCTGCCCCAATCCATTCACAGGCTCGCTGTTCATTTGCCCGAAAGAATACTGGATGGACACAGGTGGAGGAGTGAACGAAGTGGATGGGGCTGGCAAAACCACATTTTTTCGGTGGGATCGCCCACGTTCGGTACTTATGAATAACTACATATTGTCGCGACTTAGAATTACGAGATTCCCAATCATAGCACAGCACTGGTCACTCGGAATCACTCCTGGTTTCTCGGTCTATCGCAGCTGGCGTGCGCCTCTCGGCTGTTATGCGTGGACTGGAAATCGAGAGCGAATTGAGGAAAGAAGCCCTTTCCCATTTCCAACCCGTTCATACCGGAGCGCTCTGGGTGCGAACGATAAGGGCGCTTGGTCACCTGTCCTTCCTACAGAAATCCTAATAACAATTCTCAGTTGAATGCGTTGTCACCCTCACACGTGTCCCTACTTTCCAAGCCGCTTGCCCGAAAGCCACCTGTTGTCAGCGGAATAGACGATGTTCCCATGTCCCGCTGAGGATATTGGATACCCTAGTCCGGCCTTAGCCCACGCCGTGATAAGTAGGCTGAGCGTTGGGATGACCTTCATCGTCGTTGTCTGACTCAACCGCTGGGAGAAGCCTAGTTCGATCCTGTGGGAGGCCAGCTTGTGCGTGCAACACATGGCGCTGGGGACCTTGGCCCACCAGAAACTCAATCAGGTGCTGTGTAGGATGATTAGCCTAGTCCCGTCTGATAGTCGACTAGTCAGAGTCCTGACAACATACCACAAGTAGATAATTCAGAATACCCGCCAGGACGACCATAGTCGCGGCAGCCTGCTGTTGCTGTCTCCATGGATCGGCACAGCGCCTCGTGTACCCAAGGGATGTCTCGCATGCATTGGCACCAACCCCACGGCTTGGGAATGGCCACGCTCGGTCATGCAAGGAGTTGAATCCACAGCAACGGAGCGAGTTCTCAATTGTGCGGATTGCTCTATCGTCCTTCTCCTGAAATCTTCGGCCCCACTCGGTCTCCATAGCGCAGCTGAGCAGCTGTGATGGACTTGCATATTGCATAGATAGCGCTAGCAAGATGAGAGGAAGGATCAATGCGGAGTGTTTCAAGAGGTAGAGAAGTGTACGTGTCTTGTGGTATTTGAGCCAGGTTCTGACACGCTGGACAACCACCGCTGTGACGCCGGCGAGTAATGGGAAGAGAGTGTTCATGACTGGAATAAACAGCGGTAGCGGTAAAGATAGCCCCAAGGTTTTGGTCCAAGCGATTCTATTACAGTTAGTTACCGTGAATGACGGGTACCAGTTCACCAGGCCCTTAACGTACACTGAAAGCGTGAACGAGGCTACAGTCATCTAGGAAGGGTCAATAGCCTGATGTTATTGCACGGAGCGTGAACTGACCGCTAGACCAAGCACAATGACAACGCTAGTAGACAACCTCATGTTTTCTAGTTCGCCGGTAGTATCACAATTAAGTGTTATAATATTAGAAATCGCAAATGGCCCACAAGTTGATGTTTGTGGGAAGTATAGTAGTAGGGAGGGGTAGGGCAAAGGTTACACAAGGCTGCACGATGCTCGTCATGCCAAGGAACAGGCATTAGAGCTCCAACCGAAATCCTCGGAGGCCAATCCCAGGCAATGCTGTCGAAGAGAACCCACTTGACATGTTACAGCCTCGTAAATTTATTCCTGGATTGAAGGCGCCCCTGTATTTGGGTGATATCGATCACTTTTCTCTTTTGAGAGTTGCTTAGTCATACCGAAGGAAAAGGGGTATCATATTTAGTTTCTATAGCGGGTAACTAGTATGGCCGACCAGGCCATTGGCTATGGCAAGAGCAATCACCTGAGACAACCTTGTCTCAAACCTGGGGACCGCCCGGCCATCCTGCGTCAGCGGCAGAAACGTATAAGTAGGCGCGACAGATAGGACGTCAGAAATGGACAGGCTGGAGCACCTCAGCCACCGGTGCCCAGTCTAGCCCGGTGCTGTGGCGAATCATGGTTCTGAAATAACGGGTATCGAAGAATTCGAGGGCATTTCAATAACCACTGCTTGCTCTGGGGTTTTGGGTTGCTCCAAAATCGGCGGTGTGACTGCTTTTGAAGGCGATGTGCCCTCCTGGTAGCTTGGTGGTTCGCCTGATGTAGGCACCGGTTTCCTCAATATTCTATGTCCCGAAGGCGATCTCATATGTCCTGAAGACGATATTGAATGTCCCGAGAGTGACCTTGAATGTACCGAAGGTGATCTGGTGATTGAAGGCTGGCTTGAAACCGTGAGCGTGGATGAAACCGGTGTGGTGTCTGGGATCGATCCGGGTGATTCAAGCTCATAGATCGGCGCACCATCTGAATTAGCACCCAATATCGAGCTGGGCAACGACGACGGTGATTCCAGCTCCGGGGTAGTTTCCACGTGGAATGACGGCACCGAATGAAAAGTAAATGCTGGGCTAGGCAATGGGGAATTGAAATAGCCAGTACTTGGGGTCTCAGCCGACTGGGTCGTCAAATTGGTCCTGGTCATCGATATTTGTCCATCTGACAATGTTGTTGTTGGTGTTATTGTCCCGGTTTCATCGTCGGGATCTGAGTCCGAGGGTTTGTCCTTCTTAGATAGTCGCATGAAATCGGTCACAACTTGTTTCTTGTCGATATATCTTTGATTCGCGCGGATATAGTATTTGTCGCGAACTCGAGCTGCCGATGCAACTGTTTTCTTTGTCTTCGAGTGCATGGCATCTCGAAGGGATTTATAGATCCCCTGGCTGGTGTATCCAACCAATCCCAATGCGGCTGTTTCCGTTGTGACTCATTAGAACAGGTCTTTGGGGGGACAAGGGATTTCCAATTCTGACGTACCTGAGCCGGGCTTCGTTATAGTCTGCACTGCTCCTTTTGCTATACCTTTGCCGAATCCAACGACACCGTCCTGTTTAAGCCCTTTCGCGGGTTGTACGATGATATCAGACAAGCCTTCTGCCATTTGATGCGCAAAGTTACTGCCAGCGACAGTTATCCCGCTTTTCCAATCTGTGACTGGGGCATGATCGGGAACCTTTTCACCGTAAAGTTTAGGCGTGTTTCTCAAGCCTTCAGCCACTGCCACTGGGATATCAGCAAGAAGGCCTCGTACTCCGACTCCAGTAAACTGTGCAATGCCTTTGGCGGACGCCCCGGCCATCTTGGCCACTTCCATCGTTGTGAGATCAGAATTTTCTTCTTCTATTCCGACGTTGGAGCCAGAAGCACCTGAAGTTGAAACGGCCCTTGAGCGTTGTCTTGATCTCGATTTGTACATCTCACGGGGATTTCTATAGATTCCGCTCAAAGCTGAAAGAAGGTCATAATTGAGCCCGAGACCTGATGAGACTGTGCCGCTAACCACATCCCAACGGCGATTCTCTACGTGGATGGGCTTCGATTTGTACCAGGTCAGGTCAGTAGACTTGATTTTACGTGACTGAAGAAGGATTTCGGCCGCTGCACCTGACAATTTGATAGGATTCTTCCCTTTCGTGTAGCTCCAGGTTGCCGGGAGGGCAGGAATTAAATCACAACTCATATTTTCCACTGGGAGATTGCGATGAAACGAATCGATGGCTGTCTTGACACCACTTTCAAGCCGCATCTTGTTGGCCACGGCAGCTGCTGCTTCCTGGGCCCCTTCGGTGAGGCAGTATAGGATAGCTTCGCTAAGATTTATGCTGTTTAATTTCTTGTAGGGAATTGGATCCGGTCCAGCTTTTGCTGTTGCAACCATCTTGCCCCAGAAAGGCTGACTACCAAGAGTTAGTCATCTGTCGAATTACGAATTAACTTGGGATAGTCAAGCCTTACTCTCCAAAGAATGGTACTATAGTTGTTGGACGGCCGTTGAGTAGGCCACAGGCAGTAGTTCCTGCACCTCCATGATGCACCACGGCAGCTACTTGTTGGAAAAGCCATTCTTTGGAGTGATCAGCAGAAGGAAACGCATTTAGCGTAGAGTTCACTCACCATGAGGGCAATCGCCAATGAAATAAATATTCTCATCAGTTGCGGCACTTTCCAAGTTACTCCATCCTTTAGAAACTATTGCACGCACGCCGGACTTTTTGACAGCGTCGAGGACCGTTTTGATGAGAGCATCAGGATCATCGACGACAATGCTTCCGAAGCCAATGTAGACAGGTGGTGCACCAGCCTTCAGAAAAATATCGAGATCCTCTGGCGGGTGGTAAGACGGCATGTCACGGAAGAGAAACCCGCATACATCTTTATGTGGCAATCAGTGGCTACTCATTAAAGATGGAGTACATGAGATCTACTTACCAATGTGTTTGCCCCAATCTCGGGGCTTTGGGACCAGGGCCGGAGACCAACAATATGTATGCGGAACCTGTAAAGATTCCATGATGAACGGGGCTTCAGAAGCTGGAAGGGGTTCAAGATCGATTGACTTCCTCCACTTCTGCACCACATCACCAATACTAGCATAACAGTTTAGCGTGGCACACAAAAGCCTTGAGCGGAGTATTACCCGTTCCAAGTGAGGACTTGGACCATGGCATAAGACAGATAATTTGCCATCCTAGGATCGGTGGTGTTATTTCGGACATTGGCCAAAGGATGGGAGTAGGCTCGAGTTGGGGTCCAAGGCATGGTAAAGATAATGTGGAGTGGAATACCGAGAGCTTCGGCGCAGTGAACGTGGGCGAAGCTGGGAGGGTTTGCAATGATCGCATTGGCGACAAATGGCTCCTCAGTGTCGAGATCTGGCTTGATGCAGGACTCCCAGCAGCCTTCCAATATGTTTTTAATCATCTCACGCTTCCGGCCGATGTCACCTTCTCGAAGGGTTTTCATGCTCGGTATGAGCCCTGGATTCTTGACCATGTACTGCACCAAATGTTCAGTCGGAATTGCGTCTTCCCCTGGAGGCCTCACAACTTACCGCCATCAATTCGGCAGGATCTCCCCCAATTGGATAAAACTCCAGGCCGGCTTTCTGGACAAAGTCTTTGAAAACGCTGTGGGTGGCTATTCGAACTCGATGCCCATATGACCGCAGCTCTTGCCCTAGAGCGACGAAGGGCTGAACATCCCCACGACTGCCGACAACATGCACCACGATGCTGAGAGGAAGCTTCCATCTTTCAGGAGCCGCCGCGGGCTGCTCTTCCTCATAGGCTGGGGGAGGCTCGACAACGGGCTCAAGGTCGTCAGAGGCCTCTATGAGTTTGGCAAAAACATGTGCCAACTTTGAATCCAGGTTGACGGAGACGCGGCCATCGTCTAGGACGTCTGTCGTGTCCTGAAATAACGACTCGTCAATTGGCGAGTGTTCTTCATCTGAGGGAGGCTGAGAATAGTCTGAGTTGTGTGAATCAAGTTGTGGGGGTTGAGGGAGCGATATTCGCTGTTCAGGTGCTTTTCCCTTCGCCTTCCCCATGATGCACCTGTCCACGGCGATGTAGAGTGACAGAGAAAGAGTGGTCGCAGTGCGCTATGTTCACTTTATAAAATCTATTCCTGAACCCCTCCATGGCGGCGGTTCGCCTGTAAATCAGATAGGTTTCAGCTTCATGTACCATGCTGGGCCAAGCGGGAGGCGAGAGCAGGACTCAAGCTTTAGTTAGGGGCATCCACCAGGGCCGGTAAGGGCGAAAGTGGACCTTTTAGGCATGCCAAAACTCAAACTTGACAGAGGAACGAGTCCGACTGCTCGTACCTCGTGTTGGCGGGAGAGCGCAGAGACGGGGTGGCACCGGATACGCGTGCGTATCTTGTACCTAATACTCCGTATCCTGTCTTCTTTTATTGACGGGCGGGCTTAGTTTGAGTGCAGGTTTCCTCTGAAGTGCGGGTTTCTCAGTCCTCGGCAATACGACACCTGAATACCATTGCCGTTGGGTAACACATCTTTACGTAGGTGGAAAGGTTAACCCACACTGCCTAGGGGAAAAAACTATGCCGCCTATTTTTGCAGGCAGAACAGTTATCAAGACATTGAATTTTGCTTTTCGTACAGATAGAGTTGCGGCTATCTTGTGACAGAATATCTTGCATCGGCGAATATCTGCGGCCATGACAATCTGCATGTAGAATCAGAAACAAGCCCAGTGTATCACGGTTGAGCCCCAATTCAGAACTTCGCAACCAGAGGCGAGATAGGCTTTAACGGCGAGGCTGGCCCGAGGGGTCAAATTACGCAAGCATGCACCTTTTGCGGGAAACGAGAATTGGCCCCCATTTCTCAGAGTTGCTCACTGAATCTCCTCAGAGCCGCGGCGGACTCCTCCCACTGCATATCGTTTTGTGTATGGTGCCCTGCATTCTTTACCTCTACCAATCGTACTCCTGGATAGTCTGCCTCGCTGACATACTTATCAATTTCGACCTTCGCGCTTCGCCGCATCGAGGCATAGTCGGCGTCGATCCGTTTTTCGTTTTGTAAGGTCAGGATGCCTGAACAGTATTCCCTAACCATCCTCGTCTCGGTTCCACCCATCATTTTGTCTTGGGTGCCAATCATGACCATGACCTTTTGAGAACCGTCCCATTGCACAATGTTGCTCAATATATCAGTTGTTGCGAGCCATGTCCGACTCTCAATGCCCCAACCGCGACCTGCCATGCCAAACGGCCAGAACATTGCTTCGTAGTTGCTCATCCACTTCATGAATTCTGACACGCGACTTCGCGGATAGTCTGGTCCGAAGAAGGCGTTACGCACCAAACGTGGCGTGTTGAGCGGGCTGTTTGGATGAAACAGGTGACACAAGCTTCGGAGACTGAACCACGGATCGATCCTGCGGAACCAGTTGAAGTAAACACTCATATTCCCCCAGTGAGGTACCGCACCCACAAGGGCGAGACCACGAGCGTTTACTTGCCCCTTTGACAGGACATATTGTGACAGGCCACCGCCTGAAGAGTGTGCGACGATTATCGGATCCTGTCCTTCACGTTTCCTCACATCTTGTATACATGCAATGAGATCTGAAGCCAGGTCATCTAGAGAGGTACCCCAGACCATTTTCCAATATGGGACGGAATAGCTGGCTCCGTGGCATCTCAATGAATATGCATATATTCGGGCATTGTAAGATGTTGAAAGAGATCCCATCCACTCGAGCCACACTGAGCCAGAACCCTCCCCGCCATGAACGAAGAAGATGGGTGGCCTTTTCGAAAGGGCTCCTTCACCTTTCACCTGTGGCTCTGATGTCAACAGCTCGAGGTTACCGTTGGGAGTTTCAACAAAGTTTCGGGTGACATGAGAAGGTAGGGGATGATACAGTGGCTCTTGCGTCCATTTGAGAGCAAAGAATGATGTGATGGCCTCGATCATTTCTCGAAGTCAATTGCTGATGATAGTACTGAGTAGATACTGTCTTTTGCTGTAGATGATCTACAGCACCATCCTTACCATGTGGCTTTCATTATATATGAATGATCCTAGGGGCATCGGTTGCGACAGGAACGAATACAGAGCCTTGAGCGACATTGCCCGAGCTGAGTTGTGAATCACTTGGTCTCGAAGTCCACTGAGCAGGCGGCCCAAGGGACAAGGCTTGCCAAGTGGTCGTATCCGTATCTGGGTGTTGCACATGGGCTACAATGTACCACTGCAAAGTAACAAAGTCGATGTTGGTGACCTTGTGGCTTTTTGAAGGGCCTCGGGCCCTTGGCATGGCTAATTTTGTCCCAAGTTCAGCCCCTTTGGCTGAAGCCCCAACGGTGGTTGCTCAGGTAAACAATTCGATCAATCATGTGGACTGAAAGCCATCGCGAAAAACCGGGATTGTTCATGGACCACAATTCCATCATTCTTTTCCATCTTATCGGAGTCGCCGTTCTGCTACAGAAATACCATCCTATTCTGTCGTCTAG
>Ga0105237_10007868_pt1 | contig 11618 bp, 11 predicted proteins | sample KBSC24metaG_FD_81520 | JGI IMG/M metagenome (GOLD analysis project Ga0105237, IMG submission 81520) | Corn rhizosphere microbial communities from Kellogg Biological Station, Michigan, USA - KBS C2-4 metaG | ecosystem: Host-associated > Plants > Roots > Rhizosphere > Soil | place: Michigan, USA... | reverse complement strand
CCGGTGCTTTCAGCCCGAGCTCGGAGAATTCGTCGGCCAGGTACAGCACTCCGCCGGCCAGCGCCAGCTCGGCATGGCCGATCCGGCCGTCGTCCATGACGATCGGGTCCCCGACGACGACGGCACCGAGCGCGTCGACGTACCAGGCGATCGCAGCTCGCGCGTCGGCCACGGCGAGGTAGGGGAAGGCGGACGGTCGGGGCACCTCTGCCGCAACGGCGGCAGGTGCGTTCAGGTCGGCAATGGCAGTGTCGGTTCCACTCATGACAACTCCTTTCGGGAGGGTGACGGCGGCCTCCAGGCGCGCCCGGAGCCGGGCCGCGAAGGCGGGGTCGGGCTGAACCGGGAGTTCATCGCCGGCCAGGACCGTCAGCGGGTCGTGACTGTTGTGCTGGGTCATGACGCGCCTCCGTCCTGGTATTCGGTTCGAAATGCCCGCTTGGCCCGTACCAGCAGGGCCTCGGTGGCGTGCACGGTGCGTCCGATCAACGCGGCGCATTCGGGCACCGGGCGGTCATCCAGATATCGCAGCGTCAGCACCATCCGGTGCTGTTCGGGCAACCGGGCCAGCGCGGCCTCGGCGACGATCCGGTCCAACTCGGCGTCCCAGTCGTCGAAAGGCTCTGCGGGCTCGGGTGTTTCGGGCACAGGCACGGTGAAGCGGTCGTGCCTGCGGCGGTAGTGATCGGCGAGTTTGTGCCGGGCGACACCGATGAGCCATGGCACCGAGATCACCGGCGGCGCGTCACGCCGGGCGGCGTCCATCGCCGCCAGAAACGTCTCCGACGTCAGGTCTTCCGCGGTGCCCCGATCGCCGCAGCGCCGCACGAAATACCCGTAGACCACCGGTAGCGCCGTGTCGTACAGCGCCAGCAGTGTCTGCGGAGCATCCTCGTCTGATTCGCCCCTCACACCCTTATCGTCGCGCCGGGCGCTCATTTTCCGACGCCCCAAACGAACTTTCCTGCAATTTGTGGACGGTTATCCGCGCTGACCGCGAGAAACCGTGCACAAATCACACGGCGCGGATGCCGTCGCGGACGACGTCGAAGGCCTCGCCGAGGGCATCGGGCAGGGAGACGGTCTCGTCGGCCAGCCATTGTTCGTAGGCGGTCAGCGCCACGCCGAGCACCGTCCACGCCACGGTCTGGGGCACGAGGTCCGTCGGTTTGACGTCCAGGCGGCGCGCGACGAATGCCGCGATCACGCCGCGCCAGCCGGCGTACATCGTCATCGAGTAGGCCTGCAGCGCATCGGTCTGCAGGATCACCTGCATCCGGCGCCGGTGCCGGGGCGTCTCGGACTCGTCAAAGCTGTTGAATTCCAACACGGCTGATCGCAGCGCGGCATCGAGCGGCACGTCGTGGGGGACGGCGTTCAACAGGTTCCGCAGCTCGGTCAGGCTGGCATCGAAGTCGGCCCAGGGAATGGCGTTCTTCGACGAGAAGTATCGGAACAGCGTGCGTCGGGATATTCCGGCGGCCTGGGCGACGTCGTCGACACTGACGTCGTCGAAGCCGCGGGTCGCGAACAGCTCGAGCGCCACGTGGGTGATGTGGTCGCGCGTGGTGGAACGGCGACGGCCCACCCGGCCGGGCTGGGGGGCGGTCCCGGCATCGGGCCCGGGACGCTCCGTTTCGGTCCGCATCAGACCCGCCCTTCCTTTTCGGCACTCGATGCCATATTCTTGCGACTTGGATCACAGTTGTCGAGTACCGACAACTGACACGGTAGCGAAAGGGGCGATCCATGGACTCGAATCAGCAGGCGAATTCGGAAACCGAACTGGTGACCGAGACGCTGGTCGAAGAGGTCTCGATCGACGGTATGTGCGGGGTCTACTGACCGTGTCTGCACCAGCCGCGGCCCGGACCGGGTCAGAGGTGGCCTTCGATCCTGACCGCGGCTGGCGGCTGCACCATCAGGTCGCCGTCCGCCCCGAACCATTCGGTGCACTGCTGTATCACTTTGGTACGCGCAAACTTTCGTTCCTGAAAAACCGGACCATCGTCGAGGTGGTCAACTCGTTGGCCGACCATCCGGACATCCGCAGCGCTCTGCGCGCCGCCGGTGTCGACGGCACCCAGCAGGGGCCGTATCTGCACGCGTTCGGCGTGCTCGTGCAGTCCAAGATGCTGATTCCGGCCGAACCGCCCAGCCCAGAAGGATCCACCACTTCATGACCGCCACGGCACCCGTGCCCCGGCTGATCGAGCAGTTCGAGCATGGCCTCGACGCGCCGATCTGCCTCACCTGGGAACTGACCTACGCCTGCAACTTGTCCTGCGTGCACTGCCTGTCATCGTCGGGCAAGCGGGACCCGCGCGAGCTGAGCACCCAGCAGTGCAAGGACATCATCGACGAGCTCGAGCGCATGCAGGTGTTCTACGTGAACATCGGCGGCGGCGAGCCGACGGTGCGGTCGGACTTCTGGGAGCTCGTCGACTACGCCACCGAGCACCACGTCGGCGTCAAGTTCTCGACCAACGGCGTGCGTATCGATGAGGCCGTGGCGGCCAAGCTGGCCGCGAGTGACTATGTGGACGTTCAGATTTCGCTCGACGGCGCCACCGCGGAGATCAATGACGCGGTGCGCGGCCCGGGCTCGTTCGCCATGGCGATCCGGGCCCTGGAGAACCTGTCGGCGGCGGGCTTCAAGGACGCCAAGATCTCGGTCGTGGTGACCCGGCACAACGTCGACCAGCTCGACGACTTCAAGGCTCTCGCCGACAACTACGGTGCCACCCTGCGCATCACCCGGCTGCGTCCGTCCGGTCGCGGCGCCGACGTGTGGGACGACCTGCATCCCACCGCCGAGCAGCAGGTGCAGCTGTACAACTGGCTGGTCGCCAAGGGCGAGCGCGTGCTCACGGGTGACTCGTTCTTCCATCTGTCGGGCCTCGGCGAGCCCGGCGCGCTGGCCGGTCTGAACCTGTGCGGCGCCGGCCGCGTGGTGTGCCTCATCGACCCGGTGGGCGATGTGTACGCCTGCCCGTTCGCCATCCACGAGCGGTTCCTCGCCGGAAACATCCTGAGCGACACAGGTTTTGGGGCTGGCTTCCAGAATGTCTGGCAGAACGCGCCGTTGTTCCGTGAACTGCGCGAGCCTCAGTCCGCGGGTGCGTGCGGGAGCTGCGGGCACTATGACAGTTGCCGCGGCGGCTGCATGGCGGCCAAGTTCTTCACCGGTCTGCCGATGGACGGACCGGACCCCGAATGCGTCCAGGGCTTCGGTGAGCCCGCTCTGGCGCAGGACCGCGACAAGCCCAAGTCGCACCTCGACCACTCCCGTAGTAGTAGCGGTGATCCGTCCCGTCGCTCCGCTCGCCCGGCCCGGGCCCCGATCCCACTCAAACTCCTGGCCATGCCGGCCAAGGCCCCGCAAAAATTCTGTAACGAAAGTCCTGTCTAGTCATGGCCCGTGATACCTGGTTCGAAACTGTCGCCGTCGCGCAGGAGCGCGCGAAGAAGCGGCTCCCCAAGTCCGCGTACTCCTCGCTGATCTCGGCGAGTGAGAAGGGGCTGACGGTCGCCGACAACGTCGCGGCGTTCGGCGAGCTCGGCTTCGCACCGCACGTCATCGGTGCGCTGGACAAGCGCGAGATGTCGACGACCGTTATGGGTCAAGAGATTTCGCTGCCGGTGATTATTTCTCCGACCGGCGTGCAGGCGATCCACCCTGACGGGGAGGTCGCTGTCGCGCGTGCGGCCGCGGCCCGTGGCACCGCGATGGGGCTGTCGTCGTTCGCCAGTAAGCCGATGGAAGAGGTCATCGCGGCGAACGAGAAGACGTTCTTCCAGATCTACTGGCTCGGCAGCCGCGACGACATCGCAGCCCGGGCCGAGCGGGCCCGCGCCGCCGGTGCCAAGGGTCTCATCGTCACCACCGACTGGAGCTTCAGCCACGGCCGGGACTGGGGCAGTCCCAAGATCCCCGAGAAGATGGACCTCAAGACCATCCTCAAGATGAGCCCCGAGGTCATGACCAAGCCCCGCTACATGTGGACCTGGGGCAAGACCCTGCGTCCGCCGGAGCTGTCGGTGCCGAACCAGGCCATCAATGGTCAGCCTGCGCCGCCGTTCTTCCACGCCTACGGCGAATGGATGGGCACCCCGGCTCCGACGTGGGAAGACATCGCCTGGCTGCGTGAGCTGTGGGGCGGACCGTTCATGCTCAAGGGCGTCATGCGCATCGACGACGCCAAACGTGCTGTGGACGCGGGTGTTTCGGCGATCTCGGTCTCCAACCACGGCGGTAACAACCTCGACAGCACCCCGGCGTCGATCCGGGCGCTGCCCGCCATCGCGGAGGCCGTCGGCGACCAGGTCGAGATTTTGCTGGACGGTGGCATCCGCCGCGGCAGCGACGTGGTCAAGGCGCTGGCGCTGGGTGCCCGCGCGGTCATGCTCGGCCGGGCCTATCTGTGGGGGCTGGCGGCCGAGGGGCAGGCCGGCGTCGAGAACGTGCTGGACATCATGCACGGCGGCATCGACTCGGCGCTGCGGGGTCTGGGCAAGGGCACGATCGGTGACCTCGGACCGGACGACATCCTGGTGCCGGAGGGGTTCACCCGGCGGCTGGGCGGCTGACGCCGTCCGGCAGTCCGGGGTGATTCGACGGGTCGGCTGATACGTGCGGTGCTGACGTGGCTGGCGTGATGGTCCCCGGGGTCTTGACAACCGCCGCCATTTGACCATTCGCTACGAATTGTTGCGTATACGGGAACAATTGGCGCACAACGGGCAAATTCGGCTTACCATCGGCGGGTGCCTTTTCCCAGCGAGCTCGGGAACTCGACGTCGAGGCAGTTGCACTCCATGCGGCCTTCGTTGATCGTCCCGCTTGGTTCCACCGAGCAGCATGGGCCGCACCTGCCGCTGGATACCGACACTCGGATCGCTGAGGCGGTGTCGCGGTCCGTGGCCGCGCAGTTGCGTGCGACGACGCCGGGCGTCGATCAGCCCACGTGGTTGGTCGCGGCTGCCATCAGCTACGGCGCGAGCGGCGAGCACGAGAGCTTTCCCGGCACCATTTCGATCGGGCTGGCCGCACTGGAACATCTGCTGGTCGAATTCGGGCGGTCGGCTGGTAACTGGGCGGGTCGGATCGTGTTCGTCAACGGTCACGGCGGCAATGTGGCGGCGCTGACGGCGGCGACCACGCTGCTCCGGGCCGAGGGACGCGACGTGGCCTGGTGCCCGTGCACGGCCGCGGGTGCGGATGCCCACGCCGGCCATACCGAAACGTCTGTACTGCTGCATCTTTCACCGGCGGACGTCTGGGTCGACGAAAGCGTCGTCGGCAACACCGCGCCGTTGCCGGAGTTGTTGCCTGCGCTGCGTAGCGGCGGCGTGGCAGCGGTCAGCCCAGTCGGGGTGCTGGGCGATCCGACGACTGCGACTGCTGCCGAGGGGTCCCGTATCTTTGCAGAAATGGTCGAAAGCTCCGTGCGCCGGATAAGCGCATGGCAGCCGAGCTCTGGGGGGATGCTCGCGTGACGGGGGTGGGACATTGACTGGGCCGAGGCTGCCCGACGGCTTCGCCGTGCAAGTGGATCGCCGGGTCAAGGTGCTGGGTGAGGGCGCCGCGCTGCTCGGCGGGTCGCCGACGCGGTTGCTGCGCCTGGCTCCGGCCGCGCAGACCATGCTCGACCGCGGCCGGCTGGAGGTTCACGACGCCCAGAGCGCCCAGCTGGCCCGCACCCTGCTCGACGCCACGGTGGCCCACCCGCGCCCCGCGACCGGTCCGTCGCACCGCGACGTCACGGTCGTTGTTCCGGTACGCGACAACGCAGTTGGCGTCACCCGGCTGGTGCGGTCGCTGCGCGGCATGCGCGTGGTGGTCGTCGACGACGGCTCCGTGGTGCCGTTGCAGGCCGCGGACTTCTGCGACCTGGCCGGCCACTGCGACGTCCGAGTCCTCCGGCACGACGTCAGCCGGGGCCCGGCCGCGGCACGCAACACCGGTCTGGCCGCCTGCGAGACCGACTTCGTGGCGTTCCTGGACTCGGACGTGGTGCCGCGTCGCGGGTGGCTGGAAGCGCTGCTGGGCCACTTTTGCGACCCGGCCGTCGCCTTGGTCGCACCGCGCATCGTCGGCCTGCACGAGCCCGACAATCTGATCGCGCGCTACGAGGCCGTGCGCTCGTCGCTGGACCTCGGCATGCGGGAAGCGCCGGTGGTGCCGTACGGCATGGTGGCCTATGTGCCGAGCGCGGCCATCGTCTGCCGGCGCGCGGCGCTGGACCAGGTGGGCGGGTTCGACGAGTCGCTGCAGTCCGGCGAAGACGTGGACTTGTGCTGGCGGTTCATCGAGGCCGGGGCCCGGCTGCGGTACGAACCGATCGCGCTCGTGGGCCACGATCACCGCACCGCGTTGGGAGAGTGGTTCGCCCGCAAGGCCTTTTACGGTTCCTCGGCCGCGCCACTGTCGGTGCGGCACCCGGGCAAGACCGCGCCGCTGGTGATTTCCGGCTGGACTCTGGTGGTCTGGGTGCTGTTGGCCATGGGCTCGGGGGTGGGCTATCTGGCCTCGACCATCGCCGCCGCGATCACCGGCCGACGCATCGCGAACTCGCTGCGATCGGTCGACACCGAACCGCGCGAAGTCGCCGTGGTGGCCGCGCAGGGACTGTGGGCCGCGGCGCTGCAACTCGCCGCGGCGTTGTGCCGGCACTACTGGCCGGTGGCGCTGGTGCTGGCGGTGTGTTTCCGGCGCTGGCGGCAGGTGGTGCTGATCGCGGCGATCGTGGACGGCGTCGTCGACTGGGCCCGCCGCCACCACACCGTCGACGACAACACCCAGCGGGTGGGCCTGCTGGCTTACCTGCTGCTCAAGCGTCTCGATGACATCGCTTACGGTCTGGGGCTGTGGGGCGGCGTGGTGCGCGAGCGGCATCTGGGTGCGCTCAAGCCGCAGATCCGGACTTGATCCCGCTGCGCGATGACGTCCTGATCATCGGGGCCGGTAGCGCCGGCTGTGTTCTGGCCGAGCGACTTTCGTCCGATCCCGGCTGTCAGGTGACGCTGCTGGAGACTGGCGGGACAGTCCGTCCGGAGCCGGGTTGGGTGCTGCCGATCGGGGTCGACAGCACCGTGGCGCGCCTGCACCGCACGATGCTGACGCAGAATCCGGCGCGGTCCGTCGACATCGTGCGGGGGCGGGTGCTGGGCGGGTCCGGGGCCATCAATGGCGGCTACTTCTGCCGGGCCTGGCCGTCGGATTTCGACGCCTGGGCGGTGCCCGGCTGGGCCTGGTCCGACGTCCTGCCGCACTATCGTGCCATCGAGACGGACCACGACTTCTGTGGTGCCGAACATGCATCGGAGCATGGTTCGGCCGGCCCGGTCCCGGTGCGCCGTATCAGCGAATTCGCAGCGTCTTCACAGGCTTTCCGTGACGCCGCCGCAGCCCGGTACCCGTGGCTCGCCGACGTCAACGTCGTGGCCGGGATGCGGCCCGGTCTCGGCGCGGTGCCGCTGAACATCGACGACACCGGGCACCGGCACGGCCCCGGCGAGGTCTACCTGACGGCCGCGCGCGGCCGTCACAACCTGACGGTGCTCGCCGGCACCCGGGCGCTGCGGTTGTTGTTCGACCGCGAGCGTGCGGTGGGGGCGCGGTGCCTGGGTCCCGACGGCCCGGTGGATCGGTATGCCGATCGGATTGTGTTGTGCGCCGGGGCAATTGAATCTGCCCATCTGTTGATGCTGTCCGGGATCGGCCCGGCCGCGCAGTTGCGGAGTGTCGGCGTGCCGGTGGTGGCCGACCTGCCGGTGGGCGTCGCGTGCGCCGATCATCCGGAATGGGTGGTGCCCACCAGCTGGCCCGCGGCTCCCGGGCGCCCACCGCTCGAATTGCTGCTCACCACTGAGGAATTGGAAATCCGGCCGTACACCTGGGGGTTCGCGGCCATGACCGGCGGGGTCGCCGGTGTTTCGGATCCGGTGCACCTCGGTATCTCATTGATGCGTCCGCGTGCGCAGGGCAGGGTCCTGCTGGTGTCGGACGATCCCGACGTGCGGCCCACCATCGAGCACCGCTATGACGCCGACCCGGCCGATGCCGCCGCGCTGCAGGTCGGCCACGATCTGTGTCGCGACCTGTTCGGCGACGCCGTCGCCGACGATGAGCCGGCCTGGACGACGGCGCAGCATCTGGCGGCCACGGCGCCGATGGGCGCCGACGGCGACGACCGCGCCGTCCTGGACCCGCAGTGCCGGGTACGCGGCGTCGACGGGCTGTGGGTCGCCGACGGTGCCGCGCTGCCCGGCATCACCGGCCGGGGCCCGCACGCCACGATCGTCATGCTGGCCCACCGCGCGGCCCAGTTCATCGTGTCCTAGCCTGCGAGTGGCCACCTACTGCGAGCTAATCTCGAAAATACCTGTCAGAACCTGACTTTCGGCGCTCAGCGCTCGCGACCAGGCGCCCAGAACGCGATGAGCACGCCGGCGACCGCGGTGATCGACGCCAGTACCACCAGCGCCGTCTGCATCGCGTGGAGGAACGCCACTCGGGCCACGGTCACGAGCTGACCGCCGACCGGGCCCAGATGGGGCGCGGCGGCCACCGCGCCGGCCAGTGAGCCGTGGGCGGCATCGCGCACCGGGGGCGGGAAACCGGCCAGCGCGGGCACGATGTGTCTGGTGTAGCCGGCCGCCAGGAGTGAGCCGGTCAGAGCGATACCCAGAGCTGCGCCCACTTCTCGAGTGGTGTCGTTGACCGCCGAGGCCACGCCTTGCTTGTCGTCGGGCACTGACGTCATAATCGCGGAAGTTGTTGGTGCGGTGAATAACCCGACGCCGGTGCTGACCACGAGTAGCGGCCACGCCAAGTCCCAATACGACGAGTCGACCCGCACCAGGCACAGACTGAACAGCCCGGCGGACAGCATCCACAGCCCGGTGAACACCACGAAGCGCAACCCCAGCTTGGGTAGGTACCAGGCCGACAGCGGGGACAGGATCAGCAGCGGGACTGCGAGCGGGGACAAGGCGAGTGCGACGCCGATCGGGCTGTATCCCATCACCAGTTGCATGAGCTGCATCGACAGATAGAAGAAGCCGAACAGCACCATGAACAGCACAGTGATGGCGGCCGCGCCGGTGCCGAACCGGCGATCGAGGAACAGCCGGACGTCGAGCAGCGGATACCGGGTACGCAACTCGACGACAGCGAACGCCGCCGTGAGGATGAGTCCGATGGCGATGCCGCCCACTGTCACCGGGTGGACCCAGCCGTGTTCGGGTGCCGCCAGGATGCCGTAGACCAGTACGGCCACCGCCGCTGCGATGACGACGGCGCCGGTGACGTCCAACGGCCGGGCTTCCGGATCGCGGGAGGTCGTGATGGTCGTGGTCAGAGCGGCCAGCGCCAGCGCGGACGCGGCGAATGCCCAGAAGATCGACTGCCAGGGCCAGAAGTGCAGCAGCACACCGGATCCGAGCATGCCGACCACTGCGCCGCAGCCGCAGATACCGGCCCAGATGCCCACGGCTTTGGTGCGCTGGTCCGTCGGGTACGAGGCGGTGATCAAGGACAGCGTCGCGGGCATCATGAACGCGGCGCCTGCGCCGGCCACCGCCCGGGCGGCGATGATGTGCGCGGGCTCGGCGCTCAGCGCCGGAATGATCGAGGCCAGCGCGAAGATGACGAGGCCGAACAGCAGCGCGCCGCGGCGGCCGTAGCGGTCGCCGATGGCGCCGGCCGGCAGCAGCAGGCAGGCCAGAACCAGGGTGTAGCTGTCGATGATCCAGGTCAGTTGGGTCTGGTTCGCCGAAGTTGCCATGGCGACGTCGCCGAGTGCGGTGTTGAGCGCCACCATCGACGAAATCACCACCAGCACACTGCAACACGCCACGCACAGGGTCCATGTTCGGCGATCAGAGGTGGGTGGGGTGGCCGTCGTGGGCGCGGTTTCCGGGCATGTGCTTGCCGCCGCCGGACTCACCGCGCTCGCTTTGTCGACCATGCGTCCACCTTCCGGTAGTTTTCAGACTGATGGTCTCTCAACGAGACTAACAGTCTTGTTTGTCATGGGAGGTGTTTCGGAGATGCCCGGCGAACACGGTGATCCCAGACCGGCGCGCTCCCGGGCGCGTTTGTTGGAAGCGGCAACCGATCTGCTGCGCTCGGGCGGCCCCAGTGCCGTGACCGTCGATGCCGTGATCCGGGCGTCCAATGTGGCCAGGGCCACCCTCTACCGGCACTATGCCAGCGGAAATGACTTGCTGGCAGCGGCATTTCACGCACTCATTCCGCCGGCTCCGGTGCCGCTCGCCGAGGGGGGCCTGCGCGAGCGGTTGATCGCTCTAGTGCGCGCGCAGGCCGAACTGATCGCCGAGGCGCCGGTCAGCCTGGCAGCCATGTCCTGGCTGGCACTCGGCAGCAACCTCGAACACCTGCCGTGGGGGGCGGCCGGCGCCGAGAGCGTCGAGGTCCGCAACCTGCGGGAACGGGTCGCCGAGCAGTACGCCGTCCCGTTCGAGGCCGTGCTGTCCAGCCCTGAGGCTGTCGCCGAGCTGGGCGACGTGGACCGGCTCCACGCGGCGGCGTTGCTGTTCGGCCCGATCGTGCTCGGCAAGCTGAGCACGCTGCCCGACTTCGATTACCGCGAGATCGCCGTCGTCGCTGTCGACGGATTCCTCGCGACTCATCGCATCAGCGCAGCGAATACCGGATCGGCAGGTGCTTGAAGCCGCCGACGAACGTCGTCGCGGAAAGTTCCGGGGAACCCGCCAATTCGATCGAGTCCAGCCGCGACAGCAGTTCGGTGAACAGGCTGTTCATCTCCATGCGGGCCAGGGCCGCACCCAGACAGAAGTGCACGCCGTAACCGAACGCCAGGTGCTTGTTGGGCTCGCGCCCGACGTCGAACCGGAACGGGTCGGTGAACACCTCTTCGTCACGGTTGCCGGAAACGTAAGCGAGATAGACGGATTCGCCTGCTGCGATCGGCACGCCGCGCACGACGGTGTCGGCGGTGGCGGTGCGCATGAACTCCTTCACCGGCGTGCTCCACCGGATCATCTCCTCGACAGCGGTGGGCATGAGGTCGGGATTCGTCTTGAGGCGGGCCAGCTCGCCGGGGTTCTGGATCAGCGCGTGCAGTCCGCCGGAGATGGCGTCCTTGGTGGTGTCGTGGCCGGCGCTGGCCACGATGACGTAGTAGGACGCGGTGTCCATGTCGCTCAGTGGTTCGCCGTCGATGCGGCCGTTGGCGATCGCGGACGCCAGGTCCTCGGTGGGGTTGGCCCGCCGCGACGCGGTCAGCGTGGCGAAGTACCCGAAGAAGTCGAGCAGCACGCTGAACAGTTCCTCGGGGGACTGGCCGCGGCTGTACTCGTCGTCGTCGCCGCCGAACAGCTCCTGGGTGAGGGTGTGCATGCGGTCGTAGTCCTCTTCGGGCAGACCGAGCAGCGACATGATCACGTAGAGCGGGAACTGGATCGCGATCTCCTCGACGAAGTCGCATTCCGGGCCGGCGTCGCGCATCCGGTCGACATACCGCTTCGCCAGTTCGTCGACGCGGACCTTCAGATCGCGCATGGCCTTGGGACGGAACCAGTCGGCGCCGATGGCGCGAATCTTGCGGTGGTGCGGGTCGTCCATGTGG